>Ga0335075_10003215_pt1 | contig 25973 bp, 26 predicted proteins | sample Lox_Sample_24_FD_206723 | JGI IMG/M metagenome (GOLD analysis project Ga0335075, IMG submission 206723) | Soil microbial communities from Loxahatchee National Wildlife Refuge, Florida, United States - Lox_Sample_2.4 | ecosystem: Environmental > Terrestrial > Soil > Wetlands | place: USA...
AAGCCGATGAAACGGGGGCGTATATCTCGGCGAGCAACGGGACTCCGAAGTTGAGCCAATCCGATGTTTGGACGGAGAGAATTGGCTCCTCAGGTAGGACTCGAACCTACAACCCTTCGGTTAACAGCCGTGAATGTCATCCTCATCCCTGCTGCTACGGGTTGCCATAAAATCCTATCCTTTGTGCACTTTAGCCTCTACCTCCTTGGCGGCAATTACTATCCATACCGCCCCAATTATGACCGATTTTGAAGGTGGGTGGGCACAAAAATGGGCACAGTCGACTAGTGGGGCGAACCCCTTCTTTGAGACCAATTGAAATCGGCGCCACCGGGTCGTCGAACCGCTTTCCGAAGGTTCCGTCTTCTTGGGCATTGGCCCAATCAGAATCGGTTCATGCGTCAGCATCCCTGCCAACACGGAAAACGCGGCCCCGCAGGCCGCTTTGATTCGAGATCCATGCAATTCGCTCCTAACCGCCGACGAGGAAAGCTCGCGCGGCTCCCATGGTCTCAGGCGGCACCGTTTCCAGACCATATTCCCTCATGAGCCGAAGCGGGACGCGGTCACCGAGTTCAGGGTTCAGATCGGATAGCCAGGATTCAGGAAGGGCTGCGCCTCGCGTAAAGAGCCGTTAATGGTCTGGTTGTGGTACTTGCGCTGCCGGTCCGAGGGTGCGCCCTTGATCGATGCGGACGAGCCATGTGCTGTGTCCGCGCGCAATGATTTGCCCAGGTCTGCGGGCCATGGTTCACCTCCGGGCCCGCAATCCGGCACACAGGGTGCCGGGAAGGTTAGGTTTCATTCGGGTCGAGAGGGCGGCACTGCTTGGTGCGCATCATTGACCGCCACCCTATGCGCGCTCAGGTCAGCGCCTCATGGCGCACAGCTGTATTAGTTCTCTCTAATCACTCTCGGTGAGCGCTCTGGCGATTTTTCGTCGATTTAACGAGAACCAAACTAGAGTTATGCCTCGCGCATCTGCCTATTGTATCGTTGACTTCTGCCGTGACAGTCTATGCCCTTCCGATTTTTCAACGACTTATAACGCCGCGAGGGCTACCCAAGCACGCGGAAGTCGGCTAAGACACGGCAACTTGTGGAACAAACTGTGGAATGGACAACACCTGAAATTAGCTTCCTGCGGGTCCATAGCTGAACCAGTGCTTACTGTCGGAGCGTTTGTTCCTCTTTATCGCTACGGGGCAGTTCCGGATTCTCACTGGATTCCCTTTTAAGCCTGATCTCGCAACCAGGCACCGCGAATTGGTTCAAATATCGCGAATTGGTTCAAATATAACGTACGGGACGGCAGCCGTCCGGACAGACAAGCCGCCATCTCCGCGTCAGAAATCTTCGTGGAAGGCCACTTCTCCAACCACAGCGGTCTGATACGCCGATACGCGGCGCTCAAAGAAGTTCGTCAATTCCTGAACATCCTGCAAATCCATGAACGAAAATGGATTTTTCGCGTGAAATGCGGGAGCAATGCCCAGGCGCTGAAGCCGCGAGTCAGCTACGTAGCCAAGATATTGGCGCATGTCACGCACCGAGAGCCCTGCGACGCCGCCGCTCAGCAGGTCTTTCGCAAACTGGGTTTCCGCATCGACTGCCTCATGGAGCATTTTCACGATATCGCGCTCAAGCTGTTCATCCCACAAATCCGGTTCCTGGCTCCGCACGACGTTCACCACTTCAAATGCAAATTCCAGGTGGCAGCTTTCATCGCGGAATACCCAGTTCGTGCCCGCAGCCAAGCCGTGCAGAAGTCCCTTCGAGCGCAGGAAATACACATAAGCGAATGCGGCGAAAAAGAACAGTCCTTCAATGCACGCAGCAAAGCAAATGAGGTTCAGCAGAAACTGCTTCCGGTGCTCCCTCGTTGTAAGTTGATCCAGCTGCTGAATGGAATCCATCCACTTCATGCAGAAATCGGCCTTTTTTGCAATCGAGGGAATATTTTCGACTGCGGCAAAAGCAGCGGCGCGCTCATCAGGATCGGGTACATAGTTATCCAAAAGCGTGAGATAGAACTGCACATGCACCGCTTCTTCAAAGAGCTGGCGTGACAGATAGAGCCGCGCCTCCGGCGAGTTGACGTGCCTGTACAGATTCAGCACGAGATTGTTTGAAACAATCGAATCGCCAGTGGCAAAAAACGCAACCAGCCGCTGGATCAGATGGATCTCCGCAGGAGTGAGGCGCTGCTTGAGGTCGACTAAATCTGTTTGGAAATCAACTTCCTCGACGGTCCATGTATTTTTAATACCGTCGCGGAACATATCGAAGAAGACGGGATAGCGCATGGGCCGCAACGTTAAGCAGAGACCTGGATCAAGAATGGCATCTGGGGCTTGAACTGAGGACATCGAAAATCTCCTTTTTACTGGCAGGCTTCGCACGAGCCTGGATTCTCAAGAGAGCAGGTCACAGCGGATGCAGCTGAGACGTTGGCCGCCGCATTGGCGACCGTGGCCTTTGCGATGCGCGTAGCTGGACGCGAGCGCAGATAATACGTTGTCTTCAGCCCGCTCTTCCACGCATACATATACATGGAGCTGAGCTTGCCGATATTCGGCGACTCGATAAAGAGATTGAGCGATTGGCTCTGGTCAACATACGCATTGCGGTCGCGCGCCATATCAATCAACCCGCGCATGGGGATTTCCCATACCGTGCGGTAGATTTGTTTCAGATCAGCAGGCAGTTCGTCGATTTGCTGTACCGAGCCTTCGGCCAGCTTCAAACGCACGCGAATTTCTTCATTCCACAACCCGCGCTCTTTCAACTCCGCAACCAGATATCGATTGATCTGAAGGAACTCGCCCGAAAGCGTTTCGCGCTTGAAGAGATTCGAAATTTGCGGCTCAATGCACTCGTAGCAGCCGACAATCGATGCAATCGTAGCCGTAGGAGCAATGGCAATCAGCAGCGAGTTCCTCACACCGTATTTCTGAATGCGTCCACGCAATAGATTCCAGCGCGTCTCATCGGCCGGCTTCACGCCCCACAGATCGAACTGAAGTTTGCCTTCAGCCAGCCGTGTTTCCGCAAACGAAGGATGCGGCGCCCCCTGCTTCTCGGCCAGCTCGCACGATGCCGCGATCGCATGATAATAAATCTCCTCCTGAATTCGGGCCGACAGATACTGAGCCTCAGGCGAGTCGAATGCAAGACGCAGCTGGAAGAAAACATCCTGAAGGCCCATTACTCCCAGCCCAACAGGACGCCAGCGCGCATTGGCATTGGCCGCCTGAGAAACCGGGTAATAGTTGATATCGATCACGCGGTCGAGCATCGGCACGGCAGCCCTGACTGTCTTCGCCAGCTTGTCGACATCAAAAGCGCCGTTTGTCACATGCCGCGCAAGATTGATCGACCCAAGATTGCAAACAGCCGTCTCATCACGCGAAGTCACCTCCGTGATCTCCGTGCAGAGATTCGAAAGGTGAACAATATTCCCCGATTTCCCGGTCTGGTTGCACTTCAGGTTGCAGGCATCCTTGTACGTCATCCAGCCATTGCCCGTCTCCGCTAGGCACTTCATCATCCGCGCATACAAATCACGCGCCTTCACCTGCCGTACAAAGAGCTTTTCCTCTTCTGCCTTCTCATAAGCTGCTGAAAATTTGTCACCATAAAGATCGGGAAGATGAGGCACAACCTTCGGATCGAACAAAGACCACATACCATCCTCATCCACCCTGCGCATGAAGAGGTCGGGAATCCAGTTCGCGAGATTCAAATTGTAGGTACGGCGTGAAAGATCCCCGGTATTCTCTCGCAGTTCCAGAAACTGCTCGATATCCGCGTGCCAAGGCTCGAGATACACACAGCATGCTCCCTTCCGCTTGCCGCCTTGATTGACCGCAGCGACAGAGCTGTCAAGTGTTCTCAGCCACGGAACAATGCCATTCGATAAACCGTTCGTCGCGCGGATCAGCGATCCCTCCGAGCGCACGCGATGAAACGCTAGACCGATGCCGCCGGAGAACTTGGAAAGCAATGCCACATCCTTGTAAGCGTCATAGATCGATTCCAGCGAGTCGAGCGGGGAATCATGCAGATAGCAGGACGACATCTGCGCGTGCTTCGTGCCGGAATTGAACAGCGTCGGAGAACTCGGCATGTAGTCGTGCGAGGCGATCAGACGGTAAAACTCAATCGCTTCATTCGGAGTGCCGGCCAGCCCGCACGCAACACGCAAAAAAAAGTACTGCGGAATCTCAATGACCTTACGCGAGAGCGGGTCACGAAGCAGATAGCGATCATAAACGGTCCTCAGCCCAAAATATTCAAAGTTGTCCGAAATCTGTTCATCGATCGCGTAATTTAGTTTTCGCGCATGCACACGAACAAACTCCGCCGTAGCGGGACTGACCACCCCCTGCTGGCATCCATGCTCGATGGACTGCGAAAAGGAATGAAGGTTCTGCCCAACCACCTCTTTTCCGATGGTTCCATGCAACAGCCGCGCCGCCAGCTTCGAATACTGCGGCTCTTCCGCAATGAGAGACGCCGCAGTGTCGATCGACATGGCATCCAGCTCGCGCGTGGTCGCGCCGTCGTACAGGCCGCCGATCGTCTTACTGGCCACTCGAATCGTGTCCACATTCGCCAGCCCGAAAGCGCATCGCTGAACCGCGCGGACAATTTTGTTCACATCAACCGGCTCAAGCGCTCCATTGCGCTTGCGCACATACATAGTCGGCGTTTCCTCGGGTACCGGAAAACCGGGCAGAATGTCGGAAAGATTTGATTGAGCTGTGACCATCGGCTGTTCCCCTGAGCTCAGAGGAAAGGGAAGAACAGCAGCACGCCCAAAACAAAGACGAAGCCACCGCCACTTCACCTCCCCTCGGAGGCGTAAGCGAATATCTTCACGGCAGGTCTTCGGACTTGCAGGCTGCCTACTTGCTCCAGCTTCCCGATCCTCAACTGAACCAGTGCTTCCTATCGGAGCGTTCGTTCCTGTTTACCGCTGCGGGGCAGCTCCGGATTCTCACCGGATTCCCTTTTCAGCCCGATCTCGCAATCAGGCACCACGAAGTGAGAACCACTCTATCAAGGGTCAGACATCGAGTCAAATACAATATCTTGGGCTGCATGTGCAAAACTATTCCGAATGGCGACGAAGTACGGCGCATGAGATTGACGCCAGAAACACTCAGGCGTCAGGTGGTCTGCTGTTGCGGGTTTGCATGTTCCCTATTTCCCTGCTTTGAGTTGAAGCCGTCTCTGGACCGATCTCCTAGGTACTGATGCCAAGGTCTGAGGGCTTCCTTCGCTTCTGTTGTCTACAGATACATTTCCATGAAGACGTCGGCGCGCTGGTAGGGCGAGGGCTTGAGCTTCTCCTTCGGCACGCCGCGAAAGCCGGCGGCGGTGTAGGTGCGGATTGCAGCCACGAGGATGTGGTTGGTTTCGAGGTAGAGGCGCGTTGCGCCGCTCGTACGCGCTGCGTCTATGACAGCCTGCATGAGCTGGTGACCTATGCCGCGGCCGCGGGCGGAGGCGGTGACGCCCATCTTCGCGACCTCATACTCGCCGGGCGCGATTGGGACGAGCGCGACGGTTCCCACAACGGCGGGGACAAGCCCGCCCTCCTGGCGGATGGCGAAGAAGATGCGGCCGCCTTTGGCGAGGATGGCGGTCTCGGGGTGCTCGAAGGTGTGGAGGTCCTTGGGTTCGAGCTTGAAGTAGGTGGCGATCCACTCTTCGTTGAGGCGGCGGAAGTCTGCAGCGTCACCGGGTTCGAACTCGCGGATGAGGATGTCAGAGTTGGACATCGAGCAGCTTTCTCCAACGCTATTTGGGAACAAAAGGCATGTCAAAGAGGTTAAGGGCGAATCGACGATCGCGAACGAGCCGATGGTTCTACATTGAGATCGTCTCCGTCTGGACTTCCAGATCGTCAAGCCGTTTCCACCTGTAGAAGGCAATGGAAAGCACCCAGCTTGCGATGAAGAAACCGATAATGATGTATCCGAGGGTTCCGAAGTTGTCATTGAGTTTCTGTACTCCATTCCAAAGTGCACCGCTGAATTGAACCTGTTTGCCAATCAGCCCTAATGCCTCAATCCCGCCAACAATCAAAGCGACAATCACGGAAACACCCGTGATCGTCATGTTGTAGTAAAGCTTACGAACTGGCTTCATAAAGGCCCAACCATAGGCTCCAAGCATGAGGATGTTGTCAGTGGTGTCGATAAGCGACATGCCGGCCGCGAAAAGAGTAGGAAAGACCAGAATCGACCAGAGAGAGAGCCCTCGGGAGGCTTCCGCCGCGCTGATGCCAAGCAAGCCAATTTCCGTAGCCGTATCGAAACCCAACCCAAAGAGGAGACCAAGCGGATACATATGCCAGCTCCGCTCAATCATGCGAAGGATTGGGCGAAGAAATCTTGCAAAAAATCCTCGGCCGGCCAGGAGTAGATTCATGTCTTCCTCCACATAAGGCTCCCCGTTTCGTACGCGAACGAAGACACGATAGACCGAATGCAAGACAACCAGATTGATGGCTGCGAGCCCTAACAGAAAAAGCGTCGACACAAGGGTCCCGACCACTGCTCCGATGCTGCGAAAAGCGTCTACCTGATGTTGGAGCGCGAGCGCCGTTGAAGCGATCAGTAGTGAACCGATGACAACGATGGTCGAATGGCCCAGCGAAAACATAAACCCGACAGCAACCGGACGTTTTCCCTCTTGCATGAGCTTGCGCGTCACGTTGTCTATGGCAGCGATGTGGTCTGCATCCACGGCATGTCTCAGACCGAGACTGTATGCGAGGAATGCCGTTCCGAGTAGTAAAGGATAACGATGGGACGCCGCAAACGCCCATAGCCAAGCGCCTGCATTGAACGCGAGTAGGATGCCATAGATGCCAAGCACTCTGGTTCGGGTGTTACCTGAATCGTCATTCAACAAGCGGCGAATTTTATCCTCCAGCGATATAGCAAGATGGGCAGTTCAAGTGATGGCAATTTCGAGTCTTATTGCGAGTTTTACGAAGGGTGCTCTTGTTTTCCTTGCCCGATTCGTTCATGCCTGGAACTAGCTCAAACTAGCCGGTGAGTTTCAACAAACTCTCGGCCGACGCGATCACTGCCTCTTCACCCAACCGTGGCGACCAGCCTAGAACCGTTCTTGCTTTCTGGTTCGAGGAGGCTGGGCACTTCCCCAAAAGAGGCAAGACCTGTTTCGCCTTCGGATTGAAGAAGGCTGCGATGCGCATAAGCCAGTCTGGAAGTTGCTTTCGCGGAACCTTCTTCGCGGCGGTGCCGAGCCGGGCGCGAATAGTTTGTGCTACTTGGAGCATTGACATCGGCGCCCCCGAAACGGCGATGAAGCGTTCTCCCGCTGCCCGAGGGTTCGTCATAGCTCGCAGATGGATGTCGACCACATCACGGACGTCTACAACGCCGAAGTAGATACGCGGAAGTCCGGGCATCTTCCCGTCGAGCATCAGCTTGATGAGCATGATGGAAGCCGCGTAGTCCGTTCCCAGAACCGGCCCGAATATCCCCGCAGGAATGATCGTCGTAAACTCCATTCCGCTCCCCTCTTCACGGATGAACTTCCACGCGGCTTGCTCCGCCAGGGTCTTCCCCTTGATGTAGGGAGGCAGTGGGACTGAGATATCGGTCCAATCTGCCTCGGTGAACTCACGCCCGTTACTCGGAGGATGCCCGAATCCAACAGCCACGAACGACGAGGTCATTACTACACGGCGCACTCCCATCATCCGGGAGAAGCGCAACACTCGCTTCGTCCCCTCCACGGCTGGGCGAATAATCACGTTCTCGTCCCTTGGTGGATCCGACGGAAATGGCGAGGCCACATGGTGCACGAATTCGCACCCGTCGATCGCCGTTGCCCAGCCGGCATCGCTCTCAAGATCAGCCGCATAAATCTCGAGGTTTTGCCGGTTGGTGACTCCGGAGCGTTCGAGCGTTGCAGCTAATAACGATCTCCGGTCGAGATCTCGAACGGTGGTTCGGACTTTACAGTCTTGCTTCAGCAACTCCGCGACCAGATGGCTGCCAACGAAGCCTGTTCCTCCGGTTACCAAGACGATGCTCATCCTCTAGCTCCTCATATCCAAAAACCGACGGGTCGCGTTGTCAGATCCATTCAGGTCCCAGCTTTCGTCCAAATATCGGTACGCATGCATGTAATGAAATTCAGATCTTCTTGATAAATGCCCGCATCAATCTATTTCCATCGCGCAGAGTGTCCGGCGGAGAATTTTTCTGGCTCTTAATAAACGAGACTTGGTGGCGGCCACTGAGAGCCCGACCATCTCTGAAATCTCATTCAAGGACACGTCGTGTGCATACCGAATTTCGGTGACGCCCCGAAGGGCAGATGGCAGCTGCCTGATTGCCGCTTTGACTAATTCTTGACCCTCCCGATCAAGCAAGGAAAGTTCCGGACTTGATGATCCATGAGAGTTCGGAAACGGTTCCGAAATGTCGTCTAACGCAATATCTGGTCGCCTCCGTCGCCTCCGAAGGTTCATCAAGGCTGAGTTAATCACTATGCGCATAAGCCATGTTGAGAAGGTCGATCTGCCATCAAATGTCTGAAGATGCGTGAACGCTCTCACCAGGGATTCCTGCACGACGTCTTCTGCATCCTCTCTGCTACGCGTGATTCTAAAAGCAATACGGAATGCCGTCGCTCTGTGCCTATTGCAAAGCTCGGCGAAAGCAAGGTCGACACCACTCCTTGCCAAATCGATAAGAGATTCGTCCGGTCTGAGAGCTAATGTATCTGCTTCCAGATGATCATTGTTCGTCGGGTAACTGCACATGAATAGTTTTGTGATGGACCTTCATAGTTGAAATGTTGGAAAAGGCAACCCGCCCTCACCTATCGAAAGAACTCTTGAAGTCATTGGAAGATCTAGTGATCCTCGATTGGCACAAATGGAAAACGCTGCTACGATTGCGCGGTAGCTCGCGGCGCGGCAGCCAAAGCGTCACCAAGTGACCATACCGCGGCCCCACAGAGAACCACGTCTTTCAGCAGAAATTGGCCGACCCCGCCCGATAACGCTGGAAATCCTCCAAGGCTGGGTTCCCAGCCTGGTGTTGTGAACAAAAATGACAGCGTGGTAAGGAACATCAGCACGGCGGCGGCACTACCGATTGCAGACACCTTCGGTGACCATGGTCGAAGGGTAATCAGCAATGCAGTGGTGACTTCGATAACGCCGAGCACGTCCGATAATTGTGTGACGGTCAGCAACTGGTAAGTCCAAGCCAGTAGCGGACTGTGGGCAACGAGTGGCCGAATGCCCTTTGCTTCGTAAGCGGTAAACTTCATCAGTCCGATCCAGCCAATCACAATTGCGAGTCCATAGCGAAGAATTCGATGCCCCGCCCGCATAATTCTCACACCCAACCTGATTAGTGTCTCAACAACTACCTCGCTCGCTCGCGCCATCTCTCATCTCCCATGTTGGGCTGAAAAAACGCCCATGATTAACGCCCAATCTCTAGGGCCCCCTATTAACTGAAACTACCGATCGATGACGATCGATACCTCGCTATCCTGAGAGCCACACGTTTACTTGATTCCGCACTGCATGAAAACGACATTCAGAACGGCTGCAGTGTCGCCGTTCCGAAAACGGCTTTGAATCGCTCACAGTAGATAGCCACTGTGCTATAGCGTGCGAAGTCAATGTTAGGCGGCAGCTTATATTCCTGGTCACCTTCGTTGCCTTTCAGCTCGCCAATGTCAATCGAGGACAAAGCCTTCCCCGGCACTTTGCTTTGCAGGGCTGGATCGTTCGCCGTGGTAAGGACAACGTGTACATCTGAGCCATTCGACGTATGAAAATCTGTTAGTCGCAGAGTCAGTGTTCCGTCAGGCTGGCGGTAAACGGTCGCACGGCCGCTCGTCTCATGCAACTTTTCACTCAGCGTCCCCGTGTAAATCGGCTGGGCAGCATCATTGGCCGCAAAAGGAGCTGGCTCGTTGACGCGCTTGTTGATGAATAACTCTTCGGGCCGGAAGAGGTACCAGAGTGCACCGGCCACAATTAGCGAAGCCACTGCGAAGATTATTTTGTGCTTACGAATGAAGGAAATCATGGAGTTCTCGGGTTTTTGTACAGCTTCGAAGGTTGCACCGGCCATCGCTGCGGTCGGATGACCGGCCTTGAAAACTCTGTCCAGCAGTTTCTTAGAACTTTTTCAAAGGCGCTGCTCCAAAGGTTGCATTAAAGCGCTCGCAGTAGACAGCTACTGTGTGAAACTTGGTGAGGTCAGTGCCCGCCGGGATCTCATAGTTCTGATCTCCTTCATTGCCCTTGAGCATGCCGAGTTCGACACGCTGGACGTTGTTCTTGAGGAAATTGTCGTTGTCCTGCGCATCATTTGCTGCGATCAGCAACACATGCACGTCAGGACCATTGGATGTTTTGAAATGGGTCAGGCGAAGAATCAATTTACCGTTGGGTTCCTTATAGATGGACGCGCGTCCACTTGTGGAATGCAGCCGTCCATGGAAGACACCTGTTTCAATGGGTGTGGAGCTCTGAGCGAATGCAGCGGCAGCAGCAAATGACAAAATGGCAACGCTCGTAAGTTTCAGAAGACGATTCATAAGTGTTATTCCTTTACTGGGTTGGTTAAGCCTGGGCTCGGTTGCATGGGTCGGTTTAACGTTTCCTTGCGACTACCTCGTCATAAAAGTGATGAATGTGCTACGCGATAAAGCGTTGACTATCTGGGGAGACGCCGCGCACGTTGTATATCTGGGTCTTGAGCAGGTGTTTCTGCATCTGAGCTTTGGATTTATGGGCGGCGCTCCGCGGCTGATGATCGTTTCAGTGCTGGCGGGATTCCGGCCTGCTCTTCGGCACTAAATGCAGGTCCGAAATAAGGGAAATCCGGCCGGATCCGCGTTCGATCCGGAGCGACGCCATCCGACAGCGCGACGTTGCTCGCCAGGGTGATCATCACGTCCATCACATCATCGCCAAGGGCGCGGCCGTTGAATCCGGCGAAGTCGAATGCCGCCTGCGAGCCAAGCTCGTATGGCAGCATGATGGGACATAGTCTGTCGGCGACCTGTTGCCCGTACTCTGCGGGGTTCGGTGTCGATCCGGCTAAGCCGCTAACGCGCGCCGTGAATTGGGACAGAACTGATCCAAGCTTCTCCCGATCCTCTGCTGGGCCAGTGCGGTTATAGATCTCTCGCACGTCCTGATCAGGGATCAGCACGTTGGTGATTAAGGGGAGGCCCCAGCGAGAAACTTGGACCTCCGGGGCGTGGCCGTAGAGGGAAACGGTGGCCCATGCATGAATGCGCCCTCGACCAATCATCTGTGTGGGAAGCTCGATGACGATGGCGGTGACGTTTCGCTTTGCAAAGAAATTCTTGCGGTTTTTCCAGACCTCAGCGTCGAAGCGGTTCTCCTTGGCCAAAGTCGTGTTGAAGGCTCGGAGCGCCGCGGCGTCTCCGGCAAAGAGGTCGGGGGCCAGCCCGGCAAAGACCGAGATACCGTTATCACGCACGCCGCCGCCCGTTTCTCCCGTCGCCAGGACGGCTCCCTCGGCCCCCTTGCGAGCGTCTGCGCCGACCGCTTGGCGAACCTCGAAATGCTGTATGTGCCGGTGCTCGTCCCCGTTGGAGTGTTCGACCGCGCCAAAACGGACCTTAAAGGTAAGCTCTTCCCTGGCGTCCCCATTCAAATCGAAACGGAAGGCGTAGAGTCCCTCATCACGAAACGTTTCGGGAGAGGAGAGACCAGCATCGGGGTTCACGGTCATCGCCATGACTGTGTGTCCTGGCGAGCCCTCGAAGAGATAAAGATCACAAAGATTGATCCGCGGATCTTCGCGGGCGGTTGGCGTATCAAAGTGATGCGACATCTGACTCCTCTTGAATGGGCGTTAGGTCAACTTGGGTGACGAAATCAGGTAGGGGAAATGATCGAACAGCACGTTCGTTTGTTGGTCAACAGAAGGAGTATGAGAAGCGCCCAGCAATGTATCGACGATCTGAGCGGTTTTTTCTGCGGGATGGCGGCCGTTTTGGCCGGCATAGCTGAAACCCAGAGGCGAACCAGGCTTGAACCTTATCGCATCCGGCAAGATTGCATGGGCTAAACGCTCCGCATAAGCAACGGGATTGGTCGCTATGCTGTATCTCTTGGCGCGTGCGGCGATGATTCTTGTGACAACTGGCGTCAAGACTGCCCGATCATCAACCGGCGAAATTCGGTGATAGATTCGTCCCAACTCTTGGTCGTTTTGAACGAGCGCTGTGACGATGGGATTACCGACGCGCTCGCGTTGCTTGTTGCCGTGCGAAATCTCGGCCCATACATCATACGTGGCTGCGGGCGCGAGCTCACGGGCACTAAGCTCCAATACCACCGTTTCGGCTAAATGTGCACCGGTCATTCCTCTCCCAGTGAAAACTCGCACGCGACTGTCGTTAGGCAATCGCGTGCGCGCTGAGTTACCGAGGTCTGCGGCCCATGTCATTGTTCCGACATGAATACGGGCATTGGTGGGAGCGGAGAACACACGATCAGCGGGAATGGAGAGGCCGATCACCGTGTTTGCCGAATTGGGAGCCCGAAAAACATACAGTTCCGGAGACGCTGGCGCATCGACTCCGAATGCCCAACCCCGCAATAGCCCCATAGCGGTCATTGCGATTCCGGACTGAAGCAATGCGCGACGCGAAACGCCAAGGCGCAATCCCTCTTTGCAAGCCGTCAATGCCATCAAAACCTCCCGACTATTTCTCTGCCAATCAAGCCACAACCAGCTTAGCCGTCACAATTACCTGTTTCGCGCTGAGCAGCATCATTTGGTTTCATATCCGTCGCCGAAGTAGTAGACACGACGCTTGGCACCGTTGAGCTCGGCTGGGTTCAGGACTAGCTCTCCATCCTCGATGCGATGTACGTCGCTTTGGGTCTTAACCCATTCGTCCGCAGACTGTAGCCCAGATACGTCAGTGGTAAGCCCTCTGACTAAATAATGAGCGGGGATCACAGCCCTGGGTTTATATCTTGCTATGATCTCGTGGACCTCGTCATAGGTAAGGATCGTCTTGGAACCGTCGATGGGCAGGACCAGAACATCAACATTCCGGAGTTGATCGTCAAGGAACGGATTCGGTCTGGCGCGATTATCTCCCCAAAAAGCGATGCGCAATCCGCCGGTGTGGACGATTTGAATCGTATTGTCAAAACCCAGTACGTTATTGGGAGGGCAGGTTGAAATGTGCATCACCGCGGAAATCTGATCCCATTTGTGATGGTCAGGGGAAACGCATTGGTGCTTGTCGGCGAGCCCCGTTATCTCGACGTCGCCCAGCTGGAATTTGCCGATTGGCCGCTCGAATACCATCAGCGCATGAGGACGGTTAACCGCGTCATGATCAAAATGCGCGTGCGTCGAAACCACTATGTCGACTGGGATTTGGGGAAATTCTGTGAAAAACCACTTTCCCCAGAAACCGGTGGGATCATTTCGCCATGGATCTACAAGAACGGTTATGCCTTCCGGCGAGGTAACCTTGAACGCTGAGTGACCATAATATTCGATCTTCACGTCACCCGGGCGTCCTGGGTCACCCCCCTTCTCCTGTATGGCTATAAGCGAATTGTCGTTGAAGGCCCGAGAGCCTTCAATGGCTTGCGCGTGGGTCGCACCAACCGCGCCAAACATGATGAACGCTGCCAGTGTTGCCAGGCTGGGAATGCGGAACATTGAGATTCTCCTAAGGTTGGGGTGGTTTCGGTTTGGGTTGCACTTGGCCTAGAGTTGTTACGTCTTGTAACTGGAAATGCGATTCAGTTCGTCTGCGCTCGCGCCATTCCAATGTGCGCGCGGCTGATTACAAAATCAGTGTCCGAAGCGAGACGAACGTGACAGTTCTGACATCGGCTAGCCGGGCGGACTGGAGAAACGGGATCATAGGGCGGCGGCTTGTGCCCAAAGCTGAAAAACCCCCAATGTCCTGGCGCCGACGGAAATCGCTTCTCGTCTTTCACCATCATTCCCAAACCGATATATCGAGTCTCGAAAATGCCTTCTCCAAATTCAGTCGTGCAGAGATATGTTTGAGACTGACACCCGGCGCCAGTTCGAACCGCAGAGAACTCCTTCACTAATTGGGAACCGTCTGGCCACTTGCCGGTTCTTTGATACGCTGCGAACGCGTGCGGTTCTACATAAGCATCAAGAGCCTCAGGCGTAGTGGTCGGCTTGCCATCGAGAATGCTGAGTTGTCCTAACGGATTGACGCGCGTTCCAACATGAACCCACTGCCTGTAACCCACTGGTAATAGGACCTCACCGTTCGAATTGAACCGAGCTCGCAAAACGCCTTCGGAATGGGCAGAGCCGGACATTGCCGGGAGTGTAAAGAAACAGGTCACCACAGCAATCACAGCGATCGAAATCCCAAGGGTTAAACGTTTCACAGTCTCTCCTCAAAGCCACAAACAGTGAATGTGTTGTTCTCCACCAAAGAAAACACTCCTGATCTCCGGCAGCACTTCAAGCTCGACAATCAACATCTCATCAGGAACTGTCGCAGTTGCAATAGCACGCTTGTCATCCTTCGCCATATACTCCGTTTCTCAATGGCGGCGCTATGGAGTCGTCACTGACTGCTTGTGCTTTGTGTGTGCTACTGGTTCTCGCTACATTAGAATCGCTGCAACAGCTATTGGTGACGACGTTTGTTTTACTTGCCGCCATCAAAACTAGTGGGGTCATGGTTTATGGAACTACGTCATTTGCGATATTTCTGTGCAGTTGCTGAAGAGCAGAACTTCACTACTGCGGCACGACGTCTGCATGTAACCCAGTCTGGAGTGAGCGGACAGATAAAAGATCTGGAACGCGAACTCGGTGTAGCACTAGTGCGACGCGAGCAACGAGGAGTCACATTAACGCCAGAGGGCGAGGCGTTTTTTCGCGAGGTACAAGATATCTTGGCGCGCATCAAACACGCAACGGACATTGTCGCGCGTGTTTCGCAAGGTAAATATAGCGAACTAAGGATTGGCATTTGCGGAACAGCTGCGCCGCCCTTTCTCCCTCCACTCATTCGCAGATTCAAAGAGCGACACCCAGGAGTGCTCGTGTCTCTCAAGGACATTGAGCCTGTGCGGCAGCCGTCCGCACTTGCAGAGTCAGAGATTGACATCGCCTTTGCTCGCGAGATTCCCGCCGAGTTTCGCAAGACACTGGGGAGAGAGATCTATTTCAGCGAACCCGTCGTGGCGGTACTGCCACGCGGTCACAAGCTGTACGACTCCAGCACCATTCAACTTAAGCAACTAGCCGAGGAACGGATCATTCTTTATTCGCGCGAGGCCGCTCCCAGGTTGTTCGACGAGATCGTTGCGATGTGCAAACGAGCAAAGTTTTCGCCCAATATCGTGGATACACCGCGTCTTGAGCAAACTATCCTGGCGATGGTCGAGGCGGGCGAAGGAATCGCACTTGCGCCAGCATCTCTGCGAAACCTTCGCCCCAATAACGTATCTTTCAAACCTCTTCATGACAAGAAATGTCAGGTAAACGTCATGCTCGCGTGGCGTCAGGGCGACACCGATGCAATACGCGATGGCTTTTTGAACCTGCTACGAAAGAGCCGGCCCAGTGTAGAGCGCTCTTTGCAGGAACCTATTCCGTAGGTAGGGATACATACTTGTAAGTTACAGCCTCAGCGACCTTGCGATGCCGCCCTGTACCCGTGATGATACAAATCTATCGCACTGCATTAGAAATGCCGTGCGATAGAGTGGCATCGCCGGTCAGCCATCATCATTTGTGATGAACCCCAGTAAAACAAATGTTGGGCCCTCGGGCTAGTTTGGACAGTCAAAGCACTCAGAATAGAGGTAGGAGTTGACTATTCCGGCTGCTCAAGCGCATAGCGTAGAGCGAGGCCGGTCAAAGTCCGATGCTTTCATTAGGAGGCTTCCATTGTTGTTGCTGTATGGCCCCATGGGCCTGGGGTCGGTTTCCTCCGGTCAACGGTGGGTTGGAGTTCGAAGTCCGTCTGCGATTCCGTCGACGTCAAAGACATTCTCAGGCGCTGATTCTCGATGAGAAGCTCGCATATGTACTTTTCAAGACTTCTCAAACGGTCCTGCCATTCCTCTTGAGCGAACACTGGTTGTTGCATCTCCGATCTTGCGGTGCTCTGACAGATCGGGTCCAGCGAAGGTTTTTGATTTTGCTGTGCAAGCATAACATCTCCAGTACAGGGTCGCCGTTGGCTTTCATCGGTTGTGACAACTATGAACGGGACCATGTCTTCGTGGAAATGCACCTGTAGGCCAAGCTCACCTTCGCCGTATAATCACACTAGTGGTCACGATAACAACCACTCAATCACGCGTCGCATGGGATTCTCAATTTTTGTCGGACAGTATTACGGACCCAGGTGGCTTTGGCGTTAGGGATTGGCAAATGCAGGAAACCCCCACATCTATTTTTCTTGCTGGCTGTGAACTCGGCGAGGCCCGCCATGTTTGCGCGTTCTTCAACAGCCGGGACGACGAATACGGAGTAACGCTTCCGTTTATTAAAGACGGTTTTGAATTCGGCGACAAAGCCGTTCACATTGTCAATCCGTCCCGCCGTACCGACCATATGCAGCGTTTATCAGGCCATGGCATTGATGTCTCATCTTCACAACAAAATGAACAACTCGAAGTGCTCGATTGGAACGATACATATTTCCGCGATGGGCCTTTTGACCCCGATCGGCAACTCGCTCTGCTTCAACAGACGCTCAGGGATGGTAAAGAACAGGGCTTTCGAATCAGCCGATGCATCGTGCATGCGGAATGGGCTTTGCAGGAAGGCGCAAGCTTGGATCAATTGCTCGAGTTTGAAGCCAGAGCCAATCAAGTCTGGCCTCGCTCTGCCGATACCGTCGTCTGCTGTTACGATCTCGCCCAGTTCAGCGGCGATATTGTGATTGATGCCATCCGCACTCACCCGATGGTTATCATCGGCGGCTTCCTGCAGCACAATCCCTTCTTTGTGCCACCGGACGAATTCCTTCGCGAATTCGGCGGACGGAAGTTCCTCCGGAGTAATTCGCCGATAGCGGCGGACGGAACATGACAACAGGGCGTGCCGATCCGGCCCGAGAGGTTAAGCGCCTTCAGCGCTGTATAAACGACCTCGTGAGTGTGCTTTCACTTCCCGCAGTCCTGGGCTGTGGTGATCCACAGCAGCTTCTAAACACTTCCCTTGACGCGCTGATGAGAATCCTCGCTGTGGACTTCCTCTATGCGCGGTTAACAGCCCCAGTAGAGCAAGGTTTGATCGAGGCAATCAGGGTCGATCGATTGTACGGAACCAAGCAAGGACCGGACGAGATCAATCGAGTGCTCAACCGCTGGTTTGGAGATGGTCCGAACTGGCCTAAGCATATAAGGGATCACTTCAGTGGGGATATTTCAGTTTCGGTAATGCGATTGGGTCTGCAGGGCGAGCTCGGTGCAATTGTTGCGGGATCAGAGCGTACCAATTTTCCTTTGGAAACGGAAAGATTAGTTTTAAATGTCGCCGCAAACCAAGTCGCCATGGCAATACAGCAGGCGTGCCTCCGCAGCCAACAAAGATTTGAAGGCCGCGCCGAGGAGCGCCTACGCATCGCGCGGGAATTCCACGACACCCTCCTCCAGACCATTCAGGGCAGTAAGCTGGTCGCCGATTCGGCGCTTAAACAGTCGACGGATCCCGTCCGGATGCATGCCGCAATTGAGCAGTTATCGGCCTGGTTGGGGCGGGCAACGGAAGAGGGCCGAGCGGCCCTGAATTCGTTGCGCACATCGACGACAGAGACAAATGATCTTGCAGAAGCCTTCCGGCGTTCGATAGAAGATTGTCGAATCCAAAGCGTGATGCAGGCCTCGTTTTCCGTGGCTGGCGAGGTCAGCGAGATGCAACCCATTGTCCGCGATGAGGTCTTCCGCATCGGGTATGAGGCTATCCGTAACGCGTGCACCCACTCGCAAGCCTCTCGCCTTCAAGTGGAGCTTACTTACGCGGAGGATCTCATCCTGCGTGTGCGTGACAATGGCATAGGCATTGACCCAGCCATCGTTGGTGAGGGCAAGGAAGGACATTTCGGGCTGCAGGGAATGCGGGAACGGGCTGACCGTATCATGTCCAAACTGACGGTCGATACCTCTACGCAATCCGGAACCGAGATCAGACTGGTTGTCCCCGGCGGCATCATCTACCGCAGGCAGTTATCGAAGCCGGAAGTTGTGGAGAATCAAATCGCTCTTTAAACGGATGTGCCTGAAATCCGACTCATTTGATTCCTGAAAACGCCAATATCATCTGCCCTTTTCTCTTGCATAGGCGGTAAGTTGGATTGTCGAAGACTTGTCGATAAGTCCCCGCTACTCCGACTCACACCGAAGAAGTCTTCCTGAACCTGGGCTAAGATGCGCCTTACGGTCGATGACGGAGGCATTCTCTAGCTCAGCGGTGCGATGCCCGGCTTCCCCAATCAGGCTCAAGTGGCGGCCACTGCATCCCTGGCTGGTTCTCCCGCTGCGGGGCCATTTCTCCTTCTTCTTCCGACACGTCAGTGAAACGGGCCTGTTAGCGCTGGGGAGTTGGGTCAAATAGAGCGTTCTGTACCTTCGATTTCACGCGTTTCCATAAAACGCCAGTCTATCGCTATTTCTGATGATCGCCAGCAAAACAAACGTTGTCACTTTTAGCCGCCTCAGCAATTCTAACGTCTCAGGAATTTGTAGTCTGCTGCATGAGGCAATTCAATCTCCTTCCTCGTCGCATCGCTACCACAATCTCATTCCAGTGCATTGCTATGACGAAAAAGACTGCGTCCACATCTGCTCCACTTTGTCTCGACCGCAAACACCGGCTCGCGATCCGGTGGATGCACTGGATCAATTTCCCAGTCCTTTTCATCATGATCTGGAGCGGTCTGCTGATCTATTGGAATGACTCTGACAATGCGTACCGACATCCGCATGCGGTTTATCGGATAGGCGTTGGAAAGTTTACCCTGTTCCGCTTCTTCCCGGAGTGGTTCTGGAGGGGGATCAACGCCCCGTATCACGTCACCCAGGGACTCGGACATCACTTTTTTTTATGTGGATATTCGCGGCGAATGGGATCGCCTATGTCACTTTTCTTGCGATCTCAGGCGAGTGGCGATTTCTCATTCCGCAGAAACAGAGCATACGCGAGGCCATTCAGGTGACGCTTGTGGACCTTCATCTCCGCAAGGGCCTACCCGCGCAGACCAAATACAACGGCGCCCAGCGCATTGCTTATACAGCAGTAATTCTTATGGGGTTCGGGATGTTGGTTACGGGCCTCGCCATCTATAAGCCTACTCAACTGCATTGGCTGACCACGATTCTGGGGGGCTACGAGATGGCCCGATGGGAGCATTTCTGGATCACGATGGGTTTTGTTGGTTTCTTTGTGATCCATGTGGTGCAGGTGGTTCTCGCTGGATGGAACAACTTCCGAAGCATGGTCAGCGGGCTTGAGATAAAGAGCAAAGAAGATGTGTCTCTTGAGGCGGAAAGGAGGTCATGGTGACAGAAGACCCGAACCAGAAGCCGTTCAAAGAGAACGAAGCGCCTGAACAAGAAGTACGTCAGAAGTATCCTCGAAATCCACCTGAAGAGAACGCAGATATCGGTGTGACTGTAGTGGGCAGCTTATCAGAAGCTAAGGATGAGCTGTACAGCGATGAGATCCCAGCCGATCAAACGAAAGGCGATGCCGAGAGCACTATCGAATCGAATGATGTTGTTGCCGCGACTCATGATGCCGTCCCGGCGAGGCTTCTGATAGCTGAACCAAAATCTTCCGGTGAAGATGGTTCACCTGAAGAGGCTGGGCCATTGGTCGAGGAGTTAAACGCTGCCGTCCTCGCAGATTCGCGAAAGCACACGCGGCGTTCCTTTGTGATAGCGGCAGCAGCGGCCACTGCTGGATACAGTCTTTACAATTGGCTCGATCACCTGCCTCCAGTCGCGATGCAGCCAGAAGCCTACCGGCGAGCTTTCGAGGTAAACGCCGCCATCTCGCGCGCGATCTTCGAAGAACGGGGGCTGGCCCCGACCTACGCTCTATCGAAAGCGGAGAATCTAAGGGTCAATGGCGTTTACGGATTGAAGAAGATGCTCGAACCTGCGAGCTACCGCCTGCAACTCGTCGGTTCTAACGCCTCTGTCACCGATCCGCGGTATAGCCATGACGTGACAGCGTGGCAGTACGTATATATCGATGAAAAAACTACGGAGGACCAGGGGCATGACACAAAGACCCCGCCTCCTTCCGCTCGAACATCGGAAAAGATGCCGCCGGAATCAATGCTCGAAGAAGAGAAGCGAAATGAGGACCGCAGCGGCAGGATGCCTCGCGGGAAAGAGGAAGCTGGTGAAAGCCGCTCGACACTTCCGGTTGGCACACCAGGGTTGCTCTTGACGATAGACGACGTCCTCAAACTTCCCCGCCATGAACTCGTCACCCAGTTCAAGTGTATCGAGGGTTGGAGCCAGATCGTCCATTGGGCCGGCGTCCGGATGGCGGATTTTATTGAGGCATATCCCCCCGCCCTTATCGATGGAAAAGAGCCTAAGTACGTCTACATGGAAACTCCCGATGGAGATTTCTATAACGGATATGACCTACTAGCCTGCCGGCATCCACAGGCGCTTCTCGTAACCGAAATGATGGGAGCCCCATTAACCCAATATCACGGTGCACCGTTGAGGCTGCACATGCCCATTAAATACGGATACAAGCAGATCAAACGTATCGGACTCATCTGCTACACCGACAGCAAGCCCGATGACTATTGGACAAAGCTTGGCTATGACTGGTACGGCGGGCTGTGACGAATCGGAATCATTTCTTGGGAGAACAAACTAGGGCATGGATTATGGCACGTGTAGCCTGACGAGGGCCGAGCGCGAGACCGATGCGAGACATCTCTTTGAGGAAGGTGCCTGGCTGTATGCCTTTTGCCGCGAGCATCTATTTCGCGATCATACGGACGAAATTGCAGCGGCTTTATTTCCTGATGGACTCATCGGTGAAGACGTCTCAGCCCTTGAGGTCGGCTGTGGCCCCGGATTTTATGCAAGGCGGCTTGCCCGGCGCTTTCCCGCTTTGCGGACAATCGGCATAGACCGGTCCTCTCGTCTCATTACGCAGGCCCGGCGACTGGCGTCCTCGGATGCACTGACGAATTGCCATTTCCGGGAAGGAGATGTCGCGTCTCTCTCTGGTTGTATGGAGCCAGTGGATGCGATTATCAGCTCCCGCCTTCTTCTGGTAGTTTCCAACCACAGGCCCGTAATAAATGAGATGTTTCAAGTGTTGAAGCCGGGCGGCCGTCTGTTTCTTGCGGAGCCAACATCAACCTTCAAAACACAGCTGCCGCTTTCAGCGATGCGGCTTGTAACTCATTTCATGCGTACAGCCGATCGCAAAGCGTTCCCACAAGCGGCAAAGGTCATTACGCCTCAGGAATTTGAGGAGCTTATACGTTCTCAGCCCTGGGGCAAGGTTTCAATTCGAAGATATGGAGACTATCAGTGCGGGGTCTGCCAAAAGAGCAGCGACGCCGCAACGGATTTTGGAAAGCGGCAAAGACTTGAGCACGGTGTCCGCATGGCCGGTCCGCGGAGCGTTGCCTAGTGGCATACCCAATTCTCGATCCAGGATACGCAGATCCCTCCCTTGGCTCGCTTACCGCGTTGGCAGTTATGGCAAAGGCCCCACGTCCAGGAAAAGTGAAGACACGTCTTTCTCCGCCTTTGACCCACGGCCAGGCAGCCGCAATCAACACCTGCTTCCTCAAGGACACAACAGCTAATATCGCCGGGCTCGCCGAACAGGCGCCCTGTGCCGGTGTGATCTCCTATACGCCGGTGGGAGACGAGCAGCTCTTTGATGGGCTTTTGCCCGGAGGATATCGTCTGCTCCCGCAACGAGGAGGTGGTTTCGGGGAAAGGCTTTTTGCAACGGCGGAGGATCTGTTCCGCTGCGGTTTTTCATCGGTCTGTCTTATCGATTCCGATTCTCCTACGGTTCCTCGAGATGCATTCGCAATCGCCGTGGCCGCCCTGCAGCAGTCTGGAGATCGAATCGTGCTTGGTCCAACTCATGACGGCGGCTATTATCTGATCGGAATGAAGCAGGCACACACTGCTCCTTTCGAGGGCATCGCATGGAGCACTGCGGCGGTGTTCTCGGAGACCGTCGCGGCGGTCGATAGAATCGGTGTCGAACTCATAACGCTGCCGCTCTGGTATGACGTCGATGATGGCGGCTCTCTGGCCCTCCTTCGCGCTGAGTTGTGCCACGGCCTCCAGCCGGACTTTGCCTCTCTGCCTGGATTTGCCGCGGAGCACACGCGAAGGTTTCTCCAGCAATTGGATGGCCCCGCATGAGATCAATCGGATTTTCGTCCATCAGTCCATGGTTCACGAACGCGGTCCTGCTTCTGCTCGGGGCTGGCTTGCTCGCCCTTACAAAGCAGCTCATCGCGGAGTTCCATCACTTCTCCATCGGCTTTTCGGGTGTTGCTGGATGGTCTGTCATCCTGTACGCTTGCGCGGCGGCCGTCCTCCTCATGCTGCCCACAAACCGGTTCACCCTGGTTCTGGTCATCGCTTTCGGGGTCGCGTTTCGCCTCGTCACATTGTTGCCTCGGCCCTTTATGTCGTCCGACATCTATCGATATGCCTGGGATGGCGTGGTTCAACACGCTCATATCTCTCCCTATCGATACGTCCCCGCTGATCCCGCGCTTTCATTTCTGCGCGGCCCAAACCGCGATCTCTTCGATCACATCAATCGTCGCAACTACGCCCACACCATCTATCCTCCGGGCGCTCAATTCCTTTTCTACTGCATCACCTGGTTCAACGCTTCGGTGACCTTCATGAAATTGGCGATGATTCTCATGGAGGGCATCACCGTCTATGCGCTCATGGAGCTGCTAAAAGCGCTCGGCAGGCGGAAGGAGGAAGTCCTGCTCTACGCATGGTGTCCATTGCTAGTATGGGAGATTGGAAGTTCCGGGCATGTGGATTCGGCCGCCATGGCCTTTATCGCACTCGCCCTGCTTGCCCGCCTACGGCGGCAACCCGTCAGAACAGGGCTGTTTCTTGGGGCGGCAATTCTCATCAAACTTTACCCTCTGGTGCTGGTGCCGGCACTGTGGCAGCGCAAGGACCTTAAAATGCCTTCGGCAATTGTGGCCCTTACTGCCTTCTCTTATGCCTGTTACGCGAGCGTCGGACGGCTGGTCTTCGGGTTTCTTGGAGGCTATGTTCGAGAAGAGGGGATTAAGACAGGTACACGGTTTTTTCTGCTGGACATGGTGCAGCGTCTCCCGGGTCTTCACCATGTCCCTGTCTCTTTCTACTTGGTGCTGGCCGCAACGGCATTTGTCGTCCTCGGAATATGGAGCTGGAAGGCCGGCAACTCCGGGTCACAGGGCCGGCTGACCGCATTCTGGCTGCGCCTGTTCCGGTTACCCGAACAGGCCGCATTCCTCCCGGGCGCGCTCTTTCTGGCTTTTGCGATGATGCTCGCCTTCTCTCCGCATTACCCTTGGTATCTGGCCTGGCTTATTCCGTTTGCCGCGCTGCTTCCCAATCTCCCGGTCTTTACGTATACGCTGGGGCTGTTTTACCTCTCGACTACATCGCTCGGCGCCGGGACCATGGAATCGCAATTCCGTTTGAACTGTGTCCTCTATGCCGCCGTCCTCCTCGCCTGCGCTTTTGAGGGGATCATCCGGGTTGGGTACGGTCGGTTGGCCATCCTGAGACAACGAATCGCATGAACTCCTCCAATATCTCGGTTATCATCCCCGCACTCAATGAACGAGAGTCGATCGGACATGTGGTTGCCTCGATGCCGTGGTCGCGGATTGCCGAATGTATCGTGGTGGACAACGGATCGACGGACGGCACCGACGATGTGGCCCGCAATGCCGGCGCGCGTGTGGTTTACGCCCAGCGTGGATATGGATCGGCATGTAAGGCCGGATCGCAGGCTGCGCTCCCGACAAGCAGCATCCTTGTTTATCTCGATGGGGATGGCAGTGACAACATCGACGATCTTGAGCGAATTGTCGCTCCTCTTGAAGAAGACAGAGCGGACTTCGTTCTGGGGTCGCGGCTGCGAGGCAATGCGCAGCCAGGCTCAATGCTGGGAAGCCAGATATTTGCGGCGCACCTCGTAAGCTTCCTCGTCCGTCTTCTGCAGGGAATCCGTTATACCGATATGGGGCCGTTCCGCGCCATCCGAAGATCCAGCTTTGAACAATTGCCAATGTCGGAGCTGACCTATGGATGGAACCTCGAAATGCAGATTCGTGCGGCGCAGCACAAACTACGCATCCTCGAGGTCCCGGTGAATTATCGTTGCCGAATCGGGGGCGTCAGTAAGGTATCCGGAAACCTCGGTGCCTCCTTCAAAGCTGCCACACGTATCCTTAGCGTGGTGCTCCGAATTGGCCCCTCACGCCGTCCCTGAAGCCTTCGCCACATTCTGCACTATGCCCTTTTCCCGCAGCCCGATCTCGGCCTTGGCGAAGTAATCTTCAACAGGCCCCTGGGTCTTTATCCAGGCAACGTAGCGCGCAATGCCTTCTTCGAGGCGCACCTGCGGCTGATAGCCTATGGTCCTGATACGGGAGATATCTGAAATCAGGGACCGGATCTCTCCAGGACGGAATTCTCCTCGCGCTATCGGCTCAATCTTTACCCCGAGCTGCTCGGCGATGATGCCTGCCAGATCACGCACGCTCGTCGCTCTACCGCTGCCGACATTGACGGGAAGACCATCGAGTTTGTCGGTCGTCGCGGCCAGAAGATTTGCCCATGCGATGTCTTCAACAAAGCAAAGATCCCGCGTCTGCCCGCCGTCTTCGTACAGCACCGGCGGCTGACCGTTCAGCAGGCGTGTACAGAAAATTGCGATGACACCGGTATAGGGGTTAAACAGCGACTGCCTTGGGCCGTAAGTACAGGAGTAGCGCAGGGCAACCGTCGGGATACCTGTCTGTTTGCCCCAGAGCAGCACCAGCCTCTCCTGATCGACCTTGGTCAATGCGTAAACGGTCTCGCCGCCGCCAAACGTTCCTTCGGGCGTCGGGACAGAAGTCGTGCCTCTTCCGCAGTGCGGGCAATGCACCTGGAAGTCGCCGGTCCGCAGCTGCTCCACGGGCCGAAGTAACGGAACAACGTCGCCGTGAATCTCGCAGTGCGCGGCGCCCTCGCTGTACACTGCCTGGGAACTTGCCACGATCACCTTTTGAATCGGAAGATTCTTGTCGCGGATGATTTCAAGCATCTGCGCCGTGCCGAAGCTGTTCACCAGGACATACTTCGCCATCTCTGGCATATATCCGCCGTACGCTGCTTCATGGAACACAACGTCGATGTCGGTCAGCGCGGCCAGCATCGTCTCGGGGTCCTGCACGTTTCCTTGTGAGAATTCGGCCTGAGGATGAATCCAGGCCGGCCTTCCATTCTTGTGCGTCTGAGGTTCAAGGTTGTCCAGAATACGGACCTGCCAACCGTTCCCTATCAACAGGTCGGAAATATGCGAGCCAATCAGCCCCGCCCCTCCTGTGACTAATGCGCGCTTCAGATGATTAACCATAGAACCATATTGGATTCGCGATGAAGAACGTTGAATCGGACCCCGGCCTATATTGCCTTCAGAATGGATTCCGTTCTTAACTCTTAAAGAAAGCGAGTAAATCCGCGTTGATCTGTTCAGGATGGGTCTCTGGCATACCGTGCGGAAGCCCCGGGTATGTCTTTGACCTGCCCCCTTTTTCTCAACCATTCATAACTGGAGATTCTCCGTTGTGTTGATGGTTGTGATTTGCGAAGGGAGAAGGGCCATGGCCCTTCTCCCTTCGAGGGTTTTGCG
>Ga0335075_10003216_pt1 | contig 25971 bp, 25 predicted proteins | sample Lox_Sample_24_FD_206723 | JGI IMG/M metagenome (GOLD analysis project Ga0335075, IMG submission 206723) | Soil microbial communities from Loxahatchee National Wildlife Refuge, Florida, United States - Lox_Sample_2.4 | ecosystem: Environmental > Terrestrial > Soil > Wetlands | place: USA...
TTCTCGAGCTCGGCAGCGGCAGCGCCGTCAAGACGCGGCTGCTCATCGGCGAGGCGCTGCGCGTTCAGGACAAGCTGCGCTACGTGCCGATCGACATCTCGAAGGAAGCGCTGCGCAGCTCGTCGCTGGCGTTGGTCGACGCGTTCGCAGGTTTGTCGATTCGCGCGTACGCGGGCGATTATTTCGACGTCTTGGCGCACAAAGGTCTGCGTCGCGAGCTCGATCGCAAGGTGCTCGCGATGTTCATGGGATCCAACATCGGCAACTACGAGCCCGACGAGGCGTCGCGGCTGCTTTCGCTGCTCGGCCGAGTGCTGCGTCCCGGCGACGGACTGCTGCTGGGAACCGACCTCAAGAAGGATCGTGCGACGCTCGAACTCGCCTACGACGACCCGGTCGGCGTGACGGCGGCGTTCGACCGGAACGTGTTGGCGCGGATCAATCGCGATCTGGGCGCGGATTTCGACCCGCGCAACTTCGCGCACGTCGTCCGCTACGACGAAGAGCGCGGCGCGGTGTGTTCGTTCTTGGAAGCGCGGGCCGCGGCCACGGTCGAAATGCGAGGCGCGACCGTCGCGTTTGCGGCCGGCGAGCGCTTGCAAACGGAGTCGTCGTATAAATTCTCCGACGACGACGTTGCGGCGCTCGGAACGCAGGCGGGGTTTACCCTAAAGACGACGTGGCACGATCGCGCGCGGCGGTTCAGCGTTCACCTGCTGGTTCGCAGCTGAAGCTCGGCGGCGACCCGATTCCGACGGGCCAAAACGCCGCGACCGTCGCCGTCGACGGCCGGACCGTCGCGCTGACCAATCTCAACAAGATCTTTTTCGCCGAGCTGGGCCTCACCAAGGGCGATCTGCTGCGTTACTACGCGCGGATCGCGCCGGCGCTGCTGCCGCACGTCGCCGGCCGCCCGATGGTGATGAAGCGCTATCCCAACGGGGCGGCGGGCGATTTTTTCTTCATGAAGCGGGCGCCGTCGCCGCGCCCGCAATGGATTCGCACGTGCGCCGTCGAGCATCGGTCCGGAAACGTGATCGATTTCCCGGTCATCGACGACGTGCCGTCGCTGCTCTGGCTGATCAACCTTGGCTGCATCGATCTCAACCCGTGGTACGCGCCCTGCGACGATACCAACCGCCCCGACTATCTCCACCTGGATCTCGACCCGTTCGGCGCTTCGTTCTCGGCCGTCCGCGAGGCGGCGCTGATCGTGCGCGACGTCTTTACGTCGCTGGGAATGACGCCCTACGCCAAGACGACCGGCAGCAAAGGCATTCACGTGTACGTGGCGATCGCTCGGGCGCTGACGCAGCACGAAGTGTGGGAGGTCGCCAAAGCGCTCTCGCACGCAATCGCGCAGGCGCACCCCGACTTGCTGATCGTGGAATACCGCGTGGCCAAGCGCCGGCCCGATCGCGTGCTGCTGGACTACAATCAGAACTCGTTCGGCCGCACGCTGGCTTCGGTCTATTCGGTGCGCCCCAACCCGGCCGCCGCGGTCTCGACGCCGGTCACGTGGGAAGAGGTCGAAGCGGGCTGCGAGACGGGCGATTTTACGCTGGCGAACGTGCCCGCGCGCGTCCAGGCCCTGGGCGATCTTTGGGCGCCGCTGGACGCCAAGCGCGGGCGTTTCGATTTGGAACCGCTGGCGAAGCGGCTGGGCGTTCTCGAGGGGCGCGCGTGACGCTGCCGATCCCGTTCGACTTCGCGCCGATGGAGGCGCGCGTTGCCGCCGAGCTTCCGAGCGGCGGCGGCTACCAGTTCGAACCGAAGTGGGACGGCTTTCGTGCGCTGTGTTTTCGCGACGGCGATCGCGTCGAGCTGCAATCGAAATCCGGACAGCCGCTGGCGCGCTACTTTCCGGAGATCGTCGCATTTGCGCGGGAGCTGAGGCCGGCGCGGTTCGTCCTCGACGGCGAGCTGGTGGTCCCGGTCGACGATCGGCTCGACTTCGATCAGCTGCTGCAGCGCATCCACCCGGCGGCCAGCCGCGTCGCCAAGCTCTCGAAAGAGTTTCCCAGCACGTACTTGGTCTTCGATTTGCTGGTCGATGCGGACGGCGAGGCCGTGTACCGTCTTCCGCTCGCGCGCCGGCGCCCGCTGCTGGAAGCCTTCGCGCGCAAAAACTTCGGCGACGAGTCGTGCTTTCGGCTGTCGCCGATGACCGGCGATCTGGAGACGGCGCGCGAATGGTACGCGACGGTCGGCGGCGCGCTCGACGGCATCGTCGCCAAACGCACCGACGTCCCCTATGACTCCGGCGAGCGCCGCGCGATGCTGAAGATCAAGCGCATGCGTACCGCCGACTGCGTCGTCGGCGGTTTCCGGCCGTCCAAGGACGGAACGTCGATCGGCGCGCTGCTGCTGGGCCTCTACGACCACAGCGGGGGCTTCGACTACGTCGGCTTCACGTCGGGGCTATCCGCTGCCGAGAAGCGTACGCTGCTTCCGCAGCTCGAGCGCCTTCGCGGCGAGTCCGCGTTCACGCTCCGCAGCCCGGGCGGCCCGAGCCGGTGGAGCCGCGAACGCGAACGAGAATGGGTTCCGTTGAAGCCGCAGCTCGTCGTCGAAGTCGAGTACGATCACGTTTCGAACGGACGATTCCGGCACGGCACGCGGCCGCTGCGTTTCCGCCCGGACAAGGCCCCGAAGCAATGCACGACGCAGCAACTTCAGTGAGGCGTTGGCGCCGTGACGACTTCGCCTTGCAGCGCGAGCGAGGCGCCCGGCGGCGCATCCCGATCGGTGCTCAGCGTGATGACGTGCCGGCCGCTGCGTTTCCAGGCCCACGCGAACAGCACGGCGCGTTCCGACGGCATTGACGGATTCTGCCAGAGTCCGGTTCGATCGGTCAGCGGTCTTCCGTCGATCGTAACGTGAATGTGGTCGCCTTCGTAGCCCGGCCCGATCGTCCCGATAAGTGCGAAGGCTGCGCCGTCGACGGTCAGCGTCGCCGGGATCGACGTCACGTCGAATCGCGTCACGCCGCTCGCGCTCCACGCATCTTCGGCTGCGACCGGAATGCCGGGCGTCAGCGCCGCGGCGGCGATCTCCAGCGCGACCGCGCCGTTGCTTTGCCAGAGCGACGCGTGCCCTTGGGGCGGTCCATCGAAAAACCGGCCGAACGATCCGTCGGCGTCGCGCGACTGCAGCGCCGCGCGCGCGTTGCGCACGATCCACGCCCGAGCGAAATCTCCGTCGTCGCGGGCAGCCAGCCGCTCCATCGCCTCGACCAGCGGTTCGACGACGTCGTTTTCACCTCCGACGTCGGCGAAGATGCCGCGGTCGTCGGATAACTCGGTGTCGACGGCATGGGCCGTGGCGAGGGCCTGCCGCCGATATTCCGGGTCGTCGAGCGCGCGGCTCAACTCCAAGCCGTTCCAGATCATCAGACCGTTGACCGACGCAAAGTACCCGTTCGGCCGCCGGACGCAGGCCGTGCCGTCGTCCACGACGTGGACGGTGTAGAGACCGCTTCCCGGGTCGAAGAAATAATGCCGCACCGCGTCGTATGCGGACTGCGCGCGTTGCAAATCGTCACCGTCGCGGGTCGCCCGGTAGAGCAGCAGCAGCGCCTTGATCTGGTTGGCGGTGGTTTCGAGCGTCTTGACGTGCGACGCGGTCGGGGCGGGCTGCTGGTACGGCAGTTCGGGGCACGCGCCGCCGTCGAATGCCCTCGAAGTGTCGATGAATCGGAGGGCCGCCTCGGCCTTCGTTTCCGCTTGCGGATCGCCGGTCACTTCGAACTCACGCATCGCCGCCACGGCGTCCCAGGCCGCCGTATCGCTCCAGGCGTTGCACCGCCGGCTCCCGTCGCACGGCTGCGCGTACGCCGGGGCCGCCGCGGCGAGCGCCTGCATCATGCCGGCGATGCGCGCCGAACGCGTCGAACGCCAGCGCAGATAGAGGTCGTCGGTCGCGGAATCGGCGCCCCAGTCACCGGCCAGCGGCGAACACCCCGCGTCGTCACACGCTCGCCACGCTCCGTGCGCGTAAAAGTCGTCGACCAGAGCGTCCACCGCCAGCGATCCGGCGGCGCCGAAAACCGGCGTCGCGTCTACCGTCGCGGCATTTGCCCGCAGCAAGAACGACGCGAAACAAAGAAACGCGGCAATGCAAGCCGCCGTCAGCGCGCGCACGTGTTGATGTATCGACCGCGACGCGGAAAAATTCTACTCGGCCGCTGGGGAGGTGACAGAGCGCTGCGTCAGCCGGCCGACCGGCGCGCACGGCGCTCGATCGCGCGCAGCACGAGGTCGGCAGCGATCGCCAGGGCGGAGGCACCGAGACTGCCCGCCACGATCATGGAGGTTTGGTGGAGCGTCAGCCCGTCGAAGATCAGCGCGCCGAGTCCGCCGCCTCCGACGTAGCCGGCCAGCGTTGCAATCGCGATCATCGCAATTGCGGCGACGCGGACGCCGCCGATGAAGACCGGAAGTGCGTGCGGGATTTCGACGCGCACGAGAATCTGGGCCGGCGACATGCCCAGCCCGCGCGCCGCGTCGATCTGGGCCGGATCGACCCCGTCGATACCCGCGGCGACGTTGCGGGCCAGCATGAACTGCGCGTACACGACCAGCGCGATGAAGATCGGCGTAAAGCCCAACCCGAAGGCTTGAACGAGTACGGCCAGCAGGGCGAGGCTCGGAATCGTGTAGAGCGCGCCGAGCGCGCCGATCACCCAGACGGCCGCACGCGGACGCCGCGCCGCGTACAAACCGATTGGAAACGCGATCGCCAGCGCGACCGCAAGCGCGATCGCCACCAGCGCGAGATGGGCTCCCGCCAACGCGGCGACGCGCGCCGGATGTTCGAGAATGTATCTCACGCCGGCTCCCGCATCAGCTCGCGCACGTGCGCGAAGTACTCGCGGTAGACGGGATCGCCGGCGTGGACGAGGTCGCGCACGTACGCCGTCGCCGGATCGTCCAACAAGTCTTCGGGCCGAGCGGTTTGCTCGATGCGCCCGTCTCGAACGACGACCACGCGATCGGCCAGCCGGAGGGCTTCGTCGACGTCGTGGGTCACGAACAGCGTCGTCGTCTGCGACTCGCGAACGATGCGAGCCAGCTCGCGCTGCAGCTCGGAGCGCACGACCGCGTCGACCGCGCCGAAGGGTTCGTCCATCAGCAGCGCCCCCGGCCGTGCCGCCAGGGCGCGCGCCACACCCACGCGCTGCGCCTCGCCGCCCGAAAGCTGGCGCGGCCGGCGGTTGCGATAGCGGCGCGGCTCCAAATGCACCAGTTCGAGCAGCTCGTCGACGCGCGTTTCGATTTGGCCGCGCTTCCAGCCGAGCAGCGACGGAACCACGCCGACGTTCTGAGCGACCGTCATGTGCGTGAAGAGTCCGACCGCTTGAATCGCGTACCCGATCCCGCGCCGCAGCTCGACCGCGTCCATCGAGGCAACGTCGCGCTCGCCCAGCTCGATGCGCCCGCCGGAGAGCGGGACGAGCCGGTTGACGGCGCGCAAGAGCGTCGATTTTCCGCAGCCGGAGGGGCCGAGAAGCACCGCCAGTTCGCCGGCTTCGACGTCGAAGGAAACGCCGTCGATCGCCGGACGGTCGCTCGACGGATAACGAACGGTCGCCTCGCGAAAGCGAATCGAAACGCCGCTAATGCGACGTTCCTCCCAGAAACTCCGCCGCGACGTCGGCCGGATCGCGATGCCCGTCTTCGACGGCCGCGTTCATGCGGCGGGCTGCGCCGTCGGTGATTTTCGACGACACCGCGTCGAGCGCGGGACGCACGGACGGAAACGCGGCCAGCGTACCCTGCCGAACGACGGGCGCGACGTTGTACGCCGGCCAGAAGCCCTTGTCGTCGCGCAGCAACGCGAGCCGATCGGTCGCGATCGCGCCGTCCGTACTGAACGCGCTCGCGACGTCGGCGCGGCCGGTCAGGAGCGCCTGATATTTCAGCGCGATGTCGTACGTGCGCACTTCGGCGAAGCGGAAGCCGCCGTACGCTTTTTGCAGTCCCGGCAGCCCGTCGGGCCGGCTGAGAAACTCTTGGATCGTTGCCAGGCGCAAGCGCGGCGCCGCGACCGCGAGCTGCGAGAGGGTCTGCAAACCGTCGCGCGCGGCGATCTGCGGCGTCGTCGCGATGGCTTGCGAGTCGTTCATCGGCGACGGCGCGAGCCAGATCAGGCCGTAGCGGCGGGCGAACTCGCGAGCGACCGTCGCGTAGATCAGCTTTGGATCGTGAATCGGCGGCAGGTGGAGGACGTCGATGAGTGCGGTGCCGGTATACTCGGGGTAGAGTTCGATGTCGCCGCGCCGCATCGCCGCCATCGCGATCTGCGTCGATCCGAGATTGAAGCGGCGCTCGACGTGAAGGCCGGCGCGCTCGAGCGCTTGCGCGTAGATTTCCGCAATCACGAAGGACTCCGTGAAGTTTTTCGATCCGACTCGGATCGTGCGAGCGCCCGAACCGCAGGCTGCGACGGCGGCCGCCGACGCCAGCGACGCGATCGCCCGCGCGCGCGTGAGCGTCACGAGCGCGCTTCCACGAAGCGCCCGATCCCCCCGAAAGCGAGCTCAACGCCGATCGCCAGCGCCGCGACGGTGGCCGCGCCGGCAAAGAGCATGGCGGGCTCGTCGGTTTGCAGGCCGCGCACGATCTCGTCGCCCAGACCGCCGGCACCCACGAAGGTGGCCAGGGTGGCGCTGGCGATCGTTTCGGTCGCGGCCGTTCGCAGCCCGGCGAACGAAAGCGGCAGCGCGAGTGGAACGACGACGCGAGCGAAGCGCTGCAGGTGCGTCATCCCCATGCCGGCGGCCGCATCCAGCGCCGCCGCGGGGACGCCGCGAATCCCCAAATCGACCGCGATCACGATCGGAGGCAGCGCCAGCAGCGACAGCGCGACGATGGCCGGCAGGGCGCCGACGCCGAGCAGCGGGAGCAGGAGCATCAGGACCGCCAAGCTGGGCAGCGTGCGTCCGATCCCTGCCAGCGCCAGAATAACGCCCCGGGCCGGACCGTAGGTGGCGGCTGCGGTTCCCAGCGGCGCGCCGGCGGCGCAGGCCAGCAGCAGCGCGGTAAAGGCGAGGTTAAGGTGCTGCGCGACGTGCGCGGGAAGGTCGCTCCACATCGCCACTAGACTTTCCCCGGCACTGGTCGAAATCATGGCGCGGTATGCTGACGCAGCCCGAACTGCCCGAATCCGCCGTCCCGGTCGTTTCGCTGGACGATCCGTCGCTATACATCAGCCGCGAGCTCTCCTGGCTGGAGTTCAACGACCGCGTGCTCGAGGAGGCGCTCGATCCCAAGAACCCGCTGCTCGAACGAGTGAAGTTCGTCGCGATCTACGGGACCAATCTCGACGAGTTTTTCATGATCCGCGTCGCCGGCATCAAACAGCAAATCGAGGCGCAGGTCACCCGGCGGTCCGACGACGGCCGCACGCCGGCCGAGCATTTGGCCGCCATTTCGCAGCGGCTGCGCACGTCGCTGCTGACGCAGATGCGGCTGCTCAACGACGAGCTGCTGCCGGCTTTGGAACGCGAAGGCATTCGGCTGATGCGCGTTTCCGAGCTCGACGACGAAACCCAATCGGCGCTCGAGCGTACCTTCGACGAGACGGTCTTCCCGGTATTGACGCCGCTGGCGGTCGACAGCGGCCATCCGTTCCCGTACATCTCGAATCTTTCGCTGTCGCTGGCGGTCGAGCTCGAGGAGACCACGCGCGACGGCGTGCAGCTGCACTTCGCGCGCGTCAAGATACCGCAGACGCTGCCGCGGCTGATCGCGGTCGAGTCGGCGCCGCCCGGCGAACGGCGCTTCGTCCTGCTCGAAGATTTGATCGCGCACCACCTCGACGGCCTCTTCCCGGGCATGCACGTTCGCGACGCCTACTTGTTCCGCGTCACGCGCGACGCCGACCTCGACCTGCAAGAAGACGAAGCCGACGACTTGCTGCGCGCGATCGAATCGGAGCTGCAGCGGCGCCGGTTCGGCGAGCCGGTGCGCCTCGAGCTCGAGCGCGGCATGCCCGATTACATGCGGGACTTTCTCTGCGACTCGCTGGATCTGACCGCCGTCGATTGCTACGAGGTCGACGGGATGTTCGCGATCAACGACCTTTGGAGCATCGTCAACCTGCCGGGCTACGAGCAGCTGCGCGATGCGTCGTTCATGCCGGCGATTCCCAAGCGGCTGCACGGCGTGACCGACATCTTTGCGACGATCCGCGAAGGCGACATCCTGCTGCAGCACCCCTACGACTCCTTCGACCCGGTGGTGCAGTTTCTTCAAGCCGCCGCGCGCGACGAAAAGGTGCTGGCGATCAAGGCCACGCTGTATCGCACGTCCGGAAAGAACTCGCCGATCGTGCGCGCGATCTTAGAGGCCGCCGAAAACGAGAAGCAGGTCGCCGTCGTGATCGAGCTCAAGGCCCGATTCGACGAGCAGAACAACATCGAGTGGGCCAAGCGCCTGGAGCGCGCCGGAGCGCACGTCGTCTACGGGTTCGCCAATCGTAAGGTCCACGCCAAGTCGCTGCTGGTCGTTCGCGAGGACGAGGACGGCTTGCGCCGCTACATGCACTTCGGAACCGGCAACTACAACGAGAAATCGGCGCGGTTGTACACCGACCTCTCTCTGTTGACGTGCCGCGCCGAGCTGGGTACCGACGTCACGCAGCTATACAACGCGCTGACCGGCTTCTCGAAGGTGACGGACTACGAGGACCTGTGGGTCGCACCGGTGACGCTGCGCCGCGAACTGATCGCGATGATCGAGCGCGAAACCGAGCACGCCCGCGCCGGACGCCGGTCGGGCATTCGCGCAAAGCTCAACGCGCTTACCGACAGCGAAGTCGTGCGCGCGCTTTACCGGGCCTCGCAGGCCGGCGTCTCGATCGCGCTCTTGGTGCGCGGCATGTGCACGCTTCGTCCCGGCGTCCCGGGGGTGAGCGAGCGGATTCGCGTGACCAGCATCGTCGGCCGGTTTCTCGAGCATTCGCGCATCTACGTCTTCGAAAACGGGGGAAATCGCGAGGTCTACATCGCGAGCGCCGACTGGATGGGCCGCAATCTCGACGGACGCGTCGAGCTGGCTGCGCCGGTCCTCGATCCGGTCATCGCCGAAACCCTCGACGCCAACATTCTCGCCGTGTTGTTGGCCGACAACGTCAAGAGCCGCGAGCTTTTGGAAAACGGCTCGTACCGGCGGCTCGCGCCTGGGCCGGGCGAGATGCCGGTCGACGCGCAGCGCGTCTTTCTCACGCAGGCGCAGACCCTGTAGTCCGGGTTTCGCCTTCGTCAATCGCAGAACGAAGCCGTCTTGAATTCCGTGCGATCGCGGGATGAGCGCGTCCCCAGCGGCGCGAAGGCGCCGCTCATGAAACGCTGGGAAGTGCGCCGTCACCTGCAGTCGATCGATCCGCCCGTACATTTCGTGGAGGTGTTTGCGAGCCTGATCGAGGTGCTCACGAGCAAAGGCGTGCTCACCGAAGAAGAAGCCCTCCGGGTGTTGACCGACGCCGGCTCGATGAGTTAGCTTTTCGCTCGCGCCAGTTCAAGCACGATCTTCCATTCCTGCGGCGTGACCGGCTGAACCGAGAGGCGCTGACCGCGCCGCAGCAGCGCCATGCCCATCAGCCGCGGCTCGGCGCGCATCGACGCCAGCGTGACCGGCTCGGCGAACGCTTCGACGAATCCGACGTCGACCATCATCCAGATCGGCTTGTCGGGCTTGGCGCGCCCGTCGAAGTATTCGCTGCTGCGATCGAACTGCGTGAAATCGGGATAGGCCGTTTTGGTCACCTTGCAGATACCCATGGCGGCCGGCTCGGCGATGCTCGAGTGATAGAAAAGCCCGAGATCGTCGAGCTGCATCTCCAGCATGTTGTTGCGCGCTTGGAAGCTGCGCACGCCGGTCCACGGTTCGGTACCGCGCTCGCGAAGCTGCTCGAACGAGAACGCGCTCGGCTCGGTCTTGAACAGCCAGTAGCGCGACATCGCGCTATTGCGTGCCCGTTGCGACCGGCCGGTCCGGATCGGCGACCCACTCGCTCCAGGAGCCCGCGTAGACGCGCGAGCCGGTCAGTCCGGCGTGCTCCATCGCCAGCGCGTTTACGGCCGACGAGACGCCGGAGCCGCAGTAGTGCACGACCTGCGACGGGTCCGGCGACAGGGCGAGGTACGAATCGCGCAGCCGTTCCGGTCCTAACAGAAGGCCGCGCTCGTCGAAGTTGTCCTTGAACCAGCGGTGCGCGGCGCCCGGAATGTGCCCGGCGACCGGATCGATGGGCTCGGCCTCTCCGCTGTAACGCTCGTGCGCCCGGCCGTCGAGCAGTCGAACGTCCCGGCCGTGCAAGTGCGCGCGCACGAACTCCGCATCGACGAGCAGCGACGGCCGCACGCGGACCGTCAGCGAACCCGGGCGCGCCGCTCGTGCCGGCGCGGCGCTGACCGGATAGCCGAGCTGCTGCCAGACCGCAAAGCCCCCGTCCAGCACCGCGACCTCGTCGTGTCCGATCCAGCGAGACAGCAGCCACAAGCGCGCGGCGAACATGTCGGCGCCCGCGTCGTACGCGACGATCGTCGTGTCGTCGTCGACGCCGATCGCGCGCAGAAACCGTCCGAACGTCTCCGGTTCGGGCATCGGATGGCGGCCGTTGGAGCCCGTTTTCGGGCCGGCGAGATCGGTTTCGACGTCGGCGAAGTAGGCGCCGGGCAGGTGCGACGCGTCGTAGAGGCGGCGTCCCAGCGAAAAATCGGCCAGCGAGTGCCGGCAATCGACGACGACCAGCTTGGGATCGCCCAGCCGCTCGCGCAGCGCTTGCGCGGAAATCGTCGTGCGGGGCACCTAGCGCAGGTTGATGGTTTGCTTCGGCGCCGGAACCTCGCCGCCGAAGGCGCCGGCGAGAACGGTTTGCAGCTCGCCGCTCTCGGCCATCGGGCCGAGAATGTCGGTGTCGCCGTAGAACGTGCCGTTGATGAAGACCTTCGGCAGGGTCGGCCAGTCGGTCATCTCGCTGAGCGCCTCGCGCTTGGGCAGGTTCTCGAGCACGTCGATGACTTCGAACGGGTAGCCGAACCGGTCGAAGAATTGAATCGTCTCCAGGGTAAACCCGCAGCGCGGCATCGCCTTGGTTCCCTTGCCGTAGACCAGTATGGTGTTAGCGCCGACTTCGCGCGCGATCTCTTCTTTGAGTTGTTCGGACACAGTCAGTTCTCCGCAACGATGGTTTTAAGTTCGACGGCGTGCACGCGCCCGTCTTTGAGGGCCGGCTTCAAGGCGCCGTACACGATCTGGTGCTGTTCGATCAGCGTCTTTCCTTTAAAGCCGCGCGACCGGACGGTTACGTTGAAGTGGTCCATCGTGCCGGTCCGGTCGAGAATCTGCACGTCGGCGTCGGGCAGGCTCTCGCGGATCAGGCCGGTGAGCGCGTCGTTTTCGATCACGACTTCAACCGTGGCCGGTTCGCGCCGATCGCCTCCGCTAACCCGCGCGCCTCGCTCAGGGTTTCGGGAAGACGGGTCGCGCCCTTGGCAAGCGCCGCCGTGACGCCGCTCGCTAAGACGATGCCGCTCACGCCGAGCAGAATCGCCGGAACGCCGGACGCTCGCACCGGTCCCAGCTCGATGGTGAAGGCGCGCTGTAAGCGGGCCATCCCCCGCAAGAACGCCTTGATGCGGTTTGAAGAATTTTTCATCGGGCCTTGCTTCTACGGCGGTACGGCGGGGAAGGCCTTGCGCGGCGTGCACCTAAAGAACCAGGCCCGATGCGCGCAGTCTCCCGCTCGCTCGTCGCGCTGGCCGTGGCTTCGGCCGCGGCTGCCGCTGCAACCGCCCATTACGCAATCGACGTCGTCGCCGATTACGCGGTCGCGCACGCCTCGTTCGACGACATCCGCAGTCACGGAGCTCGCGAAGTCCTCGTCGTCGTTGCCGTCGTTCTGGCCGGCGCGATCGCGCTGCGCGGTCTGCAGCAATGCTGCCGGATCGCGGAATCGCCGCGGGGCGGCTACCGCGTCCCCAGCTGGTGGTGGCTGGTTCCGTTTGCCGGCTTCGTCACGCTCGGCGCTTCGTTCGGCGTGCCGGCGATGGAAACGCTGGACGCGCGGATGGCGGGCGTCCCGGTCGACGGCCTCTCCGACGCATTCGGCGGCTCGATCGCGGTCGGGCTGGCAACGACGATCGCGTGCTCGCTCGGCATCGCGATCGGCGTCTTTGCCCTCGCGCGCTGGCTGCTGGCGCACCGCCACCGCATCGCCGCAGCCATCGCCGAAACGTTCGAGCGCCGGCGCGCGGCGCAGCGCGACGCCATCCTGCTGCGGCGGTTTACGATCAAGCCGTTCTGCCGGCCGCGCTTTGCCGCGCGCCGCCGCGGCAAACGCGCGCCTCCCTTCACGTCCGTTCTTGCTTTCGCACTCGACGGACATGATGAGGAAAACGTATGTTGCACCTTCTCGTCGCTGTATGCTGCCTCATTACTGGCAACGTGCACGCACCCAGCGGGGCGCCGATCGCCGGCGCTACGCTGACCTTCTCCGGCCCGAAATCGGCCGTAACTCGCTCCGACACCCAAGGAAACTTTTCGATCGAACTGCCCGGCGGACGGTACGATTTGGCGGTCGCCGCAAAAGGCTACGCCAGCGTCACCGTCAACACCGGCGAGCTCACCGAGGGCGCGCACGTCGCGGTCGTTCTCGAGCCGGCCGACACGCCCAAGCTGCGAACCATCGGCGTGGTCACCGTCAACGGCCAGTACACGCTTGACCGGAGCGTCACGCCGGAGACGGTCATTCCCCGCTCGCAGATGGACGCAGTCGGCGACGTCACCGTCACGCAAGGCTTGGAAGACGTCCCTTCGGCGATCGTCCAGCATCCCGATGCGGGCGCGCCGACCGCGCCGGAAGTCGTGTCGCTGCGCGGACCGGATCCCTCCGAAGCGCTGGTGATGCTCGACGGACAGACGCTCAACGACGGGAACACGGGCGACCTCGATCTCTCGGAGTTTCCCGTGCAAGCGTTCAGCAGCATCGACGTCACCGAAGGGCTGGGTCCGATGGACGCCGAGGGGAGCAACACGTTCGGCGGCGCCGTCAACTTGGTGAGCTTGCGCCCGACGCAAGAAGACCACGCCAGTTTGTCCGGGTCGCTCGGATCCTACGGCACCTCGCTCTCGTGGCTCAACGCTACCGGAATGGAAGGCAAGCTCGGCTACTCGCTTGCCGGCAGCGACTTCCAGCAGGCCGGCGCCACCAATACCTATGCCGAAGTCTATCCCCTCAACAACGAGCCGGTGAACTGCGGTGCGTCTACGGCGGCGAGCCCGTCGAACTGCCCGACGCTGACGCATCTGGGTTCTTCGATCTCCGCAATGATGGGGCTGATCGACCTCGACTACAACTTCTCGCAGCGCTCGGATGCGGGATTTCGCATCTTCGACATGGCCAACTTCCGCGACGAGAGCAGCGCGCTCAACGGCGTCGCCGGCAACCAATACGAGCCGTGCACGTCGCTGCAATTCGTGAAGGCTTGCCCTAACGGATTCACGACCACGCCGAATCCGACGTACGACGACAACATCGGCACCGGCAATGCCATCTTCGGACAAGGCATCCGTGCGTACGACGCGTACGACCGGTCGGTGCTCGGTTCGGGCACGCTGCTCGCCGACTTCTATGCGAGCGACAATACCGTGAGCCTCACCGGCGGATCGGGTGCGGCGACGCCGTACGACGTCTCGCACGACGACGCTCGCTACAACGAGGCACTTTCGTGGGGGCGCAGTTTCGATGACAGCGAGTTTGCGTTCGGCGGATACCTCCGGCAAGAGTCGCTGACCGGACAAGGCATCGACGAGACGCTTTCGCAGAGCATCGCTTCCTACTTTCTGCGCGGTCAGCAGCAGATCGGTCAGAACCTCCGCCTCTCGGGCGGCCTGTACGACGCCGACTACTCGACCTTCGGCAATACGCTGAACTGGCGGCTGGGCGCGACCTACGATACGGATCCGTCCAGCGTGGTGCGCTTTTCGGTCGGAACCGGTTTTCGCGCTCCGCTGCTGATCGAGCGGTACTATTTCCCGCAAGTCGTCGTCGACGGAAAGGTCGCTCCGAATCCCGGGCTGCCGCCTCCCGACGCAAACTGCGTCGTGGCCGGACAAGGGAATCCGGACGAGAAGCCGGAGCACGCCACCGAATACGAGCTCGGCTGGTCGCACCTCTTCTCGCCGCAGTCGAACCTCGACGTCTCGGTCTACCGCTCGAACCTGCGCGATACGATCGAGAACTACTATCCGTTCGGCGCCTGCAGCAGCCCCAACGGGTTCGAGTACGAGATTCCGATCAACATCGGCAACGCCGTTTACGAAGGCACCGAAGTGCGGCTGCACCAAGGGTTTCCGAAGCAGCATCTGCTGATGACGCTCTCCTACGGACTCAACGTGGCCTATCCGTACGCGCTCGGATCGAACGTGTCGAACCCGACGTCCGGCGGCAGCCTCGTCGACTACGAGCAGTTTCTCGGGGTTCCGCAGCAGCAAGGGTCGGCGACGTTCACCTGGGCGGAGAACGGATGGCACGCGGGTACGGATCTGCAGTTTGCGGGAAAAAACAACTCGCTGCAGCAGCCGTCCTACACGATCATCGATGCGGCGGTCGGAAAGACGGAAGGATTCGTCGACTTCACGGTGGCGGCGACGAATATCTTCAACGCCGTGTCGGGCCCGTTCACGCGGTATCTGGGGGGAACGCTCTACCGCGGGGTCTACAACGGCGCCGGCAGCACGTTCTTGGCCGGGTATCCCACCGACCAGCTCTTCATCCAGCCGGCTGCGATCCGGTTCGCCATCACGGTCCATCACTGAGGAGGTCAACGACGATGCGCGCGGTGCGACTTCACGAAATCGGCGGCCCGCAGAACTTGCGAGTCGAAGATATTCCGGTTCCGGAACCCGCACCGGGCGAGGTACTGGTACGCGTGCGCGCCGCCGCACTCAATCATCGCGACGTCTTCATCACCCAAGGTCTCTACCCCGGGATCTCGCTGCCGCGAACGCTCGGCTCCGACGGCGCCGGCGAAGTCGCGGAACTGGGTGAGGGCGTCACGGGTTGGGCGGCGGGCGACGCGATCGTGATCGATCCGATGCTCGACTGGGGCGACGATCCCGCCGTGTGGGACGCCAGCCGCAGCAGCCTGCTCGGAATGCCGCGCGACGGCACCTTCGCGCAATACGTCTGCGTGCCGTCGCACAATCTCTACCGCAAACCGTCGCGCCTGACGATGGAGCAGGCGGCGGCGATCCCGCTGGCCGGTCTGACGGCGTATCGCGCACTCTTCACGCGCGGCCAACTGCAGCCGGGTGAAACCGTTCTGATCACGGGAGTCGGCGGCGGCGTGCAAACCTTCGTGCTGCTCTTCGCCAAGCGGGCCGGCGCGCGCGCGATCGTGACGTCCGGCAGCGACGAAAAGCTATCGCGGGCCCGGGCAATGGGTGCCGACGGGGCGATCAACTACAAGACGACGCCCGACTGGCACAAGACGCTGCGCGGCAAGGGTCCGATCGATCTGGTGGTCGATTCGTCGGGCGGCGACACACTGGCAAAAGCGCTCGACGCCGTGCGGCCGGGGGGCCGCATCGTGATTTACGGCGGCACCCGCCCCGACGCGACGGTCAAGCTCTTCCCGCTCTTCTGGAAGCACGTCACGATCTGCGGCACGTCGATGGGCAGTCCGCGCGATTTCGCCGCGATGCTCGCCACGTTCGAAGAGAGCGACCTCGAACCGGCGATCGACGGCGTGTTCCCGCTCGACCGCGCGGCCGAGGCGGCTGCGCGCATGAACGACGCCGATCAGTTCGGCAAGATCGTACTCGCTATCGCGTGAAGTCGAAGACGTCGCTCAGGCTGTTGGAGTTCGCATCCATGTAGCCTTGCGCCGTCGTTCCGGGATAGGCTAGCCCAAACGTTTCCTCGACGAACTTCATGATGCTGCCGAAGTCGTACCGCGTGTGCGAGACGTAGCCGCGCTTGGCCCAGGGTGACACGACGACGGCCGGCACTCGGAAGCTCAAACCGACGGGATCGATCTGCGCCGGCGGAACGCCGTCGTACCAACCGCCCCAATCGTCCCACACGACGACGACCGCGGTGCTCTTCCAGTAACTCGATTTCTGCAGCGCGGAGACGATCGACGCGACCCATTTCGGACCGCCGGCCGCGCCGGCCGCGGCAAAGTCCGAATCTTGCGCGTCCGGTAAGATCCAGGTCATGCCGGCCAGCTTGCCGCCGGCTAGATCGCTGAAGAACTGGGTGCTCGGCGCGACGACGTTCTTCCAATCCTTCCCGTGTCGCACGTACTTGATCGCGTCGAACGCGTTGAAGTAGGCATTACTGAGTCCCGAAGAAGGCGAAGGGACGTAGTATTTCCACGCAATGCCCTTTGCATCCAGGACGCTTGCAAGCGTCGCATACTTAAAACACGGAAACGGACCGTTCGGCAGGTATTGGCCGTTCTTCAAGACCGGCGTGGTCGTTCCGGGGGGTGCGTCGCAACCCCACGGCCCGTGGTCCGGCGGTCCGATCAGATATTCATCCGGCGCGACCTCTTCGGGCGCATCGATCAGCTGCTGGTGCGCGATGAAATCTCCGCTGACGGTCGCGAACATGTGGTCGGCAAGCGCGTACTGTTTTGCGAGCGACCAATACGACGCGATGGTGTTCGGATCGACGCACGCGTACGGCAGCGTTCCGGCCGGATGTCCGTTAGGCAGCGGTTCGAGATTCCAGCCGTTGCCCTTGCCGTCGTTGAAGACGGTTTGGAAGGTCTGCCAGGTGTCGGTCAACTGCGCGCGCTTGGAGAGCAAAATCGACTTCAGCTTCACCTCGGCGCCGGTGCTGGTTTGCCCCGACGTCGCACCTTGCGCGCCGGGAAAGCGGCAGAAGAGATTGTCGAAGCTTCGGTCTTCTTGGACGACGAGAATGACGTGTCGAATCGGGCTCGGTGCACGAGGCGAAAGTCCGTTCGCCGATCGAACGGCGTTGTTGACCGGGGTTACTGGTTGTCCTACGTTCGGCACGCTCGGCGACGTGCTGCAGCCGGCGAAAATAACCAACGTTACTAATGCCGAAAAGCGCGGTGCGGTCATGCGAATTGGTTCGGCAAAGGCGCGGCGCCGCCTTGAATTACGCGGCGGTCAAGCGATATGCATAGAGCGTGTCGATTCGCAGCATCGAGCCGAGTTCGGCGCGGATGACGGCCGCGTGCTCTTCGCCGACGATTTGCGCCAGCGGCGGATTGAGAATCCAGCCTTCGCGATCGCTCATCGGACGATCCAGCGGCGTTGCGGCGATGCGGCCTTCGTTCTCGAGCGCGATCAGGTAGGCGAGCATTTGCCGCGCCATCGCGGGCCACAGCACCGGCCGGTCGTCGCCGTAGATCCGCAGCACCAGTTCGGGAATCGTCTGCGCGCCGGCGGCCAGCGCGTCGATCAACTCGTGCTCGCGCATCTGACGGTGGGCGATGTATTCGGCGATCTTGGCTTGCGCGTCCAGCACGATCGGACCGTGCCCGCCGTGAACGATCCGCGCGCCGGAAAACTCGGTGGCCAAGCGCTGCAGCGTGTGCTGGTACGGGCGCATCGCACCGCCGGGCGGCGCGATCACGACGGTCCCCTCGCCGAGGATGACGTCGCCGGTAAAGAGTGCGCGTTCGGCCGGCAGATAGAAGACGACGTGGTCGAACGTGTGCCCGGGTGCGTCGATCACGCGCAACGCCGCGTCGCCGACGCGCAGCTCGCCCTCGAGCGCGAGATCGCGGTCGTGCGGCGCGGCGCTGTCGGGGTGCGCGTAGACCGGCGCTCCGGTGCGCGCGGCGAGCATCGGAGCGGCCGGAGCGTGATCCGGGTGACCGTGCGTCAAGGCGATCGCCGCGATTCGCAAGCCGCGCGCCGACGCTTCGCGTTCGATCGCTTCGACGTGGCGCTCGATCGGCGGTCCGGGATCGATCGCGAGCGCCTCACCGCGACCGCAGTCGACGAGATAGGAGTTCGTTCCGGTCAGCGTCATCGCCGACGGGTTGGGAGCGCGCACCAGCGTCACCACGCGCGATCCAGCTCCGGCGGCATCGTGAAGCCCTCTTCGGGCGAGCACGTCGGTTCGATCGTGACGATCGGTTTGCTCGCCGCGAACTCGCGCAGCGCGTCGATCGACGCGACCTCGGTAAGGCGCTCCAGATGCTTGACGGTCGGATACACCAAGTGAAACGAGCCTTCGCGGTGCGCCTCGAGCGCGCGCGACGGGGCGATCCAAACGCCGTCGTGCGTCTCGTCGGCGTCGGCTACGGGCGAGTGACCCGCGCCGGCGATCGCCACGAAGAAGTGCGTATTGTAGCGCCGCGGTTCGTTGGCCGGGGTGATCCAGTGAGAGAACAGCGTCAGCGCTCCGGCGTCGGCGTACCACCCCCGCGCCGCCAGCATTTCGGCGAACGAAATCCGGCCGGCGCGCAGCGCCTCGCGCGCTTCCGCGAGATCCTCGGCTGGATCGGGTACCAGGCTGCCGCCGTCCGGCCCGCGCGCCAGCAAAACGCCGGCTTCCTCGAACAACTCGCGCAGGGCGGCCACGAAGAGCGCCGGCGCCATTCGGGCGCCGACCGGGACCTCGGTGCTCGGAAGTGCGTCCGGAATCCGCGCGCGAAACTGGGAGGCGACGCGCGGCGGATCCAAGCCCAGGGTGCGCGCGACCGACTCCCCCGAAGCGTCGGATGCATCGACGGTGCCGCCGGGGAAAACGTAGGCGCTGGGCGCAAACGCGCTGCGCGCGTTGCGACGAAGCATGAATACGTCGAATCCGGGCGTTGCGGGCCGCGCGAGGATGACGCTCGACGCCAGACGGAGGGTGGTCACGATATGAGTTCGCGTGTTGTCGTTTCCGGCGGAGCCGTCCTGTAGATGCGCGTCGCGATCGGAAGCGACATGGCCGGCGAGCTGCCCGAGGCGATCGACGCGTGGCTGCGCGAGCGCGGACACGCGGTCGAGCGTCACGGCGCCCTGGCGCCCGGGGAGCCCGACGCGTGGCCGTCGGTGGCTCGCGCCGTCGGCGAAGCCGTCGCGTCGGGCCAAGCCGAGTTCGGCGTGCTCTGCTGTTGGACGGGGACGGGCGTCAGCATTGCGGCCAACAAAGTGCGCGGCGTGCGCGCGGCCCTGTGCGGCGACGCGGCGACCGCCGCGGGTGCGCGCGAGTGGAACGACGCCAACGTCCTGTGTCTGAGTCTGCGGGCAACCTCGACGGCGATCGCGCGCGAGATGCTGGCGGCATGGTTCGCCGGTTCGCCGACGCGCGACGCCGCGTACCGCGCGATGATCGACGAGGTCAAGGTTCGGTAAAAAAGCAGAGGAGGTGGTGCAATCGCGCCACCTCCTGGTTTCCTGCCGATTCGCCGAGGTAGGCTCGCGCTACCGTTCGGTTCCTCGATCCCTGGCGGTTCGGGTAAATAGCACTCCACCTGCCGACCAGAGAGGCTGATTTTACACCTGGCCACTTCCTATTTCAATATATTCGTTTTGAACAACCAGGCCACCAGACCGAGCAACGACCAGTTGACGGCATGCGCCGTCCAGCAGTACGGGCATGGCCGGCGGGTTACGAAGAGCAGCGAGTACGCCAGCGCCAGCGACGTCGCCGCCGCTAGGCCGGCGGCCGCGAGCACGGCCAGCGCCCAGCCGTAGGGCAAATCGAACCAGCTGCAGACGGCGACCGCCGGATAGTAGACCGCGCCGACGGCCGCATTGGGGATGCCGCCGTAGAGCCGTGCCCGCGGGCTTTCGACGACGCTCGGCTCGGCGAGCTGTCCGCGCTCCGCGCGCCGGGTCTTGCTCAGCATGAAAAGCGAGGCGTAGAGACCAACTCCGCCCAGCAACGTGATCAACGCGCGCACCACTATGTCCATCCCGGCTTGAAGCGGGTCGTTCGCCGCCTCGGCGCCTTCGCGCTGCTCGCCGGGTCGTTCGGCCTCGCTTACGCCGTCATTCGCTATCAGCCCCGGATCGAGCACGAGATCCGGACGATCGGGCTGCTGGCCTATCCGCTCGGCGTGGCCGTCTTCGCGGTGGTGGCCGCGGCGCCGTTCTCCGTTACCGACGCGCTGGCGATCATGAACGGAGCGATCTTCGGGCCGGTCAAAGGCTCGCTCGTCGACGTAATCGGACTGGCGATCGCGGCGATGTTGGGCTACTGGATCAACCGGCGCGCCTCGCATCTGCTCGACTTACACGAATATCTCCAGCGGCTGCCCACCTGGGTCAAACGCTTCCCGGTCGGCTCGCCCGCCTTCTTGCTCGCGGTCCGCGTCATACCCGGTTTCGGCGGAACGGTGGCAACCGCCAGCGCGGCCGCGTTTCGCGTGCCGATGTGGATTCACGTCTGGACGATGTGCGCGATCGCGGTCCCGATTTGCGTCGTGCTGACGATTTTCGGCGATCGCGTAACCGTCTTCATCCACCACGAAGAGATGCGCGCGCGTCACTACTGCGAAACGCACCGCTGCCCGCACTTCTTGCGCCGCCACGAAAGGGTTTCTCCGCCACCGTGACCGACCCGACGATCGTCAACGATGCCCCCGCACTGGCCGCGCTTTGCGATCGCGTCCGCTCCGCCCCGCGGGTCGCGCTCGACACCGAGTTTCACGCCGAACGCACGTACTCGCCGCGTTTGATGGTGGTGCAGCTGGCGTTCGACGACGGCGCGGCAATCGTCGATCCGCTCGCCGTCGCCGACCTGCGGCCGCTGGCCGAAGCGCTGGCGGCGACCCTGGTCGTCGGTCACGCGCTGTCGTCGGATCTGAAGATCTTCGCGGACCGCTTCGATCTCGTGCCGGATCGCGTCTTCGACACGCAAGTCGCGGCGGCGTTCCTAGGCTACGGCATGCAGGTTTCGCTCGCCGACCTCGTTCGCGACCTGCGCCACGTCCGGCTGGCGAAGTCGCAGACCGTGAGCGACTGGTCCGCGCGCCCGTTCAGCGCGCGTCAGATCGAATACCTGATCGACGACGTCGCGCATCTGCTTCCGATGTACGACGTTCTGCGCGAGCGCTTGGAGGCCAAAGGACGTTTCGAATGGGCGCGTGAGGAGAGCGCCGCGTTGAGCGATCTCGATCGATACCGCAGCGACGAACGCCGCGCCTACATGCGCGTTCCGGGCGCCATGCGCATGAACCGGCGCGAGCTCGGAGTTCTCAACGAAGTGGTCAAGCTGCGCGATCGCGTCGCGCGCGAGCGCGACATTCCGGTGAAGTATGTGCTGCCCGACGACGTCACGTCCGGCTTGGCGACGCTGCGGCCGAAGCACCTGGACGATCTCAAGCAGCTTCGACGGCTGGACGCGGGCGCGCGCCGGCAGCTCGGCGCAGCCATCCTCGAGGCGGTCGCACGCGGCGAAGCGCTCGACGAGTCGGAGCTGCCGGAACGCCCGCAGCGCCCGCTCGGGCCGGCGCGCGATACCTTGGCGTCGCTGCTGGGCGTCGTCGTCGGCGAGATCGCCCGCAACGAAGACTTGCCGGCGAGCCTGCTCGTCCCGCGCAGCACGCTGGAACGCATCGCCCGTGAGGTGCCGCCGGAGCGAACGGCCTTCGAGGAGGCGTTGGCGCTGGCGCCGTGGCGGCTGGAACTGGTCGGAGAACCGCTGTGGCGACTTTTGTCGGGCGACTCGAAGATCGAAATCGAAGGCTACGCCAACGGAAACCCCAAAATACAACTATCCCATGACAGCACAGGCCGATAGCTTCAACGCCGCCGACACGCTGCGCGTCGGCAGCCGCTCGTTCACGTATTACCGTCTCGACGCACTCGAGCGCGCCGGGCTCGTCAAGCTGGCGCGCTTGCCGTACTCGATCAAGATCTTGCTCGAGAATTTGCTGCGTTTCGAAGACGGCCGTTCGGTCACCAAGCGCGACGTCGAAGCATTGGCGCGCTGGAACCCGTCCGCCAAGCACGAGAAGGAGATCGCGTTCCGGCCGGCGCGCGTGCTGCTGCAGGATTTCACCGGCGTGCCGTGCGTCGTCGACCTCGCGGCGATGCGCGACGCGATGGCCGAGATGGGCGGCGACCCGAAGTCGATCAATCCGCTGCAGCCGGTGGAGCTGGTCATCGACCACTCGGTGCAAATCGACTTCTTCGGCAGCAACGACGCGCTGAAGAAGAACGCCGACGTCGAGTTCGAGCGCAATCGCGAGCGGTACGCGTTTTTGAAATGGGGTCAGGAGGCGCTGCGCGGCTTTCGCGCGGTCCCGCCGGACACCGGCATCGTGCACCAGGTCAACATCGAGTATCTCGCGCGCGTGGTTTTCGGTGAAGACGGCGGCGTCGCACATCCGGATACGGCGGTCGGAACCGACTCGCACACGACGATGGTCGACGGTTTGGGCGTGGTCGCGTGGGGCGTCGGCGGCATCGAAGCCGAGGCCGCGATGCTGGGACAGCCGATCACGATGCTGATTCCGGAAGTCGTGGGATTTCGGCTCGACGGCGCGCTGCGCGAAGGCGTCACCGCTACGGACCTCGTGCTGACCGTGACGCAGATGCTGCGCAAGAAGGGCGTGGTCGGAAAGTTCGTCGAGTTCTACGGGCGCGGGCTGTCCGCGCTTCCGGTCGCCGATCGCACGACGATCGGCAACATGTCGCCGGAGTTCGGCTCGACCGTTGCAATGTTCCCGATCGACGACCGGACCCTCGATTATCTGCGCCTCACCGGCCGCTCCGCCGAGCGCGTCGCGCTGGTCGAAGCGTACGCTAAGGCGCAAGGCCTCTTTCGCACCGACGCAACGCCCGATCCGGAGTTTTCCGAGACGCTCGTTCTGGACTTGAGCAGCGTCGAGCCGAGCCTCGCGGGGCCGCGCCGCCCGCAAGATCGAGTTGCGCTTCACGACGTGAAGCGTTCGTTCGGCGAAGCGCTGGAGGAGTGGCTCTCGGCGCGCGATCGCAGCAACGGCGCGGTCGCGCGTTTTCAGGACGAGGGCGGCGGAGGCACGGCCACGGTTGCGCAAACCGCCAAGGACGTCGCCGACGGCGCGGTCGTGATCGCCGCGATCACGAGCTGCACGAACACGTCGAACCCCAGCGTGCTGATCGGTGCCGGTCTATTGGCCAAGAATGCGGTCGAGCGCGGCTTGCGCACCCAGCCGTGGGTCAAGACGTCGCTGGCTCCGGGCTCGAAAGTCGTGACCGATTATCTGGCCAAAGCGGGATTGCAAGAGTATCTGGATCGCCTCGGATTCAATCTGGTCGGTTACGGATGCACGACCTGCATCGGCAACTCGGGTCCGCTTCCGGCCGACGTCGCCGAAACGATCGCCGATCAGCAGCTCATCGTCGCGGCGGTGCTCTCCGGGAATCGCAATTTCGAAGGCCGCATTCACCCGCAAGTGCACGCCAACTATTTGGCGTCGCCGCCGCTGGTCGTCGCCTACGCGCTGACCGGACGGATGGACGTCGATCTGACGTCCGAACCGCTGGGCACCGGCAGCGACGGCACGCCCGTCTATCTGCGCGACGTTTGGCCGAGCGACGACGAGATCCAGCGCACGGTCGCGACCTGCGTCGACGACGCGATGTTCAAGTCGCGCTACGCGGACGTCTTCGGCGGCGACGAAAACTGGGCGGCGTTGCAAGTCGCGCCGAGCGAACGGTATGCGTGGGACCCGGCGTCGGAGTACGTCAAGAAGCCGCCCTATTTCGAGGGTATGCCGGCCGAGCCGGCCGGCCTGCGCGACGTCGCCGGCGCGCGCGTGCTGGCGGTGCTCGGCGATTCGGTGACGACCGACCACATTTCACCGGCCGGCAACATCGCCAAAACCAGTCCGGCCGCCAAGTACCTGATGGAGCGCGGCGTCGAGCCGAAGGACTTCAACTCGTACGGCGCGCGGCGCGGCAATCACGAAGTGATGGTGCGCGGCACGTTCGCCAACGTTCGTCTGCGTAACCATCTCGTGCCGGGCGTCGAGGGCGGCGTGACGCGATATCTGCCGACCGGCGAACAGACGTCGATCTTCGAGGCTTCCGAGCGCTACCGCGCCGACGGCACGCCGCTGATCGTGCTGGCGGGACGCGAATACGGCTCGGGCTCGTCACGCGACTGGGCGGCCAAGGGTCCGTACCTGTTGGGCGTGCGCGCGGTGATCGCGGATTCGTTCGAGCGGATCCATCGCAGCAATCTGATCGGTATGGGCATTCTGCCGCTCGAGTACGTCGAGCGGGCCGACCGTTCGACGTACGGTCTCACCGGCGAAGAGATCTACGACGTTACCGGCATCGCCGGCGGCGTGACGCCGCGCATGCACGCCAACGTCACCGCGACCGACGCCAAAACCGGACGCTCGATCGAGTTCAAGGTGCGGGTGCGGATCGATACGCCGGATGAAGCCGAGTATTACCGGCACGGCGGCATCCTGCAGTACGTGCTGCGCCAGCTGCGCGCGCGCGCAGAGCCGAAGGCGAGCTAGGGGGTCCGCTCGCCCATGGCGTCGACGACGTAGGCGGCGAGCTGCGCGCGCGAATTGATGCCGAGCTTGGCGTAGATCGACGTCAGGTGCTTTTCGACCGCCTTCTCCGTCACCGACAACGTCTGGGCGGCGGCGCGATTGCTCTTTCCGCCGGCGATCGCTCGGGCGATGTCGCGTTCGCGCGCCGTCAGCAAGCTCGGTGCCGTACTCGCGCCGGCAATCGCCGAACGTTCCAGCCGCCGCAATTCGGCATGCGCGCCTAACGCACGGTAACGCTCGCGCGCGGCCGAAGGGTCGCCGCCGATGTCGTACGACCATGCTTCGAGGAGCGGCCATCCGATCTCGGCGTAGTACCGCGCGGCGTCGCGCCCGCGGGCTCGTGCCGCCGCCGTATCGCCGCGCGCGCGTGCCTGCGCTGCGGCGACCAGCGCCGCCAGTGCGGCGCCCACGCGATCGGTGGCCGGCTCGGCGGCTGCGTCGACGAAGCCTGCGATTCCGGCGAGCAGCGCCGGACGCCACCGCGCGATCGCGGCGATCGGCATCGTCATGTCGTACGCGGTCGTAACCGCCGATGCCGAACGCGCGAAAAACTCGTCGGCCTCCGCGTCGCGTCCGGACGCGACCGCCGCGAGGGCGTACGCCGCCGCGAGATCGGCGATGGCCCCGCGGTGACCGCCGCGCGCGGCTTCGTCGATCAGTCCGCGATCGATCGTGCCGCCGAGATCGGCACCCGCGAGCGTCGCGAGCGTCGTCTCGACCAGCGAGCGCTGAACGCGCGCCAGAAATTTCGCCGGCGGAGGTCCGGCCGCGAGCAGCTGCCGGGCGGCGTCGAAATTACCGCGCCAGAGCTCGATCTCGGCGAGTACGCAACGCTCGTGGTCGACGCCCGAGTTGAGGCGCTCGGCGAGTTCGAGCGCACGGCGCTGATAGGCGAGCGCGGCGTCGTTGAGGCCCAGCGCCAGTGCCTGCGTGGCCCCGTTTCCGAGCGCCACGCGGATGTTGTCGGGCAGCGCGCCGATGCGCTCGAAGATTTCCAGACCGCGATCCAGCCGCGTGCGCCAGCTCTCGGCTTCGGCGCGCTGGGCGTGCAGGTTCGCGAGCAAGAACGACGCCTCGGCGGCCAGCGGCGTCTCGCCGGCCAGGACGGCTGGGTCGATGGCCGCGGCCACGCCGCCCGCTTCGCCGGTGCGCCGGGCGAACGAATAGAGAAATCCGAGCCGGACCAACATCCTGGCCCGCACTTCCGGACGCGCCGCCGAACCCAACGAGCGATCGGCGTGCCGCAGCAGTGCGACGGCGTCGTCGCCGCGCCCGTTGTCGTGCAGTGCGCCCGCGGCCATCACGCAGGCCGCGACGGCGTCGTCGAAACAGCCGGCGCGCTCGTAGGTTTGCACCGCCCGTTCGTAGAGCGCCAGCGCGCCTTCGAGATCCCCGCCGAAGACGTGCATCAGCCCGGCGTCGACCAGGGCGCGCGCCGTTTCGGAATCCGTGCCGGCGTTGGCGGAGACGCGTTCGTACCACAG
>Ga0335075_10003218_pt1 | contig 25960 bp, 24 predicted proteins | sample Lox_Sample_24_FD_206723 | JGI IMG/M metagenome (GOLD analysis project Ga0335075, IMG submission 206723) | Soil microbial communities from Loxahatchee National Wildlife Refuge, Florida, United States - Lox_Sample_2.4 | ecosystem: Environmental > Terrestrial > Soil > Wetlands | place: USA...
GACGTCGCCTCGTCGAGGATGAGGACGTCCGGGTTGACGAGCAGGAGCCGCGCGAGGCCGAGCTGCTGGACCTGCGCCGGGTCCAGCGTGTGGCCTTCGGGCCCGATCGCCGTGCCGAGGCCGAGGGCCCGCGCCCACTCCCCGGCGTCGACGGTGGCGAGGGCGGCCTCGAGGGCGGCGTCGGTGGCGCCGGGACGGGCGATGACGAGGTTGTCCCGCAGGGTCCCGCGGAACACATGGTGCTCCTGGGTGACCAGCGCGACGAGCCGCCGCCGGTCTTCGAGTGGGACCGCGCTGACCTCCCGGCCGCCGACGGTGACGCTGCCCGCGCGCGGCGCGTGGATGCCGGCCAGCAGCCGCGCGAGAGTGGACTTGCCCGCGCCGGACGGGCCGACCACGGCCAGCCACTCCCCCTCGCCGATCGCCAGGTCGACGCCCCGCAGGACGTCGTGGCCCGCACGGTAGGCGTAGCAGACGTCCCGGACTGTGATCCCAGGACCAGCGGTGACGGCCGGGGCCTGACCCGCCGCGAGGGCGGGCGCCACGTCACGGAACCGGGCCAGGCCACGCAGGCGGGCAAGTGCGGCGGCGGCCGACTGGAGCTGCCCGGACCAGCCCATCAGCTGGTCAACGGGGGTGGACAGTTGCTGGGCGTAGAGAACCGCGGCGGTTATCGCGGGCAGGGACACCATGCCGTGCAGGTAGAACGTGCCGCCGATGATGACCATCGCGGCGACCGGCACGGAGAAGCTGAAGTCGCAGACGATGAACAGCACGTTGTGCAGGCGCAGGGTCCGGCGCTCGGCCGCGTAGGTCCCGGCGATGTCGGCCTCGGCGAGGGCGAGGCGCCGGGCGGTGAGGTTGAGCGCGTCGATGTCGCGGGCGCCCTCGACGGTCTCGGCGAGCCGCTCGGTCATCCGTGAGTAGGCGGCGGCCTGGGTGAGGTAGGCGGGCTGGGCGCGGCGCTGGTACCAGCGGCCGACGGCGGCGAGCATCGGGATGGCGATCAGGCAGGGAACCAGCAAGAGCGGGCTGACCAGGAGCAGGGCTCCGACCGTGAAGGCGATGGCGCCAGCGGAGCTCAGCAGGGTCGGGACGGTCTGGGCGGCGGCGTCGGACAGGATGCCGATGTCGCGAGTGGTGCGGGTCGCCAGGTCGCCGGCGTCCATCTGCTGGACGACATCCGCAGGCAGGGTCAGCATGTCGGAAACGAACTCCTCGCGCAGCCCGGCGACGAGTCCCTGGCCGAGGACCGCCGCGCCATAGGTCGCGAGCCGGGCAAGGACCGCCTGCGCGGCGAGGCAGCCGAGGATGAGCAGGACCGTCCGCGCGATGGTGTCGTGGCCAGCGGCGACGTCGTTGACGAGGTTGCCAAGCAGCCACGGGATGGCCAGCCCGGCGGCCGAGCCCAGGGACTGCAAGACGACGGTGAGGGTAAACCAGCCGGGGCTGGCGCGCAGGGCGCCGCGCGCCCAGGCGGCGAGGTCACGACTGTCCGCGACGGGCAGGCCGTCACTCATGCCGGGTCTCCTTCCGGCTCGCCAGCAAGGCCGCCCATGACAAGGGACCGGTACCGGAGATCGGCCATGAGGGACTGGTGGGTGCCCTGCGCGGTGACGATGCCGTCGGTGACGAGGGCGACGTGGTCGGCCTGGTTCAGCAGCGGGCGGCTGGTCGTGAACACCACCGTCGCCTGCCCGCGGCGCAGGCGGGCGAGGCCGGCGGCCATGACGGACTCGGTGGTGGCGTCGACGGCGCTGGTGGGGCTGTCGAGGACCAGGGCGGCCGGATCGGCCATGAGGGCGCGGGCGAGGCGGAGCCGCTGCTGCTGCCCACCGGACAGGTCGCTGCCTCCTGACGCGATCGCGGCGTCGAGCCCGCCGGGGAGGGCGTCGATGATGTCGCGGGCGGCGGCCGCGTCGATCGCGGCCTGCAAGGCGCCGTCGTCGGCCCGGTCCCGGGGGTCGAGCTCCCGGCGGAGCGGCCCGGCGAACAGGCGGGCGGTGGCGGGGGTGACGAGGATCCGCCTCCTCACCTCGGCAAGCGGCAGGTCGCCGAGGGGCTGCCCGCCGCAGGTGACGCTCGTGGCGCCGTAGCGGCCCAGCCGGTCGGCCAGGGCCGCGGCGTCCCCGGCGGAGCAGACCACGGCGGTCAGCCCACGGGCGGGGACGCGCAGCCCCGATCCAGGATCGTGGAGGTCTCCAGGGGCGGGCACGGCTTGCGGGGCCGCGCCCCGCGCTGCTGGCTCGATGCGGAGCAGGCGAGTGACGCTCGCGGCGGCGACGTGCGCCTGCATGGCGCTGCTTGCGGCGGTCGTCATCCGGCTGACGGGGGACGTGAGGTAGGCGGAGTACCCGTAGAAGGACACCATCTGGCCGGCCGTCATCTGCCGGTCGAGGACCAGCTGGGCGACGAGCGCGATGACCGCGGTGAGGAGCACGCCGGGCAGGAACGTGGACGCGGCAGACAGCATCGCGGTCGCGCGGGCCTGCTGGACCGAGGCGCGGCGCAGCGCCTGGGAGCCGTCGCGGTAGCGGCGGGCGAACAGCTCCTCGCCCCCGAAGCCTCGCAGCACCCGCAGGCCGCGGACAATGTCGACGGCCGCGTCGGTAAGGTCCCGCTGCTGGGCGCGGACCTGCTCCTGCCGGTCACGCAGCGCCCGGCTAAGGCGGGTCGTGACCAGGAGGATGACGGGGACGGCGACAAGGACGAGCAGGCCGGCCTGCCAGGACGCGCTGAGCGCGAGGACGGTGATGAGGAGGAACCCCGTGACGCCGCCGGTACCGCGGGCCAGGCGCTCAAGCGCGCGCCCGATGAGGGTGATGTCGGAGACGCCGACGGTGACGAGGTCCCCGGCGGACGCCTGCCTTTCCAGGCTGGCGCCAAGGTCGCACACGTGACGGGTGACGAGCCTGATCGTCTCGTAGCCGGCCTTCATCTGGGCCAGGAGCCCGGCCCGCTCGGCGCCCATCGCCGACAGCGCGATGACCGCACCGACGGCGAGGATCGCCGCTGACCACCAGGCGAGCGCGGCCTCGCTGCGGCCGACGATCCCGGCGGTGACCGCCTCGCCCATCAGCCACGGTGTGATGGCCTGGGCGCCGGTCCAGGTGGAGTTCCAGATGCACGCGACGGCCAGGTGGCCCCGCTGCCGCCTGCACGTCCACTGCAGGTACCGCCACGGTCCTCGTATGTCGGGCTTCAGGTGATGATCGGCGGGAAAGGGGGACGCACGCACAGCCGACCACCCTACCGGTGCCGCCGGATGCCCCTCCCCGGCCCAGCCGCGGCCCAGCCCCGGCCCAGCCGCGGCCCAGCCGCCCTCTGGGTCAGTCTCACCGCCGCCACCCTGCTCGCCGCCGCCGCAGTCGCCCGTCCGCCGGCGGCGCACGCATGAGGCCGCGTGATTGACGGCGGCCCTTCGAGGAGGGGACGCCCAGCGACCGCCTTCAACGCGGCACTCTCACCGCCCGGGAGCCGGCAGCGCGGCGGCGGCCGACAGGTCAGCGGAGGCCGACAGCGCGGCGGTGGCGGCCATCTGGGCCAGCACGCGCGACAGCGACTCCAGGTGGCCGGGAGCGATGCTGTAGCAGATCGTCGTGCCGTCGCGCCGCGTCGTCACCAGGCCCGCCTCGCGCAGCACCTTCAGGTGCGCGGAGATTGTCGGCTGTGATACCTCGAAGAACTCGGTGAAGTCGCACGCGCAGATGCCCGGCTCGGCCGCCAGGCGGCACAAGATGCCCCATCGCACCGGGTGCGCCAGCGCCCGCAGCACCTCGCCCTGGTCAGCCCCCCCGGTCGCCGTCGCGCCAGAGGTTACGTCCGGTTGCTTCGCCACGCCCTCTAGCATATCGCCTCCACTCGATATAGTCTCCTAGCTATATAGTCCGTGGACGATGAAGCGGCGACGAAACGGGAAGGCGGGACTGGTCATGCCACAGGGCGGCGACGAGATCCTGGACGAGAGCCTGCACCGGCTGGCGGCAACCGGCCCGGAGTGGGACGGCGGCCTGTCGAACCACGGGCCGATGGCGGCGGAGGCGATGGTCCTGATGGGCCGGGCCGACCAGGTCGAGCACTGGGTCGACGGCTACCTGCCGCGGCTGGAGGCGGCGCCGCGCCCGTCCGCCCGCATCACCGATGACAGCTGGCGCGACGCACTCGGCGACGGCAGGCGGGCCGGCGACTGGCAGGCCTACCTGGCCGGGCAGCTGGCGGGCGAGCCGTGGCGGGACGTGCTGGCCCGCTGGTGGCCACGGCTGGTCCCTGGGCTGACCGCGTCGGCGACGCACGGGATCATCCGCACCTCGCACGCGGCCCGCAGCCTCGCCGCTGACCAGTCCGCCTCGCCGGAGCGGGTCGCCGAGCTTGGCCGCGCCCTGGCCTACTGGGCCGCTACCTACCTGGTCCTGCCGGGCGTGCACCGCCCCGCCGGGCAGCTGGCCCCGGCCGCGGCCATTGCCGCGCTCCCCCGTCGTGACACACCGCCGGGCCGCGGCCTGATCACCCGCGTCCTGCAGGACAGGCTGGCCGGCGACGCCGAGCTGCCTGCGGCGGTGGCGGCGCTGCGGCCGCCGGAGGATGTCCAGGCCGACCTGCTGAGCCTGGCCGCGGGATTCGCCCGGCAGTTCCTCCGCTACGGCCACCTGGCACCGATCGGGATGCTGCACGCCGTCACCGCGCCGACGGTGGCCCGCTCGGTCCTTCCCTTGCTCCCGCGGGAGGTCGCCGGGGACACCTACGACCGGCTCTGGCAGGTCGGCGCGGCCCTCGTCTCGGTCTACTCCTCCGGCGCCGCCGAGCGGCCCTTCCCCGAGGGCGAGCCGCCGGCCGCGGGCGACCTGGCCGACCGGGCCATCGCCACCGGCGACGAGCACGCCATCAAGCTGACGGAGGCCTGCCTTCGGCTGCACGCCGAGCGCCAGGACCCGCTGCTCCTGCACGCGGCCGCACGGGCCAGCGAACTGCTCGCCCGGTAAGCCGGCGGCACCCGGCCCGGCCGCGTGCCAGCCCGCCCGCTGGGGGTAACGCCAACGGGCGGGTGTAGCGGGTCTCGGTCACGCCGCCAAGGGACGCCAGCCGGTTGTCGGTCCCGTCGGGCCGCCAGCCGGCGATCTCATAGAAGCGGCGGGCGCGGGCGTTGTCCGCAAGGACCCACAAGACCGCCCGCTCATATCCGGCCGCCGCCAGCCAGGCGACGGCCGCGTCCATCAGGGCCCGCCCGGCTCCCCGCGACCAGCACGCCGGGTCGAGGTAGATCGCGTACACCTCGCCGACCTGCCCGGCGCTGCCCGCATCCGTGTAGCGCGGCAGCTCCCCCGCCACGGCCGCGGGGGTGAGGGCCAGAGCGTGCACGGCCCGTTCTGGCCCAAAGGACGAGTAGCCCACCACGGTCGCGTCATCGCCCTCGACGGCCACCACGGTCCGGCGCGAGGCGGGCACCCTGGGCGGGTCGAAGGGACCGGTGGTCGCCCGGTCAAGGTGAGCCTGCCCGATCAGCCCGGCGTAGGCCGCGCGCCAGCTGGCCCGGCGGACCGCCTCGATCGCGGTGATATCAGGCGCCGTGGCGTCCCTGATCGAGATCACGCTGCCAGGGTAGTACCGAGGCATGATGTACTAAAGCGGTTTAGCATCGATGTACCGAGGCTGGAGGCAGAAAGCGAATGAGTAGCGACAGGTTTCCTGACGGGTTCCTGTGGGGCGCGGCGACGGCCGCGTACCAGATCGAGGGCGCGCCGGCGGAGGACGGGAAGGGGCCATCGATCTGGGACACCTTCAGCCACACGCCGGGCAAGGTGTATCACGGGGAGACCGGCGACGTCGCCTGCGACAGTTACCACCGCTACCCCGAGGACATCGCCTTGCTCAAGCGGCTGGGCGTGAGCGCCTACCGGTTCAGCCTGTCGTGGCCGCGGATCTTGCCCAAGGGACGGGGCGACGTGAACCCCGCGGGCCTGGACTACTACAGCGGCCTGGTCGACGCCCTGCTCGAGGCGGGCATCACGCCCGTGCCCACGCTGTATCACTGGGACCTGCCGCAGGTACTGCAGGACGAGTTCGGCGGCTGGGCCGGCCGGGACATCGCGCAGGCATTCGCCGACTACGCCGCGGTCGTCGCCGAGAAGCTGGGCGACCGGGTGGGCCGCTGGATCACGCTGAACGAGCCGTGGGTCGTCTCCAACGTCGGCTACCGCTGGGGGCGGCACGCGCCCGGCCACGAGTCCGGCGCTGAGGCCGTCGCGGCCAATCACCACCTGCTGCTCGCCCACGGCCTGGCGGTGGGCGCGATCCGCGCCGCCAGCCCGTCACCGGCCGAGGTCGGCATCACGCTGAACCTGGGCGTGTCCCGGCCCACGTCGCCGGCCGCGGCCGACATGGCGGCCGAGCTCGAGGCCAGGCACAATGGCGTCTACCTTGGGCCGCTCTTCGCCGGGGCCTACCCCGAGCGCCTGTCGCAGGAGTGGTCGCCGGCCCTGGTGCCCGGCCTGGTGAAGGACGGCGACATGGCGCTGATCGCCGCGCCGATCGACTTCCTCGGCGTCAACTTCTACTTCCCCGGGTACGTGGGCGTGGCCGCGGCCGACGGGCAGCCGCGGGCGGGCGAGCGGCCGATCGAGGAGGGCTTCGTGGACGTGCGGCCCGCCGGCCTGCCGGTCACCGCCATGGACTGGCTGGTCGAGCCGACGTCGCTGCGGGAGCTGCTGACCCGGGTCGTGGCCCCGGCCACCGGCGGCCTGCCGGCCTACATCACCGAGAACGGCTCGTCCTGGTACGACTACGTGAACCAGGACGGCGAGGTCGTGGACACCGAGCGGGAGTCGTACCTGCGGGGCCACCTGGGCGCCGTCAGGGACGCGATCGCCGACGGGGTGAACGTCCGCGGGTACTTCGCCTGGTCGCTGCTCGATAACTTTGAGTGGGCCGAGGGGTACGCCAAGCGGTTCGGGCTGACCTTTGTCGACTTCTCGACTCAGCGGCGGATCCTCAAGCGCAGCGGCGAGTACTTCGCCCGGGTGACCCGGGCCAACGCGGTGGAATAGCTAATCCGCGCGTGACCCCTGCCTGGCTGAGCGCGGCCTCGGCGGCTGACGCCGAGGCCGCGCTGCTGTCCTGCCGCGGCTCGCGCACCTTCGCCCGCTGGTGGCGGCGGGCCGGGGGGCTGGCGGCTCACAAGCCAATGTGGTCGCCGTCCGCCCCGATGTCGCTGCCGTTGGAGTCCAGGCCGCCGAGCAGGCCGCGCAGCGCCTGGGTGTAGCGGCGCAGCGCTGACCGGCCGTGGCCGGTCAGCGTCACCGTGGTCTTCGGCGCGGTCCCGTTCCTGGTCTTCTCGCTGGCGACGTAGCCGGCTTCCTCGAGCTTGCGCAGGTGGATGATCAGGTTGCCTGGAGTCAGCCCGATCATGTCCTGCAGGCGGGTGAAGGACAGCGCGTCGCCATCGGGCAGCGCCGCGAGCGTCGCGACGATCCGCAGCCGGGTCGGGACGTGGATCAGCGGGTCGAGCTCTTCATCGGTCATGGCGCGATCACCTTCTGGTGCCGCTGCCAGGCGGCGAAGGCGGCGGCGCCCAGGCTCACGGCGCACAGGCCGATGCCCATGATCAGCCACACGCCGACCGGGCCGCCGAAGCCGGCGACCACGGCGACCAGGCCAAGGGCGGCGGTGATGACGGTCAGCCGCCAGTAGTGCAGCGCGGCGGCGATGGCCGCGCCAGCCAGCCCGATGACCATCAGCGGCGCGCTGGCCGGGTACAGCGCCCAGGCCGGCTGGCTGGGTCCTGCGTGGTACAGCGGCGCCGTCGCCGCGTAGGCGACGACCCAGACGACCAGCATGACGCCGATGAAGGCGTTCCGCTTGCGCTGGGCCGGGCCGCTGACCCCGGCGCCGGCCCGCCGCAGCTCCGCGGTGGTCCAGGCGATGTTGACCGCCACCAGCGCGAACGTGACGAGCAGGGACCAGCCGCTGGGCCCGGAGTAGGGGTTTTGCCTGCCACGCACCGAGAGCCAGAAGCCGCCGAAGGCGACGAGCACGAAGACGGCACGAAAGGCCCACAGCTGCGGCGAGGGAGGCCGGAACGTGCGGCGAGCGTGCTGGGTGGCCTGCTCGAGCAGCGCGGCCGCCTGGCGGGGGTCGAGGGGGCCGTCGTTGTCGTCGAGGGCCTGGCTGATGTCGGGAGGGTTGTTCATCGCTGTTCTCCGATCCGTCCTCCGATCAGGTTTATGCCATAAAGTAGAGCGTACTTTATGGCATAAAGTCAAGCGAGAACGGCCGGATCGCCAGCCGCGGCGAGCAGGCGGGCTAGCCGCGCGGAGGGCTGGCCGTCTTGGGCGACACGATCGCGGCGTGGCTCACCAGGACGGCGCGCACCGAGTCGTACGGGGCCGGGCTGCGCAGCGCGCGGGAGGTGATCATGGCCCCCTCCACCCCGGCGAGCACGGCGTCGGCGAGCACGCGCGCGGCCGCCCGGTCCACGCCGAAGGCGACGAAGTGGAACGCGAGCCGGTCGCCCATCTCGCAGAACGCGCGGCGGCTGGTCTCGCCAAGCTCGGCCGACTCCTGCGCCGCGCCCTCGGTCACCAGCGGCGCGATGCCGCAGCCCCGGCCGTAGTCGCCAGCCACCATGCCCTCGCGGCCGAGATCCACGTACCGCTCGACGAGCTGGGCCGCGGAGCCGGCTCCCCTGGCGGCCCGGTCGATGATCTCGACCTGCTCGTGAGCGTGCGCCTCGGCCGCCTCCCTCCCCAGCTGGGCCTTGCCCCCGGGGAAGTGGAAGTACACCGAGCCGCGCGGTGCGCCGCTGCGCGCGAGCACATCAGAGAACGCGGTCGCGCCGTAGCCGCGCTCCCGGATGAGCTGGCTGGCCGCCTTCACCATCTTCTGCTTGGCGTCTGATCGCTGTCCCATGTCGCACCATCCTTTCCATATTTCTATCATGTATGCTGCCCGACATAGTAACTAGCAGCCAAAGCCCGGCTCCAGCGAGCTCAGGCCGGGCCGGCCAGGACCGCCTCGGGAAGGATTCCTCATGCCGTTCGTCAACATCTCACTGGCCCGCGGCAAGTCGGGCGACTACCTCCACGCCGTCTCGCGGGCCGTGCACGACGCGCTGGTCGCGGAGTTCCAGATGAAGCCGGATGACGACTTCCAGCTCATCCACCAGCATGACGCGGGCGAGATGGTCTTCAACCGCGACTTCAGGGGCGGCCCGCGATCCGACGACTGGATCGTGGTCACGATCACCGACGGCCTCGATCGCGGCGAGCGGGCGAAGCGCCGCTTCTACCAGACCCTGGTCCGGCTGCTGCGCGAAGGCCCGGGTGTCCGGCCGGCCGACGTCTTCGTCATGATGACCGTGACGCCGCCGGAGAACTTCTCCTTCGCCGACGGCGTGGCCGTCACCGACGTCACGGCGGCCGAGGCGCTCGACGCGGCGGCCGCGGTCCCCGGCAGCCGGGAGGCCTACACGCAGGCCGAGATGGCCTACGCCATCACCCGGCTGCTCGGGCACCGCGACAGCAGTCCCATCCTGCCCATGCTGCGCCAGGACTTCGTACTCAAGATCCCGGCCAGCCTGCCCTACGGCGGCCAGTTCACCGGCCGCGATGCCTTCGCGCGCTTCTTCGCCGGAACCCCCGGCGGCGCGCAGGTGTGGGAGTCCTTCAACGTCCAGGTCGACCAGGTCATCAAGTCCGCTGACTACCTCCTGGCCCAGCTCACCAACACGGCCGTGCTCAAGGCGACAGGCAAGACGCTGGCATTCCAGAACGCCTGGCTCTTCGAGGCCGCAGGCGGCCGCCTGGCCAGCGCCCAGCTCTACGCGGACACGGCCGCCGCCAGCCCCGCCGGCTAGCGGGCCACCCGGCCCCGCGCAGCCCGCCCTCGCCCCGTCACGTCCTCGCCCCGTCACGTCCTCGCCCCGTCACGTCCTCGCCCCGTCACGTCCTCGCCCCGTCACGCGCTCGAGCCCGCCCTCGCGCCGTCACCCCCTCGCCCGCTCGCCCCCTCGCCCGCTCGCCCCCTCGCCCGCTCGCCCCCTCGCCCGCTCGCCCCCTCGCGAGCAGCGGGGCGGAATGTCGGTGGGGGCGGATATCGTCGCGGTTATGTCGACAGTCGCTGGGGAGACGGCCCCGCACGCCCCGTCGGGTGCGCGCTGGACCACCGAGGCCGTGCTCGCGCTCGCGCCGGACGACTCGTCCCGCAAGGCCGCGACCGTGCTGGCCCGGCCAGCTACGTGGAGTGACGCGGGCACGACCCCTGACCTCCTCTGGGGGCTGTGCCTGGGGTCGGCGTCCAAGCCGTACCAGATTGTCGTGGAGATATCGGGCCCGGCGTACAGGTGCTCGTGCCCGTCGCGGAAGTTTCCCTGCAAGCACGCGCTCGGGCTGCTGCTGGCCTGGGCGAACGGCGAGGTGCCCGACCGGCCGGAGCCGTCGGATTACGCGGTGGCCTGGGCCAGCGAGCGGCGGGCGCGGGCGGAGAGGGCAGCGGCCCGGGCTGTCCCCCGTGGCGGCCCCGCCGCCGGCGACGCAACGCCGGCCGATGCCGCGGAGGCCCGCAGGCGGGACGAGGCCGCGGTGGCGCGTCGCGCGCAGCGGGCGGAGCGGGTCGCCAGCGGCCTAGCGGAACTGCAGGAATGGCTGCGGGACCAGGTAAGGATCGGGCTGCCCGCCTCGGTTGGCGCCGGCCGGCCAGGCGGCGGCAGCGGGGCCGACGGCGGCAGGCACGCGGACCTGATGGCCGCGCGGATGAACGACGCGATGGCCACCGGGGTCGGCAGCGCGCTTCGGGACCTGTCCGTCGTCCCGCTGTCCGGCGAAGGCTGGCCAGATCGCCTGCTCGCTGGCTACGCGCAGCTCCACCTGCTGGCCCGGGCGCATGAGCGGCTCGATGAGCTGCCAGCGGGCCTGGCGGCGACCGTGCGGTCCAGGATCGGGTACACGACCGGCAGGCAGGAGGTCCTCGCCCAGCCCGCCGTGCCCGATCGCTGGCTGGTGACCGGGGTGCGAGACTCGCCCGAGGCGACCGTGCCCACCCGGCGGGTCTGGCTGCGCGGGCGCTCGTGCCAGCGCTCGGCCCTGCTGCTGGCCTTCGCCGTCAACGGCGCCTGGAGCGACCCGGATATCGCCCTGCTGCCGCTGGGCAGCGAGATCGACGCCGACGTGCACTACTACCCGGCGGATCCGCCGCAGCGCGCCCAGCTCGGCCAGCGGCGGACCGCGCCGGCCGCCGGGACCCAGGCACCTGAACCGGGCGACGTCGACGGACTGCTGGCCCAGTGGGCGGCCGGCCTGGCGGCGGACCCGTGGCTGACGACCTGGCCCGCGCTGCTGACGGGGACACCGGTCGCGCCGGCGGTGACGCTAGCTCCCGGCGGGGACGACCTGCCGCCGGCGCCACGAGGCGAATCGTGGCACCTGGTGGACCCAGCCGGCACGGCGATACCGCTGCGGTACTCCGAGTCACTGTGGACGCTGCTCGCCGTCTCTGGTGGCAACCCGGTCACGGTCGCCGGTGAATGGACACCCGATGGCCTCACCGCGCTCACGGTCTGGCACGACCGCCAGGCGGTGGCCTTGTGAGCAGTGACGGCATAACCACTCCTGAGCCGCTCTTGACCCCCTACGAGGAGCTCGTGACGGCGGCGACCGTAGGGCTGTCCCGCCGGCCCTTGCCCCAAGGGGACCGCGGCCAGTCCAGCGCCCCGGGCGACCAGGCCGATGCCCTGCTCGAGGCGGCGGCGCTGCACGTCGCGGCCCGCCGGGCGGGCGTGCTGCCGCCACCCGGCGTGGTCGCCCCCGCCCCCATGGCGCCTGACCGGTCACCCGAGCTCCCGCCACGCGGCACGCAGATACTGCGGCAGGCGATGAAGGACACCGGCCTGCTCGCCGACCTGCTGGCAGTGACGGCCGAGGCTGGCTACCGCGCCCCGGCGCCGCTGCTGCCGACCCTGCTTGACGCCGCCGCCAGGACCGTCGCGCTGCGGCCCGCCGTCCGGGCGACGCTCGGCGCGCGGGGCCGCTGGCTAGCTGCTCACCGGGCCGAGTGGAGACGGGTCGCTGACCTGACTCCAGCCGCTGGACGGACCGGGACCGACACGGCCGACGACCCCCGCGGATGGGAGACGGGCAGCCGGGCCGAGCGGATCGCGTACCTGGCGGCACTGCGCGAGCATGACCCGCTGGCCGGCCGCGAACTGCTGGCGGCCGGCTGGTCGCGGGAGAGCGCCGAGGAGCGAGCGCAGTTGCTGCCGGTGCTGTCGGCCGGGCTGTCCCCCGCGGACGAGGAGTTCCTCGAGGCGGCGCTCGATGACCGGGCCACCGCGGTCAGGGCCGCCGCCCGGAGCCTGCTGGCCCGGCTGCCGCAGTCCGGGTTCCGCCTGCGTGCGGCCGCTCGCGCCACCGCGCTGCTGCGGCCGGCATCCGACGGGCGGCGCCGCTGGCTGGAGGCAGCCCTGCCGGACGGCCGGCTCGGCCCGGAGCTTACCCGCGACGGAATCGTGGACAGCCCGCCGGGAGCCAGCGTCGGCGCGCGGGCCTGGCAGCTGACCCAGCTCATCGCGGCGGCCCCGCTTGAGGCCTGGACGGCCCTGTTCGAGCTGGGGGCCAGTGAGATCGCCTCGCTCGAGATCAGGCTCGCCCCCGACCAGGACGGGGAAGCCGTCGCCCGGCCCGACGACAGGCCGGCCAAGGGCAAGCGGGCGACCGGGGGCCTGCCGGTCGAAGTCCATGCCGGGTGGCGGCTCGCGGCACTGCGGCAAGGCGACGCGCAGTGGGCGATGGCCCTGCTAGCCGGAGACGGGCCACTGCTGGCACCTGCCTGGCCCGAAGCGGCCTGGGCGGGGAACCACGAGCTGGCGGCGCTGCTGAGCCCGGCCGACCGAGCGTCCCTGGCCGCCGGGCTCTTCACCCGCCTCACGCGGGCGGCCCGCGACCTGGAGGGCACGAAGTGGGGCAGCCGCGCCTCGGCCACCACGATCGCCGAGCTCACCGCATGGCCAGGCCCCTGGCCGGACGCACTGGCCGACTACGTTCTGGCCCGGGTGACGGTTAGCCTGTCGGCCCAGGGAGCGGCCCGCACCCTGCAGCCGCTGGTCTTCGCGGCCGCTCGGAGCATCGCGGTTACCGGGCCGCGAGACTATGGCGCCGAGTTCATTCGGCTCGCCCACCGCCCGGATTGCGCCTACCCGTGGCTGGCGGTGCTGCGCCGGGCCGCCGATACGCTGGCGCTGCGCCGGGACTTCCACGGCGCGATCGGACGTTGACGGCAACCCAGCCGCACGGACGTCCGCGATGGGCCCGGCGCTCGCCCGCTACGGCCGGAATCCGGGGCGGTAGCAAGGCGTTGTCCGTGCGTGCGGGTATCGAGCGTGGTGCGGTGGTTGCTGCAGAAGCCGGGAACAGCGGACCTGACGCCGTTGCGCAAGCTGCTGCCCCAGGCTGACCGGCATGAGCAGCGCCTGCGCGGGCTGACCGATGGCGAGCTGACGCAGGCGGCGCGAGCGGCCCGCGACGACGCGGAGGCTTGCGCCTGTGGCCGCGAGGCGGCGCGGCGCGCCCTCGGCGAGCGACCCTACGACGTGCAGCTGCTCGGCGCGCTGGCGATGGGTTCCGGGCTGGTCGCCGAGATGGCGACCGGTGAGGGCAAGACGCTGGCCGGGGCGCTGGCCGCTGCCGGATATGCGCTGCGCGGGCGGTCGGTGCACGTGATGTCGGTGAACGATTACCTGGCCCGCCGCGACGCCGAGTGGATGCGCCCGGTCTACGACCTGCTGGGCGTGACCGTCGGCTGGATCGGCCAGGGCTCGACGGTAGCCGAGCGACGGCGCGCCTACGCGGCGCAGGTCACGTACGCGCCAGTGAGCGAGTTCGGCTTCGACCTGCTGCGCGATCGCCTGGTCACCGATGTCGCCGACCTGGTCGCGGCTGACCCCGACGTGGTCTTGATCGACGAGGCTGACTCGGTGCTGATCGATGAGGCCCGGGTCCCGCTGGTCCTCGCGGGCGCGGCGGACAGCGCGGACGCCGATCGCGAGATGGCCAGGATCGCGGCCCGGCTTCACCCCAGGCGGCACTACGAGGTCGACGAGGACGCCCGTAACGTGTCCCTGACCAGTGCGGGCGCACGAGCGGCGGAACAGGAGCTCGGCGGCATCGACTTGTACACCACCGAGCATGCCGAGGCACTGACCCGGCTCAACGTCGCCCTGCACGCTCATGTGCTGCTCCAGCGGGACGTGGACTACATCGTGCGCGATGGCGCGGTGCACCTGATCAACGAGTCAAGGGGCCGGGTGGCCCAGCGGCAGCGCTGGCCCGACGGCCTGCACGCGGCGGTCGAGGCCAAGGAAGGCCTGGCCACCAGCGAGAGCGGCGAGATCCTCGACACCATCACCATCCAGTCCCTGGTCCGCCGCTACCGGACCATCTGCGGGATGACCGGGACCGCCGTGGCGGCCGGCGAGCAGTTCCGTGAGTTCTACGGCCTGGAGATCGGGGTGCTCGCGCCGAACCGGCCGTGCATCCGCGCCGATGAGCCCGACCGGCTGTATCCCACCCTCAAGGAGAAGGAGAAGGCGGTCATCGCCGAGGTGGCGTCGGCGCACGCCACCGGGCAGCCCATCTTGATCGGCACGCTCGACGTGGCCGAGTCCGAGCGGCTCGCCCGCGAGCTCGACCACGCCGGGCTGCGGTGCACCGTGCTCAATGCCAAGAATGACGCCCAGGAGGCCGCGATCGTGGCCGAGGCCGGAGCCTACGGCGCGATCACGGTGTCCACCCAGATGGCCGGGCGCGGCACCGACATCCGCCTTGGCGGCACCGCGGGAGACCGGGACCTGATCGCCGGGCTGGGTGGCCTGTACGTCATCGGCACCGGCCGGCACGCGAGCAGCCGGCTCGACCAGCAGCTGCGGGGACGCGCCGGGCGCCAGGGCGACCCGGGCCGGTCCGTCTTCTTCGCCAGCATGGAAGATGAGCTTGTCCTCCAGTACGCGCCGGACGAGGCGTCCGCCGAGGTTCCCGCTCCAGGGGCGCACCGGGCGCTGGGCCACGCGCAGCGCGTTGCCGAGGGCGTCAACCTGGAGATCCACCGGAGCACCTGGCAGTACAGCAAGCTGATCGAGGACCAGCGGCACATCGTCTTGGGCCATCGGACGCGCGTGCTGCGGACCGATGACGCCCTTTCCGCGCTTGCCCGGCAGTGCCCGGAGCGGCTGGCCGAGCTGAGCCCGCGCATCGACGGGACTGTCCTGGCCGGCGCCGCGCGCCAGATCGTCCTGTTCCACCTGGACCGGGCCTGGACGGAGCACCTGGCCTTCCTGGCCGACCTCCGCGAGGGAATCCACCTGCGCGCCCTGGCCCGCGGGACCGTCCCGCTCAATGAGTTCAACCGCGAGGCGATCCGCGCGTTCGGCCCCCTGCTCGACGATGCGGCGGCGCAGTCCGCCGAGACCTTCGCCACCGCCCCGATCACCGCCGACGGCGTCGACCTCGAGGCCATCGGCCTGAAGCGCCCGACCGCCACCTGGACGTACCTGGTGCACGAGAACCCATTCGGGACCGATATCGACCGGGCCCTGCGCAGCATTGCCCGACGCGTCCGCAAGCTCGTCGTCTTATCAGGAACGAGCCGGCGGCTGGCCGTCGTCACTGAACCTGTCCATTGATCGAATCGCCTTGACAGGCCCCGGGCACCCTGCCATCGTGACTCCACGTAATCAAACAATCTCGCAAGGTGCGGACTCGGCTTCCGTGCCATTCCGCGGCCGGGAGGCGACGGACCATGCACGACCTTTCTCGTCGGGACATGCTCAAGACGGCGACCGCCGCTGGCGCCGGCGCGGTCGTCCTCCCGGGCATTACGCTCGCGGCCACCGCGGGCGGCCGGATGGACCCGCCGGCCAGGCTAACCGGCCGCATCGTCCGTCCCGAGGACCCCGATTACGCGCGTGAGAGCCTCGGCTGGGACGAGCTCTTCGTTCGCTATCCACTGGTCATCGTCTTCGCCCAGGAGACGCAGGACGTCGTCAACGCCCTCAGTTGGGCGCGGCAGAACGACGTCGCCCTGCGGGTGCGCAGCGGCCGCCACAGTCTCGAGGGCTGGTCGAATGTAGACAACGGGATCGTGATCGACGTCAGTGAGCTGAAGTCAGCCCGCATCGATACCGCCTCGCGCACGGTGACCGTCGGCGCCGGGCTCACCCAGATGGAGGCGGTGACCCTGCTCGGGAGCAAGGGCCTCGCGGTGCCGACGGGAACCGAGGGGAGCGTCGGCCTGTCCGGTGCGACGCTCGGCGGCGGCTTCGGCCTGCTCACCCGCTATCTCGGCATGGCCTGCGACAAGCTGACGGCGGCTGAGATCGTCGTCGCCTCGGGTGCCGACCGCGCCAGGGCGATCAAGGTAGACCTGCATAGCCACCCGGACCTGCTCTGGGCGCTGCGCGGGGCGGGAAACGGCAACTTCGGGATCGTCACCTCACTCACCTATGAGGCCACACCGCTCACCAGCGTCGCCTATGTGCAAGCGACCTGGGAAGGCCTGAGCGACCTGCCAGGGGTCTTCAACGCCTGGCAGCGCACGGCGCCATTCACCGACAACCGCCTCACCAGCCAGCTTGAGGTGCACAAGACCCAGATCCTGCTGTTCGCGGTTCTCGTGGGCGGGTCGAAGGCGCGGGCGATGCAGTTGCTGGCCCCGATCTTGTCGGTTGGCCGTCCCGATGTCTCGGTCCAGGTCGGGAGCTGGAGTGATATTTACACCCGGTTCCAGATTCCGGTCACCAGCGAGCCAGCGAACTGGAAGTTCTTCTCGCAGTTCACCACGCGCCCGTTCCCGGGGAAGGCGATCAGCCTGATCCGCTCATTCATGCTTGACGCCCCCACGGATGACAGCAACTTCTTCACCAATGCCTTCGGCGGGGCGGTCAGGAGGAGCGAGCCTCGCGGCGGGGCGGCGTTCTCGCATCGCGACGCGCTGTTTTATTCCGAGCCCGGCGCCGGCTGGGGGACGCGCGGAGACGAAGAAAGCGGCGAGGCCCTCACCCCGAAGGCGCAGGCCTGGATCGCCGAGTTCAGCCAGGCGCTGCGGCCCTACGTGAACGGCGCCTACGTCAACGTGCCGAACATCGCCATGGCGGACTGGGCCAGCGCCTACTGGGGCTGCCACGTTGACCAGCTACGACAGGTCAAGGCCAAGTACGACCCCCGCAACGTCTTCCAGTACGAGCAGAGCGTCCCGCCCGCGTCCTGCTAGCCCTGCCGTGCTGAGGCGAGGAGCGTCAGCGCTGGCGTCCGGGCTGGAAGAGGCTACCGGGGGCCGGGGGCGGCGGGGTGCGGCCAGCGGCATGCCTGGCCCGCATCGCGGTCTCGTCGTTCTCGATGCCAACCACGGCCAGGCCCGCCGCGAGCAGGCCGAACAGCAGGTGCGCCAGCGCGAATACCCATTCGTTGATTCCCTCGGCGGCCGTCTCGTCAAGCTTGTACCACACGCCCCACTGCATCACCGGCCACACCACCGCGACGAACAGGACCCCGCCCACGATCACCAGCGATCGTGTCCGGGGCAGCCGCTGGGCGAGGAAGGCGATCGCGGTGCCGAAAGCGCTCGCCACGGTCATGTGCACGGCCAGCGCGATGACCACGGCCGGGACGCTGAACGTCCCATCGAGCGGGGCGGAGCGGTAGAACGTGTGGGCGATCAGGTTCAGCGGAGTCCAGAACCCCGACCCGATCACCCACATGGCGGCCATCGACCACAGCGCCATGACCGTGCCCGCCGCTATTCCCCCTGGCACCCCGACCCGCAGTGCTCGCCTCACCTGAACCTCCCCGTGCCAGCCAGGCGGACCCCACCGCGCATCGCAACCACCAGTGAGCCGTCCCACCCGCGCATCAACAGACTGCCACCAAGAGGTACGAGAACGGCCCGGCACCGGATTGCCGGACAGGCGGGGCGAGGGCAGGCCGGCTAGGGGTTGAGCCTCTGTATTAGCCTGCGGTGATGCCTGAACTTCCAGAGGTGGAGTCCGCCCGGGCGGTCATCGAGCGCAGCGGGCTGCGGCGGCGCATCGTTGACGTTGACGACTCCGACTCCTACGTATGCCGCCCCCACGTTCCCGGGGAGATCCGCCACGTCCTGCTCGATGGCGAGCTCACCAGCGCGCTGCGGCGGGGCAAGAGCATGTGGTGCCAGGTCGCCTCGCCCTCAGCGGAGATCACCCTCGGCATTCACCTCGGCATGTCGGGCAAGATCGTGATCGCCGACCCCGACGGCACCGAGATCGACGGCGGCGACTACTGGGAGGGCCGGCGTCAGCCTGGCGACTTCCGCTGGGCCCGCTTCAGCCTGACCTTCGACGATGGCGGCCGGCTCATGCTGGTGGACCCGCGACGGCTGGGCCGGATCACGCTCAACCCGCCGGTCGAGCGACTGGGTCCCGACGCCCTGCTGATCACGGCGGCCCAGTTCCAGGCCGTGCTGGCGGCCGGGACCGCGACACCGGTCAAGGCGCGGATCATGGACCAGCGACGAATCGCCGGGATCGGCAACCTACTGGCCGATGAGATCCTGTGGCGCGCCCGGATACACCCCGCGCGCCCCGTGGGAAGCCTGACGATGCCCGAGCGGAGCCAGTTGCTCGAGGCTACCCGCGGCGCGCTCGAGGCAGCCGTCCGCGGTGGGGGCGTGCATACGCTGACGATCATTCCCCATCGACGCCGGGGAGGCACCTGCCCGCGCGATCAGGCGCCCATGGCCACCGCCACGGTTGGCGGGCGGACAAGCTGGTGGTGCTCGGCCGAGCAACTGCTGGTGGCGCCGCATCCGGCGCGACGGTGAAACCGGTTGCGTCCCGCGACGCGAGGCCGGTTCAATGACGCCATGACGGAGGTAGGCACCGCGCCCGGTGCCAGCATGAGGATGACGGTCCAGGCGGCGCTTCCGCTGCTTGGCCTGCGGATAAGCGCCGGGCCTGTCGAGTTGCGTGGCATCACCGATGACCTGCTCGGACCGCTGGCCGACCTAGCCGTCGAGGGCATTGACTCCCCCGGCGCGCCGCCGTTCCTGACCCCGTGGAAGACCGGGCCGCCGCGGGAACTGCCCCGGTTCCTCGCCCAGTACTACTGGCAGCTGCGGGCCGGGTTCTCCCCCGACCGGTGGACGGCCTCCCTGGCGGTGCTCTGGGACGGCGAGCCCGCCGGGGTCCAGGAGCTCTTCGGCGAGAACTACCTGATCAGCCGCACCACCGAGACCGGGTCGTGGCTGGCCCGCCGGTTCCACGGCCAGGGCATCGGGACCATCATGCGCCAGGTTGCCGCCGCCTTCGCCTTCGACCACCTGGACGCGCACCACGTGACGTCCTCGGCCTTCAGCGACAATGCCGCGTCCGTGGCGGTGAGCAGGAAGGTCGGCTACAAGGAAAATGGCGTCGATATCTGGCCCCGGGAGGGGCAGCCCGTCCCGCACCTGCGCTTCCTGCTGTCGCCCGGCGACCTGGTCCGCTACGAGCACCCACTGGACGTCACCGGCCTGCCCGCCTTCCGTCGCTCCATTGGCCTAGCCGCCGACGGCTAGCTGGCCCGCCCCTGGACCTTACGTCCGGGGCCGCCTGGCCTGGATCGCCCCTGAAGCAGGAGCGGCCTGGAGTACCTTGAGCATCATGGCCACCGAGCACGCGCGACGCGACGCCGTGCTGACCCGGGTGATGGGCGGCTTCTTCGCGGCTGGCTCGCTGTGCTTCGTGATCGGGCCGCTGGCCGCCTACGGCAGCCTGGCTGGCCCGCACGCGGACGCGCTGACCTTCTTCATCGGCTCGGTACTGTTCACGCTGGGCGGTGCCAGCCAGTGCCTGCTGGCGGCGCCGGAACGGCCGGACCGCCCGGCCGGCCTGGCCACCTGGCGGACAGCCTGGATCCAGTCGGCCGGGACGCTGCTGTTCAACCTGATGACGTTCACGGCGATCACCGTCGCGGCCACCAGCCGTCGCTACGACACCGTCGTCTGGGGGCCGAACGCGATCGGCTCCGCCTGCTTCCTGGCCTCAGGGACGATCTTCTACCTCTCCTCACCCCGCCGTGGGCTGCTGCCGCGCAGCAACCATGAGGGCTGGTGGGAGGCCTCGGTCAACCTGCTCGGCTGCGTGCTGTTCGGCATCTCCGCGGTCACCAGCTTCGCGACCGGCCAGGCCGGCGCCCTGGTCTCGACCGGGGTCACGAACTGGACGACGACGCTGGGCGCCGCCTGCTTCCTGGCCTGCGCGCTGATGGCGTGCGGGCTCGGGGTCACGCTCAAGGCACCGCGGCTACGGCAGCTGCGCAACCTGCCCCGCGAGGTAGCTGAGGCGGTGGAGTACGAGGCCCGGGAGGTCAGCGCCTACGTCGAGGTCGTGACCGAGACCATCATCGAGGAGGTCAGGGCCGTCGAGTGACGGCCGCCAGCCGACTCACCCGGGCGAGCAACGGCGCTCAGCCTCAGGACTCCGGGTCGGCCAGCCGGAGCTGCAGCCCGGGGTGGCCGGGCACGTCGAAGCCGAGCGACCGGTACAGGGCAATGCCGTCCTGGCTGGCGAACAGGTTGATCACGCGCGCCCCGGTCTGCTCGCGGAACCAGGCCAGCAGGGCCTGCAGGCATGCCCGGGCGTAGCCGAGCCTGCGGTGGCTCGGAGCGGTGCTCATGTTGAAGACGTGGCCCCGCACGCCGCTGAGGTTCGCCGGGCCAGGGGCGTGGTGGTCGCACACCCCGGCCGCGCAGGCGACCACGCCAGATCCGGGATCGTCGATGACGAAGCAGGCGAACTCCCGCCGGTCCCGCAGGCGCTCGGCGAACCACTCCCGCGCGATGGCCCGCCACGGATCGTCATCGCCGCCGACGTCCTGCCCCATGTCGGCCAGCATCTGCACCCTCAGCCCGACGAGAGCCTCGGCATCGGCAACCTCCGCCCGTCGCACCTTGTACCCAACCGGTCCCTCTAGTCCCATACCTCCATGATCGTCGATGGACCTCAGGCAGGCGTGCCCGGGTGGCCACCCGGCCAGGACCGCGCCGACCTCCCGCGCGCCTCGTCACGCACCCGGGTGCCGCACTGGGATGTCAAGCACCATAATTGTCCTCGGCTGGCTGGTGCTTGCGGCCGTCGCGGCCGATGGCGTCACCCGGGGTAAAGACCTTCAAGAAATGAGAGTCCAGATCCTCTGACGTGATGGCCCCGAAGCCGCACGCGCAGGTCAGGCGGTTGCGTTCCTCGTGGGCCTGCCCGTCGTTTCCCGTGAGGTCATCCGGCTCGAAGACCAGGTTCAGGTGGTCGATGATCTCCTCATCTGCCAACTCGGTGAAGCCGCACCCGCACTGGGCAGCAATCATGTCGTCCTCCTTTCGCTGGGCGTCCTCAAGCTGGCCGACGGCAGGACCGGAGAACCATCGTCTGGATGGCCGTCCCAGTCGAGCCGCAGCCACACCACGCGAGTACCAGGCTCCTGGCCTGCCTCGATGGCCCAGTTCCCGTCGCCCGCCAGTGCCGCCACCATCGCCAGCCCGCGACCGCGTTCCTCACCTGGCTTCCGCTCGACCCATGGGCCGCCCTGGTCCTCGACCTCCACGACAGCAAAGGCACCAGGGCACACCTCGACCCGTACGGTGAAAGTCCCGCCAGGCCGTCCGGAGCGGCTGTGCACGACTGCATTCGCGCACAGTTCCGAGGCCAGCAGGATGAGGTCATCGGCAACCGGGCACCCCTCGACCACTGGGGCGAGGTCCTTGCGCACCTGGCCGACCTGGTCCTTCATCCCGGGGTAGGAGCGCTCGAAAGCCAGTCCCTCCGGATGCTGGGCCGTCTCAGTCCCCACGGGCCTCACCCGTCCGCTCGCGCCGCCGGGGCAAGCGCGCGTCGTGCGGCGGCTTCTGCAGTCGGTACTCCTTCGTCCACCTGGCGTCCTCCCGGTCATTACGCATGGGCGTGGTTACCCGGAAGGATGCACTTGGTCGCAGTACGGTGAGGAGTATGGACTTGTGGCCTGCCCCAGGCGGGTCCACAGGTCCACGCGGGTCCACACCCGGCTAGCTGCAGCACAATGGATGCACAACGGCACCAGGCAGGGAAGCGGCACACCACGATGGCAGACCTCACCACCGTGGCGGGCAGGCTGATGGAGCAGCGCGGGATGTCCCTCCGCGCCCTCGCGAAGGCCGTCCACCACGACCCCAGCTACCTCTCCAAGGCCCTGCGCGGCATCAAGCCATGCGGCCCCGCACTCGCCCGCGCCATCGATGACGCCCTCGATGCGGGCGGTCAGGTCGTCGAGGCTGCCTGCCAGCCCAGCCCCGCCCCAGCCGCACAGGAGGCGCCCGTGGCACCCGAGCTCGTCACCTACTTCCGCGACCAGCTGGCCGGCCACTACACCGCCGACATATACCTCGGGCCCCGGCATTTGATACCCACCGTCCAGACCCAGGCCGACCTCATCACCCAGCTCGCCAACGCCGCCGACGCCCCAGTACGACAGGGCCTGCTGGACACCGGGGCCGCCTACGCGGCACTGCTCGGCTGGCTCTACCAGGACGCCGGCGACCTCACCGCATCCGCCCGATGGCGCGACACGACACTGTCGCTCGCCCACCGGTCCGGCGACCCGCAGCTCATCTCCTACGCCCTCACGAACAAGGCGATGCTCGCCCTCGACCAGGGCGACGGCCGCGCCGTCGTCGACTACGCCCGCGCGGCCCAGGCCGACAACCGCGGCCTGTCCCCCAAGGCCCTCGTGCTCGCCCTCCAGCACCAGGCCCACGGCCACGCCATGCTCGGCGACCGGGCCACCGCCGACCAGCTCCTCGACACCGCCGAGACCCTCACCAGCCGCGTCGACGACGAGCACCTGTGGGGCAACGCCTGCCGACGCACCCCGCACTACGTCGCGGTGCAGCGCGCGACCTGCTACGGGCGCACAGGACGGCCCCAGGACGCCCGCGACGCCGCCCAGCTCTGGGACCAGGTCCTCGACCGCATGCCAGGATCAGCCCGCCGGGACAACGCCGTCTTCCGCGCCCGGCAGGCAGCCGCCCTGGCCGTCGTCCCCGATCCCGAGCGGGCAGTCGCCGTGGCCGCCGAGGCAGCCTCAGCAGTCAGCGTCACCGGGTCGGCGAGGCTCCGCCGCGAGCTGAAGGTAATCCCAGCCCGAGCATCCGCCTGGTCTCACACGCGTCCCGGCCGCGAGCTTCGCTCCATCGTCGCGTCGGTCGCGTGATGGCCGACCTCACCCCGCTCCAGGACGACGAGATCAGCGAGCGCCTCGCCGGGCTGCCTGGCTGGCAGCGAGACGGGCACGCAATCAGCCGTACCTTCGCCCACACCTACCACGAGTGCGTCCACCTGGCGATGTACGTCGCGGCCAAGGCCCGCGAAATAGGCCACCACCCGGACATGACGATCACCTGGCAGCGGATCACCTTCCGGACCACCACCCACGACGCCGGAGATCAGTTGACCGAGGCCGACTTCACCCTCGCCGCCCACATCGACGCCATCGCGGCAGGCCATGGCGCGGTCGGCATCGAGCCGGGATGAAAGCGGAGGAATCGTGGACTCGATGCTCGTGAGTCGCCCGCCGCTGATCACCAATCGTGCTGGCCCTGCGGCCGATGTGCTGCACATCATTCAAGTCGGCGAATTACGACAATTACCTTCGACTCGTGCGATAATTCCGCATGACTCGCTCTACGATGGCCAGGAGGCTTGACTCACCCTGCCGACCGGGCAAGACGCCAATGTCATGTTGGATAACCGGCCGTTGCCCCGAAAACAAGTTAACTACCGAGTTTCCGGCCAGCGTAGCTACGAACATCTTATTCTTAGCGCCAACGTCGGAAATTAGTCCGAGGAATTCCCGACCTTCATCCAGCCCGACGGCTTCGGTGTAGTACTTAGCTTCCATGAGCAGCTCCGCGTCACTTCCCCGCGGATCTAGATCGAAATTCCTGCAGCGCTCGGCATCCGATTGCGGAATCACCAACACATCTGCCTCATGAATAACTTTCGATTTTCCTACGACGCTAACTGCAGTGTGCGCTTCCAGGGGAGGTCGCTCAGGGCAAGATAGGACTGCATGAGTCCACCGTCGTCCGCTTGGCCCAGGGACAGGCAGGCGACCCGGCCCTCCGCGAAGCCGGAGCGCAGGAGCCGGACCGTCCGCATCCTCAAGCGTTACGCCATAGCCCTGCAAGCGGGCGGCGCGCAGGACTATGGCGAACAGGTACGCCTCATAAAGGTACCCGCCGCTGGTTGCGGAATTCCCGGTCAGGGATAGCGTCGTTGGCAATGCCGCAGGCAGTGCAGCGAGCAAGCTAGCCAGGAGGGCCGCCGGAGTTGCTTGGTTTGGAACCGTCATTACCAGCCTCCAGGAAAGTTGGAATCATATCTGCCGCCATCAATTCCAGTCGCGGGCCGAAGGAACTGACTGGGATGCACGCCGATATAATCGCGGAGTTGACAGATTAGCAAGATTGCTTGCCGAACTGCAGCTTCGCGCTTCCGGAGAGACGCTTGCTCAGGCAAACTCCACTCCCTGGGTGCCACGCCCACAGCATCGCCTCCGGTAGGATCGGCGAATACAATATGCCCATTCCAACGATAGGCACGAGAATCCATTCCCGTCAAATCAGACTCATCATTCAGAGCTGACTTAATATCATCCCTCAGATGCGCCTCGATAGCATAAGACCCGCCAATTGCTATTCGGCGCTGCTTCTTAGTGGGCTTGGGAGCATCTCGCATATATGCACGAGGTTTGCCGACAGGATATCTCTGCGTTAGCATTTCAGTGCAGCCCGGTACGGCCAAGCATCCCGGCGGCCTTGCCGGGGATGATCTCGCGTTCGTATCGGCCGACAGGCACATTGAGGCTAGGGTCGGGCGCATGAGTGGACGCGTGGTGCTTCCTCCTGATCAGTACGTGGCGTCGCTGGCGCGTAAGCGGATGGCGGCGGGTGCCTTGTTCCGTGATGAGACGGGCGGGGTGCTGCTAGTCAACCCGGTCTACAAGCCGGTCTGGGATCTTCCCGGTGGCGCGGTGGAGGCTGAGGAGTCGCCGCACGCGGCCTGCCGCCGGGAGGTCGCCGAGGAGCTGGGGCTGGACCGGGTGCCGGGGCGGGTGCTGGCCGTCGATTGGGTGCCGTCCCGCCCGGAGCGCCCTGAGGGCCTGATCGTCGTGTACGACGGCGGCGTCCTGTCAGCGGATGAGGCCAGGGAGATCGTCCTGGCCGATGGGGAGCTGGCTGGGTTCGCGTTCGTCGCGCCGGGCGAGGTGGCCGCGCTGGTGACTCCCTTGCTGGCCCGGCGGATCGCCGCGTGCCTGGCCGTGGTCGAGTCCGGTGCGGTTGCGGCGCTGGAGAACGGCAGTCCGTTCGCGTAGCGGTTGTGTTCCTTGGCTGGTGTGGCTTGCTCCCATGGGTGTAGCGCGAGGCTAGGCGTGTACCGGGGGTTGTTTCTTGGCCGGTGCTGACTGGCGCGGAATGCCCCGGTTGCCGGGGGATGCGAGCGCGGTGAGGTCGCGTCCGGCTGACCGGTAGAGGCTGTCGTGGATGCCGTCGGCGTACTGGAGCGCGTTTAGGTCATCGCGGGCCTTGGCCAGGCGGGAGTCCTCGACGAAGGCGGACGCCCCGGCCAGCAGGGCGAGATCGGCCACCGCCTGGTGGGCGACGTCGATGCCGTGGGCCTTGACCGCGCAGGCCCAGGGGAACGCGGCTGGGTGGCGGCCCTCGGCCAGCTGGGTTGCCGTGATCGCCGCGAGGAGTGCGGCGTTGATCTGAGCGTAGGTGCGGCCGAGGGTGATGTAGGCGTTGTCACGGATCCGGGCGATCGCTCCGGCTCGGTGCCGGCGGCCGAGCAGGCCGGCCACGTCGTCGTGAGCGGCTGCGGCGGCGCCGAGTGCGGTGGCGGTGACGAGCGGCCGGTAGCGGGCGAAGTGCTCGCGCACCAGTC
>Ga0335075_10003219_pt1 | contig 25958 bp, 15 predicted proteins | sample Lox_Sample_24_FD_206723 | JGI IMG/M metagenome (GOLD analysis project Ga0335075, IMG submission 206723) | Soil microbial communities from Loxahatchee National Wildlife Refuge, Florida, United States - Lox_Sample_2.4 | ecosystem: Environmental > Terrestrial > Soil > Wetlands | place: USA...
CGTCGAATACCGACCTGCCGGCAAAGCTCGAAGCCGCCAAGGAGAGGAAGCGCACACAGGACGAGATTGTTAACTTGCTGGCGGAAGCCGACGCCTCGCGTAATCGCGGCGATCTGACCGGAGCTCTGAAGGTTCTGGAGAAGGCGCTTCGCCTCGACCAGGACAACACAAAACTGCGGGCCACTTATACCGAATATGCCAAGCTGGCAAAGCTGGCTGAGCAACAGAGCCAGATCCGTGGAATGATTGACAACGCCCGGCAGGAGGTCTCGTCACGGCGCTTCACGGCCGCCATCGAGATTCTGCGTGAGGTAAGCAAGCTCGATCCTTCGCATCCCGAAGTGGAAAGCCTGCTCCATACGGCCGTCAGCGGGCAAGAGCAGGAGCGACGGCGAAAGCTGCTTGAACAGGTTCAAGAGCAGGTTGAAAACTGTCTGCTTGCTGAGGCCTACGATCGCGCCACAGAACTGGTCAACCGCGCCGTCGATCAACTACCGACCGAACCCTCGCTGCTCCAGCTGAAGACGCGGGTGGCTGGGCAGGCGCGAAAGTACCGGATCAAGCAGTTGATCGACGTCACGGCGGCCAAGGCGCAGGAAGCATTCGCGACCTCGCCGCACGAAGCACTTGGCATCGTGCAGAGAGCGCTACAGGAATTGCCGGGTGAAGAGCGCCTCATGGCGCTCGAAGACTCTTTGCGGCAGCGCCTTAAGACCCTTCAGGCAGAGGAAGTACGCGGCCGTTATCTGCGCGAAGCCCAGGAGGCTATTGACCGCAACGAATTCGAAACGGCCATAGGCATACTCGAGTCCTACCAGCTGGAGTTTACTGACAACACCGGCGTCAACGAGCTTCTTGACTTTGCGAAATCGGAGCTCGCCCAGCAGCAGCGGCAGACGCGCATCACCTCCTGCGCAGCCCAGGCAAAATCGCTGATCCAGGAAGACCGGATCACCGAGGCCATTCGTCTGCTCGAACCGGTCGCAACGGAGACCGGAGACGCCTCACTCTCGAGACTCCTCACCGAGGCCCGCGGACAGCAAGCTGAAGCCGCCCGCAGACTGGAGCTGCTGACAAATCGGGTCGCCAAGCTGCGCGAGAGCGGTCAGCTTGATGAAGCTATTAAACTCCTCGAAGCCACCCCCCCTGCTGCCGCAAAGGGAACGCTGCTCAACGCGATGCTGTCGGAACTCCGCACGGAGAATGCCCGGAAGCAGGCAATCATCGCAGCTGTCGGCGCAGCATCGCAAGCTCTCGAGAAGATGGACTTCCATGGCGGCATGGAAGCGTTGCAGAGTGTCCGCCGCGCCTACGGAGACTCCGACGATCTCAGCCGGGTTATCTCCGACTATGAGGCGCGACGTACAGCAGTGGCGAACGAGGGTGTAAGCAAATCGGTTGAAGCAGCCCGCGCGGCCCTTCTCCGCAATGACGCGCCAGCAGCCTTGAACGAGTTGCAAGGATCCGCGAACCTTGTTGAATTCGCAGGCACGCTTCAGCAGGCGGACTGGCGGCGCCTGAGAGCGGAAGCTGCCAAGCCTCCTGCGCGAAGGCCTACCGGCAACGTTGATACCAGCGCCGCAACTGGGCTCGCAACCGGAGAAGCGCAGGAGGTGACAAGAGAACCTGAACACGGCCTGAGTCCCAAGTTGCTTGCTCTTGCTGTCGGCGGGTTGGGGCTGCTTGTCGTGCTGGTCCTTGCATTCTGGCTGCTCAACCGAGGTCACAAGCGCACGGTTGCGAATCAGCCCGCGGCGCCGTCGTCGGCCCCGGCGACACCGGTAGCGCCTCCAACCGGAACGCTGAATGTCGAAGGCAACATGGGCGATGTTGACGTCTTTGTGGATGGCGTTCTGAAGGGCTTCACGCAGAGTGATGGAAAGCTCTCATTGCCCCTGGATGAAGGCACCCATACGGTGCGAATCACGAAAGCGGGCTACGAGGATTTTCAGGCGCCCCCGATAACAATCAGCGCTAACAAGGAAGCTAGCCTCTCCTTCAAACTCAATCAGAGTGCCGGGGCTGCTCCGCCGGCGCCGACGGAAGGTTACGTGACCGTCCACTCGTCACCTGGAGCGTCGGTAAGTATCGACAGTGCTCCTGTGGGCCGGACGGATGCACGAGGCGACCTCATCGTTCCAGTCAAACCGGGCCGAAGGTCGATCCAGGTTGGCCTCGATAATTTCCAGACTTTCAGCCAAAGCGTAACCGTGAAGGCCGGCGAAAAGAAGCCTTTAATAGCGTCGCTGATTGCCGTCCCGGCGAAGCCCACGCCCACTCAACCACCTGGGCCTGTGGCGTCGCCTCCCTCTCCTGTCCAGATTCAGTCGTTTGCCGCGTCCGCATCACAGATCGAGCAGGGCCAGTCAACGACTCTGAAGTGGGAGACCGCTAATGCCTCGGATGTGACCATTGACAATGGAATCGACAGGGTGGACAACAGCGGCCAGACAACGGTGCGACCGGCCGCGAACACAACCTATACGCTGACCGCCAAGGGGAATGGCGGAACACAACAAAGATCCTTGAATATTCTCGTTGAGGCACGGGCTGTCGCTCCCGCGGTCTCGGCAGCAACACCCGCACCGGTGCCCCGTGTCGACGATAAAGCGCTGCTGAAGCAGGTGGTTAGAGAATTCGAAGGCGCATTTAATTCGCACGATACGGGAGAGGTGAAGTCCGTGTGGGTTGGTATGGATTCCGAGCAGAACAAATTGCTGCAGAGCCTTTTCAAGTCGAATCCCGAAGCAAGAGTTAGAGAGGAGTGTCCGGAGTCTTCATTAAGCATTCAGGGCGATCATGCTCAATGGGCTTGCACTGAAGTCACTTCGATCAAAAGCTCCGGTAAATTGACGGACTTTCCTCGAAAGCAAATACTCGTCTTCGCCAAAAAGGGCGACGGCTGGTATTTGTCCGACAAGCATTAAGCTCTTTCCCTTCAGATGGCGCACCGATTGAAGCCCTTCGTCCGACCGCCTCGAAACTTGCCGCGAGCGTTCCTTCTCAAGCGCGATATTAGCAAGTTGTTCAATAGCGTCGTGGTTAATCTTGACTTCTCAAAATACAGATCTAAAAATGGATCGCCGTTCAGTTAATACACGAATCGACAACCCACTCACCAGGACGAGTTCTGCCTTTTCCCCGAAGCGCTGTGGCGCGACTTTATTGAAACGCAATTAAGCAATGGTTCTTTTGTTGAGACGCCGCTAAGCCGACGCTCTTTTTGATTCGACTGCCGACCTGTCAGCACGAGTCTTAAATCCCTAGCCTGCTCATTCGTTTAACCGTTGGAAGTTCATTCATCGCGTCACCGGTGGATTACTTGACGCCTCAGGTTCGCATTAGCCGACGAGTCGCCGTGCGTTCGTTGGCGCCTAAACAGCTTGTATTCTCCGGAGATCACAAATGGCACGCCGAGATGATGTTCCTTCACGCGGTCCTGGGTTGTGGACGGCTTTCTGCCTGATCTTATGCAGTCTCGGTTCGTTGGGAACCGCCCGCGGGGCGACGATCACTGTTACGAACACGAACGACAGCGGAGCCAACTCGCTGCGCGCCGCAATTACGACTGCCAATGCCGATACCGGTGACACGATCAACATCACGGCGACAGGGACGATTACCCTGCTCACCGCGCTTCCGGCGATCGCGGCTGATATGACGATATCGGGCCCAGGCGCGAGCAGCCTCACAGTTTCGGGCAGTAATTCGACGACCGTCGGCACGATCTTCACGATCAACTCCGGAACGGTCAGCATTTCCGGGCTGACCATTGCGAACGGCGTCGGCAGTTGCGGCGGAAGCAGTTTCGACCGTGGCGGCGGTATCTGCATCCCTGGCGGCACGGTGACTCTGAACAATATCGCCATTATCAATAGCTCGGGCAACATTGGCGGCGGCATCTATAGCCAGGGCACGCTGACTGTGGCGAACAGCACCTTTTCTGGCAACTCCTCGACTGTCGCCGACGGCGGCGGCATCGAGAACGACACCGGCACGCTGACCGTCACGAACAGCACGTTCTCCAATAACTCGGCGGTCAATGTTGGTGGCGGCATAGCCAGTACCGGCTCGATGACGTTGACGAACGTGACCATCTCCGGAAACTCCGCCGGCACCACCGGTGGCGGCGTCTACATATTCAGCGGCGCGGTGACAGTGACAAACACGATTGCCGCAGGGAACACGGCATCTTCCAATGCCGACATCGCTGGCACCTACACTGACGGCGGCGGCAATCTGGTAGGTACTGCCGGAATCAATCTGGCGCCTCTGGCAAATTACGGCGGACCCACCCAGACAATGCTGCCGCTGCCCAACAGTCCGGCCATCTGTGCGGGCACAGCCAACGCCTTGACCATGGACCAGCGCGGTTTTCCGGTAGGGGCGTCAGGCTATTGCACCTCCGGCAAGATAGACTCTGGCGCGGTCCAGACCAACTACACGGCGATCCAGTTCACGAACGCTGGCGCCAACGGTTATGCTTCTGCCGTAAACAGTGCTGTCGCCTTCCCGGCGGCGCCGATAGTTTCTGTGACCGAGAGCGGCCAGAACATTGGCGGCGTGCCCGTGACTCTGACGTTCAATGGAGCGGGTACTCCGACCGGACTCGGACCAGTAACAACGCTGGCCGGCACCGGTGCGACCTTCAATGACATTTCCGTCAACGAAGCGGGGAGTGACACGCTCGAGGCCCAACTGACTGTGCGGTCCACAGTTTTGAATAATTCGGCCAACCTGAAAGTTGTGGCGATCACGCTGACTCCGGCGGCAGGCGCTCTGTCCGGCGCAACAAACGGCAAGCCTTACAGCATGGCGTTTATCGCGTCCGGCGGGTCGACTTCTACTTATACGTACACCCATTCGATCACTTCCGGGGCGTTCCCCACGGGGCTGAGTTTCAATGATGCAACAGCAATGTTGTCGGGAACACCGACAGCGACAGGAAGTGTTGGATTCACCGTTACTGCGACCGACAGCAATGGATTCTCCGGTACCCAGAGCTATTCACTGACGGTGAACCCGGCGGTGACGGCGACGCAGTCCATACCTACCAAGATGCTAACGGTAAATCAGGCATCGATATCGTTCAGACCGGTAACGGGCTCCGGCGGAACGGCACCCCTGAGCTACACCATCTCCCCTTCTCTGCCCGCGGGCCTGAGCATAAGTTCGTCCACAGGCACGATTACCGGCATACCCACGGCAACAAGTCTAGCGACAACCTACACGGTGACGGTCGCGGACATCAATAGCTCATCGGCGACAGCAACCTTCGCACTGACCGTGAACGCCAGCGTGACATCAACAACGTCTGTACCCAGCAAGACACTGACTGCAAACCACCAAATAACGTCATTCACGCCGGTAACGGGGTCCGGTGGAACTGCGCCCCTGAGCTACAGCGTCTCTCCCACTCTCCCAGCGGGCCTGAACTTGAGCACGTCTACAGGCGCGATAACCGGCACGCCCACGACGGCGAGCCCGCAGACAACTTACCAAGTGACAATTACGGACGCCAGCGATACGACAGCGTCATCGAACTTCTCGCTAACGGTGAACGCTTCGGTAACGGCGACGGCGGCCGTGCCAACCACGATGCTGACCGTGAACCAGTCATCGGCGTCATTCACGCCGGTAACCGGCTCCGGCGGCACTGCGCCCCTGAGCTACAGCATTTCTCCGTCTCTGCCTGCCGGTCTGAATCTGAACACATCCACTGGAGCGATAACTGGTATACCCACAGCGGCCAGCCCGACGACAACCTACACGGTGACGGTCACCGACGGCAACCAGGCAACGGGAACCGCGAACTTCTCTCTAACGGTCAACAGCGCGTTGACGGCGACTTCAATCAACACCGAGACGCTGAGCGTGAACCAAGTGGCGTCATTCACGCCGGTAACCGGCTCCGGCGGCACGCCGCCGCTGCACTACAGCATCTCGCCGCCTCTTTCCGGAGGTTTGAGTCTAAGTTCCTCCACCGGGGCGATCACTGGTGCGCCAACAGCGACCAGTGCGGTAAAAGCTTACACGGTGACGATTACCGACGCCAATCAAGTGACGTCACAAGCGAACTTCACCTTAACGGTGAATCCGGCCACGACAAACATCGTGGTTTCCTCGTCGACCGCCGGTAATACTTCGACCATCAATGAATCTGTAACCTTCACGGCTACGGTCACCGCCGCCGCCGGTAGCGCGACACTGGGCGGCACCGTAACGTTCACCGATAACGGCAATCCGATTCCCAACTGCTCGGTGACCGTTAATCCCGTGAACGGGATGGCCGCCTGCGGCACGGCCTCGCTGACTCTGGGCGCTCATAGCATCAAGGCGGCCTACGGTAACGACAACAACTTCAGCGCCAGCAGCGGCATGATCACACAGACTGTGAATCCGGCCCAAACCACGACAGCTCTGATCTCATCCGCACCAAATAACACTTCGACCGTTAATCAATCCGTGAGCCTCACGGCCACCGTCATGGGGACGGCGGGAAGTACCGCTCTTTCGGGAGTGGTCAATTTCACCGACGACGGGAACCCTATCGGAGGCTGCACCTCATTAGGGGTGAAGCCCGCGACCGGAGTCGCGATCTGCACAACCGCGGCGCTGCTGAAAGGGGCGCACACAATTGCCGCCACTTACGCCAAGGACACTAATTTCAGCAGCAGCAGTGCCTCACTGATGCAAACAGTAAATGCGGCCCAGACCTCCACGGTACTTGTGTCGTCATTGAATCCCTCCGTCGTCCGGAATGCAAATAACCACAATGACACCGTAACCTTTACCGCCACGGTGTCGCCGACAACCGGCCCGGTGCTGCTCTCCGGCGCTGTGACCTTCACTGACAGCGGAAATCCGATTCCGGAATGCGGAGCTCCTGTGCCGGTCGCTCCGGCCACGGGCGTTGCGACCTGCACCACCACTTCGCTGGGTTTCGGTTCGCATACGATACTGGCGGTCTATGGCAGCGACGCCAATTTCCTCTCCAGCAACAGTACGGTATCGCAATCCGTTCAGGATTATGCGCTGAGCTCTACTCCCGCTCCGGTGAGCGTCACCCTGGGATACACCAGCGTGAACGATGTGTTCACGCCTCAGGTCACGTCGGCAGGGTTGAGCAGTATCGTGGTAACTCCGGTGCCAATATCGGGCTTCACCGGGAGCCTTGCTCTCACCTGCTCCGTCGTTCCGGTTACAACAGCAACCTCCGCGGTGCCTCCAGCGTGCACCCTGGGAAGTCCCACTGTGACGATCACCAACGTCGGAGCCCAGACGGCCGTCACCGTCATCATCGACGCCACGAGCGCCTCCACAACTCCTGGAGCCTATAGCGTGAGCGTGATCGGGGTAGATTCCACCACCGGGCTGTCCCACACCACTGCACCGTTCATAGCCTACGTTCGAGCAAAGACCGCCCCAATCACAATCGTTTCTGGAGCGACCACCGGCAACACGACTAATGCAGACTTCATTCTCCCGGCGAACATCGGTCTGACGAATCTTCAGTGCACATTGGTCGGGGGACCCACCTTGATGTCCAAAGTGGATCCTGCGGGACTCTCAATCGGATGCACCTTCAATCCAACTTCGGTTCCTTCCACGACGAGCGTCCAAACCGGCACCGTTGCCGTAACCATCTCCACTAACGGCACGACGATGGCGCAGGTGGTAAATAGCGCAGGTATTTTTGCCGCCGGCCTGATTGGAATCCCAATTCTCGCGTTGGTCGGCTTCCTTCGCGGAGGTAAGCCCTCAAGGCGTACGTTCTTCCGCTACCTTGGGATACTCATCATCGCTGCTGCCGTCATGCAGGCGACAGGGTGCGGTGGCCACTTCACGAGAACGGCTACCAATACCGGCCTGACGCCACCGGGCACTTATCTCATCCTGGTCCAAGGTACGGGCAGCGATGGCCTCACATACGACGCAGTGATTCAAGTAGATGTAACTCGCTAACACCCGCAGCTTCCGGATGCATAGCAAAACCGGGAGCCGGGAAACCAGTCTTGCCGAGGGATCACATGATGAAACGCACTCTGCCACTGCTGCTGCTCGGGTTTGTATCGAGCGTGGGCGCAATGGGACAGGTCAACTGCGCCACCGGAAGCCCTAACGCGACCAAGCTCGTTTGCCAGATACCGTTCTCGACGGGGGTATTCAACACTAATGGCGGCATCAGCCCGGGATCTCTCGCAGCAGCCCAAGGCATAGCTTCGACGATCAATTCGGCCTTTGCCACCCAGGTGAGTCAGCTGCCGCTAGCGAGCGCCTCCTCCGGCACTATCGTTCTCTATAAGGCGGGAGTCCCTCTGACTTATGACAACCTCGGTCCGATTCTTACCGACCGCGCAGCAACCATCGGCAGGCACAGGCTGTTTTTAAGTTTCAGCGCCAGCCAGTTCTATTTCACAGACATCGATGGGATTTCCCTGAGCAAGGTGCCCTTTACCTATCAGGCGACAGCAACGGACAAGACCACCGGGGCAGTACTCAGCAACACTTACACGACGGAAACCGCCGATATCCATTTCAAGCTGAACCAATATGTCGTCGTGGCTACTTTTGGCGTGACCGACAGGCTTGACGCTTCCGTGGTAGTGCCGATCGAACGGGTCTCCATCGGCGCCGGCAATCTTAATACTCAGGCTTACATCCTCAACGCCGACAACGTCGTCGTGCTCGGACCGTACGCCGTTGCTTCGACATATGTTCCGGGCACTGCCAGCGGCATCGGAGATATCGTCTTCAACGGCAAATACGTCGCCTGGCGAGGTGAACACAGCACTTTGTCAACGGGAATGGATCTCCGCACGCCCACTGGCGACGACCTCAATTACCTAGGTTCGGGAGCCTGGGGATTCAATCCATATCTTGTCTATTCCTACCTGGCAAAGGTTTCACCTCACGCGAGGATCGGCTACCAGTGGAATACGGCTACCGAATTAAACAATCCGACGTTGACACCTGGTGGAAACAAGGCTCTACCGGGCGGGGTACAGTTCAATGCCGGCGCAGATTGGGCGTGGACAAGGCATTTAACCGTCGCGGGAGACCTGTTGGCAAGCCAATACTCCAATGCTGCAAAGGTTGTCCGCAGCACGACGGCGCTTCCGACGCCGGCAACGAATCCACCGACGCCCAGTACTATCTTCCTTCCTACAGTAACTACGGCAAACGCGAGCTACACGATCGGCGATCTGAGCATCGGGCTCAAATGGAATCCCTATCGTGACCTAGTTATCTCGGGTAACGTACTTATTCAATTGAATAACGAGGGTCTGAGGACGAGGCCGGCGCCGCTGCTAGGCGTTTCCTATAAGTTCTGAAAGATCACCCGTACTCGGAACGATTGAGCAGGCGTGTGCCCGATCTAATCCCGGCGCAGCAAACTCCGGTAAACGGAATAGGTATTTCCGTCAAAACACACAAACTTAACTGCCTGGACTTCGCAAATATCTGCGTGTGTTCTAACGGTATCTACAGCGATTCTTGCGGCTCGCTCCGCAGGGAACCCGTAAATCCCAGTGCTGATGGCAGGGAATGCGATAGACTTCACCAGGTGCTCGCGAGCCAGCTCCAGGCTGCGCCGGTAGCACGCCGCCAGCAATTCATCCTCTCCGTGTCCTCCGCCCCGCCACACCGGTCCCACTGCATGAAAGATCCACTTTGCCGGCAGGCGAAATGCGGGAGTCACCTTCACGTCGCCCGTCGCACAGCCTTTAAGCTTGGCGCAGGCTGCGAGCAAAGCCTGTCCCGCTGCACGGTGTATTGCCCCGTCGACTCCCCCACCACCCAGCAAGGATTGATTCGCCGCGTTGACAATGGCGTCGACCGGAAGGCCGGTGATGTCGCCCTGGATCGCTTCCAACTGGACGGTGCGTGCCGCTGGTGAATATTGCACGGTCATAGACGCCTCCTTTCACCACGAGCATTTTAGTACTCAAAAGAGCCTGTTTGGCGAGCCGTTTTGTGGTCATGAGGAACCACGGAAAGCTACATCGCGCTATTTGTCCCTGTCATAGGTTCCTTTGGCCGGTTTCGCTGACGCCTGATTCGGAGTTGGAAGTTGCGAGCTGTCCCACCCGCCACCCAAGGCCTGAACCAACTCGACGGCTGCGACCTCCTGCTGCACGGCCAGCGTGGTGTACGACTGCTGATTCGAGAGCAGCGTCGTCTGAGCTATGGTCACATCGAGGTACGGATCGATACCGGACTGGTAGCGGTTCATTTCGAGGTCTAGATATTCCTGCGAGGACTGCACGGCCTGTTTCTGCTTGATAAGCTGCTCGGATAGAATCCGGGTGGCGGCGAGGTAATCCTCGACCTGCTGGAAGGCGGTCAGCACCGTCTGCCTATAGGTGGCAACGTCGGAGTTGTATTCCGCCGTGTATTGGTGGAGGGCGGCAAGATAGAGCCCGCCGTTAAAAAGGGTCTGTGAAAGTTGCGGACCGATTGACCAGAAATTACTCGGCCAATCGAACCATTTTGTGAATTGGGAGGCCTGGAAGCCACCAGTAGCGGAAAGAGTCACCGTCGGGAAAAACGCTCCGTAGCCGATGCCGATCGTGGCATTCGCTTCAGCGATTGTGCGTTCCGCAGCGGCAACATCGGGGCGACGCTCGAGAAGCTGCGATGGAACGCCGATCGGAACCGCCGGCGGTGTAATCAGAAGAGGTTTTACCGGAATGGAAAAATCGGTGGCCGGCTTGCCCAGCAGAACAGCAATCGCGTGCTCGTATTCGGCGCGTGAGACGCCGACATTCAGGGCCTGCGACTGCGCGGTCTGCAACGTGGTGCGAGCCTCGACGACGGAGATGTAGTCTCCGATGCCGGTGTCATACTGGGTTTGAGTCAACTCCAGCGCCTTTTTGTCAGCCTCGACGGTGGCGTTCAGCACTCTCTGCAGTTCGTCCTGCCCGCGAATCTCGAAGTAAGTTTCGGCCAGCGTGGCCTCTTCGAGCAGCCGCTCCAATTCGAGGTCTGCGGCGCTAACCTGAGCTGCGTATTGCGACGCCCGTACCTGACTGCGGATCTTTCCGAAAAAATCAGGCGTCCAGGAGACGTCCAGAGGGAGAGTCCATTCTGTGCTTTCGTGTCCGACGTTGGCAGTGCTCGAGTTGGTGAGGTTAGCTGAGGACCTCGACCGGTTCCATGAGGGGCCGGTAGTAACGGTGGGCCAGTATTGCGCTTTATTCTCTCCGATAACAGCGCGCGCGGCCATGTAGTTCTCGAAGTAGACCCTGATGTTCTGGTTGTTAATCTCCAGCTGGTCTTCGAGCGCATTGAGCTCGGGATCGTTAAAGGTCTCCCACCACTTGCCGCGCAGCATGCCTTCCTGCGGTTTTGCTACCTTCCAGCCATCCGCATCCTTAAAGTTCGCGGGCGATTCCTTATAGGCGGGCGCGGCAGGCACCGGGGCCGACGGCTTGTGATACTTGGGGCCGGGCATGCAGCCGGCCAGGAAACAGCACAATGCCAGCACCAGAAAAGCTGATCGGGTTGAGTTCGTAATCGCTCTGTTCATACAGCACTTCCCGCTTCGAAGGAGGCCCGGATCGGAAAACCTCATGAGAGGACCTCAGCTTCGGGATTAAATGTGTCGTGATCCTTGCCAAGTACGCGCAGACGCCAGCGATCGAGGAACAGATAGACGACCGGCGTCGTGTAGAGGGTAAGCATCTGGCTCATAATGAGGCCGCCGACAATTGTGATGCCCAGCGGCCTGCGCAGCTCAGATCCGGTGCCGGTGCCGAAGGCCAGGGGCAGCGCGCCAAATAGTGCCGCCATGGTCGTCATAAGAATGGGACGGAAGCGGAGCAGGCAGGCCTCGAAGATCGCGTCACGTGTGGTCAGCCCTTGCTCGCGTTCAGCCATTAACGCGAAGTCAATCATCATGATGGCGTTCTTCTTAACGATGCCGATCAACAGGATGATGCCGATGATGGAAATGACGTTGAGGTCCACCTTGAAAAGCATCAAGGCTATGACTGCGCCGACACTGGCCGACGGCAGTGTAGAAAGAATCGTCAGGGGATGCACCAGGCTCTCATACAAGATGCCGAGCACGATGAAGACCGCCAGCAGTGCCGTCGTAACCAGTATCGGCTCGGTGCCGAGCGACTCCTGATAGGCCTGAAGGGTCCCTGCGAAGAAGCCGTGAATGGTGGATGGAGTCCCCAGCCGGTCCTGCATCTGAGTCACGAGGCGGGTTGCGTCGCTGAGGGACATGCCGGGCGCCAGATTGAAGGAGACCGTGACGGATGGGAACAGGCCGGTGTGATTCACCTGCAACGGGGTGGTGGTCGCAGTCGCGGTGCTCATGGTGGCCAGCGGAATGACCCCGTTGCTCGTGGTGTGAAGATAAATGTCGTTCAGTCCCTCCGGTGACTGCCAATACTGAGGGGCGACCTCAAGAACGACGTAGTACTGGTTGAGCTGCGTATAGATGACGGAGACCTCCGACTGGCCGAAAGCGGCGTACAGCGAGGAATCAAGGGCCTGCGTCGTCACGCCGTATCGCGCAGCGGTTACGCGATCATAGTTAAGATATTCAGACAACCCACCGTTCTGCTGATCGGAATTGACATCCTGCAGGCCCGGCAGTTTCTTCATCTGCGCGAGAAGAATCGGACCCCAGTGGGACAAATCCTGAACGTTGTCGGCCTGGATGGTGTATTGATAAAGGGCATTGCTGCTTCTGCCGCCGATGCGCAAATCCTGCGCCGCCTGCAAGAACGCCGCAGCAGCCACCAGCTTGTTCAGCTTGGGCCTCAAACGGTTGATGATTTCCGGCGCCCCGATTTTGCGCTGATTGAGCGGCTTAAGAGGTATATAGATGAAGCCGCCGTTTCCGCTGCCCACATAGCCCACAACGTTAGCCACCGCCGGATCGCTCTTAACGACGCGAACGATCTGTTGGATCGAATTGTTCATTACGGCGAACGACGCGTCCTGTGGACCCTGTATACCCCCCACAAGTGCGCCCGTGTCCTGCTGCGGGAAGAACCCCTTGGGAATCCTGATCACAAGGACCACGTTGAGAGCCACGATCATGATGAGAACCACCAGAATCAGCCCCGGATTCTCAAGCACCCATTCCAAGGTGTGCCGGTAACCTGCCAGCATGCCGTCGAACGTCTTTTCGCTGATGCGGTAAAGCCGCCCGTGCTTTTCTTCATGAGCCTTAAGCAGGTGGGCGCACATCATTGGCGTGGTTGTGATGGAGATGATCATCGACACAATGATCGCTGTCGAAAGAGTCACAGCGAATTCGCGGAAGAGCCGGCCCACGATTCCGCCCATAAGGAGAATGGGAATGAAGACCGCGACCAGCGACATGCTGATCGAGAAGACGGTAAAGCTGATCTCCTGCGCACCCTTGAGTGCTGCCGCAAACGGTTTCATTCCGGCTTCCAGGTGGCGGGTGATATTTTCCATCACCACGATGGCATCATCGACCACAAACCCCGTGGAGATGGTGAGCGCCATCAACGATAAATTGTCGATGCTGTATCCGAAGAGGTACATCACAGCAAAGGTGCCAATGAGTGAGACCGGCACGGCGACGCTGGGAATAAGGGTAGCTCGTGGGCTTCGCAGAAACAGAAATACAACCAGAACAACAAGGATGACAGAGAGCGTGAGCGAACGCTCGACATCATGGACGGACGCGCGGATAGTCGTGGTGCGATCCATCACCACGGTCATGTCCATGCCTTGCGGAATTGATGCCTTGAGGAAACCTAACTGGCTATAGATGCGCTCGACGGTCTGGATGATATTCGCGCCCGGCTGCCGGAAGATAATGAGGACAATCGACTGCTTGCCGTTCAGGTAGCCGGCGTTGCGCACGTCCGACGTGGAATCGATGACCTGTGCGACGTCGGAAAGGCGGACGGCAGCTCCGTTCTTGTACCCGATAATCAGCGGCTTATAGTCGGCGGCGCGAGACATCTGGCCATTCGTAATGATGTCGGCTGTGGTTAGGCCGTTCGAGATCTGACCTCGGGCAAAATCCGAATTTTGGATGCTGAGGATGGACTGGATATTGGACAGCGTGAGTCCATAGCTGTTGAGCTGGGTGGGATTGACCTCGACCCGTACAGAAGGCAGCGCGCCGCCGCCAACCACTACCGTCCCGACTCCCTGAATCTGCGAGAGCTTCTGCTGAATGATGGTCGAAGCCGAGTCATACATCTGGGCTCTGCTATAAACATCAGAGGTAAGCCCGATGACCATAATCGGAGCATCAGCCGGGTTCCACTTGCGATAAGTCGGATTTCCAGGAAGATTGGCAGGCAGGTAGGTCCGCGCCGCATTGATGGCTGCCTGTACATCTCTGGCCGCGGCATCGATATTGCGGTTCAGATCAAATTGCAGCGTGATCTGGGTGCTGCCGAGCGAACTGGACGAGGTCATTTCGCTCACACCGGCGATGTGACCGAGCTGGCGCTCGAGAGGCGTGGCCACCGATGACGCCATGATCTGCGCGCTCGCCCCCGGCAATCCAGCACGCACGGAGATCGTCGGGAAATCCACCTGGGGAAGCGGAGAAACGGGAAGCACGGTGAATCCGATTGCCCCGGCGATGGCGATCGCGATCGTCAATAGCGTCGTCGCGACGGGTCGGCGGATGAACGGCGCGGAGATATTCATGACTACGCCGTATCCTCCGTCACGCGGTCCTCGGCCATTGGATGGACCGTGTCCTGGAGATGGCGTTTGCCGGTGATTTTCTGCCCGAGATTGTCAAAGAAGATGTAGATGACGGGGGTGGTATAGAGCGTGAGGATCTGGCTGAGGAGCAGGCCGCCGACCATGCAGATGCCCAGCGGACGGCGCAGCTCCGAACCGATGCCATGACCCAGGGCAAGCGGAATGCCTCCCAGCAGAGCGGCCATCGTGGTCATCATGATAGGGCGGAAGCGAAGCAGGCTAGCCTCATAGATGGCTTCCGTTGAGCTCTTGCCTCGTTCGCGCTCAGCCTCGAGGGCGAAGTCGACAATCATGATGCCGTTCTTCTTCACAATACCGATGAGCAGGATGATCCCGATAATCGCAACGACACTCAGGTCTTCGCCGAAGAGCATGAGGGACAGCAACGCCCCGACGCCGGCCGAAGGCAGAGTTGAGAGAATTGTGATCGGGTGGATGAAGCTCTCGTACAACACACCCAGAACGATATAGACCGTCACCAGCGCCGCCAGAATAAGCAGCGCTTCATTCGAAAGCGAATTCCGAAAAGATGCCGCGGTACCCTGAAAATCCGCCTGCAGGCTGGCCGGAAAGTTCATTTCCTTTGCGACCTTATCGATCTGGGTGATGGCGGTGCCCAGCGAAGCCTTTGGTGCGAGATTAAAGGAGACGGTAACCGCCGGGAATTGTCCCTGATGGGTGATCGAGAGCGGCTCGGTGGTTTCCACATAGTGAGCGAAGGTCCCGAGGGGTACCGCGCTCGCAGCTGCAGTCGAAGTGCGGGCATTTGAGCCAGGACCGTTATTCGACGTGGTAATTACTTGCGACGGCGGAGCCAGAGTATTTGCGGCCGGGGTGTAGAGTACCGATCCGGTTGTGGCATTCGAGCCCGCCGACGATGAACCCGATGCGGCAAACGAAGTGGCAGCTCCTGGCCCGCTTGCTCCATTCGAAGTGCCGGACTGAATATAAAGCTTATTCAGTTGATTCGGATCCTGCTGGAACGCCGGCAGCGCCTCAAGAATCACGTGATACTGGTTGAGCTGCGTGTACATCGTGCTGATCTGGCGCTGCCCAAAAGCATCATAGAGTGTATTGTCCACCGTGCCCGGAGCGATACCCAGCCGCGACGCGGTAGCGCGGTCGATCATAAGCGAAACGGCGCTCGCTCCAGTCTGCTGGTCGGTGGCGACATCAGCCAAGTCGGGTAGCTGCTTCAGCTTGGCAACGAAGCGATTCGTCCAGTCATTTAACTCGTTAATGTCCGGGTCTTCGAGCGTGTACTGGTATTGCGTGCGGCTCACACGATCGTCAACGGTAATGTTTTGCACCGGCTGCATGTAGAGCGTCACGCCCTGCACCTGCGTAAGGCTCTTCTGCAACCTACGGATCACATCCGCCGCACTCAGGTCGCGCTGGCTGAGGGGCTTGAGATTGATAGAAAACCTTCCGCTATTGAGGGTCGTGTTGGTTCCATCCGCGCCGATGAACGACGAAAAGCTTGCTACCGCGGGGTCATGAAGAATGATCTTGCCCAGCTGCTTCTGCTTCACAGCCATCGCGTCAAAGGAGATATTCTGGCGCGCCTGCGATATCCCCTGGATCACCCCCGTATCCTGCGTGGGGAAGAAGCCCTTCGGGATCATGATGTAAAGAACCACGGTCAGCACCAGAGTGGCCAACGCCACCAACAGAGTGATGGTTTGATACCGGAGCACAAAGCTCAAGGTGCGGCCGTAAAAGGCGATCAGGCGGTCGAAGACGCGTTCCGACGCGCGATAAAGTCTTCCCTGCTGCGCCTCAGGGTTGTGGCGCAAAATTCGCGAGCACATCATCGGCGTAAGAGTCAGCGATACAACGGCCGAGATAATAATGGTCGTGGCAAGCGTCACTGCGAACTCGCGGAAGAGGCGACCAACCACATCTCCCATGAAGAGCAGCGGAATGAGCACAGCGATCAGCGAGACGGTCAATGAAACGATGGTGAAGCCGATCTGACCCGCTCCCTTGAGCGCCGCCTCCATCGGTGACTCGCCCTCTTCGAGATAGCGGGAGATGTTCTCGATCATCACGATGGCGTCGTCCACCACGAATCCGGTGGAAATGGTTAACGCCATCAGCGACAGGTTGTCGAGGCTGTAGCCCAGAACGTACATTACGCCAAAGGTGCCAATCAGCGAGAGGGGCACCGCGACGCTGGGAATAATGGTCGCGTACAGGCTCCGCAGGAAGAGAAAGATGACCATCACCACCAGGCCGATGGTCAGCATCAGTTCGAACTCGACATCGTCGACCGATGCCTGGATCGCTGTGGTCAGATCGGTGAGTGGTGTGATCTCTATGCTGGCAGGCAGATTTGCCTGAAGCTGGGGCAGTAGTTTCTTGATGCTCTTGACGACGCTGATCGTGTTTGCGCCCGGTTGGCGCTGAATGTTGAGAATGACTGCAGGCGTCTCGTTCATCCAGGCAGCCTGCTTGTTGTTCTCTACACCATTAATGATCTGCGCGACATCCTTCACGAACACCGGCGCGCCATCCCGGTAGGCAATCACGACGTTCCGGTACTGATCGCCGGTCTCGAGCTGATCGTTTGCGTCGATCTGATAGTCCTGCCGCGGGCCGTCGAAGTTGCCCTTGGCGGCGTTCACGCTCGTTGCCGCCAGGGCCGTCCGCACGTCCTCCATGTTGATTCCATAAGAGGACAGCGCCGCCGGATTCACCTGTATCCGCACCGCCGGCTTCTGGCCGCCGCTGATGCTCACCAGCCCGACGCCGCTAAGCTGGGAGATCTTCGGCGCAAGGCGCGTGTCGATATAATCCTCCACCTGCGGCAGCGGCATCGACTTCGATGTGATCGCCAACGTCAGAACAGGCGCATCGGCGGGGTTGGTTTTGCTGTACACCGGGGGGGTGGGCAGCACCGACGGCAGCAGGCTCTGCGCGGCATTGATGGCTGATTGCACCTCTTGCTCAGCGATGTCGATATCAAGTGACAGATTGAACTGGAGCACGATGACGGATACACCGCCCGAGCTGGTCGAGGTCATCTGGCTTAAGCCCTGCAGCTCACCGAACTGCCGCTCAAGGGGAGCTGTGACCGTCGTCGCCATCACATCCGGGCTCGCTCCCGGATAGAAGGTCAGGACCTGGATCGTCGGGTAGTCAACCTCGGGCAGCGCAGAGATCGGCAGCTGCGTGAAGGCAACCAAACCAACGAGCAGAATCGCGGCCATCAGCAACGAGGTTGCGACGGGCCGCAATATAAATGGGCGTGAAGGACTCACGGTGCGTTGCTCTCGCTCGTGTTCTGAGGAAGCGGGTTCTTGGAAAGGATGATCTTCGATCCATCCTGCAACTTCTCGAAGCTGCTGGTGGCAACCTCATCTCCGGGATTGATGCCCTCGACGGCGGTCATACCGGCATCCGTCGTTCCGGCCTTCACGTTGCGCACGTGGGCCGTGCCGCTCTGGATTACGTATACGAAGGCTACTTCGCCGTTGTGCTGGATCGCGTAATTGGGAATGAGCGTCATGTTGTGCTGGGTCGTCACCAGCAGGCGGGTATTTACGAACTGATTTGGAAAGAGTGTGTCTTTCCTGTTGTCGAACGCGGCGCGCAGCTTTACCGTGCCGGTGGTAGTGTCGATCTGGTTATCGAGCGCCGTAAGTTTGCCGGTCGCCAGCTTGGTCTGCTGGTTGCGGTCATAGGCGTCGACAGTCAATTTCGACCCCTTCCGCAATTGCGCAAGCACCTCCTCGAGATGATCCTGCGCCAGCGTGAAGATCACGGTAGTAGGCTCAATCTGCGTTACTACCACCAGCGCCGTGCTGCCGCTCGATTGCACCAGGTTGCCGGGATCGACCAGTCTTAATCCCACCCGTCCGGTGATTGGCGAGACGATATGGCAATAGCTGAGCTGCACCTTGTCGAAATCCAGAGTGCCTTGGTCGGCTTTGACAAGTCCCTCGTTCTGCAAGACGATCTTTTCCTGATCGTCAAGGAGCTGTCGCGCGATGGCGTTTTTCGCCCAGGCCGCCTGATACCGCTGCAGGTCCATCCGGGCCTGCGCCAGGATGTTGGTATCCCTTTGGAGATTGCCCGCCGCGGTCGCAACCTGAGCCTCGTACTGCCTCGGGTCGATATCCACCAGCGGGTCGCCTTTGTGAACCATCTGACCTTCACGGTAGTAAACGCCGGTCAGCACGCCGGTCACCTGGTTGTAAATCGTCGTCGTATAGACGGGAGTTACGGTGCCGATGGCGTCGAGGTAAACACCGATGTCGCCCTTTGTGGCGGTTGCTGTCGTCAAGGTGACCGGTCCGCCGAAGCCCCGGCGACCGCCCCCGGCCTGGCCGGCAGCCCCCTGCTTAGAGGCGCCCTGGTGACGCAGGACAAGCACAAAAATAACGGCAAAGACCAGCAGCAGGAGAATCCAAAGCCATTGGCGCCGTTTTTTAGGAGGCTTTGGTCCGCCACCATCGGGAGGCGGCAATTGGTGATCAGGAGGTACCGGTGTGTCTAGTGGTTTTTGTTCCATCTTGTCTTCTTGCATCGCAGGGTTATCGCAGCAGGCTCTTCAAGCTTTTCTTGTGGGCCCAATCCACCAGGGCGTACGCGGACAAGGTTTCAGACATTGCCGCCGCAGACGCGCCTGCTTCCGGCAGAGAGACACAGTAACGGCTATCGAACGAAACCTACCGTGCCGGGGGCTTAATAATTTCTCTTATTGACGATTCACTGGTCCAGATGGTTGCAACGTGGGCTGAGCTAAGATTATCACTTTCAAAGAGGGCGCGGTTCGGAAGTCATTCCCTGAAAATAAGTTGAACGATGGGCGGGGGGGGAATCACGAATTCACGGCAGATTCCTCGCTGGACTTGCCTTTTCAGCCCAGGATGTGAAACACAGGAGCACTGAACAAACAGGTTCGACCCATGCCCTTTATCCTTGCCGTCGATCAAGGAACCACCAGTTCTCGCGCCATTCTCTTCACCCGAGAAGGTAAAATCTACGCCCGGGCGCAGCAGGAATTCACGCAAATCTATCCTCAACCCGGATGGGTGGAGCACGATCCCTTCGAGATTCTGACCTCGCAGCTCAGCTCCGTAGTTGAAGTGCTTGGCAAAGCCCAGGTAAGGCCGCGAGACATTATGGCAGCCGGCATCACCAACCAGCGCGAAACCACGATCGTCTGGGACCGCGAGACCGGCAAACCGGTCTACAATGCCATCGTCTGGCAGGACCGCCGCACCGCGAGTACATGCGACAGACTACGCCAGGATGGCGCAGAAGCAATGATCCGGGAGAAGACAGGTCTCGTCATCGACCCGTATTTCTCCGGAACCAAAGTGGCCTGGATACTGGAGAATGTCTCGGGCGCGCGCGGACGGGCCGAAGCCGGCAAGCTGGCTTTCGGTACAGTGGACTCCTGGCTCATCTGGAATCTGACCAGCGGCGGCAAGCATGTTACAGATCCCACCAATGCCTCGCGCACAATGCTCTACAACATCGCCGAGGGAAAGTGGGATGACGATCTACTGAAACTGCTTCGCATTCCTAAAAGCATGATGCCTGAAGTCGTCTGGTCGAGCGAAAGAGTCGGCGAAGTGACAACTACGCTGGGCCTCGGCTCCGTCGAAATTGCGGGAATCGCCGGAGATCAGCAGGCGGCTCTCTTCGGGCAGCTCTGCCTCAACCCCGGCGACGCGAAGAATACCTATGGAACCGGCTGTTTCCTGTTACAAAACATCGGCGATAAATTTCTGCTGTCGCAGAAAAGACTCATCACCACGCTGGCATGCAGTCTCAGCAAGAAGCTCGAATATGCCTTCGAGGGCAGTGTTTTCATCGGGGGCGCCGTCGTACAGTGGCTGCGCGACAACCTCGGCCTCATTCGGGCCTCGGCCGACGTTGAACCACTGGCAGCCAGCGTTGACAACAGCGATGGCGTCGTCTTCGTACCGGCCTTTGTCGGTCTGGGTGCTCCCTACTGGGATCCTTACGCCAGCGGGATGTTGATAGGTTTGCGCCGCAACACGCGGCCTGGTCACATCGCCCGCGCGGCCCTGGAAAGCATCGCTTTCCAGGTTGCAGACGTCCTCGAGGCGATGAATGGGGATACAAAGCATCCCTGCCAGACGCTGCGTGTCGACGGAGGCGCGGCGGCCAACGACCTGCTGATGCAATGCCAGGCCAACCTCCTCGGTATTCCCGTACTTCGGCCGCAGGTGATCGAGACAACCGCTCTCGGGGCCGCATACCTTGCTGGACTAGCCACCGGCTTCTGGGAAAACGCCGGGGAGATTCAGAAGCTTCGCGATTCGGATATGCGCTTCGAGCCGAAGATGGCCGCCGAAGAGGCTGCCCGACTGCGGGAACGCTGGAGGAACGCTGTTGACCGATCAAGACACTGGAGTGCGCCCACACAATGAGTGCTTATTCCATGAACCGTGCATCGATGCTCGAACGAGCGCACAGCCGCACCGAGCCCTGGGATATTGTGATCATCGGCGGCGGAGCCACCGGAGCCGGCATCGCGGTCGACGCCGCGACGCGCGGCTTCGACGTCCTGCTCGTTGAACGCGAGGACTTCGGCAAAGCCACCTCCAGCCGCAGCACCAAGCTCGTCCATGGAGGCGTACGTTATCTCGAGCAGGGCAACGTATCGCTGGTAATGGAGGCCCTTAAGGAACGTGGCCTGCTACGCCAGAACGCGCCCCACCTGGTTCATGACCTCGCGTTCGTCGTCCCGAATTACTCGTGGTGGGAGGCTCCGTTCTACGGCATCGGCATGAAGGTCTACGACCTGCTCGCCGGCAAATATGGCTTCGGCAAGTCACGTATCCTCTCTCGCGAAGAAACGCTGGAGCGGCTTCCCACCATTCAGACCGAAGGCCTGCGCGGCGGTGTGATGTACTACGACGGTCAGTTCGACGACTCGCGCCTGCTGATCCATCTGATGATGACGGCGGCGGAGTACGGCGCCACAGTGGTGAATTACGCGGAAGTGACTGAGATCGGCAAAGGCAGTGACGGCTTCGTGGACAGCGTTCAAGTCCTGGATCGCGAGAGCGGGAGAAGGTTTACGGCGGCAGCAAAGGTCATCGTAAACGCCACCGGCATTTTCACCGACGAGGTACGTCAGCTCTGCGAGCCGGACGCGCTGGCCATGGTCGCTCCCAGCCAGGGCGTCCATCTTGTCTTCGAACGGTCTTTTCTGCGTGGGGAGACGGCAATTATGGTGCCGCATACCAGCGACGGCCGTGTCATGTTTGCTATCCCGTGGCATGACCACACGGTGGTCGGCACTACGGACACGCCGATCGCCGGTCCGTCTTACGACCCGCTCCCGTTCGAGCAGGAGATAGACTTCATCCTCGATACCGCCTCACTCTACCTGAGCCGGCCCCCAAAACGCAGTGACATCCTCAGTGTTTACACCGGAATTCGGCCGCTGGTAAAGGCCGGCGCTGCAACCAGCAAAACCTCGGCCCTATCGCGGGATCACACCATCCACGTCGACCACTCCGGACTCCTGACCATCGTCGGCGGCAAATGGACAACTTACCGGCGCATGGCCGAAGACTGCGTCGATCACGCGATCACCCTTGGCAATCTGCCTGAGAGCGAATGCCGCACCCACCACCTGAAGATTCACGGTTATGACGACGAAATCGACGGCCTCAGCAACATGGGTGTCTACGGATCGGACGCGGCGGCGATCAGCAAGCTCGCCGCCGAAGACCCCGAACTCGCCGCGCAACTCCATCCTGCCCTGCCCTACATTGCAGCCGAAGTCGTCTGGGCGGTACGCGAGGAAATGGCTCGGACACTTGACGATGTACTGGCCCGCCGGACCCGCGCCCTCTTTCTCAATTCCGGCGCTGCTTTAGAAATGGCTCCCGCAGTGGCATTGTTAATGTCCCGCGAGTTGGGTCAGGACGAAGCATGGAGCAGCACGCAGCTGACTGCTTTCCGCAGCCTGGCCACGGGCTATCAGCCAGATTCCGCGGTGAAACAACAGTGAAGATTTGAAAGCGAGACCTAATTGATGCGATCTCCGTTCCTGGGTGAGTTTGTGGGCACGATGGTAATGATCCTGCTTGGCGATGGCGTTGTGGCTGGTGTGTTACTAAAGCGCAGCAAAGCGGAAAATGCGGGGTGGCTGGCAATCACCACAGCCTGGGCCTTTGCCGTCCTTTGCGGCGTCTTCACGGCCAATCTGTTTGGCAGCCCCGACGCGCACCTCAATCCCGCCATCACCCTGGCATTTGCATTGAAGACCGGCAACTTCCACAATATTGCTCCCTTTGTGACCGCCCAAGTCGCGGGCGCTTTTTGCGGAGCTGCCCTTGTCTGGCTGCACTACCTGCCGCACTGGAAGGTAACCGAAGACCCCGCCCTGAAGCTTGGCGTCTTTTGCACCGCGCCTGCAATCCGCCACCTGGCCGTGAACTTCTTTTGCGAGGTGCTGGGAACAACTACGCTCATCGTGGTGATCGGCGCGATCACCTCCAAGCTTGTGCTGTCCACGGGCCCGGCCGCTGGAGTCACGCCTTATCTCGTAAGCTGTGTCGTCTGGGGCATTGGCCTCTCCCTTGGAGGCACCACGGGTTACGCGATCAATCCCGCCCGCGATTTCGGGCCACGACTGGCGCACGCGGTGCTGCCGATCGCCGGCAAAGGCAGCTCCGACTGGGGATATGCCGGGATTCCGATCCTCGGGCCCGCAGTCGGTGGGATTATCGCGGGGTTAATCCTGCGTGCGATAGGCGCCTGACCAGAGGTGCCTCATCCTTGACAGTTGACGGCACGCCATAAGGATGAGGCATTCGTAATTCGCCCGCCTTACTTCGAGTGCCCGTGCCCGTCGCGCATTTCGTTTCCGTGGAAATTCTCGGCGTGTCCGGGAGCGTGGTGTTCGTCGGGATGTTCACCGCGAGCGGGATATGGACCGTGATAGCCGTGATGTGGATCGTAGTGGTTGTCCACGTGCCCATAGAAGTGAGCGGGACCGTGGAACCAAGGTCCGGCTCCGATGAATACGCCGCCACTGAACCACTCAGGACCGTAATAGCCATAAGGGGCGCAGTCGTAAGGCGCATAGTCGTAGTAGCCGTAGGGACAGACAGGTGCTGGTCCGATATTGATGGAAACCTGGGCTGGAGAGGTGGGCGTGGAAACCCAGAGCGCAGCAGCGGCCAGAGCGGGCAGGACAAGCAGCTTCCATGAACGCATTAGTTTCTCCTCACGTTGAACTTAGAGGAGAGCAACCACACGAAGAGTTGTGTCCTCTCTGCCTTTTCGCGGAAGCCCATGCATTAATTTGGTTGCCTGCCAAGAGGCTTAAACTTTGAAGAATCAAGCCAAAAGCATCGCCACCTCAGCATGGCCTCGCTCCCGCGCGTAATCGGCCGCGGTCTTTCCCTGATCGCAATGGGCATCGCGATTTGCTCCTCGTTCGAGCAAGAGCATCACGATATCGCGATTCCCGTTAGAGGCTGCAAGATGCAGCGGTGCGTACCCGCCCGCGGCGGCTGCGTTCACATCCGCTCCTGCTTCAACGAGGACTCGCGCCACGTCGACAGAATTGCCCAGGGCAATGCAGGCGTGGAGCGCCTGGTTTCGCAGCGGATTATGCGAGACCTGGTGGATATGGGCTCCATGCTCAAGCAGCAGGGTTACAGCTTCCGAAGTGGCAAATGCTGCCGACAGGTGAAGCGGTGGCCAGCCATCTCCCGAGACGGCGCGCGCCATCATGGCGTCGTGGGAAATGAGCTTCTTCAGACAGTCGCAGTCGCCCAGACACGCAGCCTCCGAGATATCCAGATCGCCTGCGTGCCGGCGCAGGAAATCCCGGATGACGGGCTGGCCTGTGTACACCGACCACATAAGTGCTGAGACGCCCTGCGCATCACGGCAACTCGCCAGGGCGGGATTTGCCTCCACATCCTCCGCAATTTTTGCCGTGTCGCCGCTGCGGATCAGGTTCAGGAAGTGCTGGCTCATGGTGCGAGTATAGTGCCGCCCGCCGCCGGTTCGCGCGCCTGATTCCAATCACGCGCGCGCACTTTGAAGCTTCGGAAACCAGCAACGTTCGGGGCAGCCTCCTGGGGGGGATCGATGGCGAAGTTCGACTAGGCGGCGACTGAGATCAATACCGGATCAATGTGGGGAAGAGGCTTCAGCTCGGGCAATTTGACTTCCACATAGCTTCCGTTCGCGACAGCGGTAAATACCTGATTGGCGGTCTCTTCGACGCGGGTCGAATTCAAATGAAGCTTGCGGACCGCCATAATCGCTACAGTGGAGAGTAGGAAGCGATTGGGGATTTGCATACCTGCAGAGTAGATCAACTCAGAGCGCATTCTTGTCCTCGTTTCTTGCCGAACAGTTTCGGTGGGCCAGACTCAGTAACGAGGAAGCCGAAGAGGGCGACGGACCCTGCAGTATCCGTGGGATACTACATTTCCAAGCATATGCCGTCGGGCTCAAATCCCCTAGAGAAATCGCGTGTAGGAAGCCCGGTGAGTTATAAACCAGTATCCTTTTCACTCGTCCTGCACAAGTAGATCGCTCAGCGAAGGCTTGTGCTTGGCTTTGCGCTTCCGCTCGCGGACCGTCTCGTCGATTACCCGCTCCGCTTTCGGCTGGCCTACACGATCGCGCGCGTTGGCCTTGACCGCCTTCACTGCGGAGAATGTCTTCTTCCTGGCTTTCTTTCTGACCATCGGTCGACTCTTGAATTAACGTAGCACTTCCCCTCAGCCCCAATCGTTCATACAATAAATTTGTAACAGTGACAGGTGGCGGGATGGAAGAACGCGACTTCTTCGACGAGAGATCCGAACAGAGAACACACACGCTGACGTGTCCGCACTGCGGCAAGGCGGACGAGTATCAGATCTCGTGGCTGGTGCGGCATAAGAAGACTTCCCTGCCCCGCCATGCCGACGAGCGCGATCGCGCACGTTTTGCCAAGGCCCAGTCCTATATGGTGCGCAAAGACGATATGGCCGCCTGCAAGAACATTCGTTGCCGCAAGCGCTTTGAGGTTGCGGGATTGCAATCTGTAGCTTTCCTGCAATCTGCCTGATGGTCGACTCGCAGTCACCTTTGCGCTGCAACAGCTACAAGATCGTCGTTCCGATCCACTTTGCTCAGCCGATACATGAGCAACGCTGCACGCTTCGCATTGATCGGCTGCGCTGAGAGGTCGATCGTCTCGCCCGGGGCGTGCGCTCCTTCGCCGGTCG
>Ga0335075_10003220_pt1 | contig 25958 bp, 19 predicted proteins | sample Lox_Sample_24_FD_206723 | JGI IMG/M metagenome (GOLD analysis project Ga0335075, IMG submission 206723) | Soil microbial communities from Loxahatchee National Wildlife Refuge, Florida, United States - Lox_Sample_2.4 | ecosystem: Environmental > Terrestrial > Soil > Wetlands | place: USA...
ACACTCGAAGATTCTCATAACATGGGACGACCTTGAAAACGAGTACGCAATTGCGCCAGGAATCATCGCGCGGGCGAAGAAGGCGGGAGCCGCGGCAATTTTCTGGATGTCGACGCGGCCGAACCTACTGCTTTACCGGCACTCGAGCAGCGTTGATGGGAAGCTCGAAGATTTGCCGCAAGCGATCGTCGCGCGCGAAGACGCACTGCGCATCGCGCGGTTTCTGGCAGCCGGCGAGCCGGTACGGGTTCACTTCGAGATGCCGAATCATGTGACAGGGCCGATCGAATCGGAAAACGTGCTCGCCGAGATTCGCGGGAGCGAGAAGCCGGACGATTTCGTCCTCCTCGGCGCGCATCTGGACTCTTGGGACCTCGGCACCGGAGCGCTCGACGACGGCTGCAACGCGGCGATGGTGATTGATGTGGCGCGCGTGTTGCGCACGACGGGAAGCATCCCTCGGCGATCTATACGGTTCGCACTGTTCACGGGAGAGGAGCAGGGGATGCTCGGTTCCTGGGCCTATGCGCGCGCGCATCGCAGCGAGCTGGATCAAATGGTTGCGGCGGTGATTTTCGATAGCGGCGACGGGCGCGTTACGGGTTACTCGCTCGGTGGACGGGGTGACACGTTGACAGCGGTTCGCGACGCGCTCGAACCACTGCGACGACTTGGCGTCAGAGATTTCACGCTTGACGCGGAAGCTGATACGGACAATTTCGATTTTCTGTTGGAGGGTGTGCCCACGCTCGTTGCGAACCAGGATCCGGCGAATTACATGCTGAATTATCACGCGTTTTCGGACACGTACGACAAGGTCGACATCCCTGCGCTGAAGAAACAAGTGGCGATCGCAGCGCTCACTGTGTATGCGCTGGCTAACGACGAGCAGCGCGTCGGTTTGCGGCAAACGCGGACCCAGATCGAGAAGTTGCTGGAGAGAACGGGGCTCGAGCAGGGAATGAAAACGCAGGGGCTTTGGAGCGAGTGGTCTGAGGGCGAACGAGGGCGCGCCGTTGGGGAGCCGTAAAGGCCGGTGTTGCTTCGGGCAGGCGAAAAACGAGCGGTCGCGGTTGCGGGGAAGCGGCGAGCCGCAGCCAGTTCGTTGCGGATAACTCCGTTGCCGATTCTATGAAACGACTCTTAGTTACTCGCCGTCAGAGTCAACATCGATCGCGCGAATCAGGTGTCGTGCGAGTGGATCTCAGTTGTCGCCCGCTCAACTGAAGGCGGCCATTGTGTTCAGAACGCGGGATACGGGCCCAGCCATGCTCACGCACGATTCGTGTCCGACCTCAGGCGCTGGCCCTCGAGGGGTGCGCCAATGAAAAGCAGACTTGCGGTTCTCTGTGCGGTACTGTGTCTTTGCGCCGGCATACTGACGGCCGGATGCGGAAGCGCTCCCAATGTAACCGTGACGATCAATAGTCCGACCGGCCCACAGACGGTTGAAGCAGGACAGACCGTGAATATCACGGCTTCGGCTTCGAGTAGCGACGGGTCCAACGTCAGCAGTGTTACTTGGTCACTAACCGGGGTGGGCTGTGCGGGCAGCGCCTGCGGCACCCTGACGAGCGAGACAGGAACATCGGCAGCATACGAAGCGCCCCCCACGCCGCCATCTGCAAACATTACGGTCTACGTCGTTGCGACGGCCGCGACGGGCGCGCCGAAGTCGGCATCTATAGCCATAACAGTGGAGGCGATCTCCGTTCAAATTCAGAGCAAGGTGACTGAGATAGCCGCAGCGACCGAAAGCTATGCTTGGGGTGCCCGGTTCTCGGCGGTCGTAAAGAACGACCCGACGGATGCTGGAGTCAATTGGACGTTGACGGCGAATGGTGCCGCATGTTCGCCGACATGTGGCACTCTTTCCGGAGCGAACCCGTATAGCGTTGAATATCTGCCGCCCGCAACCGTCCCTGCAGTACCCAACAATACGCCAACGATTACAGCAAGCTCGATGAGCAGTCCGGCAACTTCCGATATGGACACGTTCACCGTTTTCGACGGCGCAACGGCATGCGCTCCAGGCGGTAACGAAAGTTTGCTCAAGGGTGAGTACGCAATCATGTTGCAGGGCTGGACCGGAAACGGGACTAGCTTGCCGCTCCTATTCGGGGGAAGCTTCGGCGCGGACGGCACCGGCAAGATTACCGGCGGAACCGACCAGTTCAACCCATTCGTGAAGATGTCCTACTCAGGTGCAAGCATCTTGCCTTCGGCCAGCTCCTATTCAGTTGGGCCGGACAATCGCGGCTGTCTTGTCCTCACGGATCAGTCCAACAACACGTTTACGTTGCAGTTCTCGTTGGGAAGCGTGAACGGAGGGACGGCGTCGAAGGGTGACATCATCTTAACGAACAGGCAGTCTGTGACCCCTGAGTATGCCTCGGGGATTCTGCGTTTACAGGATCCTTCCGCCTTTTCGCTGAACGCTCTTGCTTCGAATTACGCGTTCGGCATCGTCGGCTGGGAGAATGCGACCGGAGTTCTCGGTCACTTTTCTGCTGCCGGTGCATTCGCCCAGAGTGCTGGCAACATGTTGAACGCAAGTTTTGACGTGAATGACGGGGGTTCTCTCATCACCGCGGCCGGTCCGGTTGGCGGCTTTGGAACTATAGAGGAACCCGTTGCTACCGAAACTGGCGCGACCTACGCACAGTTGCAAATCGGCGTGCGATCCCTGCAAACGGCTAATGTGACGATCTATGTGATCAATTCATCTGAGTTGTTCATCATTTCAAATGATCTGAGCCCGACCGCCGTGATCAGCGGCCGCGCGATCGCGACCACCGGGTCGCTTACGCCGGCGTCGATCGCGCCGAGTTACATATTCCGATCAACTGGAAGCTCGGCGGGCGTCGCGTCCGCATCTATAGGCCGGTTAAATTTTTCGGGTGGTGGCGCCACTGGAACGGTGTCCGGAAACATCGATAGCTATGCAGTCGGCACAACGGGAAATCAGAGCGTTACTGGCAGCTACGCGTTCACTCCGGCTTCGGGTAGGTTGGCCGTTACAGGTACAAATAGCGCGGCTTCGCCAATTTGCTATCTAACGAATCCGTTCGACGACGCGGCGGCGTTTTGCATTAGTACGGATTCGACGGCGAGTCTGGGCATCATGGACGTACAGCCCGCCGCGACATATGGCAATACCTCTCTTACGGGGAATTTCTTCTTTGGGAGTGGGGAGCCGGGCGACGATGGCGTTCCTGATATTTCGGGAATTGCTGCGATTTCGTCGGGCACTCTGACCGGCACCGAGGACACGAGCAGCTCGAGTGGGCTTTCGCTATCAGCGGTGATCAATGCGGCCCTGTCCATCAATTCCGATGGGACCGGAACAATGGGCCCGAATACCGTGCTTGTGACCAATGGGACCGAGATGTATTTGATAAATGAAGCCAATGGCGCGCCGGCGGAAGTCCAAGTCTTTCAGCAGTAGGCACTGCGCGACTCCTGACCGCGACAAAATGCACCTGAATGATGGTTCTTTACCAGTGCGGCAGTCTGGAACATGCAGGGAATTGCGGTTTCCGAGGTATCTGGTCGGACGGGTATAATACTGAGAGTGATCGTCATTGAGCCGTCAGGCGCCCGGCGGCCACCTTCGCAAGTGACTGAAGAATCCAACGCGCGGCGAATCCTGGCTATCGACTACGGGCGGCGAAAGGTCGGGTTGGCGCTTTCCGACGAACTGGGCCTTACGGCGCGTCCCCTTGCCACAATTCTTCGCGTCAACCGCCGCACTGACCTGAAGCGGCTGGGGCAAATTTGCAAGGAGAATTCAGTTGGGCGTGTCATTGTGGGACACCCGTTGCATTTGAGCGGCGAAGCCGGCGAAATGGCGGCTGAAACGGCTCGGTTTGCGGCAAGATTGACGAAAGAAACGGGCATCGAAACGGAACTGGTCGACGAACGGCTGACTTCCTGGCAGGCGCAGCAGATCGCGGGGGAAATATCTTCGAGAGGTCGAAAAGGGGGTCCGTTGGACGACCTTGCTGCCGCGATCCTGTTGCGCGAGTACCTCGACCGGCGGAATGCAAATGCTCGCCTAACAATGGAGACGCACTGAGCGATGTTGCGGCGCCTAGGACTGCTGGCTCTTCTGGCAATTGCTGCGATAGGGGCTGCCGCGGGCTGGCTCGAGATCCAAATCGACAAGCCATATCGAGGGCGCCGGCCCGATAAGGTGTTCGTCGACATCCCGCATGGCAGTTCGCGCTGGCAAATTGCGGGGATCCTGGCGCATGACGACGTGATTCGCAACCGCGTGGCCTTCCTGCTCTTCAGCGAATGGCATCACCGAGCGCCTCTGGAGGCGGGCGAATACCTGGTCGATCAGCCGATGAATTCGCGCGACATTTTCTGGAAGGTCGCGAAGGGGCAGATCTTCGTTCACAATGTCGGAATTCCCGAAGGCTGGACGATGTACGACATTGCAAACGAATTGCAGCAGGAGCACATTTGCAGCCGCGGCGAATTCCTGATCGCCGCGCACGATACCGCGCTGATCGCGGACCTGGCGCCGCACGCGCAAAGCCTAGAAGGCTTCCTGTTTCCGTCGACTTACGAGTTCACTCGCCGCGCCACCTGTGAAGAGGTGGTAAGCCGAATGGTGGCCGATTTTCGTTCAGTTTGGGAAAGCGTCGACCCGGGAAACTCGCGAACGCTGCCGCAAGGTATGTCGGTCGAGCAGGTTGTGACGATCGCGTCGCTGGTGGAGCGGGAGACGGGAAATTCGGACGAGCGGCCGCTGGTGGCCGGTGTCTTTTATAATCGCTTGCGCCTGGGCTATCCGTTGCAGTGTGACCCGACAGTGCAATATGCTTTTGAGCTGAAAGGCGTCGCAGCGCACGATGTCCATCCGGCGGACCTGCGCATCAATTCGCCATACAACACGTACCAGCATCGGGGGCTACCGCCGGGGCCAATCGCAAACCCCGGCGAGGCGTCGTTGAAAGCGGCCCTGGATCCAGCGAAGACGGATTATCTGTATTTTGTAGCGAACGCGCAGGGCGGGCATTATTTCAGCAAAACGCTGAAGGACCACGAACGCAACATCATCCGCCTGCGCCGGGCGCTGCAACTTGACCAGAACGATCCTCACGACAGGAAGAACAAGAATTAATGGCCGCCCCTCAAAAGAAGAAGTCAGAAGTTCCCACAAGTCCAACGAAGAAAGCCGTGATCCTAAAAATTGCGCACGAGATGGGGCGCGAGCGGTTTACACCGAGCGAAGTTGACGAGATTTGTCGACGGATCATCGCGCAAGCCGGGCTCGGTGCGCGTGTATCAGCGGGTTATGTGGCGAGCGTCCTGAAAGACGCCGGATTCCGCGTAGCGTGGTCGGCGCGTGAGGAAACAGAAGATCGCTACGAAGAAGAGTTCAAGGAACTGCTGCACTTCGCCGATCTGGAAGAGGCGGAGATGTGCGTCGTCCGGCTCGACGAGCTGCTGCGAAAATTCGAGCAATTGAAAGAACCGGCGGCTGCCGAGCGTGTCCGTGAAGTGGCTCGCCTGGGGCGTCGCCGGGCCGAGATGATCGCGCATAACCAGAAAGTAGACGCCGCAAAACGGGAAGAAAAGAACGAGATAGCGAGATGGTTCGCCATCTGGCTGGATACCCCTGGTGCTTTTTTCGACTGGCTCGAAGTCCGCAAGCAATCGCCGGAATTCAGACAGAAGTTCGCCCAGAGCGGTTCATAGGACTGCCAGTAGACTCCGCCGGCCGATTGGTTTACGTTAGGGCTGGCGGCGTTGGTTCGTACCCGCAAGTTGTACTCGCATCAAATCTGCAGAATCCAGGAAAATGTCATGGCGCTTTACCTGCTGGAAGTGGAGCCTCTCGATCTGGGCCCGGACGTCCGGGCGATCGGTTTGGAATTAGGCGAGGCAGACGAAAACCGGGAACCTGTGCGCGGAGTGGATGCGGCAAAGATTTGGAGCCGCGTTCTGCGCTCGACTGCGGCGAACGAGGCGTGGGGACTCGATTTCTTCGCTCACTTGGATCGCGTGCGCGATTTTTGCGAGCGGCGCCATATCAGCTATCGCGACGCGAACCAGCGGTCGATCGTGATTCCGGCGCCCGCGCAGGCTCGGTTACAGGAACTGGTCGACCGTTTTCAAAACGAGACCTTTGGTGCGCGCGCCGGCGAGTTAGTTGAGTCGGGCGACCCGGACGTGGAAGGCGAACTGGCGCGGCATGGTGTCGATGCGTACAAGGAGGCGTTTCCGAAGTACGCGTTTTGCGCGGTGTGCAATTTCGAGGATGGTTCGCTTGTGCTGTTGAGCGAGAAGCTCTGGGCCAGCGAAGTGATTCGTCGCGTGCGGCCCGCCCTGGACGGCCTTGATGTCGAAGTGCAGCTCCCTTCCTGATCCATCGCCGTTTGTTGCGCGCAACTGTTATAGAATCGACGTTTCGCACCGGGGCATGCGACCGTTCGAGAAGACAAGCCAGCTCAAAGTCCGAAGCGAAGGAGAAAGAGAGACATGCGAAAGTTCATTGTTTCTTCTGCCGTACTCGTTCTGGGGATCGCGACGTCAACTGCTCTGGTTTATGCTCAGAAGAGAACCCCGGATAAACTTAGCCCGGCCGCTAGCGCAAGCTGCGCGTTTCAGAACGGAAAAACGATTAAAACCAGCTATTCCAGCCCGCGTTTGCGAGGGCGCAAGATGATCGGCGGTATCAATCCCTATGGTCAACCGTGGCGCGCCGGTGCGCAGGAGGCCACGACCTTTGAAACGACTGCCAACCTCGCAGTCGACGGCAAGTCCGTCCCCGCGGGGGATTACACCATCTTTGCGATTCCCAATCCCGATCACTGGACGTTGATCATCAGCAAGAAGACGGGCGAATGGGGCATCCCCTATCCTGGCGAGCAATATGAGCTGGGCCGCTACAGAATGAAAGTCACCACGCTGCCCTCATCGGTGGAGGATTTCACGATTTCCTATATACCGCACGGCGCGACCTGCACGATGCAAATGGATTGGGCGACCACGCGTGCCTCAGTCAATTTAATCGAGAAATAGGCTAGAAAGAATAAGCATCGCCGCCGGAGGCAAAAAGCCGTGGTGATGGTTATCGTGGTGTCCGCCACGGGGCGCGGACTCTATCCAGACGCTTGGGTATCTGTGTACTATAGTCAGCCGGACGAAAGCCCTTTCCACCGGTGCGCCGCAGGATAGTCGTGCCGCGCAATTCTAATAAGCGAAGAAATGGAACAATGCAGAGGTCGCGCGGTAATTGTGTATCAATGGCTGCGAAGGAAAGCGGGGTTTGAAGCAGACAAGGAGACAGGAACTCAATGGCAGGGAAGAAGAGGATCGGGATTCTGACGGGCGGAGGAGACGTGCCTGGGCTGAACCCAGTGATCAAATCCGTGGTGTACCGCGCGAGCGAAATTGGCGCCGAAGTAGTGGGTATCCGCCGCGGCTGGGAAGGACTGACGCATATGAATCCCGCGCTGGACGCGGATTTGACGTACATCCGCCCGCTGACGCGTGAGAACACGCGAACGATTGATCGCACCGGTGGCACCGTGCTGCACACGTCGCGCACGAATCCACGCAAAATGACCGAAGGGAAATTGCCAGAACATCTTTCGAAAAACGACCTGAAGGCTCTGCCATTCGACGGCAAATACTACGATTTTACGTCGATTGTGCTGAAGAACCTCGGGCGCCTGGGAGTCGACTGCCTAGTGGCGATAGGCGGCGACGATACGCTCAGCTTCGCCTCCGTGCTGGACTCGAAGGGTTTTCCACTGATCGCGATTCCGAAGACGATGGACAACGACGTCCAAGGCACCGAGTACTGCATAGGCTTTTCGACCGCGATCACGCGTGCGAAGGAATTAATCACGCGCCAGCGGACCACACTCGGCTCGCACGAACGCATCGGCGTGTTCCGAATGTTCGGACGGGATGCCGGGTTCACTGCGCTTTACACGGCGTATGTCACTTCGGCGCGATGTCTGATTCCGGAATACACATTCGATCTCGATCACCTGTGTAAACTGCTGCTCGAGGACAAACGGAATAATCCGAGCAACTATGCACTGGTGGTTGTCTCGGAAGGAGCTGTTTGGAAGGAAGGATCGGTTGAAGAGTACGGCGAGGCAGACGCGTATGGCCACCGGAAGAAGGTCGATATCGGTCATGCGCTCGGCGAGCAAATCAAGAAGCGGACAGGCCAGGAAATCATGGAGAGCGACTTAACGTACGATTTGCGGAGCGGCGAACCCGACGCCATCGATCAGCTCGTCGCCATCACCTATGCAAACGTTGCGGTCGATTTGATTCGCGACGGCGCGTACGGGCGGCTCGTTGGCCTACAGAACGGATGCTATGCGCAGGTGCCGTTGGCTGGTCTGCCATCGGGCGCTCGGAAAGTCGACATTGAACGACTGTATAACACCGAGCGCTATCGCCCGAACTATACGTCGAAGCTGGGCGCACCGCTGCTGTTCAACAGAATTCCATCGTGAAGGGAAGGCGAGTATGACGAAGACGGGTAAGATTTTCGCGGCCATACTTTGCGCGGCAGCATTGTTCGCGAGTGGTTATGTAGCGGGACAGAACCGCTTCGGCCAGCCGAAGACGATTATCCATTTGGTCGAAGTGAAGTGGAATCCGGGCGTCACCGAGGCGCAAAAGCAGGAGGTGATGAACGGGGTGAAGCGCATGGCGGCGCGGGTCCCCGGAATCGAGAATATCTGGCTAAAAGCAGACCGCCTCGAGCCGCGCGACTTCAGTTGGGCATATGCCATCGAGTTTCGTAACCGCGACGCAGCAGACGCCTACGCGGAAAGTTCCGTTCACGCAGCCTGGGAACAGCAGTACGTCCCGCTTCGCTTCGCGAGCATTTCCGTCCAGGTGACTAATCCCTGAAAGCTGGAAGTTCGAAGGTAGAAGGCAGAGGGCAGAACTTCGTCGCAGGGCTGCCTTCTATTCCACTTCTAAATTCTACGTTTTGCCTGCTGACTTCTCTTGGGTGTTGGCCTGCTGGCGGTGCAACGCATCCTCGAACGCGCGTTCGGCGTTGTCAACGTAGTCGCGATAACCGGCAGGATCAATAAACGGATTGTCTTTGGGTGACCGAGCCAGGGCCTCGCGTTTCGCCGTCAGATTGAAAAACTGCCCGTGCGCGCCCAGAAAAACATCGCAGGGCAGCGATCGCAAGACGCGAAACGACCGCTGGTAGTCCATGGTCATTCCGGGATAGCTCTCTTTTCCGACCAAGCGATACCCTGAAAGAACGCTTGTGCTTCCGACGAAAACCACATGCAATTGCTTGCCACGATCTGTCGTCGTCATCGTCCACGTAGTGCACCCGCGTGTGTGTCCGGCGGTGAGATGAGCTGTCAACGCGACCCCGCCAAGCGTGACGGTATCGCCATCGCGGATCACGCGATCAGCCTGGACTGGCGGAAACGTGAGCCGGTCGCCAAAGTAGAAGTCGCCGCGGCCACCGCGCGCGAGAAGGGCGGCATCGCCTTGCATCGCCACGAACCGCGCACCCGTCCGGCGCTTGAGTTCGGCGAGGCCGCCGGCGTGATCGTAATGAGCGTGACTGTTCAGCAGGATTTTCACGTCGGAGAGCTTGAACCCAAGCTTGCGGATGTTCGCCTCGATTTGAGGCGCGGTTTCCGCGAAGCCGCCATCGAGCAGAATGTCTCCCGCTTGCGTAACGATCAGAAACGATGTGACGTCGCTCGCGCCGACATAATAGATGTTGCCGATCAGATGAAACGGCGGCACCGGCTGGTTCATTGCCCGCATTTCGGGATCGCTTTGCGCCAAGGCGAGCGGCGGCGCGATCAGGATTGCAAAAAAGACCACGAACGTGCGCCGTATGCTGGGGTTCCGAAGGCACTTCATGAGTGCGCTGCCCTTTTCATCGCGTCCTTTAACTGTTCTAGCCCGAGCTGCTTGCGCATGCCGCGGTCGAATGCGCGATCGGACATCACTCGGCGCATAAAGGCTGCGACTTTCGCGGGACGAGTGACGAGATAGCGGGGCCGCGGGGGAGTTTCCTCGATTGCGCGCAAAATCACGCGCGCACAATCTTCGGGAGAATCCGTTGAAGCCCTGCGCGTCTTTTCCCAGCTTCCGAGGAAACCCTCATAGACGCCGCGGTAGGGGCTCTGTTGCGCCTGCTGCGTGTAGGCGGAAGAAAGTTCGTGCGCGGTTCGATTCATGCTCGTTTCGATGTATCCGGGCTCGATCAGCACGACGAATATCCCAAACGGATACAGCTCGTGCCGCAGCGAATCGCTGATCGCTTCAAGGGCGTGCTTACTCGAACTGTACGGACCCAAAATCGGCGAAGCGATTTTTCCGGCGATGGAGCTCATGTTGACGATCCGGCCGCGCCGCCGGCGCCGCATTTCCGGGAGAACGCGTTTCGTTACGCGCAAGACACCGAATACATTCGTGTTATAGACCGTCAGCAGGTCGTCGAATGAGATTTCTTCCATCGCGGCGCCGATCGCGATTCCGGCGTTATTCACGAGGACGTCGACAGGTCCAGCGCGGCGCTCGATTTCTGAAATGCAGGCGTTTACCGAGGCGTCATCACGGACGTCAAGTTCGAGAATTTCGAGCGGCAGTGTGTGTTCGCGCGCGACTTGATCGAGAGCCGCTCGCCGCTCGGCATTCCGTCCAGCAGCGAATACGCGATAGCCGCGCTGAGCAAGCAGGATAGCCGCCGCGCGCCCAAGACCGTCTGTTCCGCCGGTGATGAGTGCCGTGCCGCGATTGGCCTGGAATTCGACTGCCATCGTCGCCTCCTTTAAAGACCGGGGAAATCAAGGAATACGCAGCACGACCTTTCCGAACTGCCCGCGGCTTTCGAGACGTCTGTGCGCCTCCGCGGCTTGCGCGAGTGGAAAGATCTTGTCGAGCACCGGCTTCACTGCTCTTCTTCGGACGAGCTCCATAACTGAAAGCAACTCGGCTTTGCTGCCCATGTATGATCCGAGGATCGAGATCTGCCGGCTGAAAAGATAACGGATATCGATTTTACCTTCGAATCCTGTCGTCGCGCCGCACGTGACTAGCCGTCCGCCTACGGCAAGGCTCCGAATGCTTTTTTCCCAGGTGGCTTCGCCGACGTGTTCGAAGACGACGTCCACGCCGCGCCGGTCGGTCAGTCGCTTCACTTCGCTCGCAATGTCTTGCTTCGAATGCAGAATTGTGTCGTCTGCACCGAGTTCTTTCGCTTTGGCCAGTTTTTCATCTGATCCCGCCGTGGCGATCACGCGCGCGCCCGCTACTTTTGCGATTTGAATTGCCGCGCTGCCCACTCCGCTGCCCGCGCCCAGGACAAGGACTTCTTCGGCCGGTCTCAAATTCGCGCGCGTGATCAACATGTGCCATGCGGTTACGAAGACGAGCGGGAGCGCCGCCGCCTCTTCGTACGAAAGGTGCGGCGGCATCGAGACGACATTCGTTGCCGGAGCTCTCACGTATTCCGCGTATCCTCCCGGAACCATATAGCCGAACAGCGTGTACTGGCGGCACTGGCTGTCTTTGCCCGCGGTGCACTGCTCGCAATGGCCGCAGGGAATTCCGGGAGAAAGCACAACCTTTTCCCCGGTCTTGATGCCCTCGACGCCTTCGCCCGCGGTGGCGATTTCGCCTGCGATGTCGCTGCCCAAAATGTGAGGCAAAGGCACTGAAATTCCTGGAAGACCACGACGAATCCACAAATCGAGATGATTCAGCGCACATGCCCGCACACGCACCAGAACGTCCGTTGGTCCGGCGCTCGGCTTCGGTACATCCGTATAGTGAAGAACTTCCGGGCCGCCATGCTCCGCGAAAACCGTCGCCTTCATTGCACGCCTCCAGAGAAGCACCAGAAAATAGACCGAACACGGAGTGGTTGTCTAGACAGCGCGGTGAGAGGAGCGACCTAGCGCGCTCAAGAGCGGGGAGGCGCCACGCGAAAAAATCGAAAGTTGAAGAAGTCGAATGTGGCCTACTATACGCGTCGCGGCTGTGGAGTTTTTCGCTTCGGCTCTGGCTCTCACTTTCAGTGCGCGACCGGATGGAAACCGTACTTGCGAAACACAGCTGCCGATTCGTGTCCGAACAGAAACTCTTCGAACGCTTTCGCCGCAGGAGCGTTTCGCGAGCCGGCGATAACAGCGACCGGATAAACGACCGGCTCGTGCGAACCGGGCGGCGCGGTCGCAACGACCGCGACCCGATTCGTCGTCAGCGCATCCGTTTCGTAAACGATTCCCGCGTCTGCGTTCGCCGTTTCGACATACGTGAGCACGGCACGCACGTCTTTAGCCAGAACGAACTTGGGTGTCAGGTTCTTGTACAACCCGAAGTGCGTCAGGACTTGCTGTGCGTATCTTCCGGCAGGAACGGATTGCGGATTTCCAATCGCGATGATTTTGATCTCGGGCTTCGCCAGGTCTTGGAAGCGGCGAATCTCTGTATGCCCCTTTGGAACAACCAGCACGACTGAATTCGTCAGCAGATTTTTTCGTGTGTCGTGCAGGATCAAGTTTTTATTCCCGAGTCCGTCCATTTCGGATTCGGCCGCGGACAAGAACAGATCGACGGGCGCTCCTTGCTCGATTTGCCGTTGTAATGTTCCTGACGCTCCCACATTCAGGCGCACGGTGACATTCGGATGCGCCGCGTGGTAGAGCACCGCAACGTCTTGAAGTGCGTTTTGCAGGCTAATCGCCGCTGAAATCGTCAGCTGGATCCTCGAAACCGCTGCGCGATACCCCCCCATGAAAATCAATGAGCACGCGAGGAGAGCTGCACCGAAACCCGATCTCCTCGCGCGGAATACGAGATCATGGTTGCCGCAGTTTCCGGGCCGGCTTCTACCGTCTACTCGATCGCCGGGGCGGCTCCGTCGCTGGTTGCCATCGCGCATTCCATTCACGTTACGATCACTATAGCGCATTTCGCGTTCGCGCCGGGCGAACGCAGGGTATTGGCCGCAGGATCGCGACCTCATAGCGTCGTCACGCTAAGTACAGGACAGCCCGTTATTTATTACTGGAATTTGGTGATGGCGGGAGACGGTGGGTGCCGTGCGAAGCTGGTGGGGTCAATCAGCTTTGGGCCTGCACTGAGCTCCGGCGTCGCGTCACCGGGCGGAGACGGATTTTTCGAGGAGATGTCAGCCTAGCGCGTTCCCACCACGGACCGGTTCTGCCACCGGCTTCCGCAACAGCGAAAGATTGGTTGGAGGTATTTACCATGGGCGTCGTAAGCGTTCATACCGCATTGTCAGAGATCGAGTCACCGCTCGCGATGAGGAACGGCCGAGAAACGCAACCCCCTAGTTCAGGGCAACAGAACAGCCGCAAAAGCCAGGCGAGTGCAGCTACGCGGACTCAAGAGACTGTTCTGGTCCGCCGAGCGGTGCAAGGTGACCGGGAGGCCCAGGAAACCCTATTCGTGCGCTACCGCAGCCGGCTGTATCGGCTCGCGCTGCGCCTGCTGCACACGAAGGAAGATGCCGAAGACGCCGTACAGGACGCTCTACTTTCCGCGTACAGGAATATCAGTACGTTCGAAGGCCGTTCACTATTTTCCACCTGGCTCACGCGAATCGTGCTGAATGCGGCGCTGGTGAAGATGCGGAGGCAACGTGCGCGGCCTGAACTTTTCCTGCAGGATGTGTCACCAGAAGAGCAGGTTTCGATGGACGCAAAGTGCGTCGACTCTCACCCTGATCCCGAGCAGGAGTACGCTAGCGTTGAAACGCGGTTGTTAGTAGAAGATGCGCTGGACGACCTTTCGCCCTCGATCCGCTGGGCGTTCCAGCTTCGCGAGCTGCTCGACCTTTCGAACTCCGAGGCAGCGAACATTGCGGGTGTCGAGCTAGGCGCGTTCAAATCGCGGATCAGCCGCGCCAGGAGCCAACTCGCGGAACGATTTTCGCCGGCGACAATCGCTCCGCTGCACAAGCCGCATTCCACGGTGGCCGCGCCAACGCGCCGAAGCACGCAAGCCGAGCTGGAACACTCCTACGCAAGCTGATACCGGATTCAGTCGCAAGCGGATCGATCGACTTCCAGGCAATTGATCGTGAAGTGGAACGGGATTGTCGCGCCTTGGAGGCCCGGCTTAGGCAACTGAGTTTTTCGTGCCAAACGCGTTTGGCTCTCTGCACCCGAAGAACGCGCAGAAAACTTCCCACATACTTTGCACGTCAGCTTCTGTGTACCGCGGAGTTCGCGACGGGCCTCTTCCCTCGATGGAAAATCCGGCATACGTGCGGACGCGCTGCGGTAGAATCGTATAGTCAGCAGGAATGCAGAGTCGCTGTGCGGTTGTTCACTCCGTACCGCGAGACCTGGCAATAGCGTCCCGGCCACCGAGGTTTGCGTCCGTTGCAACGGTGACAGCATCCAAACGGCGTAATTGCGGTTTTCCGAACCATCGCACCGCAGCTGTTAACCAACGAAAGGAAGGGAAGTGATGAGTTCCTCCGCGAAGCCTGATTCCGCATCTCGCGCCACGACAGCCGACAATCCATTGAAGCAGCTGGCCCGCTACGGGCAATCCGTCTGGCTCGATTACATTCGCCGCAGCTTGATCACCACCGGCGAGCTTGCACGCTTGATCCGCGAGGACGGGCTGCGCGGCATGACATCTAACCCCTCGATTTTCGAAAAGGCGATTTCAGGCAGCACCGATTACACGCAGACACTTGACCAATTGAGCCGGCAGAATTTAGACGCAGGAACGATCTACGAGCGGCTCGCGGTGAAGGACATTCAGGATGCCGCCGACGTGCTTCGCACCGTCTATGACCAGACCAACCGCCGCGACGGCTACGTCAGCCTGGAAGTGTCGCCACGCCTCGCCTATAAGACGCAGGAAACGATTGCCGAGGCGCGTCGGCTCTGGAAGGAAGTCGGCCGCGAGAACGTGATGATCAAGGTCCCGGGAACTACGGAAGGGATCCCGGCATTCCGGCAATTGATCAGCGAAGGAATCAACGTCAACGTGACACTGCTTTTCGCACAGGAAGTCTACGAGCAGGTGGCCGAGGCGTACATTGCCGGACTCGAAGAATTCGTGAAACGCGGAGGCGACGCGCGGAAGATTGCAAGCGTAGCCAGCTTCTTCGTCAGCCGCATCGACACACTCGTTGACAATGAGATCGGAGCGCGCATTAAGAGCGCAAAGACTCCGGCGGAGGCCGCTGGCTTGCGTAATCTGCAAGGCAAGATTGCGATCGCCAACGCAAAGATGGCTTATCAGCTTTATAAACGCATCTTCAACGGATCGCGCTGGAAAGCTCTTGCCGATCGTGGCGCGCAAACGCAGCGCGTGCTTTGGGCTAGCACCAGCACGAAAAATCCCGCGTACAGCGACGTTCTCTACGTTGACGAACTGATCGGGCCAGATACGGTCAACACAATCCCGCCCGCTACGTTCGACGCGTTCCGCGAGCACGGCCACCCGGCGCCTACCCTCGAACAAGGGACCGACGAAGCGCGCGCCACTCTAAACAACTTGGAGAAGGCGGGAATTTCGCTGAAAGCCGCGACAGACCAACTTACAAAAGAGGGAGTCGATCTTTTCGCCGAGGCTTTTGACAAGCTGCTCGATGCTGTCGGAAAGCGGACTGCGAAGAATGTTCCGGCACCGATCGAAAATCTGACGTACCGCCTGCCTGACGAGCTCCTCCAGGCCGTCAAAGCGACTCTCGAAGATTGGAAAGCGAACGACAAGGTGAAGCGTCTGTGGGCGCGCGATGCGTCGCTCTGGACGAATACCGATGAAAGCAAGTGGCTCGGCTGGCTCGGCGTTACCGAGGAACAGATCGCTCGCCGCGAGCAGTTCCAGAAAATCGCGGAGGACATCCGCGCGGGTGGCTTCACGCATGCCGTGCTGCTCGGGATGGGAGGGTCAAGTCTGTGCGTCGAAGTCTTGGAAAAAACCTTCGGGAAGGTCGAAGGTCGCCCGCAAATGCACGCGCTCGACTCTACGGATCCTGCGCAGATTCGCGCTATTGAAGGCCAGATCGATATCGGCAAAACGATCTTCATTGTTTCGAGCAAGTCCGGCAGCACGCTCGAGCCCAACATCTTCAAGCAGTATTTCTTCGATCGCGTGAAGAGCGCGGTCGGCGATGCAGAAGCAGGCAAGCGCTTCATCGCTATCACTGATCCGGGATCTCACATGCAGAAAGTTGCCGAGGGCGATGGCTTCCGTCACATTTTCTTCGGTCTACCGAGCATTGGCGGACGCTACTCCGCGCTCTCGGATTTCGGCATGATTCCCGGCGCGATCCAGGGCGTCGATATCCCGAAATTCCTCGACCGCGCCGAAGAGATGGTCCATGCTTGCGCCTCCCTCGTGCCGGCCGACCAGAATCCCGGTGTGATACTCGGCGCGATCCTGGGAACGTTGCAGCGAAAAGGACGCGACAAGGTCACGATTTTCTCGTCACCCGGAATTCTCGATCTCGGTGCTTGGCTGGAACAACTTCTCGCTGAATCAACCGGCAAGCAGGGCAAAGGCCTGATTCCTGTCGATCGCGAAAAGATCGGCGAACCGTCGGTCTACGGAGCCGATCGCGTTTTCGCTTATCTGCGGCTTGAAACCGACCCTGACCTGAGCCAGGGTGCGGCTGTTGACCGCCTGGAAAAGGCCGGGCAGCCGGTCGTCCGCATTTCCGTACCAGACATCTACAGCCTTGGTCAGGAATTTTTCCGCTGGGAGATCGCGACTGCGGTCGCGGGTTCGATCATCGGCATCAATGCGTTCAATCAGCCGGACGTCGAAGCCAGCAAAATTGAGACGCGCAAACTGACTGACGAGTATGAGAAGACAGGCTCGCTTCCACACGAAGAACCGTTTGTCGCTGACCAGGACATCAAATTGTTCGCCGACGAACGAAATGCCTCCGAGCTAAAGCGATCGGCGCAAAAAGGAGGTACTCTGGCGGCTTATCTGCGCGCGCATTTCGACCGTCTGCGCGCGGGCGACTACTTTGCTTTGCTCGGCTACATTCAAATGAACGACAAACACGAGCAGCAGCTGCAGTCGATCCGGCAGTTCGTCCGCGATAACAAGCACGTCGCCACTTGCCTCGGTTTTGGCCCGCGTTTTCTGCACTCGACCGGCCAGGCGTACAAAGGTGGCCCGAATTCGGGAGTGTTCCTGCAGATTACGTGCGATGACGCGAACGACTTGCAGGTTCCCGGACAGAAGTACACGTTCGGCATCGTCAAGGCGGCGCAGGCGCGCGGAGACTTTCAAGTCCTGGCGGAACGCGGACGCCGCGCATTGCGCGTTCACGTCGGCAAAGATGTGGCTGCGGGCCTCGACAAGATCGCGCGGGCGGTCCGCGAAGCGCTGGCTTAGGGGAAACTGTTTCCATTCAATTTCTCCGCCCGGCCTGGCGAATGACGCATTTTGACCGCGCGCTGATTGGCTTTCACACGAACGCGCGATCGCTACGATTTGCCATTACGGGCAAGAGCGCAGCGGGAACGCAGCAAGAACGCTGGGCCTGTAAGCAAAAGCCTCTAAACGATCACAAGATACGCATCGATTCGGAGGGGTTGCGATGAGCTCGAATGATTCCGGTGGACTGACGCAAGTCGCGCGCGGATTGCGCAGCGGGCCTTGCGCCATGGTGATTTTTGGCGCAGGCGGCGACCTGACCAAGCGCAAGCTGATGCCTGCTCTCTATCACCTTGCAAAAAGCAATCTTCTGCCCGACCAGTTCGCTGTGATCGGTGTTTCCATCGAGTCTTATTCGGACGAACAGTTTCGCGACTTGATGACGAAGGACATTCGAGAGTACGGCGAAGTCAGTGTAGATCTCGCAACTTGGAACAATTTCGTAAACAAACTGCAGTACGTTTCGGGCGATTTCGCCGACTCCGCCCTCTTCAAAAAGCTCGGCGATAAGCTGGCCCAAGTCGAGAAGGAACAAGGAACCGAAGGCAACGTTCTCTTTTATCTTGCCATTGCCCCGGGTTTTTTCACTCAGGTCGTGGACCAACTCGGCGCCGCAGGCCTGACGAAGCAGGACGATCACAAGTGGCGTCGCATCGTCATCGAAAAGCCGTTTGGCCACGATCTTCCGAGCGCCGTGGAATTGAACCAAGCGCTCGTGAAGGTGCTCGACGAAAAACAGATCTATCGCATCGACCACTACCTCGGTAAGGAAACCGTCCAGAACATCCTTGCGTTCCGGTTCGCCAACGGCATTTTCGAGCCGGTTTGGAACCGCCGCTACGTGGACCACGTACAGGTGACGGTCGCCGAAGAGCTCGGCGTCGAGCTTCGCGGCGGCTATTACGAGAAGGCTGGCGCACTACGCGACATGGTGCCTAATCACATCTTCCAGCTCATCACGCTCACCGCGATGGAGCCACCTATCTCGTTCGACGCTGAAGCCGTCCACGACGAGCAGACGAAAGTCCTGCGCGCGATTCAGCCGCTGAGCCCGGAGCGCGTTCTCGATCAGGCCATTCGGGGCCAGTACGACGCAGGCACCATCAACGGGCGCCACGTCCCCGCCTACCGCTCCGAACCGAACGTCGCACCCGATTCGAAGACGCCCACGTTCGTGGCCATGGGGCTGCACATCGACAACTGGCGCTGGGCGGGCGTGCCCTTTTATCTGCGCACCGGTAAGCGCATGGCGCGACGCGTCACGCAAGTTGTGATTCGGTTCCGGAAGCCGCCATTCGTGCTGTTCCGGAAGACTTCCGTCGACAAAATCGCGCAGAATGAACTGGTGATCAACATCGCACCCACCGAAGGAATTTGCCTGAACTTTGAAGCCAAGGTTCCCGGCCCTGTGGTCCGCCTCGGCGCGGTGAATATGAATTTTCAATACTCCGACTATTTCGGCAGCACACCTTCAACCGGCTACGAAACGCTTCTGTACGATTGCATGATGGGCGACGAAACGCTGTTCCAGCGCGCGGATATGGTCGAAGCAGGATGGGCCGTCGTACAGCCCGTTCTGGACGTGTGGAAAGCGCTGCCGCCCCGCGACTTTCCGAATTATCCAGCAGGCAGTTGGGGACCGCCGCAGGCCGAAGAGCTTCTGCGTCGCGAAGGCCGCGAATGGCGCGATCCCGCGTGCCTCCCATCGCCGCATCATGACCCCGGCGCGCAACCCGAGCAGCCCGTCGCAACCTCTGCCAAATCTTAGCGCAAAGTAATCGGCGTCCGGCTGCCGGGCAGCTCTCAGTCCTTTTGGTGTCAGCGCTCGTTTACATCTCAGGTCTCATCTGTGCCATCCTTCTGCCCATGAAGCCCCGTGTCGACGCGCTGCGAACAATCGCAAACGAGCCGTTCGACGTCTGCGTCATCGGTGGCGGGGCCACCGGCGCTGGCTGCGCGCTCGACGCGCAACTGCGCGGGTTCAAGACCGTTCTCATCGACGCGTCCGATTTCGCTTCCGGAGCGTCAAGCGCTTCGACCAAGATGGTTCATGGCGGCGTCCGCTATCTCGAACAGGCCGTGCGTCGGGTCGATCTCGCCGAATACAACGTAGTCAAGCGCGCGCTTCGCGAACGCCTTCACATGCTGCGCAACGCGCCGTTCCTCACAGGCACGCGCGAGTTCATCACGCCGTGCTATAGCTGGCGCGACGTGACGTATTACGGAATTGGCCTGAAACTCTACGACTGGATCGCGGGCAGCGCGGGCCTCGCGCCGAGCCGCTTTCTTTCGCGCGATGAAGCGCTGCGGCGCATTCCAGCGTTAAATCCGGCAGGACTCGTCGGTGCTGTCGCCTACACCGACGGCCAATTCGACGATGCGCGCTACAACATCGCGCTGATCGAAACGTTTGCAGAAGCGGGCGGGGAGCCGCTCAATTACGCGCGCGTCGTCGGCTTCAGCAAGGACGCAGGCGGCAAAATAACTGCTGCTGAAATTGAAGACACCGCGCCGGGACGCCGATTTACCATTCGAGCGGGGGCCTTCCTCAATGCGACCGGTGCGTTCACCGATTCGGTGCGCCGGATGGCCGCGCCCGGCGTGTCGCCGCGCATGCGACCGAGCCGCGGCGTCCACATCCTTCTGCCGCTCGAAATACTTTCATCAGAAGTCTCAGGTGGCTCCAAAAGCGAGCAGGACGCACTGTTGATTCCAAAGACCGAAGACGGCCGCGTGCTCTTCGCGATTCCCTGGCTTGGGCGCCTGCTCGTCGGCACGACCGACGAGCCCGTCGACCGGCCCGAACCTGTCGACATATCGCGCGACGAAATCGAGTATCTGCTGCGCCACCTAAACCGGTATCTGCGGAGCCGTGTCACTCGCGACCAAATTGTCAGTGCTTTCGCGGGAGTCCGGCCGCTCGTCTCGTCCGGCACATCGGACAAGGCGCCGACGAAAGAGCTTGCGCGCGACCACGTCGTCGAAGTCGAAGAGGTGAGCGGGCTCGTCAGCATCATGGGCGGCAAGTGGACCACATACCGCGCTATGGCCGAGGACGCGATCGACGCCGTCGAACGCCGGTTAAGCCGCCCGCACGTACCGTGTCGAACGGCGAATCATCCGCTAGCCGGTTCCCACGGCTTCGGAGCCGATCTGTGGCAGAAGCTCGTCGCGGAGTTTTGCGTGCCGGAGTCTGCCGCGCGCCACCTAACTGAGAAATTCGGAGCCCGCGCTGCTCATGTTCTGGCATTAACGAAAGAAAATCCGGCGCTCGCGGCGCCGTTGGTTGCCAGGGCGATAAAGCCTGCCGATTCAGCGAAGAGATTCTTCGTCCCAGAGAGTGGGGCTCAGAATGTCAAGGCTTTGGGGAATGCCGGACCGGCGGATTCCCAAACTGCCGCGCAAAGCGGAGCCGTCGCCGCGATCAAGGCTGAAGTCGTGTTCTGCGCGCGCTACGAAATGGCCGTATCGATTGAAGACGTTCTCGCGCGACGCGTCGGCCTGGAATCGTATGGCTGGCGCGAAGCGCTAGCCGCGGCTCCCGCGGTCGCTGACCTGCTTGCCGCCGAACTCCACTGGCCCGAGGAATACAAGCGCCGCGCCGTCGATGAACCGACGCGCTCAAAGCACCATGATCAGGCGCGCTCAAAGCGCGACGCGTACGTCTTGCGCATTAATGACCTCCTGCGCTCGGCCGATTGTTAGCTGGGATTTTCTCGATAAGGACCTCCTTCGCGAAACATGTCGAAAGTGTGTCGACCAATTTTTCGACTTTTGTTGATGCGGCTCGACTTACGCGACTTTTTGCTTAGCAAGCGTGTCGAGAAAAGAGTGCGTCTCTCACGGCGCTCGAAGGGCCGCTTGCCAGCACGTCCAAAGAGCGAACGGCGATCTGGCGAGTCACCTTTTGGTGACACAATTTGTGCACAGGTGCGCGAGAGCTCTTCCGGGACCTCTGGGAGGCTGGCTAGCATCGCGTTGGCGTTCCTGGCACGCATAAAAACGAAGGAGCATAGCACGAAAAAGGTGAGTTGTACAGTACCAATCTACAATAGTACTAGGAAGTACCTGACCCAGAGTTCCAAAACGGGAAATTCCCAAAATGGGAAGGCGCGTTTGCGCAGTAAGGACGGATTGTGCCGAAATGATGGCAAATTGTGGCCGGACGGAGTTATGGGGCGCCAGTCACCATTGGTAGCGAAGCGCGCTGAGTAGCTATTCATGGCGCAGAGCTACGAAATATTCATGCCGCAGAGCGACGTGTCATTCGCAACGCAAAGCGTTGACTGGATCGACGCGGGTGGCGCGGCGTGCAGGGATGTACGAGGCGGCCAGGGCGACGAGCGCGAGCAAGACAGCGATTGCGAGGAAGGTCGCTGGATCGATGGGCTTGACGCCGAATAGCAGCGAGGACAGAAAGCGCGTCAGAGTGGATGCGGCGGCAAGGCCCACAACTGCGCCGACAATGGCCAGCAGTATTCCCTGCGCTACCACCAACTTGAGCACGTCCGCCTGTTGTGCGCCGAGCGCCATGCGAATGCCAATTTCTCGCGTGCGCCGAGCCACTTCGTACGAGAGCAGTCCGTACAATCCGATACACGCCAGCGCGAGCGCGAGCAGCGCAAAAAAGCTGGAAATCTGCGCCATCATCCGCTCCGATGACAGGAGCTGATCGATCTGCTGGGTCTGAGTGCGTACTTCAAAGAGCGGCAGATTGTCGTCCGCCTGCGCGACCACTTTGCGCACCGCCGAAATCAGGGCGGTAGGATCAGTGGCCGTGCGCAATTCGAAGTGAGCGCCGCCGCCCGTAAAGGGCTGATACATCGTGGGCTCGATCTTGCTGCGCAAATCCTGATACTTGGCGTCACCGCAGATTCCGATGACCATGTATCCGGGATCCTGCACCCCCGGGGTGTAATCGTCGCTCTGATAGGCTCCGACGTGCTTGCCGACAGGAGTACCCTTGGGGAAGTACTTCCGCGCGAAGGTTTGGTTCACGACGATCGGAATGGGTGCCGGTTGCGTGCCTGCCGGTTGGGGTTTTGGCGACGAAGATGCACCCGCCGTACCGTTCGCGGCGGCCAACGCAGCTTGTTCCCAAGCTTGCTGCGCTGTTTGTTCCGCTGCGTCCGTCGCCGCCGCTGAAACAAAATCCGACGAAGTGAATCCACGCCCGGCCATCATCGGGATGCGCAGGGTAGAGAAAAACTGCGAGCCGACGGCCATAACGTTGGCCGTGACGTTCTGGTTCTTCGGCGCTCCGTCCAGATGAACATCCGTGCTCCACAAACCCCCGGCGACCAGCGCGTCCGAGGAGTATCTCGCAGAGATCACACCCGGCAGCGCCGCGAACCGTTCGCGCAAATTCTGGAAAAGCTGCGCGCTCTGCGGATCCTTGTAACCAATCAGCTGTGGATTGACGCCGAAAAGCAGAACGTTCTCCGTGTCGAATCCGGGATTCACATCATGCAAATTGCGCAGAGTGCGGACCAGCAGTCCCGCGCCCGCGAGCACGAGAATCGATAGTGCCACTTGCGCGACCACAAGCGCGTCGCCCAGACGGAACCAGCGCCCGCCGTGCCTGGAGCCGCCCGGGACCGAGGACGCGGTTTCCTTCAGCGCGGGAGTCAAATCAACCCGCGTGCCGCGAAATGCGGGCGCGAGGCCAAACAAAATCCCAGTTGCGAACGTGATGCCGATAGTGAACGCCAGCACGCGCCAGTCGGGCGCAACGACAAATCCAAACGGGTGGTCCGAGCCGCTCGTCACGAGCGCCGTGATGACGCGCACGCCCCAAATTGCCAACAAGATTCCCAGCGCGCCTCCTGCGACGGAAAGCGTCAGGCTTTCCGTTAGCAGTTGGCGGATGACCCGCCCGCGTCCCGCACCCAGGGCGAGCCGCACAGCCATTTCTTTTTGCCGCGCAGCGGAACGCGCCAGCATTAACCCCGCGACGTTCGCGCAGGCGATCAGGAGGATCGCACCCACCGCAATCATCATCACGTAGAGCAGCGAAGACATGCTTCCGCGCTCGCCGCTAAGGCCATCCTGCACGGGCACGAGCGTAATTCGAGGATTATCGGCGGCCTTGGACAGCGGCTTCGCGCCGTGCAACATTTCGTCGCGGAAGATCAAGCTCGCCGCTGCCTGCGCCTGGCCGATCGGCACGCCCGGCTTCAGGCGTCCCACCATGACCAGCCACACGGAGTACGGGTCATTGAGAATTTGTCGCCGGTTCGACCAGTATTGCGGCCAGATTTGCGTCACCGCGGAAACGGGCAGAAAGAAATCCTGCGTTTTTCCCGGAGCTAGATTAGTGAATTGCGGACTGGCTACGCCGACGATCTCCACCGGCACATTGTTTATACGCACCGTTCGTCCGGCGGCCGAGCGTTCACCCGCAAATGCGCTCCGCCAGTAGTTGTAGCTAAGCACGATCGCGGGCGGCGCGTTCGGCAAATCGTCCGCGGGACCCAGCGGCCGGCCGAGAATGGTGGTGACGCCCAGCGTGGAAAAGAAATCGCCGGAGACCATTTCGCCGCGGGCAATGCTCGCCGGGCCGTTGCCGCTGAGATCAAGCTCCATCGGTCCTGCGAATGCCGCAATTCCGGAAAAAACGTTCGCTTGCGCGCGCATCGCCTGGAACAAGGGCACGGAAAATCCACAGCCGCCGTGCGCGCCTTTTGGCGCACGCGAGCAATCGCCGTAATTGCTGAAGCTGTGATACTGCGGGTCCTTGTTCGCGAGCCAGCTGAACACCACAAGACTGTGCGGATCCTTCACCGGGATCGAACGAAGCATGACGGCGTCAATCAGGCTGAAGATTGAGGTGTTCGCACCGATTCCGAGAGCGAGAGTAAGGACAGCGACGGCAGTGAATGCGGGGGATCTTGCGAGTAACCGCAGGCCGTAGCGGAAGTCCTGCAAAAGCGTTTGCATCGGCGCGCTCCTGAAACACGATTGTTGCGAGCAAGAGCCTGACGGAAGTATAGACGAGGTAAAGTGAGAAAGGGCGCGCTGACTAGAACAAAACTGCTGGAATGAAGCCCGAAAACACAACGGCCAAGCGAGGAAGAGAGATTCCCGTTACGGCGGGCAGGACCCGCCTTCCTGCAGCAGGCACATTCGCTTCGCTCAGTGCAAGCACGCGCGCGGCTACGCTAAATCTAGGACCAATCGAGCGCTGCGCCCAGCCGAGGGCGCCCTTCGACAGGCTCAGGATAAAGCTGTGCCACACGAACAAGAAGCCTGCGGGCGAGCTTCGCCCAGAAGTAGGGCTGAGAATGACAACGGCGGCTGTTCCGTGCGAGGAAGGATGCGACGGGCAAGCGCCGCCAGTACCCTGTCTCCTTCGCTGAAAGCGCGACGGATTTCCAGCGGATCAGCGCGAGCGGATGGGGCAGCGGCAACCTCTAACTACGGCGGGGGAGAAGGGAGCGAAGGAAGAAGGTCAAATTGGCGGGGCGTTCGGCGAGGCGACGCATGAAGTACGGAAACCAGTCGGTGCCATAGGGGATGTAGATGCGGAGGCGATAGCCTTCGCGGACGAGTTGGCGTTGGAGGTCAGTACGGATGCCATAAAGCATCTGAAATTCGAAACGGTCACGATCGATCTTTTGCTCGCGGACAAAATCCTTGGTGGCTTGAAGCATTGCGGGATCGTGCGTGGCGATGCCGTGATAGACGCCGCTGGGCAGCAGGATTTTCATCAGCTTCACGTAGTTGTCGTCGACGTCGGATTTTTGCGGGAACGCGGCGGATGGCGGTTCGTTGTAAGCGCCCTTGCACAGACGGATGCGGCAGCCGATAGCGAGCAGGTCGCGAACGTCCTGTTCGGTGCGGTAAAGATAGGCCTGCATGACGGTGCCGACGTTTTCGTGGCGCGCACGCACGCGCTTGACGATGTCGATGGTGCGCGGCGTGTAGGCTGAGCCCTCCATATCGACGCGCACGAAATTCGAATAGCGCGCCGCGTGCGAGACGATGCCGTCGAGGAGTTCCGCGCAGAGATCGGTGCCGAGATCGAGGCCGAGCATCGTGAGTTTGAGCGAAACGTTCGAGTCGAGGCGCTCCTGCGCGATGCGGTCGAAGATCGAGATGTAGTCTTGGGCGCTGCGACGAGCGCTGGCCTCGTCTGTGACGTTTTCGCCCAGCATATCGAGGCTGGAGGCTTGGCCAGCTTGATTGACGCCGCGCGCGGCGAGGACGGCGTCGTCGAGTTTGTCTCCGGCGACGAAGCGTTGGGCAACGCGGCGGCTGACGGCATTGCGCATCATGAACGGAGCGAGGCGCTTGCTCTGAGAAAGATGCAACAGGATGGAGCGCATCGGATGGAACGGCGAGCGAACGGGGTGGGCCGCGGGCGTAGTCGACATGGACAGGGGATTATGACAGAGGCAGTGGCTAGTGGCGAGTGGCTAGCTGTCATGTATCAACACGTTGTTCCAATCGAGACCGGAACGAGAAATGGGTGGAGCGCCGCCGAGACTGGCATGAGGGCGGTGCCAGTTGTAGTCATGGAGCCAGCGCGGCAGATGTGAGGT
>Ga0335075_10003221_pt1 | contig 25957 bp, 28 predicted proteins | sample Lox_Sample_24_FD_206723 | JGI IMG/M metagenome (GOLD analysis project Ga0335075, IMG submission 206723) | Soil microbial communities from Loxahatchee National Wildlife Refuge, Florida, United States - Lox_Sample_2.4 | ecosystem: Environmental > Terrestrial > Soil > Wetlands | place: USA...
ACGACGGGCCCAAGACCGTCAAGACCCAGATTCAGGGCGAAGAGGTCCGCGTCAGCAGCAAGAAGCGCGACGACCTGCAGGCCGTCATCGCCATGCTCAGAAAGGCCGACCTCGACGTCGCCTTGCAGTTCGTCAACTACCGCTAGCACGTGCGATTCGTGCAGTATGCGCAGATGCATGAATCGCATGTAGCATGGTAGCCATGACCACCGCCGAGGACTTAGTCGTCGCAACGCAGCGTGTCAGGGAGAGCGCGCAAGCCGTCGGCGCCGCCCTGGCATCGGTCGCGGTGTACGCCGAGCCCGCCATCACCCGCGCCGTCCAAGCCGAACAAAACCTCTACGCCCGAATCGGAGATGAATTCGGGATGTTGACCAGCACCGAGGCTGGCAGGCGGATGGGGTCGCGGTCGCGTGCTCCGCGTAACTTCGCGGCCACAGCTCACCGCGACAACGCCCTCGTCGCCGTCCGGCTAGGCAATAGCCTTGTCTACCCCGGGTTTCAGTTCGGGCCGGACGGGCAGCCACTCGAGGTGATAGCTCGCCTGCGCGAGACCGCAGAGGCAAACAACTGGTCGGAGGCCGGTCTCGTGCAGTGGCTGTGCTCGCCAACGACCTACTTCGACGGAGACCGACCCGTCGACCACCTCACCGCGGATCCCGACCGGGTTGCCGAGGTGGCCGCCAACGCGCTGGCCGTCTCGTGGTGAAAGGGCCGCCGAGCCCGTTCAAGCCAGCCGTCGAAACCTTGACCAAGGGACATGGGCTGTTTCGCGTCTTCACGAATGTCCGCTCGCCCACTGCCTTCAACCCCGGCGGCGGCGGCCCGACCAGGTTTGCTTTCTTCGGCAACCCGGTGGTGCCGATCCTGTACGCAGCCGACACCGAGGAAGCGGCCATCGCGGAGAGCTTGCTGCATGACATTCCGGAGGATGGCGGCGTCCTGCCCTACGACAAGTATAGCGATAAGGTGCTCGCCCTGCTCAACGTGACGCGCGACCTGCGTCTCGCCGTACTGCACGGCATTGATTTGCGCCGGCTCAAGGTCAAACCCGAGGACGTCACGTCGACGCCCGCGTCCGACTACCCGACCACCGTGAAATGGGCCGAGGCCGCACACGGTATTGGCCTGGACGGCATGGTATGGATGTCGCGACTATGCAACACCGCCAAGGCTTACGTCTTCTTCGGTGATCGGTGCGACGACGGGTTCACTCAGGACCCGTCGCACGCGCGCATCTTCGGCAGCCCGGCCGACCAAATATGGTTGATCGACTTTTGCGCACCGCTGCATATCGACGTCTTCCTTCAGTCGACCTAATCGGTGCTTAATCTGGTGAGATGAACGAGACGCCCCACGACGCCGATGACGTCGACGTTGTCATCATCGGCGCCGGCTTCTCCGGGTTGGGCGCCGCCTATCGCATCAGCGAGCGCAACCCCGGGACCCGGTACGTCATCTTGGAGCGGCGCGAGCAGATCGGCGGCACCTGGGACCTGTTCCGCTACCCGGGCGTGCGCTCCGACAGCAGCATCTTCACGCTGTGCTTTCCGTGGGAGCCGTGGACCCGACCGGAAGGCGTCGCCGACGGCGAGCACATCCGGGAGTACCTGACCGCCACCGCGCACAAGTACGGCATCGACCGCCACATCCGGTTCAACAGCCACGTCCGCTCGGCGGACTGGGATTCGTCGACCGACACCTGGACGGTGACGGCCGAACAGGACGGCGCCGAAAAGACCTACCGCGGCCGGTTCGTGTTCTTCGGGTCTGGCTACTACAACTACGACGAGGGCTACACCCCCGACTTCCCGGGTATCGATGAGTTCAGCGGCGACGTCGTTCATCCGCAACACTGGCCCGAAGACCTCGACTACACCGGCAAGAAGGTGGTGGTGATCGGCAGTGGCGCCACCGCGATGTCGCTGATCCCGTCGCTGGCCGAAAAGGCAACCAAGGTCACCATGCTGCAGCGCTCGCCGACCTATCTGTTCTCGGCGTCGAAATACAGCCCGTCAGCGAACTGGTTGCGAAAAGTATTGCCGCGCAGGGTTGCTCACTTGATCATCCGGCAACGCAACGCACTGCTCGAGGGCGTGATCTGGTTTCTGGCCCGCAAGACGCCGGGCTTCATCAAATGGGTGATCCGCCGCGTTGCGATCAGCAACCTGCCCGAGGGCTACGACGTCGACACTCATTTCAAGCCGCGCTACAACCCGTGGGACCAGCGGCTGTGCCTGATCCCCGACGCCGACCTCTACGTCGCGATCGGTGACAGCCGGGCCGACGTGGTCACCGACCACATCGACCACTTCGATTCCACCGGAATCGTTTTGCGGTCCGGGGCGCATCTCGACGCCGACATCATTGTCACCGCCACCGGCCTGCAGTTGCAGGCGCTTGGCGGCGTGACGGTGTCCGTCGGCGGCGCCGAGATCAAGCCGCAGGACCGGTTCGTCTACAAGGCGCACATGCTGGAGGACGTGCCCAACTTGTTCTGGTGCGTCGGGTATACCAACGCGTCGTGGACACTGCGCGCTGACATGACCGCTCGTGCGACGGCAAAGCTGCTGGCTCACATGAAGTCTCACGGCTATACGCATGCCTATCCGCATCTCGACGGTGAGCCGATGCCCGAAAAGCCTTCGTGGGACATCCAAGCCGGTTATGTGCTGCGCGCGCCGCACGCGCTGCCCAAGTCCGGTACCAAACGGCCGTGGAACGTTCGGCAGAACTACTTCGCCGACGCCATCGACTACCGGTTCGACCGGGTGGAAGAGGCCATGGTGTTCGGTGACACGCCGACGTCTGGAGTGGTAGCAGCGCTCTAGGCGGAGCATTATTGAGCAATGCTAATCACACGGAATTTCGTCACCTCGGTGGTCTTGGCGGGAGCTGCTGCCGGGGCGATCGCCGCCGCATCGGTAGCCGTCGTGAGCACGACTGACCCGGCCACCGCAACGAGTCATATCGTCCTTGCCGACCCGGCAAACGGGAGCGGCGGCCCGGACGGTCAGGGTGGCGGAGGGGGCTGCGGCAGCGGCCCCGGCTGGAACGGCTGCGGCGGCTGGAATCCATTCCAGGGTGGCACGGTTAACGCGTGCTCCGGCGGAGTGTGCGGCGGCTGGGACGGCCAGCGCGGCTGGGGTCACTTCTAACCAACCGCCGGTAAATAATGGGCGACGGCAATACGCTGGTCGCCATGGCAGCTGCTATGCGCGAACCGAAGGTCGTCGTTTTGGGTGGTGGTTCCTGGGGAACCACCGTCGCCTCCATCTGCGCGCGCCGCGGACCGACACTGCAATGGGTGCGGTCGGAAAAGACCGCCAACGACATCAACGAGAACCACCGCAACACCAGCTATCTGGGCAAGGACCACATCTTGTCCGAAAGCCTGCGCGCCACCACGGACTTCAGCGAGGCCGCCAGGTCAGCTGACGTCGTCGTGATGGGCGTGCCGTCGCACGGGTTCCGCGGCGTACTGACCGAACTGGCCAGCGAATTGCGGCCCTGGGTGCCGGTGGTCTCTTTGGTCAAGGGTCTCGAACAGGGCACCAACATGCGGATGTCGCAGATTGTCGACGAAGTGCTGCCCGGCCACCCTGCCGGCATCCTGGCCGGTCCGAACATCGCCCGCGAGGTGGCCGAGGGCTACGCGGCCGCCGCCGTGCTGGCGATGCCCGACCAGCACCTGGCCGCCCGGCTCGCACAGCTGTTCCGCACCAGGCGTTTTCGCGTGTACACCACCGACGACGTAGTCGGCGTCGAGATGGCCGGCGCGTTGAAGAACGTCTACGCGATCGCCGTCGGGATGGGCTACTCGCTGGGTATCGGCGAAAACACCCGCGCGATGGTGATGGCCCGCGCGGTGCGCGAGATGTCCAAGCTGGGCGAGGCGATGGGCGGGCAGCGCGACACCTTCGCCGGAGTGGCCGGCATGGGCGACCTGATCGTCACCTGCACCAGCCAGCGCAGCCGCAACCGCCATGTCGGCGAGCAACTCGGTGCGGGCAAACCGATCGACGAGATCATCTCGTCGATGAACCAGGTCGCCGAGGGCGTCAAGGCCGCCAGCGTGATCATGGAATTCGCCGACAAGTACGGGTTGAACATGCCGCTCGCGCGCGAAGTCGACGCGGTGATCAACCATGGCGCGACCGTCGACGACGCCTACCGCGGCTTGGCCGCGGAAACGCCCGGACACGAGGTGTACGGCTCGGGATTCTGAGGGGGCACTCTTTTTTCGAAAACGCTGCGCATGCGATATCAGAGGTCGAAAAGGCCGATCGGCGGCCGATCAGCGAGCTTCTGCACCACCCACTGATTCAACGACACGTTCTGTTCGGCCGCCTCGACGGTGAGACGCGCGTGCAGCGCGGGCGACGTCCTGATAACGAACTTGCCGCTGAACTTTTTGTCGGTGAGCGGCGGAGGCGGCTCGTGGTCGTCGGCCTCGCACTCGGCGATGTACACGTCGACGGCTTGCTCGACGTCGGCGATCGCTTGCTGCATCGTCGGCGCCCACTGTGACAGCCACGGCAGTTCGATGCACCGGCCGACGTATTCGCCGTGCTCAGAAGACCATTCGGCGCGGTACGTGTAATGGTTCACTGGGGCGTGATATCACATACGCGTCGATTTCGAGAGTCACCCCATGCCCAGCTTGTGGAGACTGCTGAGGCTGGTGTGACTAGCGCGCGCTAGTTTCCGGCCATTTCCTCGAGCCGGCGGATCCGGTCGGCGATCGGCGGGTGCGTGGAGAACAGCGAACCGATTCGCTCACCGTTGCGGAACGGGTTGGCGATCATCAGGTGCGCCTGGGCGGCCAGCTGCGGCTCGGGGGGCAGCGGAGCGGCCTGCACACCACCGGAGATCTTGCGCAGCGCCGACGCCAACGCCAACGGGTCGCCGGTCAGCAGCGCACCCGATTCGTCGGCCTGATATTCCCGCGAGCGCGACACAGCCATCCGCACCACCGTCGCCGCTATCGGGCCGAGCATCGAAACAAAAAGCAGCGCAAAAGGATTGGCGCCCTCACGGTTGTTGCCACTAAACATGCCGGCGAACATCGCCATGTTGGCCAACGCGGTGATCACCGACGCCAGTGCGCCGGCAACACATGAGATCAGGATGTCGCGGTTGTAGACGTGCGAGAGCTCGTGACCCAGCACCGCGCGCAGCTCGCGCTCGTTGAGGATGTTGAGAATCCCGGTGGTGCAGCACACCGCGGCGTTGCGGGGGTTGCGGCCGGTGGCGAATGCGTTGGGTGCGGCGGTGTCGCTGACGTAGAGCCGCGGCATCGGCTGGTGGGCGGCGGTGGCCAGCTCGCGCACGATCCGGTAGATCACCGGCTCCTGCACCTCCGACACCGGCTGTGCATGCATCGCCCGCAACGCCAGCTTGTCGCTGTTGAAGTACGTGTACACGTTCATGCCGACGGCGAACAGCACAGCGATCCACAACGCCGTCCGACCGAACAGACCCCCGACAAACACGATCAGCGCGGACATGCCTACCAGCAACGCGAACGTCTTGAACGTGTTGTGATGCGGATGCCAGGTCATCAATTTCCTCCTACGAACACGTTCATTAAACGCTCGCGACGGGCCGCGGGGTTCCTGAAATTTAGCCGTGTCGGTGGATGGTGTAATCGACCAGCGTGGCCAGCGCCTGCCGACCCGGACCGTCGGGCAGCCCGGCCAACTCCTCGCGCGCCTGCGCCGCGTATCGCGCCACCGTGTCCTTGGCCTTGGCCATCCCTGCCGAGGCCCGCAACAGCGCCAACGCCTCGGCCACCCGCTCGTCGTCGTTGATCGGCCCGACCAGCAGTTCGCGCACCCGGTCGGCGTCCGGCCCGGTGTCGCCCAACGCGTAGAGCACTGGCAGCGTGTGGACGCCTTCGCGCAGGTCGGTGCCGGGCAGCTTGCCGGACTCGTCGGGGTCGCTGTCGATGTCGATGATGTCGTCGGAGATCTGAAACGCCGTGCCGACGATGCTGCCCAGCCGGCTGAGCCGCTGGATCTGGTCGTCGTCGGCGCCGGAGAACATCGCGCCGAACTGCCCTGCCGCACCGATCAGACAGGCCGTCTTCTCATACACCACCTTCAGGTAGTGCTCGATCGGATTGGCCCCGTCCGCCGCCCCTTGGCCCTCGCGCATCTGACCGGTCACCAGTTGAGCGAACGTCTCGGCGATGATCCGCACCGCGTTGGGGCCCAAGCGCGACACCAGCCGGGAGGCCGTCGCGAACAGGTAGTCGCCGGCCAGGATCGCGACGTTGTTGCCCCACCGCACGTTGGCGCTCGGCGCCCCGCGGCGGACCTGGGCCTCATCCATCACGTCGTCGTGATAGAGCGTGGCCAGATGGACCAGCTCGATGACCGCGCCGGCAATCGTCACCTCGCCGGCATCCGGCCGCGGCCCCAGCTGCGCCGATAGCACCGTGAACAGCGGCCGGAATCGTTTGCCACCGGCCTCGAACAGGTGCAACACGGCCTCCGTCATCAGGTCGTCGGAGCCGCGCAGCTCGGTTTCCATCAGTTGCTCGATGCGAGCCACCCCGTCGCGCACATTGGTGGCGAAGGCAGCGTCGCCGAAGTCCACTCCTGCCACCACCGTCGTCGGAGTCCTCACGAACCCAACATACTGGTGAGCATGCACTCCCATGCCGACGTGGTGGTGGTGGGCGCCGGACCGGCGGGATCGGCGGCCGCCGCCTGGGCGGCCCGGTCGGGCCGCGACGTGCTGGTCATCGACGCGGCGAACTTTCCGCGCGACAAGGCCTGCGGCGACGGGTTGACGCCGCGCGCGGTCACCGAGCTGGAACGGTTGGGGCTCGGCGAATGGCTGGACGCCCGGATCCGGCATCGGGGCTTGAGGATGAGCGGGTTCGGCGGCGAAGTGGAAGTGGCATGGCCCGGCCCGTCGTTCCCGTCGACCGGCAGCGCGGTAGCCCGCGTCGACCTGGACGACCGCATCCGCAAGGTCGCCGAGGACGCCGGTGCGCGCATGCGACTCGGTGTCAAAGCTGTTGGTGTGCATCATGATTCGTCGACACGGGTAACCTCGGTGGCGCTGGCCGACGGGACGGAAGTCGGGTGCCGCGAGCTGATCGTCGCCGACGGCGCCCGCTCGACCCTGAGCCGGGTCCTCGGCCGGCGCTGGCATCAGGAGACGGTGTACGGCATCGCCGCCCGCGGATACCTCGCCACGCCACGCAGCGACGAGCCATGGCTGACCTCGCATCTGGAACTGCGCTCTCCCGACGGCGCGGTGCTGCCCGGCTACGGCTGGATCTTCCCGCTGGGCAACGGCGAAGTGAACATCGGTGTGGGCGCGCTGTCGACCACTAAACGCCCGGCTGACCTGGCGCTGCGGCCGCTGATGTCGTATTACACCGACCTGCGCCGCGACGAGTGGGGGTTCACCGGCCAACCGCGCGCGGTGTCCTCGGCGCTGTTGCCGATGGGCGGGGCGGTGTCCGGGGTGGCCGGACGCAACTGGATGCTGATCGGCGATGCCGCCGCCTGCGTCAACCCGCTCAACGGCGAGGGCATCGACTACGGGCTGGAGACCGGGCGGTTGGCGGTGGAGCTGCTCGGCTCGGGTGACCTCTCGAGGGCCTGGCCCCGGACACTGCAATCCCATTACGGGCGTGGGTTTTCGGTGGCGCGACGGCTGGCGTTGTTGCTGACGTTCCCACGCTTCCTGCCCGCGACCGGTCCGATCGCGATGCGCTCGACGACGCTGATGGGTATTGCCGTGCGGGTGATGGGCAACCTGGTCACCGACGACGACGCCGACTGGGTGGCCCGGGTGTGGCGGGGCGGCGGGCTGGCCTCGCGGCTGTTCGACCGTCGAAAGCCGTTCAGCTGAGCGGCTTGTAGGCGGCATGCAGCGCGACGATGCCGCCGGTCAGGTTGCGCCACCGGACCGCCGACCAGCCGGCTTTCGAGATCTGGCGCGCCAGCGCGGGCTGGTCGGGCCAGGCCCGAATCGACTCGGCCAGATAGACGTAGGCGTCCGGATTGCTCGACACGGCACGTGCCACCCGCGGCAGGGCCTGCATCAAGTACTCCTTGTAGGCGGTGGCGAAGAGCCGGCTGGTGGGTGTGGAGAACTCGCACACCACCAACCGCCCGCCGGGCCGGGTGACACGAGCCATCTCGCGCAGCGCCGTGTCGCGCTCGGCGACGTTGCGCAGCCCGAAGCTGATCGTGACGGCATCAAAGACGTTGTCGCCGAACGGTAATCGGGTGGCGTCACCGGCGACCTTCGGCACGATGCGGGCATGCCCGGCCGCGAGCATGCCGACCGAGAAGTCTGTCGCCACGCACCATGCCCCGGAACTGGCCAGCTCGACCGTCGACACCGCGGTACCCGCGGCCAGATCCAGCACCTTGTCCCCCGGTCCGATGCCCAGCGCTAACCGGGTGGCACGACGCCAATACCGGTCCTGGCCGAGCGACAGCACGGTGTTGGTCAGGTCATAGCGCCGGGCGACGCCGTCGAACATCGACGCCACCTCGCGTGGATCCTTGTCCAGGGTCGCGCGGCTCACGCCGTCGACACTATCGGCAAGCCGGGAATGCGGCGCCGACGGATGCGTTGCACACGGGCGTGACTGAAAAAGTTTGGTTTATCACCGGTACATCGCGTGGCTTCGGACGGGAATGGGCGATCGCCGCGTTGGAGCGAGGCGACAGGGTCGCGGCCACCGCACGGAATACCGCAACGCTGGCCGATCTGCTGGACAAGTACGGCGATGCCGTTCTGCCGATCCGGCTGGACGTCACCGACCGCGATGCGGACTTCGCCGCGGTCAAGCAGGCGCACGATCACTTCGGGCGCCTCGACATCGTCGTCAACAACGCCGGCTACGGCCAATTCGGCTTCGTCGAAGAGGTGTCCGAACAGGACGCACGCGACCAGATCGAGACCAACGTGTTCGGTGCGCTGTGGGTCACCCAGGCCGCGTTGCCGTATCTGCGCGAGCAGCGCAGTGGGCACATCATCCAGGTGTCGTCGATCGGTGGCATCGTCGCGTTTCCGAACGTCGGCATCTACCACGCGTCGAAGTGGGCGCTGGAAGGCTTCTCCCAAGCCCTGGCTCAAGAGATCGCGCCGTTCGGTGTGCACGTCACATTGATCGAGCCGGCCGGCTACGACACCGACTGGTCCGGCTCGTCCTCGCGGCGAGCCGAGGAGCTGCCGGCCTACGCCGAAATCCACGAAGCGACCGAGGCGGTACGCCGTCAACGGTGGTCCGCACCGGGTGACCCCAAGGCTTCGGCGGCCGCGCTGCTGAAAGTCGTTGACGCGCAGGAGCCGCCGCTGCGGGTGTTCTTCGGCGAGGCGCCATTGGGGCTGGCCAAGGCCGACTACGAAAACCGGCTGCGCACTTGGGAAGAGTGGCAACCGGTAGCGGAGTTGGCTCAGGGTTAGCGGGGATAGCGCTACGCGCGCCGCCTGCGCGCCATGCGCGCCCGCGCGATGGGCGACAGCACCGCCTCGTAGTGGCCGAGCAGCTCGTCGCAGATCGCCGGCCAGCTGCGCTCGAGCACACTGCGCCGGGCCGCCAGCGCGTAGCGCTGTCGTTCTGACAGCAGATGCTCGACGGCAGTAGGCAGCTGCGCTTCGAATTCGTTGACTCCCAGCAGCAATCCGGTGCGCCACGGGGTAACCAGATCGCGTGGTCCGCCGGCGTCGGGGGCGATCACCGGCAGCCCCGACGCCAGCGCTTCCTGCACGACTTGGCAGAACGTCTCGTGCTCGCCGGCGTGCACGAAAACGTCCATGCTGGCATACGCCTCGGCGAGCTCCTCGCCGTACAACGCTCCAGTGAAAACGGCTGTCGGCATTGCCGATTGCAGCTTGGCGCGATCGACCCCGTCGCCGACGATGACTACCTGCACCGTGCCGCCGCCAGCCAACGTGGTGAGCCGCTCGACATGCTTCTCCGGCGCGAGCCGGCCGACGAACCCGACGATCGGCTTGCCGTCCGGCGACCAATGCTGCCGCAGCGCCGCATTGCGTGCCGACGGCGCATAACCGATCATGTCGACCCCGCGTGCCCACTTGTGTACCTGCGGAATTCCGTGAGCAACAAGGGATTCCATCGTCGCGCTGGACGGCGCCAGGGTGCGGTCGGCGAGGCGGTGCAGGTGGCGGAACCACGCCCAGGCCGCCCGCTCAGTGATCCCGATCCCGTAGCTGGCCGCGAAACCCGGTACGTCGGTTTGGTACACCGCGACGGTCGGTACCCCGAGGCGACGAGCTGCCCGCACCCCGCCCCAGCCGAGTAGGGCCGGCGACGCCAGATGTATTACGTCGGGCTCGAATCCGCGCAGTACGCTCGTCAGCCGCGGCGTGGGAATCCCGAGCGGCAGCGTCGTCACCTTCGGGAACATCCGCGATGGCACCCGGTGCACCCGGATGCCGTCGTGGATACGATCGGCGGGCGGCTCGCCCGGCGGAGTGTCGGGTGCGATAACCAGGGCCTCGTGACCGGTGCGGCGCAGGTGCTCGAGCACCCGGATCACCGAGTTGCTGACGCCGTTGACGTGCGGGAGAAAAGATTCCGCGACAATCGCTACTCGCACACCATCACGGTGTCAGCACCGCTTGTCGATATGGTTACCTACGGGCATACGCCATGCGAACTCTGACGCACAGAGGGGTTGGATAATGCGGTTCTGCCTGCGGGTATGGGCGATTACGCCGCTATGGTTTGTGATGTTTAGCACAAGTACCGCGCACGCCGACGTGCCGCGCACCGCCGACGGCAACGGGGTGCTGGTCGGGTCAGGCTGGCCTATCACAGCTCCGGTGCAGTTGGAGATCTTCTGCGAACCGCAATGCCCGCACTGCGCGGAGTTGGAGTCGACGTACGGCGACCGGATTGCCGGCGACCTGGCCGGCGGCCGGCTTGCTGTCACCTACCGTTGGCTGACGTTTCTCGACGACAAACACCACAACGACGTCTCCGCCCGGGTCGGCAATGCGTTGTTTCTGGCGGCCGACCCGACAACCTCGGCGACGGCGTATCAGGCGTTCGTGCAAGACCTTTACCGCCACCAGAGTTCCGACGGCCCGAGCAACAGCGATGTCGCGGCGATGGCCCGGGAAAGCGGGATCACCGACGTGGTGGCCGACCGGATCGCGGCCGGCGATCAGGTGGTCGATACCGGCGCGGTCAACGACGCCAACAGGGCACGTCTCGGCCAGGTCAACCCGGAACACCCCGGCACGCCAACGGTTTACGACCTCAAGGCAAACAAACTCGTCGATATTCAGGACCCAGCTTGGCTGGACGCCTTGTCCAGCTGACGGTCCAGCCGCTTGTCCCACAACGCGAGCCCGGCCAGTGTGACCGCGGCGACCAGCCAGCCGACCACCGCGATGGATCCGGCCGGGATGATGGCCAGCTTGGCGGTGCGGTGCTGCACCCGCACCAGGTTGGGGTTGAGCTTGTCGTATTCGACGTAAATCCGCATCCCCGTTGCTAATTCGGACGGATACAGCACACCGAGCTCCGGCCGGTAGGTGATCCGGTCCGGCGTGACGAATTCGATGGTGGAGCGCCGCGGTCCCGCGCTCAGCACCTCGGCCTCGGCGACCCCCATATTGCGTTGGATGGCAATGTCATTGCGCACGGCGCCAGCCACCAACAGCACCGACATCAGGGTCACCAGGCCGACCAGGATCAGCACGCCGATCCGCGCCCAGCGCAGCACACGATGCCCGCGAGTGTCGGGGACTTCGCCGCTGCGGCCGTGAATGAGGATGCGCACCACAGCTTTCAGCGATGCGAGGGCCGTCACGGCCCGGGCAGGGACCTTCACAATGCGGCTTTGATGGCAGCATGCAGTTGCCGCAGCGAGGATCGGTCGGCCTTGACCTCGAGCACCCGCATGCCGGCGCCGGACTCGTCGAGAGCGGGGCCGAGCTGATCGACCTCGATCTGTCTGCTGTCGACGTGGTAGGCGCGACACAGCGCGCCGACGTCCACATCGTGCGGGGTGCCAAACACCCGGGAGGACACGTCGGAGAACCGCGGGTCACCCTGCTCGAGCAACTCGAAGATGCCGCCGCCGTTGTCGTTGGACACCACGATGGTCAGGTCCGCCGGTACCGGCTCGGTCGGCCCGATCAGCAGGCCCGAGCTGTCGTGCACGAAGGTCAGATCGCCGATCAGCGCGATGGTGCGGCCGCCGCCCGTCTGCTCGTGGGCCAGGGCCGCCCCGATCGCAGTGGACACCGTCCCGTCGATGCCGGCGACCCCGCGGTTGGAACGCACTGTGATCCCGTGCGGATTCAGGCCCACCAGCGCGGCGTCGCGCACCGGGTTGGACGCGCCCAGCACCAGCTGATCGCCGGGACGCAGCGCGTCGGCCACGGCGGCGGCCACGTGCAGGCCGGTGGTCAGCGGGTGGGCCTTGAGCTGTCCGCGCACCGCGGCGATCGCGTGCCGGTTGAGCTCGGCGCAGCGGCGCAGCCAAGCCGGGTCGGGCTCACCGACGGTGACCGCTCGGGTGCCGGTGGCCTGGGAGTTGCCCGACACGTCGGGCCAGCGCGGGCCGGTGGTCAGCGCATAGACCGGAACCGACGGGTCGGCCAGCAGCGCCGACACCGGCCGGTGCAGGGTAGGCCGGCCCAGCATGATCACCTGCTGGGGCCGCAGCAGCGGCAGCGCCAGCGGATGTAGCGGGTTCGCCGCGGGCGGAGCGGTCGGCTCGGCGACGGTCGGCAACGCGGCCAACGCAGGTTGCTCACCGGCGCCGTGGCCGGCGATGACGACGGTGTCCCGGCTCAGGTCGACATCCAGTGGCTGGTCGAAGCTGACCTGCGGGGAGTAGGTCCACGGTTTGCCGCCCGGACGCCCCGGCGGGGTGGAGCCGGGATCGGGGTCGGGCACCAGCGGCTCGCGCAGCGGGATGTCGAATTGCACCGGTCCGGCGTTGGCGCTGCGGGCACCGGTAGCGGCCGACAGCACGCGGCAGGTGGCCGATCGCCACGTCGCGTTGAACGCATCCATCCGCGCCGGCGCGTCCTCGGCCAGCCCGAGGCTGATCGTGGCGCGGACCTGGGTCCCGAAATAGCCCAGTTGCTCCATGGTCTGGTTGGCGCCGGTGCCGAGCAGCTCGTAGGGCCGGTTGGCCGACAGCACGATCAGCGGCACGCGGGCGTAGTTGGCCTCCACCACGGCCGGACCCAGGTTGGCCACCGCGGTGCCCGACGTCATCGCCACGCACACCGGCGCGCCCGCGGCGATCGCCAGCCCGATCGCCAGGTAGCCGGCGGTCCGCTCGTCGATGCGCACGTGCAGCCGGATGAAGCCGGCCCGGTCGGCGTCTTGCAGCGCGAACGCCAGCGGGGCATTGCGTGAGCCCGGGCACAGCACCACGTCGCGGACACCGCCGCGGATCAGTTCGTCGACGACGACGCGGGCCTGAGCCGTCGAGGGATTCACCAGACCAGCTTAGGCGGGGCGACAATCAGCGTCAGGCCTCTGGAACGGCGAAGAATTGCAGCACCGCGGCGTTGACTGCCTCCGGTCGCTCGAGGAAGCCCAGATGCCCGGTGTCGGCGATTTGCTGGTACTGACCGTTGGGTATCGCGTCGGCGACCTCTCGGCCCAGATGCGGCGGTGTCACGATGTCGTCGGCGAACCCGAGCACCAGCACCGGGGCGGTGATGTTTCGGTAGGCGGCCAAATGGTTGCCCTGCGGCGAGACGCCACCCTGCCGGATCAACCCCGGGGTGAGCTTGATCGGCCAGACGTTGAACATGCCGATCCATTCGGCCACCGCCTCGTCGTTGTTCAGCGTCTTGGGCGAGAAGCTCTCCAGCAGCCGAAATTTCGCGTCGTAGGAGACCGGCAGCTGGACGCCTGCGGCGGCGAACTCGTCTTCGGCGGCGCGGAAGAACTCGCGTGCCTTGTCCAGCCGGCCCCGGGTGGCCATCAGCACTGCCCGGCTGACCAGGTCGGGCCGGGCCAGCATCAGTTCCTGGGCGATGAACGCTCCCATCGACACCCCGACGATGCGCACCGGGCCGATACCCAGCTTTTCGATCAGCGCGGCCGTGTCGGCAACCATCGTCTCCGTCGTAAAACCGTCGGCGTTGGCCGTGGCGCCCACCCCGCGGTTGTCGAAAGTGATGACGCGGTAGCCGGCCTTCAGGAAAGCCGGGACCTGATACAGGTGCCAGGTGCGCCCGGCACCGCCACGGCCGGCGATGAACAGGATCGGCTCACCGGTGCCTTGGTCGTCGTAAGCCAGGTTGGTCACGACGACGAACCTACGCGACGCGTCCGGTGGCAGTATCTGGCACTTCACTGCGTCGACCTGGCAGCAGCCACTGAGCTCCAATTTCCGGGTACGCGGAATCGAAGAGTTCAAGGAGGAGCACCGACATGGCACAGCTGGCGCTAAGGCAGGCCACCATCGAATACCAGGAGTTCGGGCCGAAGGATTCGGCACACCCTCCGGTCTTTTTCGTGCACGGCATCCTGGTCGACGGGCAACTGTGGCACGGCGTTGCCGATAGCCTGGCGCGCAGCGGCTACCGCTGCATCGTGCCGACCTTGCCGTTGGGCTCACACACCATCCCCGTTAGCGACGCCGCCGCGCTGTCGCTGCCCGGCGTCGCGGAGATCGTCAACGACGCGATCGCGGCCCTCGACCTGTCCGACGTGACGCTGGTCGGCTGTGACACCGGGGGCGGGATATGCCAGCTGGCGGTCGACGCCCGTCCGGACCGAATCGGTCGGCTGGTGCTGACCAACTGCGACGCCTTCGACCAATGCCCGCCATTCCCGTTCGGCGTGGTCTTCGGCCTGCTTCGCGGCCCGGTGTCGATCAGGACGCTGTTCGGGCTGATGCGGATCCCGGCGCTGCGAAACTCTCCGCTCGGCTTCGGCTTGCTGCTCAGCCGGCCCGACGCCCGTCTCACGGCCGACTGGATAGCGCCGTGCCTGAACGACACTCGTATCTGCCGTGATCTGGCAGCACTGCTGCGGAAGGTGGCCCTCGCCGATCTCACCGACGTGGCGGCCCGCCTCACCCGGTTCGCCAAGCCGGTCACGCTGGTCTGGGGTCAGGGGGATCGGGTCTTCACCCCGCGGCTGGGCCGCCGGCTGGCCGAGGTGTTCAGCAACGGGAAACTGATCGAAGTTCCGGATGCGAAAACCTTTGTCTCGCTGGATAACCCGGATGCGGTAATCAACGCGATCGCGGCCTAGGCGGCTACGCCCAGAACGCGCATTCGTGCCCTTGTGATGCGATCCGATCCAGGATCCGGTTGATGGCCAGCGCGGGCTCGTCGGTCAGGTCGAACCCGGTGAACTGCAGGTCGACGACGATGTTGGACTTTGCCGCCAGTGCCCGGATGTCGGTGTAGTGCTTGTCGCCGGTGATCACGTTGGAGATCATCGTCACGCAACCGGAGTCGATCGTCTCGCCGATACGGTAGGTGTCCTGCCAGTCGTCCGGCCGCGGATAGGCGTACGTCAACTTCCGGCCCGCGCAGCGACGCCATTGCGCGACCTGGTTGGCCACGAAATCCGTTGCAGCCGCAGTATTGTCGAATGTCGCCGCGCTCTGGTCGACCCAGTGCGGCGGGCCTCCCCCGGTCACGTCCGACAGCCTGACCTCATAGAAGTCGCGGTATCCGCTGCCGTCGTAGGAACCCGCCATACTGGAAAACACCGCGCCCACACAGCCGGCGGGTTCGTAGATTCCTCGTGCGTCGGGTCGGGTCACGGTGTCCTCGACGCCCATGTCGTCGAACTTCAGCAGCTGCTTCATTTCGTCGAGGCGCAGCAGCAGGGCCGGCAAGCCGTGTGCCCTCGGGGCGGTCGTCGCCGCGCCGGGGCCGACGACGGCGATTCCGCCGATGGTCGAGGAACAGCCGACCAACGTCCATACCAAGATCGCGATGACGCCGAGACGCCGCATCTGCCAAGCATAGGGGCGCCAGCGGCCGCTGCGCCGCAGCAATTCAGCGGCGCGCCGCCTTGGCCCGCGCGACTGACAGCGCGCGGTCCCACAGCAGCAGCGTCCCGGCCTTGAGCTGGGCCGGCTTGGCGATATCCCTGGCCATCAGCGCGGTGGCGGTCGCCTTGGTCTTCGCCGATGCCTTGGACATGTGGCCGGAGTCGAACGGCGGCTGCGGGTCGTATTCCATCGACAGCTGGATCGCCTTCGCGCGCTCGTCGCCACCGATTTGACCGGCCAGCCACAGCGCCAGGTCGATACCCGCAGAGACGCCTGCACTGGTGATGATGTCGCCTTCGTGCACGACGCGTTCATCACCAATCGGGTGGGCGCCCAACGTTTTCAGCATCGGAAGTGCCGCCCAATGCGAGGTGGCACGTTTGCCGTTGAGCAATCCGGCCGCCGCCAGGATGATCGAGCCCGAGCACACCGACGCCGTCCAGGTCGCGCTCTGGTGCGCCTGACGCACCCAGCCCAACAGCGCCTCGTCGCGGGCGTGTTCGATGGTGGTCATCCCGCCCGGCACCAAAATCACGTCGGGCGAAGGTGTTTCGGCAAACGAATGAGTGGCCCCGATGATGAGCACGCCGGAGTCGGCGGTGATCGGACCCGGTTCGTGCCACACGAAGCGGACCTCGGCGTCGGGCAGCCACCGCAGCACCTCGTAGGGGCCGATGAAGTCCAGCGCCGTGAAGCCTGGGTACGTCACGATCGCGATCTGTGTCATGCCATGCTCCTTCGGTAGTGGTCGGGTGGGACGCCAACCCGTCGAATAAAGTTGCGGCGCATGGTTTCCGCGGTGCCGAAGCCGCAGCGCGCTGCGATCGCCACCACCGTGTCGTCGGTCTGCTCGAGCTGGCGGCGGGCCGCCTCGGTCCGGATCCGTTCGACATAAGCGCCCGGCGACTCGCCGACCTCCTCGGTGAACACCCGGGTGAAATGCCGCGGGCTCATGCCGACTCGGCGCGCCAGCTCGCAGATGCTGTGCGCGCCACCGGGTTCAGCGTCGATGGCGTCCTGAACGGCACGGATAGGTTCCCGTTTGGCGCGGGCCACCCACACGGGTGCTGCGAACTGCGTCTGGCCGCCGGGGCGCCGCAGGTGCAGCACCAGCCAGCGGGCCACCGTTTGCGCAACTTCAGTGCCGTGGTCGTCTTCCACCAGCGACAATGCCAAGTCGATACCCGCCGTGACGCCCGCAGCCGTCCACACGGTGGCCGAGCTGCGCACGAAAATTGGGTCGGGATCCACGATAATCGACGGGAATTCGCGAGCCAGCTGGTCGGCGGACCCCCAGTGAGTGGTGGCCACGCAGCCATCCAGAAGCCCGGCCTGCGCCGCCAAGAAGGCACCCGTGCAAACGCTTGCCACCCGGCGGGCGCCGGCTGCGACGGTTCGAGTCCAGTCGACGACCCGGGCATCGGCGCGGGCCGCGTGAACTCCGGCGCCACCGGGCAGTACCAAAGTGTCGGCCGGTGTGTCCGGGTCGCGAAGTTTCGTGGTCGCCAGCGTCAGCCCGGAACTCGTCGTCACCGGTTTGCCATCGACCGACGCGATCACCGGCTGGTATCCGTCGCGGCCTTTGGCCGCAGCTACCAGCGATGCAGTTGCGAATACCTCAAGGGGACCGACCACGTCCAGCGTCTGCATCCCGGAAAAAGCGAAGAAAATCACCGTGCGCATACCGCTTAGTGTCAGCGACGGACGCGATGGCGTCTACGCCATGCACCCCACAAATCAGGACATGAGCGGGTAGCAGGCCGTGACACGGTCGATCCACCACTGTCGTCGTTGCGGCGGCGCGGCCAGCGCCTGCAGCCGCGCCGGGTCCGGTGTCACAGGCGCGACCGGCAGGCAGCCGTCGACGAGCGCCTGCTCTTTACCGGGTTCGACGACGTCCTCGACGAACAGCCGGCCGGTGCCCAGCCCGCAGGCATGCTGCAGTTGCGGCAGGGCCGCGGCGGCGGCCAGGCCGACGCCGATCCCGACGGCCGAATCCAGCGCGCTGGAGATCACCACCGGGATGTCGATCTGCGCGGCGATCTTCAGCAGGGCCGAAATACCGCCCAGCGGAGCCACTTTCAGCACGGCAATGTCGGCCGCGCCGGCGCGGACCACGGCCAGCGGGTCGCCGGCTTTGCGGATGCTTTCGTCGGCGGCGACCGGGACGTCGATCCGGCGGCGCAGTTCGGCGAGTTCGTCGACGGTGCCGCAGGGCTGCTCGAGATACTCCAGCGGGCCGGCCGCGGTCAGCGCGCCGGCGGCCTCGGCCGCCTGCGCGACGGTCCAGGCGCCGTTGGCGTCGACCCGCACGGTGGGGACCAGGGCGCGGACCGCGTTCACGCGGGCAACGTCGTCGGCGAGGGTCTGGCCGGGTTCGGCGACCTTCACCTTCGCGGTGCCCGCGCCGGGGAACCGGGCCAGGATTTCCGGCACCTGGGCGGCGGGGACGGCCGGCACGGTGGCGTTGATCGCGATGCGGTCTCGTCGCGGCGGCGGCGCCGGGCGGTAGGCCGCGTCGAGCGCAGCGGCCAGCCAATGCGCGGCCTCGGGATGGTCGTATTCGACGAAGGCGCCGAATTCACCCCACCCGGCCGGGCCCTCGATCAGTGCCAGCTCGCGGGTGGTGATGCCGCGGAAGCGCACCCGCATCGGCAGCGCCACGACGTGCAGCCGGTCCAGAATCTCGTCAAGCGCGGGCGTCACTGCGGGTAGACCTGGCGGCCCGCCAGATACGTCGCACGCACATCGAGATCGGCGATCTGCTCGGGCGGCACCGTACGGGGGTCGGCCGACAGCACCACCAGGTCAGCGTATTTGACGACTTCCAGCGAACCGACGATGTCGTCGGCGAATAGCTGCCAGGCCGCGTCGACGGTCTGCGCCCGGATCGCCTGCTCGACGGTCAGCCGCTCTTCGGGTCCGAGCACGCGGCCGCTGGGCGCGGTGCGGGTGATGGCGACGCTGATGTTGCGCAGCGGCTCCTCCGGCGTGACCGGCGGATCGTTGTGCAGCGAGATGCGCATGCCCGTGGCCACCGCGGATCCTGCTGGCATCCAACGAGATCCGCGTTCCTCGCCGAACAAACCGTCGACGATGACATCGCCCCAGTAGTGGATCTGGTCGACGAAGATGCTGCAGGTGACGCCCAAGTCGGCGGCGCGCTGGAGTTGCTCGTTTCGGATGGCGCCGACGTGTTCGAGCCGCAACCGATGGTCGTCGCGCGGATGTTGGCGCAGCGCTTCTTCGTAGACGTCGAGGATGGTGTCTACCCCGGCGTCCCCCTGCACGTGGCAGGCCATCGGCCAGCCCAGCGGGAAGTACGCTCCGACGATCTCGGCCAGCTGTTCGCGGGTGTAGTTGGCGTGGCCGCAGGAACCGGGTGTCACACCGATCGTGCGCGTGGCAGCGGTATCCAAGTAGGGGAAGCTCAGGTCGATGTTGCCGATCCACGGCGAGCCATCGACCCAGATCTTGATGCCGACCTGGCGCAGCATGTCATCGCCGTCGCCGGGCGCGGCGGCCGTCGACATCTGCGGGTTGGAGATCTCGTAGGTGCGCAGCCGCACGCTCAGCTGCCCGCGTAGGCCCTCGACCATCGGCCGAAGCGCCGGATCGAACGCCATCTCCGAGCACATGGTCAGGCCGGCCCGATTCAGCCGGGCGCACTCGGCGAGCAGCATCGCCGGGTAATCGCTCGGCGCGATGGCGCCGTTCAGCAGCGGAAACACCGCCCCGGTTTCCTCGGCGGTGCCGTCGAGCTCGCCGTTCGCGGAGCGGCCGAACTTGGCGCCCTTAGGGTCGGCGGTGTCACGATTCAGGCCGGCGCGCTGGGCTGCGCGCGAATTGAAGAAGGCCTTGTGTCCTGAGTTGTGGATGATCACCAGCGGATCGTCCGGTGCGACCTCGTCCAGCCAGGCCAGCGTCGGCTCCGGCAGGCCGGGCTGCAGCAGCGGGTCCCAGCCGTTGAGGTAGGCGCCGTCGGATCCGCGGCGGGCCACCTCGCGGCGAACGGCCTCGACGACGGCGCCGGCGTCTCGCATGGTGACCGGCCGGATGTCAACCAGCCGGTCCGACAGCGCGATAGCCTCCATCAACGGATGGCCATGCGCCTCAATGAATCCCGGCATCACACAGCCGTCACCGATATCGACGGTCTGGGTGTCGGGGCCGATGAACGCGGCAACGTCGGACCGGCTGCCGACGGCTACGATCCGGCCGTCGGCGACGGCGAGCGCCTCAGCGGTGGGCCGGGCGTCGTCGACGGTCAACACGGTTCCGGTGATGACGACATCTGCATCGGCCATGGACGGAAATCCTAATGATCGGAGGCTGCCGACAGGGTGCGCCCGACACGAATTGCAACACGTTCTAGTCTGGCAACATGAGTGACGAGCTGCTGCGCAACCCGACCCATAACGGCCACTTGCTGGTGGGCGCGCTCAAGCGCCACAAGAACAGGCCGGTGCTGTTTCTCGGCGACACCACGCTGACCGGTGGTCAGCTGGCCGAGCGGATCAGCCAGTACACCCAGGCGTTCGAGGCGCTCGGCGCCGGCACCGGTGTCACCGTCGGCCTGCTGTCGCTCAACCGTCCCGAAGTCCTGATGATCCTCGGTGCCAGCCAGACCCAGGGTTATCGACGCACGGCGCTGCATCCGCTCGGCTCGCTGGATGACCACGCCTACGTACTGTCCGACTGCAGTGCCAGCTCGCTGATCATCGACCCCAACCCGATGTTCGTCGAGCGCGCACTGCGCCTGCTGGAGAAGGTGGACTCACTCAAGCAGATCCTGACCATCGGCCCGGTGCCCGAAGCTCTCAAAGGGCAAGCAGTGGATCTGTCGGCCGAGGCCGCCAAGTACCAGCCGAAGCCGTTGGTGGTCGCCGACCTGCCGCCGGACCATATCGGCGGCATGGCTTATACCGGCGGCACCACCGGAAAGCCCAAGGGCGTGATGGGCACCACCGGGAACATCGCCAGCATGACCCAGATCCAGCTCTCCGAATGGGAGTGGCCAGAGCATCCGCGGTTCCTGATGTGCACGCCGCTGTCGCATGCCGGCGCGGCGTTCTTCACACCGACGGTGGTCAAGGGCGGCGAGATGGTGGTGCTGGCCAAGTTCGACCCCGCCGAAGTCTTGAGAGTCATTGAGGAGCAACGCATTACGGCCACTATGCTGGTGCCGTCGATGCTGTATGCGCTGATGGACCACCCGGATTCGCACACCCGCGACCTGTCGTCGCTGGAGACCGTCTATTACGGCGCCTCGGCGATCAACCCGGTTCGGTTGGCCGAGGCGATCCGGCGGTTCGGCCCGATTTTCGCTCAGTACTACGGGCAGTCCGAGGCGCCGATGGTGATCACCTACCTGGCCAAGGCCGACCACGACGAGAAGCGCCTGACCTCGTGTGGGCGGCCGACGCTGTTCGCGCGGGTGGCGCTGCTCGGTGAGGACGGCAAGCCGGTGCCGCAGGGCGAGCCCGGCGAAATCTGTGTCAGCGGACCACTTTTGGCCGCCGGGTACTGGAATCTGCCGGAAGCGACGGCCGACACCTTCAGAGATGGCTGGCTGCACACCGGGGACATGGCCCGCGAGGACGAGGACGGCTTCTACTTCATCGTCGACCGGGTCAAGGACATGATCGTGACCGGCGGCTTCAACGTCTTCCCGCGCGAGGTCGAGGACGTGATCGCCGAGCATCCCGCCGTCGCACAGGTATGCGTCGTCGGCACGCCCGACGAGAAGTGGGGCGAGGCCGTCACCGCGGTGGTGGTGCTGCGGTCCGACGCGGCCGGTGACGACGCAGCGATCGAGACCATGACAACCGAGATCCAGGCGGCGGTCAAGGATCGAAAGGGCTCGGTGCAGTCGCCCAAGCGGGTGGTGGTCGTCGACGCGTTGCCGTTGACCGGGCTCGGCAAGCCGGACAAGAAGGCCGTCCGCGCCCAGTTCTGGGAAGGCGCCGGCCGAGCGGTCGGCTGAGTTTGACTGCGCGAGCAGACACCAAAGCCCCCAAAAGTGCCGTGTTTTTGGTGCTTTTGCGTCTGCTCGGCGGGGACAGGACGCCGTTAGACGCCGACCCCACCGACTTTGTCGACGCGGATGTGGGTCACGAAGCCGCCCGGCGCGTCCTTCGGCGGAAACACGTTGGGGTCCAACAGCTCCTGCGACAGCTCCTTGAGCAGCTCCGGAGCGCCGCCCTCCTCGATGTGCGCGGTCCCATCGATCGAGATATACGACCGAAGGGATTTGCCCACGTCTCCCGGATCAACGATCGTCACCGCGACGCGAGGATCACGGCGGACGTTGCGGACCTTCTTGTGCTCTTTGAGATGCGCGGTCACGAGCTCGTCGCCGTCGGGCGTGGATCGCAACGCCACCCAGACCACGCTGACCTGGGGGCTGCCGTCGGGATTCAGGGTGACCAGGGTGGCGTCGGCGCCGTTGCCGATCAGTTCGCGGGCTGCTTCGTTGAGTTTCATGCAGACTTCTACCACTGAGCGGGTCAATTGATTCCCGCCGTGGTGACGCCGGCGATCAACAGGTCCAGCAGTCGGCCGGTCTGCTCGAGCGAACCGCTGGCCAGGAAGATGCCGACAAGGCTGGACACCACGTCGTCGGCTTGCACATCCGAGCGCAAGCTGCCGTCGTCGGCGCCGGCCCGCAACAGCAAGTCGACGGCACCGGCGATGCTGTCGCGAGTCTGGCTGGGCTGCATCGCGCCGGAATCGAACATCGCGTGCAGCGACTCGGCCATCCCGCGCTTGGCGGCCACGAAGCTCGCGTAGCGATCCATCCAGCGCCGCAGTGCAGTTTTGGGCGGATGCCGCTTGAGCAGCTGTTCGGCGGCCGCGGCGACTTCGGCGAGCTCGGCCCGGTAGACGGCCTCGACCAGCGCCTCCCGGCTGGGGAAATGCCGGTAGAGCGTGCCGATCCCGACGCCGGCGTCGCGGGCGATCGACTCAAGCGACACCGGGCGCCCGTCTGCGGCGGCGAATGCCGCGGTCGCCGCCTCGAGCAGGCGTTCCCGGTTACGCCGCGCGTCGGCCCGAACACTGTCCACCAAAGTGGAGGCTCCTCCGGTTGTGCTACGTTGAGTAAGCGGAGGGTCCTCCGCATTTGTCCAGTGTCTCACGATCAAGGGAGCATGAATGACTGACAAGCCACACCCCGGCGGCACCAGCAGCATCGGCACCCACTCGGTTGCCCGGGTCGGCTACGGCGCCATGCAACTGTTCGAGGCCTCGTTCGACGACGCGGTCGCGGTGCTGCGGCGCGCGGTCGAGCTCGCCGTCAACCACATCGACACCGCGTCCTTCTACGGCCCCGGCGAGGTGAGCCGTCGGATCCGCGCGGCGTTGGCGCCCTACCCAGACGATCTCGTCATCGTCAGCAAGGTGGGTGCGCGGTACACCGGCGAACACCCGATACCCCTGGCCGCGGCGCAACAGCCGGCCGAGCTGCGCGCAGCGGTCGAAAACGACCTGAGCCAGCTGGGCCTGGACCGGATCCCGGTCGTCAATCTGCGACGCCTCGACCTCGGCCCCGGCCTGGCTGCCGAGGGCGATCAGGTCGTCGACGTCGATGATCAGTTGGCCGAGCTGATCGCGCTGCGCGACGAGGGCAAGATCGGCGCGATCGGCGTCAGCAGTGTGCCGCTCGACGTGTTGCGGCGGGCGCTGCCCGTCGGCGTCGCGTGCGTGCAGAACGCCTACAGCCTGCTGGACCGCTCGCAGGAAGAGATGCTCGACGTCTGTGCGGCCGAAGGTATCGCGTGGGTGCCGTACTTCCCGCTCGGCTCGTCGTTCCCCGGCTTTCCGAAGGTGGCCGACAACGAGGTCGTGCGTGAGATCGCCGGCGAGCTCGGTGTCATACCGGCTCAGGTCGGGTTGGCGTGGCTGTTGGCGCACGCACCGAATACGTTGCTGATTCCGGGAACAAGGTCGATCGCACACCTGGAGGAGAACCTCGGCGCGGGCGACGTCGCGCTGGACGCCGCCGCGATCGCCCGGCTGGACGCCGTCACCACACCGGGCGCCGACGCGGTCGCGCATGGCATCGAGAGGTTCATCGAGCAGAGCTGAGGTTTCTTGTGCGAGCAGACGTAAAAGCACCCAAAACCCTCGGTGTTCGGGTGCTTTTACGTCTGCTCGGCCGGGTCAGCCGATCGCTGCGCCGACCAGATGACCGATCAGGTAGGTGATCGCCAGGGCCAGGCCCCCGCCGACGAAATTACGCAGCACCGCGCGATGTCTCAGTGCCCCACCCAGGCCGGCCGACACCGCCCCGGTGATCACCAGCGCCAGTAGCACGGCCGCAACGGTGACCGGGATTCGAAGCCCGACGGGCGCGGCCAGGATCGCGACCAACGGCAACAGCGCGCCGACGCTGAACGCTGTCGCCGACGACAGTGCGGCCTCCCAGGGGTTGGTCAGGTCCGCGGGATTGAAACCGAGCTCTACTTCGGCGTGCGCGACGAGTGGATCGTGTTCGGTGAGTTCCTCGGCGACCGTGCGTGCGGTCGCTGCCGACAAACCTTTGGCTTCATATAGCATCGCCAGTTCGTCCAGCTCGGCCGCCGGGTGCTCACGTTGCTCCCGTCGCTCGGTGCGCAGCAGCGCCTGCTCGGTGTCGCGCTGAGCGCTCACCGACACGTATTCGCCCAGCGCCATCGACACCGCGCCGGCCGCCAACCCGGCGACGCCCGCGGTCAGGATCGGGCCGCGTGCCACGGTCGCCGCGGCAACGCCGACGACGATGCCCGCGACGGACACAATCCCGTCGTTGGCGCCGAGTACACCGGCGCGTAACCAGTTCAACCTGGACGAAACCGAACCCCAATGCGGCTCATGCGGATGCGACATAGGCACGCAGGAAACATAGCGGTACCGTCGCCGGTATGCCCAGCAGCGAATCAGTCCGACCGCCGTGGTGGCTCAAACCGGCGAACAAAGTCTTCATCCAGATGTCGCGATTGGGCTTGAGTTTCGGCGGTGAGAGCCCTGTCGTGTTAACGGTGCCCGGACGCAAATCCGGACGCGAGCGCTCGACCCCGGTCACCCCGATGACCGTTGACGGTAAGGAGTACGTCGTCGCCGGATTCCCCGGCGCCGACTGGGTGGCCAACGTGCGGGTCGCCGGACAAGCTCGGCTGGCCCGCGGCCGAAATGTACGACGGGTGAACATGGTCGAGTTGTCGCCGGATGACGCGCGGCCGTTGTTGCGGGCGTTCCCCACCGAGGTGCCCACTGGCGTCGGCTTCATGAAGCGGGCCGGACTCGTCACCGACGGCAGACCCGAGGAATTCGAGGCGTTGGCCGGGCGCTGCGCAGTGTTTCGGCTGGACCCGGTGTAACCCGATGAGTGACAACCCTTTTCGCGCTGACGACTGGAAACCGGCCGACGGGTTCGCCGAACTGACCGATATCACCTATCACCGCCACGTCGCCGACGCGACCGTGCGGGTGGCGTTCAATAGGCCCGAAGTGCGCAACGCGTTTCGGCCACACACCGTCGATGAGCTGTACCGGGTGCTCGATCACGCCCGGATGTCACCCGACGTCGGCGTGGTGCTGTTGACCGGCAACGGGCCCTCCCCCAAGGACGGCGGCTGGGCGTTTTGTTCCGGCGGAGATCAGCGCATCCGCGGGCGCAGCGGCTACCAGTACGCCGCCGGCGAAACGGCGGACACCATTGACGCAGCACGCGCCGGACGGCTGCACATCCTGGAGGTGCAGCGGCTGATCCGGTTCATGCCCAAGGTGGTGATCTGCCTGGTCAACGGTTGGGCCGCCGGCGGCGGACACAGCCTGCACGTGACCTGCGACCTCACCCTGGCCAGCCGCGAGCACGCCCGGTTCAAGCAGACCGACGCCGACGTCGGCAGCTTCGACGGCGGCTACGGCAGCGCATACCTGGCCCGGCAGGTCGGCCAGAAGTTCGCCCGCGAGATCTT
>Ga0335075_10003222_pt1 | contig 25942 bp, 16 predicted proteins | sample Lox_Sample_24_FD_206723 | JGI IMG/M metagenome (GOLD analysis project Ga0335075, IMG submission 206723) | Soil microbial communities from Loxahatchee National Wildlife Refuge, Florida, United States - Lox_Sample_2.4 | ecosystem: Environmental > Terrestrial > Soil > Wetlands | place: USA...
GCAGCCGGCCGACCTGGTGGTCGGTGTACGCGCACAGGCTCGCGTACGACTCGGCGGCACGGCTGCTGAGCCGCTTCTCCTCCTCGCTGAGCGCGTGCCAGGGCCGGGCCGGCTGCCCGCCGGGCGCCGCGCCGCGCGCGGGATGCCCGTGGGCCGGGGCGAGCCGGGTGCCCTCGGGGACCAGGCCGAGCCGCTTGGCGTTGCCGAGCGCGATCTCGCGGCACCGGTCGTAGCCCATCTCGAACCTGCCGCGGTACCGCTCGGCCCACTCGCGCGGCACCACGTGCGGGGGATCGTTACCCCCGAACGAGAGGTAGCAGAGCCACGGCCGCCCCGGCGCGGCCCGCCGGCCGTCGCGGATGAACTCCATCGCCATGTCGGCCAGGTCCCTGGCCAGGTGATAGCCCTCGGCCGGCGGGTACGGCGGGTCGACGCAGCGGTCGTCGAACACCAGGTCCGGGTAGATCTGGCTGGTCTGGCCGCCGAGGAACCCGTAGTAGCGGTCGAAGCCGCGCGCGAGCGGCCACGCGCGCGCGTTGGTCGTCGCGGGCAGCCTGGCCGGGCTGAGATGCCACTTCCCCACGCAGTACGTGCGGTAGCCGCTGGCTCGCAGGACCTCGGCCAGCGTCGCCGCCTCGGGCGGGATGATCACGCGCGGGTCGCGCCGTGCCGCATGGTCCGACCGCGCCCCGGCATCGCCGCCGGCCAGGCAGTTTCGGCCGGTCAGGAGGCTGCATCGGGTCGGGGACGAGAGCGCAGCCGTGTGCCATTGCGTGTAACGCAGCCCCCGCCCGGCGAGCCATTTCATGGCGGGCGTCTCGACCAGCCCGCCGAAGGCATTCCAGGTCGCAATCCCAGAGTCATCCAGCACCAGGCAGAGAACGTTGGGCACACCGCCGATCATCGGCACCGGGTGCCCGGCGCGCATCGCACCGCAGGGGTGAACTGCAGATGAGCAAGCGGTGTCCGGCCGTTCTTGCGCGGCCTCACAGGTCGCTTCTCGCCATGATCCGCCCGGCGGACTCGGCGGTCAGCAGCGCGCCGTAGTCCTTCTCGTTCTGGTCGGCGTACGCGGCGGCGAACTCGGTGATCGCCTGGTCGAACGTGTCCGAGGAGCCGAGGTAGGCGGCGATCGCGATCCGGTCCCCGGACCGTGCGTGCGCCCGGGCCAGCGTCCAGCCGCACATCTCCGCGTACGCCCGCATCCCGTGCGGCACCATGGCCCCGGTGTCCATGGAGAGCTTCCAGTCGCGGAGCTGGCGCACGTAATAGTCGTGGGCCTGGCGGTCGACATCGTCGTCGTTCCGCTGCCAGCCCAGGAAGATGTCACTGTGGGCCTGCATCAGCCGCTGGCCTGCCACCACCCGCTGGCCCTGGTTGGCGTGCCTGCCGGCGCCGACGAACCGGCTGAGCACCGACTCCTCGGCCTCCTTCAGCTGCAGGAACAGCGGATCGGAGGACTCCTTGCCGAGCAGCAGCACGATCCAGCAGCGGGTCCCGACGCTGCCGACACCGACCACCTTGTGGGCCGCGTCGGCGAACTCGAACTGGTCAAGCAGGTAGCGGCGGTCGGTTTCCAGCGTGCGCCGGTACCTGGTCGTCAGGTCGGTGATCCGCGCCGCCACGCTTTTCCTGTCCTTCTCGTCGGCGACCAGCTCGCCGAGCGGGACGATCAGCGGCGGGTCGGAGATGATCCGCGGCCTGCCGTCGGCGGGGTGGGTCAGCTTGCCCAGTCCCTGCATGCTGTCCCTGGTCCGCGCCTTGGCGAGGTCCTGGTCGACCCGCTTGCGCTGGCGGGCCTTGAGCTGCCCGGCGACCTGCTGCCGCAGCTGCGCGATGTCGATGTAGGCGTACCAGACCTCAAGGTTGGTCATGCCCGCGAAGTCGCGCATGGCCTCGCGGTATCTCCTGACCGCGGCCGTGACGACAGCCCGGCGCTTCTTGCCAGGGAAGCCGTTGTCCCGCGCGGCCACTTCCAGGCTCGCTGCCAGCCGCTTGACGTCCCACTCCCACGGCCCGGGCAGCGTTTCGTCGAAGTCGTTGATGTCGAAGACCAAGCGCCGCTCGGGCGAGCCGAACACGCCGAAGTTGCAGAGGTGAGCGTCACCGCAGGCCTGCACGGCAAGTCCGGACACCGGGGTGCTGGCCAGGTCGCTGGCCATGGGCAGGGCGGCGCCCCGGAAGTACGTGAACGGGGAGACCATCATCCGGCCGTAGCGGACAGCGACCAGCTCCGGCACCCGCGTCGCCGCCTGCTCCTCCAGCAGCGCGATAGGGTCGGGCCGGCCGGGCGGCGGGTCGAACACCGCGTGGTCCGCAAGCGGCACCTCGGCCCTTGCCGCCTTCCCCCGCACGACCCGCTCCGCCGGGGTGAGGTGCCCCAGCCCTGTCTCCAGCTGATACCGCTGAACGAGCCGGGGCTGCCCCGGTGCCATCGTGGTGGTCATTCTCGGCTCCTCACCTGTCCGCTGCCATCAGCCAGTCACCATTCCCGGCAGCCGCGGCCGCTCTTTCACCCGCCCCGGGTGATCGGCACGCGCCCGCGGCGGGGACGTTCCGCGTTCGGCGCTCGGCGCGAGGTTCCGCGCGGGGATCCAGCGTTCGGCCGGTCATCGGCGCGCCTGGCACGGACGTTCAGGATGGTTTTCCTTGCCGCCGCAGGCAGCCAAGGCCGGGAATGGTCCGGCGGGCACAGAATCTTCGAATCACCCGGTGACACCGGGAGCCCGCCGGACCCCGGCCGGCCGTCCACAAGGCCGGCCCCGGTTAGCTGCTGAGCAGCTTGGCCTTGGCGGCGGAGAACTCCTGATCGGTCAGCGCTCCCTGCTGGTGCAGCCGGTTCAGCTGGTTGAGCTGGTCGAGCATGGACGGCTTCGGCACCGCGCCGCCGCGGTAGCCGGGCGCCTGCTGGCGCGTGGCTTGCTGCGCCTGCCGCCGCTGCTCAGGGCTGGCGATGCGCTCGTTCTGCTCATCTTCCGGCTGCCCAGCCTGCTGTGCCTGCTCGGCCGGGCGCTGTGCCGACTTCCGGCCGGCGGCATATGCGCCGCCGCCAACCACGGCAGCCCGCAGCAACGGGCGTCGCCGCCAGAACATGATTTCCTCCTCACGCTGACATTGCGGTTTCCTGTCCGGCCTACGCGCCGGCTGGCAGGTCCAGCCCCAGAGCGACCATGAGCTCAGGCGCGGCTGCCATCGCGCGCGGCCCGCCCACGTGCGGGGTGACCGCGCGCAGCACGCCCAGCAGGTCCTGCGGGGTCGCCCCAGAGTCCAGCGCGCTGGCCACCTGCCAGACGTACGAAGCCGGGGGAGCGTCGACCGCGATCAGTGCGGCGATCTTGACCAGGGAGAACGTCCGGGCGTCCAGGCCGCTGCGGTGCTGCCCGGCGCCGTCGAGATCCACCATGTCGCCCAGCACGCTCTGGTCGCCCCGGGAAAGGCCGGCCAGCGCATCCTTCGTGGCTTCGTCGACATCAGCCTTTGCGGGCACGTTGGCTTCCTTTCGGTCGCGGCTCTTTTTCTCCCGTGGCGTAACAGTCGCGCCTTCACGGCCGCGTGGCTTCACCCGCAGCGGGTGGTCGCGCCGCCGCGCGCACCGCCAGGCCTGCCGAAGGCGTGAGGCCCCGGCCGCCGTGGCCGGGGCCCCGCGTGCCGCCGTCCTCAGACCATCCGGCGTCGGTAGCCGCCGGTCAGCGCCCAGATGATGAAGATGTCGATGGCGATCACGACGATCGACCAGAGCGGCGCGTACGGCAGGAACAGGAAGTTCGCGACGCCGCTGATCACGGCGAGCACCACGCCGACGATCCTGGCCCAGGTCATGCCCATGAGCAGGCAGACACCTGCAGCGAGGATGACGGCGCCGATGATCAGATCCGTCAGGCCCCGCCCGTAGGGGCTGTAGTAGAAGGTGTAGTTCGGAACGGCGAGGAAGAAGCTTCCCCTGATGATCCCTGTGATCCCGATAAATACGGTCACCAGGCCAGAGAAGATCATCAGCACCGAGGCCAGGAGGAAGCCTCCCGTCGCCCAGGCGCTGCGCTCCTCGTACTCGACAGGCTCCCGGTATCCGCCCTCGTACCCGGGAGCGCGGTGCGCACCGGCCCGCTCGCCAGCAGCGGCCGTGCCGGTTGCCTCGTCCGAGCCGGCCGTCCCGGTGCGGACCGTCCCGGCTGGTCGCTCCTCTGCACTGCTCATGAGCAGCCCCCTTTCTCGCCGGCCGCCAGCCACTCGCCCGCGGCGCGGGCCCCCCGAGCGCCGTCGATGCCGGTGCCTTTCTCCACTGGACGCTACGGACGCCCGCAGGCCGGGGCATCATCCGGACAGGGTGATCAGGATTACCCGGCCGTCGGCCGCCGGTGCCGGTGCTTTGGCTGCGCCCGCGGCTGGGCTGGCCAGCAGCACGCTCGTGCCGCGCGCGGCCCGGTTCCCGCACTCGGGGCGCCGCGCCTGGCCGCGTCACCCTGGCCGGGTGATGACGTTTGGCGGAGGGCGATTGACGGCTGGCGCCGGCGGGTAGGCAGGTCAGAGGGCTGCGAGTCGCACATTCGACCTGCAGGAAGGGTTTTGCGACGTTCGGGTATTTCCTGCAGCGGTTGCCCGACGGGGGGAACATGTCGAGCACGACCAGCGGGCCCGTTGCTGCGCGCCAGATCGCGACGGTGACAGGCGGCCGGGAGCTTCTCGCTGACAAAGTGCGGATCCCGCGGCTCAGCGTGGCCATCTTGCGCCGCGGCCGCGTGATCGACCTGATCGAGCAGGCGGCGGCGCATCGGGTGACGGTGGTCTCCGGGCCGGCCGGCGCCGGGAAAACCGTCGCCTGCGGGTCCTGGGCGTCGGCGGTCTCGCCGCCGCGCCGCGTCGCTTGGCTCACGCTCGATGCCGACGACGCCAGCCCGGCCAGGTTCTGGGCCTATGTCCAGGCCGCCCTCGCCCGCGCGGGCATCGTCCCGGCCGGGGCGGGCCCGCCGCCGGACGCGCCCGCCTACGCCCTTCCGCTGCAGGTGGTGGAGATGGCGAGGCAGCTCGCCGAGCCGGTGACGCTGGTCCTGGACGACGTCCACGAGCTCGCGGACGCCCCGGTGCTGGCCGGGCTCGACCTGCTGATCCGGCATGCGCCGCCGGCCCTGCGGCTGATCCTCGCCGGGCGCTGCCCGCCACGGCTGCAGCTTGCCAGGCTGCGGGTATCCGGCGACCTGGCCGACGTGGGCTCGGCCGACCTGGCCTGCACGGCCGAGGAAGCGGATGCCTACTTCGCGATGCTCGGCCTCGACGTCGACGCGTTCGCCCGGGACGATCTGCTCCGGCGCACCGAGGGATGGATGGCGGGGCTCCGGCTTGCCGCCATGCACGCCCGCAGCGAGGCGGCCTGCAGCGGCCCGATCACCGACATAGCCGGCGACGAGCCGCTGGTCACCGACTACCTCTGGGACGAGGTGCTCGGCAGGCTGCCGCAGCAGACCCGGCTGTTCATGCTCCGCACCAGCGTCGCCGAGCGGCTGTCCGGTGACCTTGCCGACGCGCTGACCGGCGAGCCGGGCGGTGCCCGCACGCTCGAGCGGCTCAGCAGGGAAAACAGCTTTGTCGAGGCGCTCGGCAACGAGGCGGCCGGATACCGCTACCACACGCTGCTCCGCGAGCTGCTGGCCGCGGAGCGGGCCAGGGAGATCCCGCACGAGGTCCCGGTCCTGCTGCGCCGGGCCGCGCGCTGGCACGCCGCACACGATCACGTGATCGAGGCATTGCGCAGCGCCGCCGAGGCGGGCGACTGGGACTACGCGGCGGACCTGCTGGCCGAAGGCGGGACCGCGGCCCTGGTGCGCAGCGGGGCCGATGCGCTGGAGCAGGTGCTGGCCCTGCTGCCGGCCGAGCGCCGGGCCGACGACCCCGCCGTGGCGGCGGCGCTGGCCTCCGCCAGGCTGTGGGCGGGCGACCCAGACGGGGGAGGCCACCACCTGGAAGCCGCCCAGCGGGCCATGGGGCGCTGCGCGCAGCCAGCGCGCCGGACCGTCGAGCCGTGGCTGGCGGCGCTGCGGGTGATGCAGGCAGCGACGCTGGCGACGGCAGACGCCGGCCTGCTCGCGCAGGGCTGGACCCTGGCCGAGCAGGCGCAGGCCACCGCGGGCACCCAGCCGGAACACCGGGCGCTCGGGCTGCTCTGGTTCGCGCTGGGGACGGCGCGGCTGCGCCGCTGGGAGATCCTCGAGGCGCGGTATGCGCTGAACCACGCGTGCCGCCAGCTCACCGCGGGCGATCTGGGCGGGCTGTGCGCCCGGGCGCGCGCCTGGCAGGCCCTGGCCGAGGCCTGGCACGGTGACCTGACCGCCGCCGAGAAGGCCCTCCGCGACGCCGCACGCGCCGGCCCGGCCCGCGACCAGGCGTCCTCATACCTGACCGTGCTGGCGGCAGCGCAGGTGAGCCTGGAGCGCGACGACCTGTCGGGCGTCCGCAAGCTGCTGGACGATGGCGACTTCGGCGCCGCGGGCTGGAACCAGATTCCCGGCGAACCCCAGCTCGGCCTGGTGGCCGCGCTGATCCGCATCCGCGCGGCGCTGGCCGACGGCGACCCGACCGGCGCGCGGGCCCTGGTGCTGCGGCTGCGCGACACCAGCGCGCCGGCCGACCCGGAGCTTGACTGGGTGCTGACCATGCTCGACTGCGAGATCGCGCTGCGGGCCGGCGACACCGACCGGGCGGCGGTGACCACGGCGGCGGAGGCGGCCGGCCCGCACGGCGGCCGGGCCGAGAGCCTGCTCATGCTGGGCAAGCTCCGGCTGTGCCAGGGAGACTTCGCTGGCACGCTCGAGGCCGCACGGCCGGTGCTCGACGGCACGGCGGAGGAGGTAACGCTTCAGGCCAAGCTCGGGTCGCTGCTGGTGGCCGCGGTCGCGAACCGGCGCATGGGCCGGACCGGGACGGCCGCCGAGCTGCTGGAACAGGCGCTCGCCCTGGCCGAGCCGGACGACGCCTGCCGGCCGTTCCTCGACGCAGGCCAGGCCGTGCGCTCCGCGATCACCGTTCTGGTGCCGCCGACGAGCCGCTGCGCCGGCTTCGCCGGCCGGATCCTGGAACGGTTCGACACCCAGCTGCCGCACGCCGACGACAGGGACACCGCAGAGGTGCTGCTGACCGACAGCGAGCTGGCGGTCTTGCGGTTCCTGCCCTCGCACCTGACCAACCAGGAAATTGCCGAGGCCCTGTTCCTGTCGATCAACACGGTCAAGACGCACCTGCGCTCGGCCTACCGCAAGCTCGGTGTCGACTCCCGCCGGGCGGCCATCGCCCGGGCCCGCCGCCTCGACCTGCTCTAGCGGCCGGTCTTCCATGACCTGCTCTAGCGGCCGGTCTTCCGTGACCTGCTCTAGCGGCCGGTCTTCCATGATCCCGGTACATGGCAGGGTTACAAGACACCTCATGCACCGAGATCATGGAAAATCCTCTTGGCGCGGCCGGTCAGGCGGTCGCGGCCGCCCGGCCGCCCGCGGTTATCCGCTTGGTCGCCCGGCGCAGGTGGTAGGCCAGGCCGGCGAGCACCAGGCCGTAGAAGATCAGCCAGATGCCCAGGACCAGCAGCAGCACCAGCAGCGAGATGCCCGGCCAGAACAGGACGACCGCGCCGGCCGCGATGCCGACGATGCCGGACGCCACCAGCCAGCCGCGGCCGGCGCGTGGCGCGGAGCTTGCGGCCACGGCGAGGTCGGTGAACCCGTGCATGATCCAGAAAGCCCCGACCAGCAGCGCCAGCAGGAAGATGCTCACGTCGTGGTGGCGCAGGCAGTACAGGCCGACGAAGATGGCCAGCAGGCCGATCACGATGTAGGCGGCTCTGGTGCCGCCGCTGATGTCCGTGTTCGCGATGCCCTCGATGAACCGGTAGACACCGCTGATGACCAGCCCGGCGCCGAGCAGGATCGCCACGATGATCAGCGTGGCCCTGGGCCAGGCCACGAGGATGACGCCGACGGCCACGAGGAGGATCGCGACCCCCAGAATGGCCTGCCACGACCGGCGCCCGAGCGACTCGAGCCTGCTGGGCATCATGCGCTCTCCGGCCGCCGGGCCGCCGGGGCCGCCCGGCCTCGCGGGCCCTCCGGGCCGGGCCGTGGTGGTGCCCTCGGCGGAGGTGGTGCCTTCCGCGGAGGTGGTGCCTTCGGCGGGGGCGGTGGTGCCTTCGGCGGGGGCAGGTCCTTGCTGGCGCGGGACGTGCGGCTGGTCGGTCGGCGCCGTGCCCGGTCGCGGCCCGGGGCGTGGTGCGGTCATCTCGGCTCTCCTCTCCGCGGGCGGCGGTTCGCAGGGAGATGGTGCCGGGCGCCCGACGCGCCCGGCACCCCCGATCATGGGCTGGCGGGCATCCTGGATCACCACCCGCGCCGGGTGAACAACCCCCGGCCTGTCCTAGACTTGCGGCCTAAGCCGTGCGTGCTCAGTAGCCGTGCGTGACCACCTGTGCCCGGGATGCGGCGTGCTGCCTGCCTGGGCGGGGACCCAAGGAGTGACCCCGTCGTGAAGACCGACGTCGAAGAACTGAGCCCCACCCGGGTGAAGCTCACCATCGAGGTGCCGTTCGACGAGCTGAAGCCCAGCGTGGACCGCGCCTACCGCGAGGTCGCCCGCCAGGTCCGGGTCCCTGGCTTCCGGCCGGGCCGGGTGCCGCCGCGCGTCATCGACCAGCGGTTCGGGCGCGGCGCCGTGCTGGAGCAGGCCGTGCAGGACGCGGTGCCGCAGCTCTACGGCAAGGCACTGGAAGAGAACGACGTCTACGCGCTCGGCCAGCCGGAGGTGGAGATCACCAAGCTGGACGACGGCAAGGAACTCGCGTTCACCGCCGAGGTCGACGTCCGGCCCAAGTTCGACCTTCCCGGCATCGACGGCCTGCCGGTCACGGTCGAGAACGCCGACGTGGACCCGGACCAGGTGGAGGAGTACATCGGCGCGCTGCGGGAGCGGTTCGCCTCGCTGCGCGGCGCCGACCGGCCGGCGGAACCCGGTGACTTCGTCTCGATCGACCTGTCGGCCGAGGTGGACGGGCGGCCGGTGGAGGACGCCCAGGTGACCGGGTACTCGTACGAGGTCGGCAGCGGCGGCCTGCTGGACGGCCTGGACGAGGCGCTGGCCGGAATGTCCGAGGGCGAGACGAAGACCTTCCCCGCCGAGCTCGCCGGCGGCACGATGGCGGGCACCGAGGCCGACGTGACCGTCAAGGTCAACAGCGTCAAGGTCAAGGAGCTGCCCGAGCTGGACGACGAGTTCGCCCAGTCGGCCAGCGAGTTCGACACCCTCGGGGAGCTGCGCGCGGGCACCCGGGCGCAGCTGGAGCGGATGCGCCGGGTCGGGCAGGCCGGCCAGGCCAGGGAGCGGGCGCTCGACGCGCTGCTTGCCAGGATCGACATCCCGCTGCCCGACGACCTCATCGAGCGCGAGGTGGACAGCCGCAGGCGGGCGCTCAGCGACCGGCTGGAGCGCCAGGGCAACACCCTCGCGGAGTACCTCGAGGCCACGAGCCAGCCGGCCGACCAGCTGGACCAGCAGTTCACCGAGGACGCCAGGCGCAGCGTCAAAGCCGGGTTCGTGCTGGACAAGCTGGCCACCCAGGAGGATCTGAGCGTGGACCAGGACGAGCTGGCCGCTTACGTGACGGAGCAGGCCTACCGGATGGGCGTCACCCCGGATCGCCTGGCCAAGGAGCTGTCCGAGCGTGGCCAGCTCGCCTCGGCAGCCGCCGACGTGCTGCGGGGCAAGGCGCTCACGCTGCTCGCCGAGCGCGCCTCGGTGACCGATGAGGCGGGCCGGCCGGTCGACATCAAGGCCGCGGCCCAGACCGGTGCGGACGCGGCCGAGGCGCCCGGCGAAGACGACGACGGGCCAGCGGACGGCGAGGGCGGCGAGGCCGCCGGCGCCGGCGGCGGCGGCGAGCAGGACGACGAGCAGTAGGGCCCACGCGGCGGCCGGCCGCGTCGGGGGATCCTGCGCCTACAGCGAACAGACAGCGGCTGCGGACTGCCGAGCCCTGGCCGCAGGTTATGGTCACTGACAACGACATGGCGCAGACAAGCTGCCACCGACGAAGAGAGCGAGGAGGGCATCGTGGACACGCCCGGCCCTGACGATCTGCTGGCGCCCGTGGTGGCGCGGGTGGCGGAGGCTCCCGCCATTCCCCTGGGTGACCAGCTGTTCCAGCGGCTGCTGCGGCACCGGATTATCTTCCTGGGCCAGCAGGTGGACGATGACCTGGCCAACCGGATCTGCGCCGAGCTCATCCTGCTCGCGGCAGAAGACGACAAGCGGGACATCAACCTCTATATCAACTCCCCGGGCGGCTCGGTCACCGCGGGGATGGCCATCTACGACGTCATGCAGTACGTGCCGAACGACGTCGCCACGTACGCGATCGGCATGGCCGCGTCGATGGGCCAGTTCCTGCTCTGCGCCGGCGCCGCGGGCAAGCGCTACGCGATGCCGCATGCGTCGATCCTGATGCACCAGCCGCACGGCGGGATCGGCGGCACCGCCACCGACATCAAGATCCAGGCCGAGCAGATCCTGTACCTGAAGCGCACCCTGGCCGAGCGGATCGCCATGCACACGGGCCAGACCGTCGAGCAGATCGAGCTCGACTCGGATCGCGACCGCTGGTTCACGGCGGACCAGGCCAAGGACTATGGGTTCGTGGACCTGGTGATCCGGAACGCCAGCGAGCTCCCGACGGGAAGCCCGGTCTCTTGAACCCGCGACCGAAAGCTGAGGAGCTGACAGTGAAGACAGGCATGGGCGGCGCAGCGGGGCTGTGGCAGCCGGCCGAATCGAGGTACGTGCTGCCGTCGTTCGTGGAGCGGACGTCGTACGGGATCAAGGAGATGAACCCGTACAACAAGCTCTTCGAGGAGCGGATCATCTTCCTCGGGGTGCAGATCGACGACGCGTCGGCCAACGACGTGATGGCCCAGCTGATCACCCTGGAGTCGATCGACCCGGACCGTGACATCCTGATGTACATCAACTCGCCCGGCGGGTCGATGACCTCGATGATGGCGATCTACGACACCATGCAGTACATCCAGCCGGACATCCAGACGTTCTGCCTCGGCCAGGCGGCGTCGGCGGCCGCGGTGCTGCTCGCCGCCGGGACCAAGGGCAAGCGGATGGCGCTGCCCAACTCGCGGATCCTGATCCACCAGCCGGCGGTCGAGAGCGGCTACGGCCAGTCCAGTGACCTGGAGATTCAGGCGCGGGAGATCCTCCGGATGCGGACCGCGATGGAGAAGGTCATCGCCCGGCACACCGGCAGGGACGAAGAGCAGATCCGCCGCGATATCGAGCGCGACAAGTTTTTCACGGCGGAAGAAGCCAAGGAGTACGGGCTGGTAGATGAGGTTCTGACGACCCTAAAGCGCCGGACCGAGGTAGGGTCATCCTAACCGGATGGACTGAAGTAGCCCTCGGTTTGGGCGACAGCGGTTCATAAGCCACAACGACAGGCGCCGAGGCGGTACCGTCTAGGTCATCGGCACAACGACTGGGCAGGACGCCCCGCCGCCGGTCGGCGAAGCGGCCGCGAGCGGCGGCCCCGGGCAAAGGAGTAGCTGGGTGGCACGCATGGGCGACGGCGGTGATCTGCTGAAGTGCTCGTTCTGCGGTAAGAGCCAGAAGCAAGTCAAAAAGCTCATAGCTGGCCCAGGCGTGTATATCTGCGACGAGTGCATCGATCTGTGCAACGAGATCATCGAGGAGGAGCTGGCCGAGCCCGCCGAGCTCAAGTGGGACAGCCTGCCCAAGCCGCGTGAGATCTACGAGTTCCTCGACTCCTACGTGATCGGCCAGGAGAAGGCCAAGAAGAGCCTCTCGGTCGCGGTGTACAACCACTACAAGCGGATCCAGTCGGGCGGCGAGCGCTCCGGCGAGGACGGCGTGGAGCTGGCGAAGTCCAACATCCTGCTGCTCGGCCCGACCGGGTCGGGCAAGACGCTGCTCGCGCAGACCCTGGCCCGGCTGCTGAACGTGCCGTTCGCGATCGCCGACGCCACCGCGCTCACCGAGGCCGGCTACGTCGGCGAGGACGTCGAGAACATCCTGCTCAAGCTCATCCAGGCCGCCGACTACGACGTCAAGAAGGCCGAAACCGGGATCATCTACATCGACGAGATCGACAAGATCGCCCGCAAGAGCGAGAACCCGTCGATCACCAGGGACGTGTCCGGCGAAGGTGTCCAGCAGGCGCTGCTGAAGATCCTCGAGGGCACCACCGCCTCGGTCCCGCCGCAAGGCGGCCGCAAGCACCCGCACCAGGAATTCATCCAGATCGACACCACCAACGTGCTGTTCATCTGCGGCGGCGCGTTCGCGGGCCTGGAAAAGATCATCGAGCACCGGATCGGGCGCAGCGGCATGGGGTTCGGCGCCGTGCTCCGGGTGAAGACCGACCGCACCACCGCCGACCCGTTCGCCGACGTGATGCCGGAGGACCTGCTCAAGTTCGGCATGATCCCGGAGTTCGTCGGGCGGCTGCCGGTGATCACCAGCGTGCACAACCTGGACCGGGATGCTCTCATACGGATCCTGACCGAGCCGCGTAACGCGCTGGTGCGCCAGTACCGGCGGCTGTTCGAGCTTGACGGGGTGGACCTGGAGTTCACCGACGACGCGCTGGAGGCCGTTGCCGACCAGGCGATCCTGCGCGGCACCGGCGCCAGGGGGCTGCGGGCGATCCTGGAAGAAGTCCTCATGTCGGTCATGTACGAGGTACCGAGCCGCAAGGACGTCGAGGGCGTGGTCATCACCGCGGAGTCGGTGCTGGAGAACGTGAACCCGACCCTCGTCCCCCGCGACGTCGCCCGGCGCACCCCGCGCGAGAAGTCCGCCTAGCGCCTCTGGCCCCAAGCTCACCCGGGCGAGGGGGACATGCCGGATCCTCTACGCTGCGTATCCGCCTTTCCCGCTTTGGTCGCGCAGTGTAATTTCCCGGCTGGGCCCGGGATGGCCCTCGCGGGTTCGCTTCATGAAAAAGGGAGGCCGGCTCGCTGCGGTCCGGGGGGTCGCTGCGGTCGGGGGCTCGCCGCCGTCCGGGCTCGATGCGCCCTGGGGCCGCCGCGCTCCGCCGCGCTGCTAGCTGAGCACGCCGTCCTTCAGGTTCAGGACCCGGTCCGCGAGGCCGATCAGCACCGGGTCGTGCGTGGCCACGATCGCGGTGATCCCCTCGGCGTGCACGATGCTGCGCAGCAGCCGCATGATCTGGCCGCCGGTCTCGGAGTCGAGCTGGCCGGTCGGCTCGTCGGCCAGCAGCAGCCGTGGGTCGTTGGCCAGCGCCCGGGCGATCGCTACCCGCTGCTGTTCCCCGCCGGACATCTCGTAGGGCCGCAAGCCCGCGCGGCCGCCGATGCCGACCAGGTCGAGCAGGGCGGCGGCCCGCCGCTCCCGCGCCGCCGGGGCGGTCCTGGCGAGCCGCATCGGCAGGCCGACGTTCTCGGCCGCTGACAGGATCGGGATCAGCCCGAACGCCTGGAAGATGAACGCGACGGTGTCCCGCAGCAGCCGCGCCCGCCCGTCGGCGTCCAGCGCCGTGACGTCCTGCCCGGCCACCTCGACCCGGCCGCTCGTCGGCCGGTCCAGCCCGCCCAAGATGCTGAGCAGGGTGGTCTTGCCCGAGCCCGACCTGCCGCGCAGGGCGACAAGCTCGCCCTGGCTGACCGACAGCGACACCCCGCGCAGCGCCCGGACCTCGGTCGGGCCGCTGCCGAAGGTGCGGGTCACCGATTCGGTGCGGGCGATCACGGGGCCGGCCACCACCTCGGCTGCTGCGGTCATCGCTGCTCACCTTGAGGATCTTGAACGTCACGCCGGCCCGCCCGGTCCGGCCAGACGCCCACGTGATCCGGCTCGAGCGCGAGCAGCACCCGGTCACGCATGCCGAGCGACTCGATGAAGTCGCGCGGGATCTGCAGCCGCCCGGCCCGGTCAAGCACCGAGTACTCCTGCGCGACGTCGGATGCCTCGCCCCGGTCGTCGACGGTGGTGCGCCGCAGCACCTCGGTGCTGATCCTGCCGTCCCTGATCGCGATCGTCCGGCGCACCTGGGCCGACACCTGGGGGTCGTGCGTGACCACCAGGATCGTCACGCCGAGCTCGGCGTTGGCCGCGCGCAGCGCCCCGAACACCTGGTCGGCGCTGTCGCTGTCCAGCTCGCCGGTCGGCTCGTCGGCCAGCAGCACCGCAGGCTTGTTGGCCAGCGCGACGCCGATCGCGGCGCGCTGCTGCTCGCCGCCGGACATCTCGGCCGGCATCCGGTGTGCGCAGTAGCCGACGCCCATCATCTCGAGCAGTTCCATGGCGCGGGGCCGCCGCTTGCCCCGGCGCACCCCGGCCAGCCGCATCGGCAGGGCCACGTTCTCCGCGGCGGTCAGGTGCGAGAACAGGTTCCTGCCGGTCTGCTGCCACAGGAAGCCGACGACCGAGCGCCGGTACCCGAGCCGGCCGGCGGCACCCATGCCGAGCAGGTCATGTCCTGCCACCCGGGCCTGGCCCGCGGTGGGCGTGTCCAGGCCGGCCAGGATGTTCAGCAGCGTGGACTTGCCGCTGCCCGACGCGCCGACGAGCGCGGTCAGCTCCCCGTTGCCGACGAGCAGATCAAGCCCCTGCAGCGCCTGGACCTCGATGCCCGCCGTCGAGTAGATGCGGACCAGCCGGTCACACGCGATCACCGCGTCCCCGGCCCGCTCCACGGCCGCCGTCCCCGCGGTGGCGCCGCCGCGCTCACGGGGCGCGCCCGCGCCGCTGGTCAGCTGCTCGATCGAGGTCCGCTCCACGTCACCCACCCTCATCCAGACGAAGCACCGCGCCGGCCCGGCGGCGGTTCAGCGCGTTCTGGCCTGCCGCCGTCAGCAAGATCAGGATCAGCGCCCCCGCGGCGGGCGCGATCAGCGTTACCAGGTCCGGCCGCAGCGACACGGGGGCGCTCGACCCGGTGAACGCGGACAGGTCGAGCCCCGGGCTGATCAGCGGGCCGAGCGCGAGGCTGGCCAGCTCGCCGCCCAGAATCGCGACGAGCAGCAGCGGCAGCGCGTCGAGCAGGGCAAGGCGCCGGGCCTGGCGGGCGGTCATGCCCATCGCGGTGAGCCACACGCCGAGCGTGGTCCGGTCCCGCCCGGTCAGCAGCACCCCGAGCAGCACCGCGGCGACAGCGCAGGCAGCAGCGGCGCCAGCGGCCTCCTCGAGCGCCAGGTCGGACCCGTGCACCATCGGCGAGTCCGCGGCGGCCTGCAGCGCCGCGGCCCTGGACGTGATCTGGCCGCCGGGAAGCGCGCGCGCCACCACGGCCCGCAGCGCACGCATGTCGATGTGGGCGCCGGTGAGCAGCATGGTGTTCGGCGTAGTGCTCCCGATCAGCCGGGAATTCACCCAGGCCGGGAGGATGACAAACGAGCCGCCGCCGGGAAGCGCCGGGGTGCTGCTCTCGGTCGCGGCCACCCGGAGCGGCAGGTCGGCGCCATCGAATGCGAGCCGCCGCGATCCGGCCCTGATGGCCGCGGCCACGTTCGGCGAGGCGATCGCCGGTACGGTGCCGCCGCGCTGGCGAGCAGGCGGCGGCGCCAGCAGCCGGGCCGGGAACGCCGGCCACGGCGTGTCGGCCACCAGCGCCGCGTACTGCGCCGGGTCAACGATGATCACGCCGGTCGTCAGCGCGCCGGTCGACCCGACCAGCAGGTTGGCGGCCTCGGTCGAGCCCGAGGACATCACGAACGCGGCGGACGCGCGCCGCACCCCGGGCGCGGCGGCCATCGCGGCCTGCGCCGCCGGGCTGATCGAGGTGCTGGCCCCGGCGGCGTCGACCACGGCGTCCGCGCCGGTCTGCCGCCACGACGCGGCGGTTTGGCCGCTGGTCACCGCGGCGCGGACCATGCCGCCGAGCGCGATCACCGCCATCGCGACCACCAGCGCGAGCGCGGGCAGCAGCGGGACCGGCCGGGCCCGCGCCGACCGGGCGATGCCGAGGAATCCGACCGTGCCCCGGCGTGCCGCCGCCAGCCGCGCCACGGCCCGCAGCGGCACCGGGTACACCCGGGCCGCGATCAGCCCGGCCGCAACGGCGATCAGGACCGGGGCGGCCACCAGGTACGGGTCGACGCCCGCTCCGGGTGCGAGCCCGCGTACCCGAAACGCGACCACGCCGCCCACCACCACGACGATCGCGGTCGACTCGATCACCAGCCTGCGTGCCGAGCGGCGCGGCACGGTCAGGTCGGCGCGGCCGGTCCCGGCCAGCGACCGCAGGCCGCGGTGTTCCCAGGCGGCCAGCAGCGCCGGGGCGGTCAGCGCGACTGCCGCGGCGAGCGCCGCGAGCACCCAGCTTGCCGTGCTGCCCCCGTCCGGCACCGCCACGATCCCCAGGGCGATGCCCGCGGCCAGGGCGGGCCCCGCCGCCCCGGCCGCCGCGCCGAGGACCCGGCCCGCTATCTGCCCGGTGCTCCCGCCGCGGGCCCTGCTCAGCGCCAGTTCCGCGCGGAACGCGTCGGTGAGCGCCGCGGCCCCGATCAGCAGCAGGATCGCGGTGGCCGCGGCGACCCCGGCGAGCAGCAGCGCGTCGGTGGTGCCCACGGCCGCCTGCCCGGCGATAAACGCCGACAGGACCCCGGTGCCCTCGGCCGTGAGCGACGGCGGGCCCCCTAGCTGCGCGGCGCCGCCGGGCCCGAACGCCCGGCCCGCCTGCACCGCCTGCAGCGCGGCCTCCCCGGCATTGCCGCTGGTCATGTTCGTCATCTCGGCCAGCATGCCCGGTGCCTGTGCCGCGGTGAGGCCGCCGGTGCTGAGCGGGAAGTCCCACGTGATCGTGGTGTTGGCACCAACCAAGGCCGCCTGCAGCGCGGGCAGCTCGCCCGGCCCGATGAGCACCGCGCCCTGCCAGTAATCCGGGCCGGACAAGGGCTTGTACAGGTAGGGGGCGGCCACCAGCGGGTCGGCGGTCCAGAACGCCGACGAGGGACCGGTCGGCTCGAGCACCCCGGTGATACTCAGCTGGATCGGCGGATCGCTCGTCGGCATGCTGGGGATCCGGCCGATGCGGACCACCGATCCCGGCCGCAGCCCGAACGTCCTGGCCGTCGCCGCGGTGATCGCGGCCTGCAGGGTGACGGCATGCACGCCGGTCGTGCTGGGGGTGGCGGATTGCGGCAGCGTTCCCGAGATCAGCCTTGCGTTGCTGGTCAGCGCGGTCCTATAGGCGATCTCCAGTTTCGGCGGCTCGCCCAGGATCACCTGTGGCTCCGCGTTGAGCACGCTGAACAGTTGCGTGGTCAGGCCGGCCCAGCGCTGCCGGGCCGGAGACACCAGCGGCGGGCGCAGGTAGGAGGCCATCACACGGGACATGGTCTGGATCTGGGCCGCGGTCGCCGGCGGGCCGGAGCCGGTGACCTGCCAGGAAGACGTGGCGGTGATGCCGAAGCCGCCGCTGCGCTGCGCCAGGGTCTGCCGCAGCGCGTTGTCCTGCAGCGAGGTGATCTCCCGCGGCCCGGCCGTCGCCAGGAACGCGGCCAGCAGCGCGATCACGGCCAGCGCCAGGCAGGGGCCCGGGCCGGCCTCGCCGGCCAGGAACCGCCGGAGGCGGGACGCCGTCGGCACGGTCATGTCTCGGCCTCCAGCCGGGTGCGCGCGGCCAGCCCGGCCCGCCGGGCCGGGCCGAGCGCCGCGATCACGACCGGCACGGCCGCGGTCACCAGGGCCACGGCGACCGGCACGGCCAGCGGGACCTGCACCAGGACCGCGGGCTGCGGATGAGCACCGGTCGCGGTGAGCGTGACCGCCGGGACCACGAGCCTGGCCAGCACGCCGCCGAGGACGAGGCCGGCCACGGCCGCGGGGATGCCGAGGGCGGCCTGCTCGAGGCAGAGCAGCCGGGTGAGCTGACGGCGGGTGGCGCCGAGCGCCGCCAGCAGCGCGAGGTCACGGGCCCGCTCGCCCGCCGTGGCCGCGGCCACGGCGAAGCCGGCCCAGGCCAGGATCACGGCGGCGGCGGCGATCGCGAGCATCGCGAGCTGCGGCGCCGCCCCCAGCGGGTTGGCCAGCAACGAGGCAGCCAAGGACGCCCGGTCGGTGAGCGTGGCGCCGCCGGGCAGCCTGGTCGGCGCGGCACCCGCGGTGCGCAGCCACCACTCGCTCACCGGCTCCGGCGGCGCGCCGTCGGCGGCCAGCGTCTGCTGCAGCAGGCCCTGGTCCACCACGATCCCCCCGGACCCGCCGATGGTGGGGAATCCGGCGATCACACTGATGATCGTCACCCGCACGGTCGTGTTGCCCACCTGGATCGGGAAGGTCGAGCCCCGGCCCTGGCCCGTGGTGGCCGTGAACGCGCTGGTAGCTGCCGCTGGCAGCGTGCGAGCCGGCTGGGACGGTGCGACCGAGATCGACGCGAGCAGCGTTGAGGCCGGCGCGCCGAACTGCGGCGGGTAGATGCCATCCCCCGGCTGGAACGCCACCGTCAGGCTGGTTCCCCGGGCTGCCGTGCTGGTGACCGACGGCTGAATGGTGACCTGGCCGGAGCCGGCGGTGGTTGACGAGGCCAGGCGGCTGCCCGCCGTGGCCGCTGCGAACGGCGCGCCAAAGCGGCCGGTCATGCCCGCGGCCCCGCGCACCGACTCGATCGATAGCGTCGCCCCCGATACCTGCGTGGCCGGCATGACATACTGCAGGCTGAACCCGGTGATGTGCAGCGGGTACGCAGCCTTGTTGCCGGGGGCGACGGGCACGACCAGCGTTGACTCCGTCCCGTTGGTGTGCAGCAGGCCCGCCTGCAGCTGATACGGGATCCCGAACCCGTCCGTGACGTCAACGAACAGGAGGGGCTGGCCGACCGACCTGGCGTGCAGGCTCGCGGTGATCTCCAGGCGCGCCGGCCGGCCGGGAACTGGCGCTCCCGGAATAGACGCCGCCCCGTGGCCCGCGGTAGGTGATAGCCGGTCGAGCAACGCCGTCGGTGACCCGCCGACGAGGTCCGGCCGTATCGCGGCGACCGACGCGGCCGGCCGTGCGTCCAGCGCCAGCAGCGTCGCGGTGGTCGAATTCGGCATCATGACCGATGACCGGATCACCGGGGTGCTCCCCGTGACCCCGCGCGCGCCGGTCAGTGTGGCCACCTGGCCCAGCGAGAGGGGTGCCTGCGGCGACAGGTCGACGCGCTCGTCGGCCCCGGTGGCGAAGCTGGCCTGGTCCTGCGCCGAGCGCTGCCAGCTGCTCCACTGCGCCACCGCGAGCACGCTGGTGGCCACCGCGAGCACCGCGAGCAGCACCGGCCCGGCCTGGCGCAGCGGCCTGCGGCTGATCTGCCACGCTGCCACCGCGGCGGTCATGTCGCGGCCCCGGCTGGCCGCGCGGTCACCGAGCCGGACCACGAGCGGCAGCAGCCGCAGCAGGATGACCGCTCCGGCGACGAGGGCCAGCACTGGCGCGCTGACCAGGATCGGGTCGATGCCGATCAAGCCGCTCAGACCCGTCGATACCGGGGCGGCGTAGCGCACGAGCTGCCAGACGGCCAGCCCGGCGAGCACCAGCAGGCCGAGGTCGGCGCCGGCGCGGGTGGCCGCGCCCAGTGCGCGCCGGCGCCCCCGCTGGGCGCGCTCGCGCACCGGCGAGCCCGCGGTGCGCAGCCACGGGAGCGCGATCACGATCAGGCACCCGGCGGCCACCGCCGTCGCCGCCACCCACGCGGCAGCCGGGAACGCGACCGGCAGCCGCAGCCCGCTGCGGCTGAGCGGGCCGTGACGGGCCAGCGGCGGCAGCAGCAGGCCGGCCACCACCGGGCCGGCGATCACCGACGGCAGGACCAGCAGCACCGCCTCGGCAAGGCCGGACCCGGCCAGCTGCCACCGGGAGGCGCCCCGCGAGCGCAGCAGCGCGGCCTCAGCCTGGCGCTGGCTGCTCAGCATCACCGTGGCGAGCGCCAGCGTCGCCCCGGCGATGACGAGCAGGATCGCCGCGCCAATCGCCAGCTGGGACCTGGTCACGACCAGCGCCGTTCCCAGGCCCGACAGCAGCCCGGGCAGCCCGGTGGACACGGTCTGGTTCTGCAGTCCGGCTATGCCGCTGACCTTGTTCACGGCCGACCGCAGCCGGTCTGAAACGGCCCGTAGGTCGTCGGCCCCCACCCTGGCCACGTCGGGCAGGGCATCCCACGCGGCGGCGTCAACGGTGACGTGCGCGGCAGCCATCACCGCGGGGGTGGTCACCAGGGGCCCGTAGTCGGCGAACCCGCCCGATTGCTGCACGCCGGCCGATGCGGAGCCGAGCAGCCAGTACGGGCTGTCCGGCTGCAGCGGGCGGAAAATCCCCGTGATGCGGACGTCGACCGGGGCCCCGCTGACGCTCTCATGCAGCCGGAGCGTCTGCCCGGCCGCCAGGTGCAGGCTCCGGGCCAGGCCAGCCGGCACCGCGGCGGGCACCGCCGCCGGGCCGCTCACCACGGTGGGCCAGGAGCCGGTGACCAGCGAGGCGTGCGCGTTCAGCGCGGTCAACGAGATCAGGTGGGTCTGCGCGTTCGGCAGGCCGGTGCCGCGCGGGAGGTCGAGATAATCGGAACTGGCGGCGCCCCAGACCGCGACCGGCGCGCCGCCGAGCGCGGTGGTGAACGATGACCGCAGCTTGGCCGCGACCGCGGGCACCGTGGCGGCCGAGCTCACCGACGCGTTCACCGAGATCGTGGTGCCGGGGTTGCCTGCCAGCGAGGTACGCACGGCGTGGCTGCTGACCGTGGCGGAAAACGCGGCGAGCGCCGCGAGCAGCGTCGCGGCGAGCAGCACGGTCAGCGCCGCGGCGGCGAGCGCGAGCCGATGCGGCAGGAGGCGCCGGACGATGGCGGGCGCTCTTCGCACGACCCCCTGTCACCTCGCCTTCCGCCCGTAAGGCAGGACCCGCCGCCCGTCGCGCCGCCCTCAGATCACCCTGGCACGAACCGGCCGGGCAGATCCACAGCCGAGACCAGCCGGAGACCGATTTGCGCGCCTGCCGTAATCAGGAGCTATCCGATTATCGACGAACTTTCACGGTCATAGTGACTCGCTGTGCGCGAACGTTGCCGGGGCCATCGCCACTAGACTCACCTGGCGTGACCGCACCCAAGCCCGCCGAGCTTTCTCCCCAGTACGCGCCCGCCGACGTCGAGGGGCGCCGGTACCGGCTCTGGGAGGAGCGCGGCCTGTTCACCCCCGACGCGTCGTCGCCCGCGCCGCCGTTCTCGGTCGTGATCCCGCCCCCGAACGTGACCGGCTCGCTGCACATCGGCCATGCCCTCGACCACACCCTGATCGACGCGCTGGTCCGGCGGCGGCGGATGCAGGGCTACAACACGCTCTGGCTGCCCGGCATGGACCACGCGGGCATCGCCACCCAGAACGTCGTGGAACGCGAGCTGGCCAAGGAGGGCCTCAGCCGGCACGACCTGGGCCGGGAGGCCTTCATCGAGCGGGTCTGGCGGTGGAAGGAAGAGTCCGGCGGCGCCATCCTCGGCCAGATGCGGCGGCTCGGCGACAGCGTGGACTGGTCCAGGGAACGCTTCACCATGGACGAGGGCCTGTCCCGCGCGGTTCAGACGATCTTCAAGCGGCTGTTCGACGACGGGCTCATTTACCGGGCGCAGCGGATCATCAACTGGTGCCCCCGGTGCCTGACCGCGCTGTCGGACATCGAGGTCGACCACTCCGACGACGAGGGCGAGCTGGTGTCGGTCAGGTACGGCGACGGGCCCGGCGCCGTCGTGGTCGCCACCACCCGGGTGGAGACCATGCTCGGCGACACCGCGGTCGCGGTGCACCCGGACGACCCCAGGTACGCCCGGCTGGTCGGCACCGAGGTGGAGCTGCCGCTCTCCGGCCGGCGCATTCCCATCGTGGCCGACCCGCATGTCGATCCGGAGTTCGGCACCGGCGCGGTCAAGGTGACGCCGGCGCACGACCCGGATGACTTCGAGATCGGCCGGCGTCACGAGCTGCCCAGCATCACGATCATGGATGAGCGCGGCGTGATCACCGCGCACGGCCCGTTCCAGGGCCTGGACCGGTTCGAGGCCAGGCCGGCGATCCTGGCCGCGCTGCGCGAGCAGGGCCGGGTGGTCGCCGAGCAGCGCCCGTACCTGCACTCGGTCGGGCACTGCCAGCGGTGCAGCACCACGGTCGAGCCGAGGCTGTCGCTGCAGTGGTTCGTCAAGGTGGCGCCGCTGGCCAAGGCCGCCGGGGACGCGGTCCGCGACGGCCGGGTGCGGATCATCCCCCGGCAGATGGCCGGACGCTACTTCGACTGGGTCGACGACATGCACGACTGGTGCATCAGCCGCCAGCTCTGGTGGGGTCACCGGATCCCGGTCTGGTACGGGCCCGGCGGCGAGGTCGTCTGCGTGGGGCCCGGCGAGCGCCCGCCGTCCGCCGATGGCTGGCACCAGGACCCGGACGTGCTGGACACCTGGTTCTCGTCGGCGCTCTGGCCCTTCTCCACGCTCGGCTGGCCGGACGACACCCAGGACCTGCGCGTCTTCTACCCGACGAGCGTCCTCGTCACCGGCTACGACATCCTGTTCTTCTGGGTCGCCCGGATGATGATGTTCGGGCTGTACGCGATGTCCAGCGCGGATCCGGACGCCGCGGTGCCGTTCCGCCGTGTCGCCCTGCACGGGCTGGTCCGCGACGCCTACGGCAAGAAGATGTCCAAGTCGCGGGGGAACACCGTGGACCCCCTGGACTGGATCGACCGCTTCGGCGCCGATGCGACGCGGTTCACCCTGGCCCGCGGCACGAGCCCGGGCAGCGACGTCGCGGTCAGCGAGGACTGGGCGGCGGGCGCGCGGAACTTCTGCAACAAGCTCTGGAACGCGGCCAGGTTCGCGCTGCTGAACGGCGCGGACGCCGGGGCTGCGCTGCCCGGCCCGGCCGGGCCCGCGCGCTCCGCCATGGCGGTGCCGGACCGCTGGATCCTGTCCCGGCTCGCCGCGGTTACCGCCGAGGTGGACGAGCTGTTCGAGCAGTTCGAGATCGGCAAGGCCTGCGAGGCGCTGTACCATTTCGCCTGGGACGAGTTCTGCGACTGGTACCTGGAGCTGGCCAAATCATCGCTGAGCGGGGCGGCACGGGGCGACCCTGAAGCAACCGCCACGACGCGCGCGGTGCTCGGGCACGTGCTCGACCGGCTGCTGCGGCTGATCCACCCGGTGATGCCGTTCGTCACCGACGAGCTGTGGACCCACCTGACCGGCGGCGAGTCGGTCATGGTGGCCGCCTGGCCGGGGGCCGTGGCGCCCGGCGGCTTCGCGGAGGGCGGGCCGCTGCCGCCGCTGCAGCGTGATCCGGAGGCCGAGGCGGAGATCGAGGCGCTGATGCGGCTGGTGACCCAGGTGCGCAGGTTCCGCTCGGACCAGGGCCTGCGGCCGTCCCAGCCGGTGCCCGCGGTCCTGGCCGGCATCGAGGCAACCCCGCTGGCCGGCCACGAGGCCGCGATCAGGTCGCTGCTGCGGCTCGCCGCGCCGGGGGACCGGTTCTCGCCGACGGCCTCGGTGCAGGCAGAAGGGGTGACCGTGCAGCTGGACACCGCCGCGGCGATCGACATCGGCGCCGAGCGGCGCCGGCTGGAGAAGGACCTGGCCGCCGCGCGCGCCGACGCGGCCGCGACCCAGCGCAGGCTCGGCACGCCGTCGTTCGTCGAACGGGCGCCCGAGGCCGTCGTGGCGCGCAGCCGCGACCGCCTGGCCGCGGCCCAGGAGGAGATAGCCAGTCTCGAGCGGCGCCTCGCCGCGCTGCCGCGGTCCGGCTGACCGCCCGACCCAGCCGCGGCCCCGCCGCGAGCAACGACAGCAACGCGCCAACGATGTCATCAGAGCGACAGCAGATGCGCATCGATGCTGCCGGTCCGCGGGCCCGCCCGGCGGCGCGCCGCTCTGCAGCGGCGTCTGCATGTGCGTCATAACCGGTCTGTCACGGTTTCGCTACCCTTCGGGCCATTCGCATGAAGAGCGCCAATCGGGCTGTACCGTCAGTTAAATGCAGGCGCCTTTCAGCTCCCGGATTCGCGGACGAATAGCGGCGCTGTGCGCGGCGGCCCTGGTAATTGCCGCTGCCGGCTGCGCGAGCAGCGCAAGCACCAGTTCCGGGAACGGCGCGCCGGTCACCGGCGGAACCGCGGTCCTGGCCGAGCCGCCGTCGACCATCCCGAACTACATCTGGCCTTACACGCCCAGCGCCGACTTCAGCGACATCAACACCGATAACCTGCAGTATCTGCTGTACCGGCCGCTGTACTGGTTCGGCGAGAACGGCCAGCCGACGGTCAACTACCCGCTGAGCCTCGCGAATCCGCCGATGTTCGACGGCGACAAGGTCACGATCACGCTGAAGCACTACATGTGGTCCAATGGCACCCAGGTAACCGCCCAGGACGTGGTCTTCTGGCTGAACATGGAGCTTGCCGAGCCCGCGAATTTCGGCGGTTATACGGGCTTCCCCGGAAACGTGAAGGACATCACGGTGGTCAGCCCGACCGAGCTGACGATGGTGATGGACCAGGGATATTCGCCGACCTGGTTCCTGTACAACGAACTGAGCCAGATCACCCCGATGCCGCTGGCCTGGGACCGCACCGCGGCCGGCCCCAGCAGCTGCGCTACCACGGTCAGCAAGTGCGCGGCGGTGTACAGCTACCTGGACGGCCAGGCCAAGGACCTGAGCACGTACGCGACGTCGTCGCTGTGGGCCGTGGTGGACGGGCCGTGGAAGCTGAGCGCGTTCAGCGCCGACGGGCACGTCACGTTCGTGCCGAACAAGAAGTACTCCGGCCCGGTCAAGCCGAAGCTGGCCGCGTTCGAGGAGGTGCCGTTCACCACCGACGCGGTCGAGTACGACGTGCTGCAGTCGCCGAGCGCCAGTACCAAGATCGATGTTGGCTACCTGCCCACCGAGGATGCGCCCGCGAAGCCCACGGGTGCGGCCGTGGGCACCAACCCGCTGGCCGCGAAGGGCTACTCGCTGCAGCCGTGGGAGATCTGGGGGATCAACTACTACGTGCTGAACTACCAGTCGACCACCGGCAACGCCCCGATCTTCAGGCAGCTCTACTTCCGTGAGGCGCTGGCGTACCTGATGAACCAGGCCGCGGTAATCTCCGGGCCGCTCCGCGGTTACGGCACGGCCACCGTGGGCCCGGTCCCTGACACGCCGATGACCTCGTTCCTTTCGCCCAAGGGCAAGCAGGGCGACCCGTTCCCTTACGACCCGGCCAAGGCGAAGTCCCTGCTGGCTAGCCACGGCTGGCAGGTGGTGCCGAACGGCGTCACCACCTGCGCCGACCCGAGCCTGTGCGGCGCCGGCGTCAAGAAGGGCGAGGGGCTGAGCTTCAACTTCCCCTACGCGTCCGGGTTTTCCTGGGTGACCTCGGAGATGACGCAGCTCCAGTCCAACGCGGCCGCGCTTGGCATCAAGCTGAACATCGCGCCAGAGCCGTTCAACGAGGTGACCGCGCTGGCCGGGGGCAACTGCGTGGTCACCAAGACCTCCTGCGACTGGGACATGGCCAACTGGGCAGGCGGCTGGTCGTTCGCGCCCGACTTCCTGCCGACCGGCGAGGAGCTGTTCAGGTGCGGCGCGGTCGCGAACTCGGGCGGCTACTGTGACCCGGCGAACGACGCACTGATCAGCAAGACCCTTACCAGCAGCGACCTCGGCGACATGTACACGTGGGAGGACTACCTGGCCACCCAGCTCCCGGTGCTCTGGCAGCCGAACGCCGACTACCAGCTGACCGAGGTGACCGGCAACCTGAAGGGGGTCACCCCGCAGAGCCCGACGCTCGACATCACCCCGGAGAGCTGGTACTTCGTGAAGTAACCCGACCCGCGGGGGGCTGCGCCCCCCGCGTACCCCCAGGTAGCCCGGGCGGCTCTGGCCCCGAGCAGCCCGGGGGGCTGCGCCCCCCGCGTACCCCCAGGTAGCCCGGG
>Ga0335075_10003223_pt1 | contig 25937 bp, 26 predicted proteins | sample Lox_Sample_24_FD_206723 | JGI IMG/M metagenome (GOLD analysis project Ga0335075, IMG submission 206723) | Soil microbial communities from Loxahatchee National Wildlife Refuge, Florida, United States - Lox_Sample_2.4 | ecosystem: Environmental > Terrestrial > Soil > Wetlands | place: USA...
TACCAGCCGGCGGACTCCCCGCTGCCGCAGGGCTCCTACCGGGCGCTGGCCGCAACCGCGAACCACTTTGCCAGGGAGTCCCACATGGACGAGGTGGCGCATGCGGTGGGCGCCGACCCGCTCGAGTTCCGGCTGCGCCACCTCACCGACCCCAGGCTCGCCGGCGTGTTCCGGGCGGCCGCGGCCCGGCTGGGAGCGCCGCTGCGGCCGCGGCCGGCAGGCCAGCGCGACGGCACCGGGGCCGGGATCGCTGGCGGCGCCGAGAAGGGCGGCCGGGTCGCCACCGCGGCGGAGGTGCGGGTGGACCGCGACGGCACGCTGCACGTCACCCGCCTGGTCACCGCGTTCGACTGCGGTGCCGTCGTCGACCCGGGCAACCTGGCCAACCAGATCGAGGGCGCCGTGATGATGGGCCTGGGCGGCGCGCTGTTCGAGGCGATCGACTTCGCCGACGGGCAGATCCGCAACGCCTCGCTCTCGCAGTACCGGGTGCCCCGCCTCCCGGACCTGCCTGAGGTCGAGGTCGTCCTGGTCGACCGGCCCGACCAGCCGTCGGCCGGTGGCGGCGAGACCCCGATCATCGCGGTCGCCCCGGCGATCGGCAACGCGATCTTCAGCGCCTGCGGCGTCCGGCTGCGCGCGATGCCGCTCGCCCCGGGCGGCGTGGTCCGGTCCGGCGGCACTGCACCGGTGAGCAGCCGCGCGGCATCCGAGCTTCACGAAGACTTCCCTGCGCGGTAACCCAACCAGGGCCGGGCCGGTCACGTGACGGATAAGTCGGCGTCGGCCTGCCGGGCGGCGAACGCCCGCAGGCCGTCCTCGCGCCAGCGCCACGCGGACTCCTCGACCGGGGGGTCCACCACCACCTGCGGCATCCCGCCGCGCGCGAGGTCCGCCCGGAGCGCCTGCAGCGGCACACACGCCCAGGGCTGGTAGCGCCCGAGCGCGGCGACCAGCCGGGCGACCGTGGAGAACACCGGCAGCACCAGCGTGCCGTCGGCCAGCGTGCGCACCTCGTACGTCAGTTCCCTGCTGTCGCCGCTCACCCGGGGCCGGGCCGGGACGAACACCAGCTCCTGCGACCGCGGCTGACCCGCCACGATGACCCTCCGTACCTCGGCAGCGGGGACAAAGGTACCGCGCCACGGCAGGCGGGGTGTCCTTCGGGCGGCCGCCGAGCGACGATGGGCGTGGAGCTTCCGGCAGGCGATGGGAGTCATCATGAAGTTCGTTTTCTTCCCGCTGAATCCTTACCGGGAGCTTCCCCCCGACTTCGAGGACCGTTACGAGAGCGTCTACGTCACCCCGCCCAACGACGAGCTGTGTGATCCCGCCAGGGCCGGCCAGTTCTACAATTGGACGCTCGATGAATATGAGCACGCCGCGCGTCTCGGGTTTGACGGGCTGGGCATCAACGAGCACCATCAGAACGCCTACGGCTACTTCAACTCGCCGAACCTGTTCGCCGCCGCGCTCGCCCGGACCACGCGGGACGCCGCGCTTGTCCTGCTCGGCAATACCCTCGCGCTCTACCAGCCGGCGCTGCGCGTCGCCGAGGACATCGCGGTGCTGGACACGCTCAGCGGTGGCCGCGTCGTGGCCGGGATGCCGGTGGGCACCCCGATGGACACCTCGTTCGCCTACGGCGTCACCCCGTCGCAGGTGCGCTCGCGCTTCCACGAGGCCAGGGAACTGATCCTGCAGGCATGGACGCGGCCCGGGCCGTTCCACTTCAACGGCCGGTTCACCAAGCTGCGCTACGTCAACCCGTGGCCCAGGCCGCTGCAGCGGCCACACCCGCCGATCTGGCTCGCCGGCGGCCAGTCCCTGGAGACGTTCGAGCTGGCGGCGCGGGAAGACTACGCGTACAACTTCCTCAACTTCAACGGTTACAAGTTCGCCCTCGACACGATGCGCATATTCTGGGAAACCGTGGAACGGCACGGCAAGGATAAGAACCCGTTCCAGGGTGGCTTTTTCCAGCAAATCGTCGTGGCCGATACCGACGCCGAGGCAGAGCGTCTCTACCTTGAGCACATCCAGTATTTCTACCGCAAGTGCCTGCACATTCCGCCTTACTATTTCGCGGCTCCCGGCTACACGTCCAAGCGGAGCGCCGATTTCCAGATGCGCCGCTCACCCGCTGCCGCGGCGGTCCGCGAGGCGGTGCGGGAGGGGAAGTGGTCGAACTACATCGAGCACGGGATCGTCATCGCGGGCAGCCCCGACACCGTCGCCGACCGGCTGGCCGAGGCGATCAAGGGCCTGCACATCGGGCACCTGATGGCGTCGCTGCAGATCGGGTCGATGGGGCATGAGCTCACGCTGCAGAACCTCACGCTGTTCGCCGAGAAGGTCATGCCCAGGCTGCGCGGCATCTGGGACGCCGACGGCTGGCCGGACCCGTGGTGGCCCTCGGGCGCCAGCACCGCGGGCAGCGCGTGACGATGAGCCGAACCCGGGAGGACACCGCCATGCCCGTCACCGAGCAGACCGTCAGCCTTCCAGGATCACCGCTGGTCGCGAAAGTGCTGGCCGGCGGGACCGGGGATCCCGTCGTGTACTTCCACGGCGCCTCCGGGAACGCGTGGACGCCGCTGCATGACCGCCTGGCGGAGCGGTTCACCGTCTACGCGCCGTGGCACCCGGGCTGGGATACGCTCGACGACCTCGAGCTGTTCGACTCGCTGCTCGACCTGGTGCTCTACTACGTCGACATCTTCGACGCGCTGGGCCTGGAACGGCCCGACTGCGTGGGGCACTCGTTCGGCGGCATGGTGGCCGCGGAGATCGCCGCCATCCGGCCCGACCGGGTGCGCCGCGTCGCGCTGATCGCCCCGTGGGGCCTGTGGCGCGATGATCAGCCCGTTGCCGACATCTGGGGGATGCCGCCCGGCCGGGTCGCCGAACTGCTGTGGCACGACCCGCGCTCGGACGTGGCCGCGGCGAGTGCCCCGGCCGCAGACCCCGAGGCGATGCTCCGGTCCTACCTGGCCAGTTCCGCGGCGGCTCACTTCGTCTGGCCGATCCCCGATCGCCACCTGGACCGCCGGCTCCGCCGCATCACCGCGCCCACGCTGCTGGTGTGGGGACAGCAGGACCGCCTGGTGCCGGTCTCGTACGCGCAGGACTTCGCCGCGCGCCTCCCCGACGCCACCGTGCGCCTGATCGACGCGGCGGCGCATAACGTCCACCTCGAGCATCCCGGCGCGGTCGCCGCTGCGATAGCCCAGCACCTGGATGCCGCGCCGGTGGATGCGGCGCGGTGATCAGCCAGGCGGAGAATGGCCGCATGAGCGCGCGCCAGGCCCCTGACTGCGTGGTGGCGGGAGGCAGCCTGGTTGGCCTGTCCGCCGCGATCGCGCTGTCCCGGCTCGGGATGAACGTGACGGTGCTGGAGTGCAGCCCGTCCCGTGCCGTGGCCGGCGGCGGGGGCCTGGGCGTGGACGTCGCGCTGCTGCAGCAGGTGACCGGCATCGACGGGGAGCCCCCGGTCGTGCACGGGATCGACCGCGATACCACTGCATGGCACCTGCTGCAGGGCTGGCTGGAAGACCACGCGGCGCGCAGCGCCGGGGTGACGGTGCACCGCGGAGCCGAGGTGACGGGCGTGCGGGCAGGCAGTGACGCCGAGCCTGCCCGAGTTGCGACCGCAGACGGCAGGGAGTACCGGGCCGACCTGGTGATCGGCGCGGACGGGGCGCGGAGCACGGCCCGCGCCGGCGTGGCGCCGGACGACCCGGACGCCCGTTACGCCGGGGTGCTGCTCTGGCGCACCCTGGTGGACGAGCGGGCCCTGCCGGGCGGCGTGCCATCGCTGCGCCCCGGTGAGCCGTCCCGGGAGGTCTACGCGGGGCCCTACCGCCTGGTGACCTACCTGGTGCCCGGGGCGGCCGGCGAGACCGGCGTCGGGCACCGCCGACTGAACCTGGTCTGGTATGACCCGGAGCAGCGCGATCTGCTCCGGGACCGGGGCTTGCTCGAGGGCGAGACGGTCCGCGGCAGCCTGTCGCCGGGGGCGCTGCCCGAGCCGGTCCGCGAGCGGCTCGCCGCGTTCGCCGCGGCGAACTGGCCCAGCCCGTGGCGCGATGCGCTCGCGCTGGCCCTGGCCGGCGGAACGGTGTTCGGGACCCCGATCGTGCACTACATGCCGCGGCGGCTGGCCCGTGGCCGGGCAGCGCTGGCCGGCGATGCCGCGCACGCAGCCAGCCCCATGGTCGGCGGCGGGTTCCGTGAGGGACTCCACGACGTGGCGGCTCTGGCCCAGAGCATGGCGGGGCTGACCGCTGCTGCGGCGGTGCCGGACGCGCTGGGCCGCTATCAGGACCTGCGCCTCGGCCCTGCCATACGGCACGTTTCGGTCAGCGAGCGGGCCACGGCCGCCTACCTGGCTCACGCGGCCACCGCGCCGGGAGGGTGACAGCGCCGCGAGTTCCCGCGGGCCACACTGTGCGACGAGTGGGCCGTTCAGGTAAAAAGCGAGGTACAAACCCGCAACCCGGACCTGGACGGAGGACGCAGTGCCTGCAACGCACACGGTCGAGTCGACGCCGGACACCGTGCGCTCGGGGTACCTGGACCCGGCCGCGAAGGCGGTCGCGACGGTCGCACCCGGGGACACCGTGCTGCGCGACCTGGGTGTGGGCAGTCACCTGTTCCTGCCGGTTGCCAAGCCGGGCGGGCGGATCTGGCTTGGGGACGTGCACGCTCTGCACGGCGACGGGGTGGTGGACCAGACCGCGATCGAGACCGCGGCCGAGGACCTGGAGATCCGCTGCGACCTGCACAAGCAGGTCGCCCTGCCGGGCCCGGTCGTCGAGCCCGGCGCGCGCGACGGCGAGGCGGTCGCGCGGTCCGTGCTGGTGATCATCGATCCCGCGGCGCCGCCTGCCATCCGCGCCGCCGCGCTCATCACGCAGGAACTGCGCCGCGACGGCGGCTCGTGGCGCATCGCGCGGCGCACGGTGGCGCGGGCAGCCGGGCAGCGCTGACCGCCCATGCCGACGGCACGAGCTGACGGACAACAGGGAATGCGCCTGCCATGACGAGTCCCACCCAGCCCAGCCCCGTCGTCGCCGCGGGCCACACCGCCGTGTCGGCGTGGTCGCCGTTCCGTCATCGCCTGTTCGCGGCGATGTGGGGGGCCCAGTTCGTCAGCAACATCGGCACCTGGATGCAGACGGTGGCCGCGCAGTGGCTCATGCTGACCCTGACCAGCTCCGCGGTTTACGTCGCGCTGGTCCAGACGGCGGCGGGCCTGCCCGTGGTGCTGTTCGCGATCCTGGCCGGGACGATCGGTGACCTGGTCGACCGCAAGCGCTTTCTGCTGATCACGCAGACCTTCATGCTGGCCGCGGCGACGGTTCTCGGCGTCCTGGCGGTCGCCGGGCTGGTCACGCCCTGGGTGCTGCTGGCGTTGCTGTTCGCGGTGGGCACCGGGCAGGCGCTGACCAGCCCGACCTGGCAGACGCTCCAGCCCGAACTGGTCGCCGCGGCGGAGCGGCCGCAGGCCATCTCGCTCGGCTCGGTGAACCAGAACCTCGCCCGCGCCGTGGGCCCCGCCATCGGCGGCATCATCCTCGCGGCCGCCGGCGCGGGCACGGTCTTCCTGATCAACGCGGCCAGCTTCGCGGCCGTGATCGCCGTGATCGCAACATGGCACTCGGCCCGCGCGCCGGATGCGCTGCCCCGTGAGCACGTCGGCGAGGCGGTCCGGGCCGGCGGCCGCTATGTCGCTGCCAGCCCGGTGCTGCGCGTGATCATGGCGCGGGCGGGGCTGTTCATCTTCTTCGCCAGCGCCATATGGGCCCTGCTGCCGCTGATCGCCCGGTCGGCCCTGCACCTGGGCTCGGGCGGCTACGGGCTGCTGCTCGGCAGCGTCGGCATCGGCGCGGTGGCCGGCGCGGCCGTGCTGCCGCGGCTGCGCGCCCGGCTGTCGCCGGACGCGATGCTGGCAGCAGGCTCCGTCGGGCTGGCCGCCATGACGCTGCTCCTCGCCTACGCCCGGGTGACCGCGGTGGCCGCCGTTGTCCTCGTCGCGGGCGGGGCCTGCTGGGTCACGGTGCTGTCCACGCTGAGCTCGCTGTATCAGCTGTCCCTGCCGCGCTGGGTCAAGGCCCGCGGCATGTCGTTCTACCTGATCGTGTTCCAGGGCGGCAACGCGGTCGGCAGCGCGGTCATGGGCCTCGCGGCCGAGCGCACCGGGTTGTCGCCCACGCTGACGATCGCGGCCGCGGGACTCGCCCTCGGCCCGCTCGCCGGGCTGCGGTGGCGATTCCGGCCAATCCCGCCCGGGGACCTGCTGCCCGCCGGCGAGGTGCCGGCGCCGCACATCACGTCGGACGAGGTTCCCGAGGGCCCGGTCCTGGTCACCGTCGAATACCGGGCCGCCCCCGGCCAGGAGGACGAGCTGATGACCGCCCTGCACCAGGTCAGGTTCGCCCGCCGCCGCACCGGGGCTTCCGTCTGGCGGGCCTGGCAGGACGCTACGGACCCGAGCCGGATACTCGAGCAGTTCGTCGTCGCGTCCTGGGAGGAACACCTCCGCCAGCACGAGCGCGTGACCAAGCGCGACCAGGCCCGGCTGGACCACGTCCGCACGCTGAGCGACCCGTCACGGCCCGTCACCGTCACCCACTGGCGGAGCGTCACCTCGCGGAAGCCAGCCTCGTCACCCGGCTAGACGGCCCGGTTCGCCGGGGTCGCCTGCTCGGCGAGCCACGGCCCGGTCACGCTGCCCGGGTCGCGCGCGACATCCTGCGGCGTCCCAGCCGCGACGATGTGGCCGCCGTCCGGGCCGCCGCCAGGCCCCATGTCGATGAGGTGGTCGGCGGCGGCGAGCAGGTCCAGGTCGTGGTCGATGACGATGATCGTCGCGCCTGCCTGTATCAGCCGGTCGAACACCCCGATCAGCGTGGCCACGTCGAGCGGGTGCAGGCCGGTGGACGGCTCGTCGAAGACGTACAGCGCTCCGTGCTGGCTGCTGCGCAGCCGGGTGGCGATCCGCAGCCGCTGCGACTCGCCGCCGGACAGCGATGGCGTGGGCTCGCCGAGCCGCAGGTACCCGAGGCCGACCTCGGTGACGGGCCGCAGGGCCGTGGCGACAGCGGCCCGGTCAGCGAACCGCTCCAGGGCGTCGTCCACGCTCAGGGCGAGCACGTCGGCTACGGTCATGCCGTCGACCCTGGCGGACAGGGTGGCGTCGGTGAAGCGGGCGCCATGGCAGGTCGGGCACGCGACCGCGATGTCGGGCAGGTACTGGACGTCCAGGTCGATGTGGCCGAGCCCGCGGCAGGTCGGGCACTGGCCCTCGCGGGTGTTGAACGAGAAGTGCCCCGGCTTCCAGCGCCGCCGCCGGGCGTAGGCGGACTCGGCGAACACCCGCCGGATCTGGTCGAACGCGCCGCAGTAGGTCGCGGGCGTGGACCGCGCGTTCTGGCCGATCGGGGAGGCGTCGACCTGGACGACCTGGCGGATGCCGCCGAGGTCAAGCCGGCGGACGTGACCGGGCAGCGCCGACCCGCTGAGCAGCGCCCGGGCGGCCGGGATGAGGCTGTCCAGGACGAGGGCGGTCTTCCCGGCCCCGGACGGCCCGGCGAGCGCGGTCAGCCGGTGTTCCGGGAAGGTGGCGCTGAGGTCGTGCAGGTTGTACAGGTCGCCGACCTCGATGGCGATCTGCCCGGTGGCCCCGGCCCGCGCCGGGCGGTCGGGCGGCACGGCCACGGCGCCGGCCAGGAACCGGCCGATGACCGAGCGGGAGTCGGCTTCCAGCTGGCCGGGGGTGCCCTGGGCGATCACGGTGCCGCCCTTGGCGCCCGCCCCCGGGCCGAGTTCGATGACCCAGTCGGCGGAGCGGATCAGTTCCCGTTCGTGTTCCACCACGACCACGGAATTGCCGTTCCCGGCCAGGGCCTCGATCGTCGTGCGGAGCCCGGCCACGTTGCTCGGGTGCAGCCCGACCGACGGCTCGTCCAGCACGTAGAGCATGCCAGTGGTGCTGGCACGCACCGTCGAGGTGAGCTCTATCCGCTGCCGCTCCCCCGTCGACAGCGACGCGCCGGCCCGGTCGAGGGTCAGGTAGCTGAGCCCCACATCGAGCAGCGGCGTGAGCATTCCGCCCAGCTCGGCGAGCAGGCCGGTGGTCAGCCGGCTGAGCTCGGCGGGCAGCCCCCCGGGCAGGCTGGTCATGAACCCGCCCAGGCCGCCCAGGCTCAGCGCGCTGATCTCGGCGATGTTGCGGCCGCCGAGCTGGGAGGCCAGCGCCTCCGGCCGCAGCCGGGTGCCGTGGCACACCGAGCAGACGCGGGTGATGAGGAATCGCTGCACCAGGCGCCGGGTGCGCTCGTTGTCGCTGCGCAGCGACCGTTCCACCGCGGCGACGGCGTTGTCGTAGTTGACCGACAGCTGCACGGTCCGCCCGTCGCGGCCGGACAGCACCACCTGCTGCCGGACCGGCTCGCCGTGTAGCACGGTGTCGCGCTCCCGGGGGGTCAGCGACCGGTAGGGCACGTCGAGCCGGACGCCGAGTTCGCGTGCGGCATACATCGATAGCCGCCGCCCGCCGGAGTTCCACGGCAGCACCGCGCCCTGCTCTATCGTCTTGTCCGGGTCGGGAACCAGGGTGGTGACGTCGACTTCGGACCGGACGCCCAGTCCCTGGCAGGCCGGGCACGCGCCGTAGGAGTTGAACGAGAACGATTCGGCGCTGGGGTGCTCGAACCGCGCGCCGCATACCGGGCAGACGATCTGCTCGCTCTGCGTTGCGATCGACGGCCCGACCCGGTGGCCGTTCGGGCACACGTGCGAGCCCAGCCGCGACATCATCAGGCGCAGCACGTTGAGCACTTCGGACATGGTGCCGACCGTGCTGCGCGGCCCCGGTACCGGCGGGCGCTGCCGCAGGGCGAGCGCGGGCGGCAGGTGGTCGATGCGGTCCACGTCCGGCCGCTGGGCCTGCGTCAGCCGCCGGCGGCTGTAGGTGCTCAGGCTCTCGAGGAACCGCTGCAGGCCCTCGGCATACAGCGTGCCGATGGCCAGCGACGTCTTGCCCGACCCGGACACGCCGACCACCGCGACCGTCCGCCACAGCGGCACGCCGACGTCAATGTCCTTCAGGTTGTTCTGCCGGGCCCCGCGAACGCCGATCTCCGCGGGGAGCCTTGCCGCGGCGGGCAGATCACCGGTCGTCATGCCAGGCAACTTACGGCCAGGTTACGGCCAGGCACCAGCGGCCGCACCGGCAGGTCCGAGCCGACGCTGCGGGCAGCAGGCAGCTGGCTGTCAGCTGGCTCAGAGGCCGGCCGAGCCGTCGATGACTTCGCGGATCAGGTCGGCGTGCCCGTTGTGCCGTGCGTACTCCTCGACGAGGTGCTGCCACATCCATCGCACCGACATGGTCTTCTCGCGGAAGGTGAAGGTCTCGTCCAGCTTCGCGCCCTCGAGCGCGGCATCGATGGCCCGGCACTCGGCCCGGTAGCGCTCAAAGTCCTCCTCCGCGCCGGCCGGGCCGGCCTCTTCGAAGTCCGCGTCCGGGGCATCGGATCGGTAGTACAGGTCGGGCACCTGCTCACCCCGGTAGGTCTGCCTGACCCACCCGCGCTCGGTGTCGCTCATGTGCCGGACCAGCCCGAGCAGCGAGAGGTTCGACGGTGGCACGGCGCGCGTGGCCAGCTGGGCGGCGTCCAGGCCCGCGCATTTGCGCAGCAAGGTGGCCCGGTGCCAGTCGAGCCAGTCGCGGAGCATTTCCTGCTCGGGTGCGTTGCGGCGCTCCGGGTAGTGCTCCGAGCGCTCGACGTCAGGTGCGATCCAGGTCACCGCGGCAGCCTATGCCCGGGTTTGACCTGCCTGCCAGTGAATTGTCATCGGCCTCTGCCCGACGCCATCCTGCCGTCTGCGCAGTCCGTGAAGCCCGTAGATGGTTGGTTGCCGGGATGGCAGGAAGCGACGTCGCTGCTACAAATTTTTCGAGGTTGTTGTGCGCTCGGACGCGGGTATCAGGCTGAGGGCCGGTGGGGGTGTTGCTGGCGTCGGTGCTGGCCGGGAGGCACCACGAGCCTGCTGAGGCATGACCACAGAGGACATCAGCGCGACGGGACCGCCCCACACGCTGCCGGTGCGGCAGCAGATCCTGCCCCGCCATGGCAGTGCGTACCTGGCGCTCAGGACAGCAGACCTGGGGCCAGCCAGGCCCACGATACGGACGACGGTGATTGCCATACCTCACAGATGACGACGGCAGTAATGCCTGGCCGGAAACCCGAGGAGGGCAGGAAATGAAAGCCCAGGGCGTCCGCGATCGTGAATCTGGCAGGGAATGGGTCGTTAGCAGCGCAGGCGTCGTGGAACTCGCGATCCGCGACGGCAAAGCGAGGAAGCGCGCTGGGCCGCTCCGGCGGCGCGCCCGTACCGCGGTGGCGGTCCTTGTCCTGATGCTCGCCGGCTGGCTCGGCTGGTACGCGGGGCAGCGCCCGGCTCAGCAGATCGCGGCCACGTTCCTGCCGACGGCATCGTTCCTGCGTACCTACGTGGAGCCCAACGGCCGCGTCAACCGGCCGGACCAGGGCAATGACACGGTGAGCGAGGGCCAGTCCTACGGCCTGCTCCTGTCCGAGGCGATAGGGGATGATCGCCTGTTCAACCGGATCTGGCATTGGACACGGGTTTACCTGCAGCGACCCGACAAGCTCTTCGCCTGGCACGCCAATGCGGCTGGCCAGATCCTCAGTCCTGAGCCGGCCAGCGACGCAGACCTGGTGATCGCGTGGGCGCTGCTCCGGTACGAAGGGCCCGGCGCGCGCGCGCTGCACCATGACGGGCGGCAGGTGGCGAACGCGATCCTGGCCCATGAGGTAACAACTGGCGCCCACGGGATGCCGATCCTTACCGCGGGTCCCTGGGCGACGGGGCATCCCGCCACACTCGACCCCAGTTACTGGTCGCTGCCGGCGCTGTCCGGCCTGGCCCGGCTCACCGGCGACCGGGAGTGGCAGCGGATGGCGCACAGCGCGCTGGTCCTGACCCGGCAGCTGACCCGGGGAGGCCGGCTCTTGCCGCCGAACTGGGCGGAGCTGACCGCCACCCATCAAGTGATCCCAGAATCTGCCCCGAACGCGAACGACACCGAGCCGGAGGCGCAGTACGGGCTCGACTCCCAGCGGACGGTCGCCTGGTTCGCGGCATCGTGCAATCCGCAGGCCAGGGCGCTCGCCGTCCGGTGGTGGCGGCTGCTGCGCCCCCACAACCGCGACCAGGCACTCGCGCTCCGGCTCAACGGCACGGTCGTCACCCCCGATCCGGGCGTCTTGCCTCTCGTCGCGGCCGCGTCGGCGGCCCATGTCGCCGGCGCGAAGACGACCAGCCTCCGCCTGCTGAGCCTGGCTGCCCTGGAGCAGCGCCTCTACCCCGGGTATTACGGCGGGGCGTGGGCCGCCTTGGGGCCTCTCCTGATCCGCAGCCACGTCCTGAGTGGCTGCTGAAGCATTGCATGCGGTTCGCCCTGCGCCTTCGCGGCCGCCTTCCGCCGTCACCACGGCATCCCGCCCGGGGCCTGGCGGCAACAGCATTGACGTCCTTTACGCCCTGGACGGCGTTCAGCCGCCGGGCGACGCCACTAGTTGACTGACTAGAGACTCTCTTATGTGGTCATGTCGTGCCCAGACCACGAAGTGAGGATCGGCGTAACGCGATCTTGTCGGCAGCGACCCGCGTCATCGCGGCCTGCTCGCCGGGCCCACCGTCCCGGTCACCGCCTGATCTCAGCCACCACCGCAAAGGAATCGACATGCAGAACACCGGCCACAGCGCGTCTCCCGCCAAGGCGTGGATCATCACCGGGCCGGCGTCCGGGATCGGCCGTCGTACCGCGCTCGAGCTCGCCAGGCATGGCACCGTCGTGCTGGTCGGGCGTGACCTGGGCAAGCTCAGCGAGGTCGAAACCGAGATCCGGGCGCAGCGCGCCGGGCCTGCGGTATCCGTCGCCTCGGACCCCCGACGACGGCCGCCCGTCGGCCTGCCGGCCCGTCCCGGAACGCAATCAGCGGGTGCTCGTCCCGGCGCGAGCCTTCCTCTGCGTACCGGCGCAGCCGGTCTGACAGGCTCTCTCCCGCCGCCCGCGCGCGCAGCCGCAACCGCTCAGCCAGCTTGTCGTCCAGCCGCACTGATACATTCACCGACATGCATCCATGTGTAGCACGTTGTCAACAAGGCGAAGGGATCGGCGGGATGCGCTCAGATGGCCGGAAGCGCAGCGACGAAGTCCGCTAGCTCATCGAGGTTCGCGCGCTCGTTTACTCGCCTGCCGTCTTCGATGTCGTGGATGATCGCGGCGACCTTGTTGAAGATGGGGCCGTTGACGTCGCGCAGCACCTCGTCAATTTCGGTCTTGCGCCTGCGCACCACGAGGTCACGGTAGATGCCGCTGTACTTCTTGGCGCTGTTGCGGTTGAACTCGGCCAGGCGGTCGAGAGATCCCTCAAGGTCGTCCGGGTCGAAGCCATCGAAGCTCTCCACCTTCACCGGCGCCTGTGCGAGGACCTCCCGCGCGATGGCGATCATGACCGGCCGGTAGCGGGGGTCTTCGAGGTGCTCGGCGATCGTCAGATCGGAGACGGCGCCCGCCCACAGCATGGCACCGTAAGCCTCCTTGCCCCACAGGAAGCCGAGCACATTTTCTGTCGGCTTCGCGTACGGAAGCGCCCCGACGAGGTCCAGCACGCGCTGGGTAATGCGGCCGCCGTCGAGCTCGCCGACGCGGAAGGTGCCGACGTTGCCCTGCATGATGCGCCCTGGGGCCATGACGTCGGCGCCGAAGTTGACGAACGACGAGATGACCCGGTCCCGGCCGACTGCCTCGATGAGGGGGTCGGCGGTGAGACCGTTCTGCACGGTCAGCACGTAGCCGCCGGGGGCGAGCCGGTTGCGAAGCAACTCGGCGGCGGCGCGGGTATGCAGGCTCTTGACAGCCACGATGGCGCGCGCAATGCGGCCGGGGAGCTCGTCGGGGGTAATCGCGTTCGCGGCCACAGTGAACTCGTTGACCGGGCCTTCGATGATCAGCCCGTGTTCGCGGATGGCGGTGACGTGTGCCTCGTCGGCGTCGCACAGTGTGATGTCGTGGCCGGCCCGGATCATGTGGGCGCCAAGAGTGCCGCCGATGGCACCCGAGCCGATGATGGTGATGTCCATGAGGTAACTCCGGTCTCGTTACGCTGCGGGGACGGCGCTGACGAGGAAGTCGCGCACGGTGGACAGGAATAGCTCGCGCTCCTCGATCTGCGGCGAGTGGCCGGACTTCTCGAACACCACCAGCTTCGCGTTCGGTATCAGGGACGTGATGGTCTCCGCCGCGCTGACCGGGGTGACCCAGTCGAGCCGGCCGACGGTGACGAGCGTGGGCACCGTAACAAACGGGAGCTGTGGCTTCAGGTCATAGTTCGGCTGGTTGTGCTGGAAGCACCAGTTGTGGGCTTCGTAGCGGTAGATGCCGGACTCGACGCTCGCCGCAGAGCGGACGGGGTCGTATTCATAGTCGTACAGCGGGATGATCTCCGCCCAGCGCGCCTTGAGGTCCTCGTCGTCGCGGATCTGCCCAGACCAGTAGCGGTTGAAGTTGTCCCAGTTGATCTCGACCCGGTCCTGGTTCCGCGCGTTCTCAAAGGCGAGCTTCAGGCAGCTCGCGTCGGCGGAGGTGTCGCGCAGCACGATCGCCTGAACGTGCTCTGGGTAGGCCACGGCATACTCCAGGGCGATGAATCCTCCATAGGAGCCGCCTGCGATGACGATCTTGTCGGCGCCGATCCACTCGCGCAGGCCGTCGACGTCGGCAGCCCACTGGGCGTGGGAGTACGGCGGGATGCCCGCACTGCGTCCGCAGCCGCGCGCGTCAAAGACGACGACCCGGAAGCGGTCGGACAGCGGGCCGAAGGTGGTCTTGGGCTCAGCCAGCGAGCCGATCCCCCCGCCGCCGTGGTGGGCGATCAGAACCGGACCGTCTTCGGGCCCCATCACCTCGACGTTCAGCTCGCAGCCGTTAATCGTCACTCTCATGCTCGTGCCTCGTGGTGGTCCAGCGCTCGATCTCGTCATCGAGCACGGTGAGGGGGATGGCTCCGTTGCGCAGCACCGCGTGGTGGAACCGGCGCAGATCAAATCGCGGCCCGAGCGTGTGTTGTGCCCGCTCGCGCAGGCGCACGATCTCCCTCTTGCCGGTCACATAGGCGAGGGCCTGGCCCGGCCAGGCGATGTACCGGTCGACTTCGTTGCGCACGTTGGCGCGCGTGGTGGCGGTCCGGGTGTACATGAAATCGATCGCCTGGTGACGCGACCACCCCAGGTGGTGCATGCCGGTGTCCACGACGAGCCGGCAGGCCCGGAGTGCCGCGAACGACAGCATCCCGAGCCGCGCGGTTCCGGAGCTGTACAGGCCGATCTCGTCGGCGAGGCGCTCGGCGTACAGGCCCCAGCCCTCGTTGAAGGCGCACAGCTCGCCGTCGATGTGGCGCCGGTACCGCGGGATGTCGAGCGTCTGGGCGGTTGCCAGCTGCAGGTGGTGCCCGGGCACCGATTCGTGGAACGTGAGCGCCTGGTACTCGTAGCGGTAGCGCTCGCCCGGATCGGTCGTCAGCAGGCAGTACGCGCCGGGGCGGCTGCCATCGACGGCCGGCGGCCGGTAGTACGCCATGGCGGTGAAGTCCGCATCGATCGGGTTGATCTCCTCGATGACGCAGGCGGGAATCTCGTAGTGGTCGAAGTAGGAGTCACGTGCCGTCTCGGCGCGCGCGAGGGCGTCCTCCGCGGCCGCGATGACTTCCTCGCGGGTGCGGAAGCGCAGCGCCGGGTCGTCGCGCATCCGCGCGGCGATGGCGGCGAAGTCGCTCTCACCGAGTGCTTCCTGCCCGATCCGCGACCACAATCCGGCCAGCTCGTCGAGCTCTGCCAGCCCGATGGCGTGGATGTCCTGAGGCGAGAGCGTGGTGGTGGTGTGCCGCGCGACCGCAGCCAGGTAGCCGGCTTCACCGCCGGGGATCTCACGGATGCCGACCCGGTCGTCCGGCCGGGCGAGCGGCGCCAGTTCGCGGCGTAGCAGCTCGGCAAGCCGCAGCATGGCCGGCCTGATGGTCTCGGCGACATGGGCGGTTGCGGCCTCGCGCACGGTAAGTTCGGCGTCGCGCACCGGCTTGAGCAGGGCGTCCTGTGATACCGGCAGGGCCAGGTGCCCCGTCAGCTGGCGGATGGCCTGATCGACGCCGACGGCGGTCGGGGTCCGCCCATCCGCGGCCTCCGCGAGGTAACGCTGGCCGAGTCCGTCGAGGGTTGCGCCGATCTTCGACAACCTGCTGAGGTAGCGTGCGATGGCCCCAGGGCTGGAGACGGTCATGGCGGGCACTGCCTGGAAGATGAGACCCTGCCGGCTGACGTAGCTCTTCGCCGACGCGTTGGCAGCCCAGAGCGAGTGCTCGGCGTCCGCACGGGCCCCTTCGACGAGGGCGGTGAGTACCCCGTGGTCGACGCGCTGGGCGGCGGTGAGGCCAGCAGTGTCGATCTCGCGGACCCGGCGGCCGATCGCGGCGAGCTCCTGAGCGGCACGCTGGCTCGCCTCCCGGCTCGGGTCGAAGGACAGCCCGTCGAAGACATCTACGCCGAGCAGAGTGGCGTTGTACGGGTCGTAGCTGTGCTGGGTGGCGAAATACGCTTCGCCGAGCCGTGAGAGTTCAGCTGCGGCCGCGATTTCGGCGTCGGTCATGTCCCGTCCCGTCAGGCTTCTGTCGGTTGCTGATGCGGTGCCGCCGCATTCCCGGCGGGTCCGCCGGCGCGGAAGGCCCGGTAGATGTGCTCTGATCGCTCAAAGTCAGCCATTCGTTCAATAGCTGCCTCACCGACACGGTGGAACACGGCGTCGACAAGAGCTTCGGTGAGCACGAGCAGCGCGGCGAAAGAGTCGAAGGGCACGCCGTCGACGGCGACCGGCAGCACGATGTCTGCTTCTTCCGCCGACGGGGAGAGCGACTCGTCGGTGATCAGGATGACGCTGGCGCCGCGGGTCTTCGCCAGTGAGACAACCTCCGCGGCGGCCAGTTCGTGCCGGCGCACGTCAAAAACGATCACGACCGAGTCGCGCCTGGCGCGCAGGTACTTCCCGACGTCCGCGCCGAGGGGCTCGTCGGCGTAGTCCACATTCGGGATCAGCTGATCCAGCTGCATCGCCAGCATGCGGGCGATCAGCCGCGAGAAGTATCCCCCGGAGGTGACGACGTGCCTCGGGCGCCCGGCAAGCAATGCAACGGCTCGCTCGATTTCTCCGGGCGGCACGGTGTCGTGCAGCCGCGTGACGAGCCGGGCGCGCTGTTCGACCGCGTGGAGGAAAGCGCTGTCGTCGGACGGTGCCGCGCCGCGGGCCCGGGCCCGGCTCAGCGGGCTCGCGCTCATCGACCGGGTGACCTCAGCGCGCAGGCGTTCCTGGAAATCCTGATAGCCGCCGAACCCGAGCCTGGCCACCAGTCGCAGCACGGTTGGCTTGCTCGTCCTAGCCGCGGCTGCCAGCGCGGCTGTGCTCTCGAGCCCCGCAGCCGGGTACCGGGCGAGCAGGGTGCGCGCCACCTTCCTCTCGGCAGGCGTGAACCCGTCCATCCGCTGAAAAATCTCATCCTTCAGCGGCAGTTCTTCGCCCGGAGAGTCCGTCATGTGGTGAGAGCGGGCTCGGGGCCCGTACCGCGTGCGGAGAACATCGCCGGCGAATTGTGTGCCACGACGATACGGCCGTCGCCGCCGACGGCGATAAGGCCTCCGGTAGCGCCGCGCTGGGCGAGTTCCTGCTCAAAGGTTCCCCGGACCGCCTCGGCGAGGCCGGCGCCGGCGTAGCGGATCCGGGCGGCGACGTCGTACGCCACGACGCCGCGGATGAAGGCCTCGCCGTCTCCGGTACACGAGATCGCCACGACATTGTCGCGGGCGTAGACGCCCGCGCCGACGATGGGGCTGTCTCCGACCCGCCCGTCGGCCTGGCCGGCCATCCCGCCCGTGGACGTGGCGGCGGCAACCCGGCCGGACTCGTCGCGTGCGACCGCGCCGACCGTTCCGTGCCGGGCGGGGACGGCGCGGCCGTCCAGAACCCTGTCCAGCTGCCGCCGGCGCGGCTCGGTGACGAAATAGCCGCGCTCGACCACCCCGAGTCCGTGGCGCTCGAGGAACTCGACATCCGGGTCGACGATGAGCACGTGCTCGGTGTGCTCCATCACTGCGCGGGCCAGCCGGACCGGGTTCCTGGCGTACTTGGAGGCGGCGACCGCGCCCGCGAGTCCGGATCCTGTCATCACCGACGCGTCGAGCTCGGCGTGCCCGGTCGCGGTGAGCGCGGCGCCACGGCCAGCATTGAACAGCGGATCGTTCTCAAGGACTTCCACGCTCGCGCACACGGCGTCCAGGGCAGCGCCGCCCGCGGCGAGCACGTGCCATCCGGCGCGATAGGCGGCGAGCAGTCCCTCGGCGAACGGCGCGAGGGCCATCTCCTGCACCCGTCCCCCGGCCCCGCCGTGCACGGCCAGGCTCGGTCGCCCTTCGGACGGTGCCGCTTCGAAAATCTCCATGGCGATCGTCTTTCTGCGTGCGGTCCGGCTCGCCGCCATCAGGCCCGGGCCGCTGCTGCCGTTCGTAACTACATCGCTGATTCAATCAGGATTTGTATCATATGTTACAGACCTTTCGCCATTGGGGCCGGGCGCCCACTTCACGCAGGCCTCCAGCCGGTACCTTCAGCGCATGCGCGCGCTGCCCGGCCGGCTGCTGGCCGACATGTCGCCACTGCGGGACCGGCTGTGGCTGGTGATCGACGACGTGCACGAACTGCGGTCCGAGGAAGTGCGCAAGCGGCTGGAGCTTCTGGTGCTGCGCGCTCCGCCGCAGCTGCAGGTAGTGCTGGCCACCCGGCGTTACCTAGGCGCCACAAGACGGAGGCCTAGGTGCGTGGCCGCGTCGGCCATTCGCTCGTCATAGGTGACTATTGCTCCGAGATCCTGGCCCAGCCTCCGGGCAGTGGCCAGATGGATAGCGTCCAGCGACCGCAGGTCTTCGGGCGGCAGCGCGCCAGCCTCGTCGAGGACACCTGTACTGATCCGGACGAGATCTAGCCGACTCAGGACCTTCCGGCCGGCGGCGACCGCATCGTCCCCGGCTGGCAGCAGCGCCCGCATCACCTCGGTGCGGGCAAGTGAACTTGACACGAGCGGCCGACGGCGGCGCAGGTATCGGCGCAGCGCAAGCGACTCGTTCTCCCGTACGGCCAGCTTCACGATCGCGGAGGAGTCCAGGTACGTGGCCGCCATCAGCGCTCTTCGCGGCGCAGCCGGGCCAGCACGCGTGACGGGAGCTCGGTCTCTCGCGGCAGCATTAGGGGCTCGGGCAGATCGTCCAGGTCAGCTGTTGCCGACTCGACGTCGCCAGCGGCGCGCATCCGCTCCAGCGGGCTTCCTTCAGGTATAGGCGTGAGCAGGGCCACGGGACGGCCGCGGTCGGTAATCTCGACGGTCTCGCCATTCTCGACCAGGCGCAGCAGACTACTAGCGCGCTGGCGAAGCTCACGCACTCCGACTGACACCATGTGCTATTTGTAGCACATAGAGTATGGGCACACAACTCGGGTCCAGGACGGCCGGGCCAGGTGCAGGTCGGCATGTCAGTTCCGCAGCGTCCGGTCGAGGAACTCGGTGATCAGCGTCAACACCTGGACGGAGGTCCACTGCCGCGCCTGGCGGCGGTTGAGTGACAGCATCCCGTGGCCCGCTCCGGCCAGCAGGTGGTAGGTGCTGTCCGCGCCGACCTCCTGCAGCGCCTGGTGACACCACGTCCGCACCGGCGACCCGCTAGGACCGATCATGGCCGCCGACATTCTCCAGACAACGCCTATGCGTCCGGCCGAGACCAATACCCGACCGCGTTTCGCCCTGCCACCCAACGCGTGTGACACCCACTTCCACGTCTTCGAACCTGGTTTCCCGCACGTGCCCGATCCGCTCTACACGTTTCCGGACGGCACGCTCGAGCAGTACCTGCGCATGACGCAATGGCTGGGCATCGAGCGAATGGTGCTGGTGCAGCCGACCTTCTACGGCACCGACAACCGCCTGCTGATCCATACGCTTCGCGCGATCGGCGCGCGCTGCCGGGGCGTCGTGCGGATCGACGACGACGCCACCGACACCGAACTGGACGACTTCCCGTGGCCGGCGTGCGCGCGATCCGACTCGACCTCTTCGCCCGCGCCACCTGGCCGATCGAGGACATCATTGCCTACATCACAACCATGGCCGCCCGCGCGCGGCCGCGCGGATGGCACCTCCAGTTCTACACGCCCGGCACGATCGTGCGGGACCTGCTCCCGTTCTTCAGCACCTTCGCCGAGCCCTTCGTTATCGATCACATGGGCTACATGAAAGAGTCCGATGGCCTGACCAGGTACGACTTCGACCGCCTCGTCGAGATCCTTTCCGGCGGCCACTGCCACATCAAGATGTCCGGACCGTACCGGATCGCGGTTAACAAGCCGCTGTCCTCGGTGGAGTGGATCGGTCGGGCGCTCGTCGAGGCCCGTGCCGACCGCCTCATCTGGGGCTCGGACTGGCCTGACTTGCCCGACGGGCAGCGGGACACCGGAGAGGTGCTCAATCTCCTCGCGGACTGGGCGCCCAGGGCGGCCGACCGTGAACAGATCCTCGTCACAACCCCGGAAAAGCTGTTCTACTGACCTGCTGCTATTACCGCACGTCCAGCCCGGTGGCGGACCGCGTGGCTGGTGTGATCTGTGCTGCCTCAGGAATCGGCGGATGAGGACGCGGACTCTTCACCCCTGGCGGGCTCATGGAATCGAGTCGCCGTCCAGCTGGTCAGGAAGTTCAGTTGCTCTTGCGCCGGGCTGTCGGCTGGCGCGGTGTAGGTGATCAGTATCAGGTCTTCGCCGGGCAGCTCAAGAGCGTCGCCGGTGAGGGTGAGGTCACCAACGACTGGGTTATGGAGGCGTTTGGCGGCGGTCCGGTGGAGCCGGACGTTGTGACGTGCCCACCGTGTCCGGAAGAGGTCACTGCGAGTCGCGAGCTCGCCGACGAGGTCGCTGAGCTTACGGTCGAGGGGGTTGCGCCCAGCCTCTATCCGCAACGCGGCGACAGTGTCGTCCGCAACCGCGTCCCAGTCGAGGTACATCTCTTCTGCGCGCCGGTCGAGGAACATGAACCGTGCCAGGTTGAGCGGCAGGGTCTCGGGCGTAAGGACGTCAGCGTAGAGCGCGAAGCACAGCTGGTTGGCGGCCAGGATGTCGAAGTGGCGGTTGCGAAGGTACGCCGGCGCCGTCAGGGCATCGAGGATCCGGTAAACACTCGGCCGCACTGAGCGGCTGGCGGCACGGCGGGAGGTTCGCGCCGAGGTGCTCGCCGCTCGCGCAAGGTCGAAGAGGTGCTCCCGCTCGGCGTCGTCGAGGTTCAGCGCCCTGGCGAGGGAGTCGAGGACGGGCTCGGAGACGCCAGCGAGGTTTCCCCGCTCCAGGCGCGTGTAGTACTCGATGCTCATCCCGGCGAGCTGAGCCACCTCGGTCCGCCGCAGGCCGGGCACCCTGCGCTGTTCCCCGTACGTCGGCAGGCCTGCCGCCTCGGGGGTGATCCGGGCACGGCGGGTGGTCAGGAAGTCCCGGACCTCGGCGCGGTTGTCCACAGATCCACGGTAGAACGCGGCCGACAGACGCGGGGGGTACTGCTGTTACCCCTCAAGGCAGTGACTCCCGGATCCGGCGGGCCTCGAGGGAGGCTCAGTCTGACACCGAGGGCAGCGGAGAAGGCCGATATGAGCTTGACACTTAAACCCGACAGACCGTCGCAAGTAACGCGTGCGGTCACCGGTGACGTCCGGCGCGAGAAGCGAGCCGGATTGGGGCTGGCGATGCTCGGCTTTGCGGTCGTAGCCCTGGACGCGCAGATTCACCAATGTCGCCCTGCCTGCGATTCACCGGAGCTTCGGCGGCGGCCTGGCGGGCCTGCAGTGGATCGTGACCGGTTACACGCTGATGTTCTCCGCGCTGCCGCTCTTCGGCGGCAGCGTGGCCGACCGGGTCGGCAGCAAGACGGCCTACCGCAACGGGACGGTGTTGTTCGTCGCCGCGTCGGCAGCGTGCGGTCTCGCGCCATCTCTGCTATTCCTCGTTGGAGCCCGGAATGTGCAGGGCACCGGCGCCGCCCTGGTCACCCCGACGTCCCTGTCGCTGATCCGCATGGCGTTCGGCGACGCCTGATCTTCTTCGTGAACCTTCCTGCCGGCCAGCTGCTGCTCGCGCGCCTCCCCCTGCACGCGCCCGTGCTGGCCGTCGCGGCCGTCATGATCCTGGTTCCCTTGGCGTCGCAGTGTTCGGCGCGGTCGTCAGCGCCAGCTCAACCTTCGAGCACGGCTTGCGGATCAGTTTCGCGGGCACCGCCGTCCTCGTCGCCATCGCCGCCGCAGGCACGCTCGCGCTCCGCACATCAGCCCGTCAGTCCACCCGGCAGATAGAAGCGAGAACCACCATGAGCAGCACCATTCCAGCTGTCACCCTCAGCAATGGCGTCCAGATGCCGATGCTCGGCTACGGCGTCTTCCAGATCCCCGCCGACGACACCGAGCGAGCCGTACTTGATGCTCTGGACACCGGCTATCGCCTGCTCGACACCGCCGCGAGCTACCAGAACGAGGAGGCTGTCGGCAGCGCGATCCGCGCCAGCGGCATCCCCCGCGGCGAGCTGTTCGTCACGACCAAGCTGTTCATCCAGTCCAACGGCGAGAAGACCACCCGGCAGGCGTTCGAGACCTCGCTGCGCCGCCTCGGCCTCGATTACGTCGACCTTTACCTTATCCACCAGCCGTTCGGTGACTACTACGGAGAGTGGCGCGTCATGGAAGAACTCCACGCCCAAGGCCTGGCCCGGGCCATCGGCGTGGCCAACTTCTACCCGGACCGGCTCGCCGACCTCATCCTCCACAACCGGATCGTGCCGGCCGTCAACCAGATCGAGACACACCCGTTCTTCCAGCGCCAGGCCGACCAGGACTTCATGACCGAACGCGGCGTTCAGATCGAATCGTGGGGACCGTTCGCCGAAGGCCGCAACAACCTGTTCACCGACCCGGTACTCACCCGCATTGCCAGCGCCCACGGCAAGTCCGTCGGCCAGGTCGTGCTCCGCTGGCTCACCCAGCGCGGCGTCATCGTCATCCCGAAGTCAGTCCGCAAGGACCGCATGGCCCAGAACATGGACATCTTCGACTTCGAACTCACACCCGAGCAGATCGCGGCCATCGCCACGATGGACACCGGCGCCTCGCTGTTCTTCGACCACCGCGACCCCGACGCCGCCATCCGCCTCGGCAGCCGGACGGTCGACTAGGACTTGGAGCTCCGCGCGATGAACGCCACCGAGCCATACGCACGCGTGCGCGAGGCCTCAGAGCGGAGGCGAGACCGCGGATCTGCAGGCCGAGGTTGCCGCCTCGCGGGCCGGTTGAAGATCGAACCCATCGAGGCCTGGTGCTTCGACTCCCGCACCGGCCCGGTGACGGGATCGCTGCCGCGCCAGGACCACAGGTCGGAGCCGCAGACGCAGGTGGCGGAGAGGCGGATGATCGCGTCGGTCGGCGCAGTGATCTGCGGGTCGGGCCGGTCTTTGACCCGGACATCGCCGGGCCCGTACATGATCGCCCCACGAATAGCCAAGTCGCCTCGCTAGCTGATTGTGGTTGCGGCGGCGTACTGACCGTCGGTGACAAGCTCGAGCCAGGTCGCGCCGTCGCCGTCTTCGGTGCCCTCGTACAGGGCGATGTGGGCCATGAAATTGCCAGGGCCGGCGCCGTGCCCGTGCTCCTCGCCGGGCGCTGTGTAGACGACCTGGCCGGGCCGGGCGACGATGACGGTGCCATCCCTGGCGCCGAGCAGGGCAACGCCCTCGGTGATCAGCAGGGTCTGGCCGATTGCGTGGGAATGCCAGGCTGTCCGAGCCCTGGGTGTGAAGTGGACCCAGCCGCACGCCATCCGCGACGGCTCGGCCTTGCGGGCGTGGACAGCGTCGATGTACACATCCCCGGTGAACCAGGCCGCCGGGCCCTTCACGGTGGGATTCTTCGGCTCGATCTGTATGTGCTGTCTCCTTGTTCTGCCTGCCGTTTCGGCAGGCACCGGGCCGGGTGGCGCAAGCAAACTCAGGTGCTGCGGAACAGCTCCTTCGCGACGGTCATGGCCGGCATGGCCTTCGGCCAGCCCGCGTAGAAAGGCTAGGTGGGTGATCGCCTCGTCGGTGAAGCCGACAAGGCCGGCGGCGAAGTCGCCGAACTGCCTGGCGGCACCGCACGGCTCGCGTGCTTGTCTGGTCTCATCGGCGTGTGTCATGACGCGTGTGTTCCTGCGCTGAGGTGAGCCGCATCGTCGTCTGCAGTTCCGCGCGGGTCCAGGTGCTCATGGGTGGCTCCCTTCTCTGGGCGTCTTCGCGTAGTTAGCGGGGCTGATCAGCCAGCTGACCGCCGCAGCGGCCAGCTCGATGATGGCTGCGATCAGCAGGCTGATCCGCAGGCCGTGCACGAAGGTCTCCTGGTGCGCCAGCAGTGCGCCGAAGACCGCGATCGCCAGCGCGCCGCCGGCCTGGCGGCCGGTGCTGAACACGCCGCTTGCGACGCCTGCCCGGCCGGCGGAGACGGCATGCAGTAGCAGCGCCACGACGGGCGGCATCACCAGCGGGCCTGCGAGGCCGACCAGGATCATCCGCCGCCAGGGCCGCCGCCGGGGGCCGATGCGGGCATCGCGGCGATCACCATCAGCCCCGCCGTCATGCAGGCAAAACCCGGTGGTCACCAGTGCTCGCGGGCCGAAGCGCTCGGCCAGCCGGGAGGTGAACGGCGTGACGATCCCGCCGGTGACCATCATCGGCAGGAACGCGATCCCGGTTCCCAGCGCCGACAGGCCGCCTAGAACGCGCCGCCGTCGGCCACAACCAAGCCGCTCTGGACCAGCTCCTCGAGCGCCTGGCCGATGTCCCCACCCCGGCAGGCCCTACCCCCCGCCAAATCAGCGTCCCGGTCACCGCGACCCTCCTGCCGATCGTCGACGTTCGGCAAGGTCCACCCCTGCACATTGACCCTTCAAATCTGCCGACAGCGGACTGAATAGGTTGCAGCCGCACCGGAAGCTACGGTCGAAGATGCCCGCAAGGACGTGTCGCTCCGCGCCCATCCCAGAGGGGCCGGCACGGGGAGACGCAGCCGCGGGGCCTGACCGGCCGTGACATGGGAGCAGCTATGGCGCCGACTGCGGCCTACGACGAGATCGCGGACTGGTACGAGGAACAGTTCCTCGGTGGGCACGCTACCGAGGCCAGGACATCATCAGACCGCAGCCCTCTCGATCTCGACGGCCTCCTACGTGACCTTCTCGGCGACGGCGACGGCGTCTGCCTGGAAATCGGCTGCGGCACCGGCGTCCACGCCGCCCAAGTCCGCGAACTGGGCTGGACCCCCCTCGGCGTCGACCTGTCCGCCGGTATGCTGCGCCACGCCAAGGGCCGCCTCCCCATCGCGCAAGCCGACGCCGAGCACCTGCCGATCCCAGACGACACCCTGCCCGCCGTCACCGCCGTGATGGTCCACACCGACATGCCCGCCTACCCGGCAGTTCTGCGCGAGGTGGCCAGAATCCTGCGGCCCGGCGGAGTGCTCGTGCACGTCGGCGTCCATCCGTGCTTCTGCGGCGGATTCGCCGACCGCAGCGACCTCGACGCGGTGGTAATCCACCCCGGCTACCTCGACGGTCACTGGACCAAAGCATCCTGGACCGACAAAGGAGTACGGGACAAAGTCGGCGCCACGCACCGGCCGCTGCCCGAGCTGATGCACGCGTTCCTCGACGCAGGCCTGGTACTAGAGCGCTTCGCCGAAAGCAGTGAACCAGCCCCCGTCGTGCTGGCCCTCAGAGCACACAAACCGTCTCGGCAGGCTTGACAGCAGACCTGCCGGACATGACCGGCCTCCAGCCGTAGCCGATTCAGACCTGCCCGATCGGCTGGCGTTTCTCGGCCTGGAAGACGTCTCCGGTCCGGCCCGATGCCCAGTAGCCCGACAGGGAAATGGCCGACTGCCATAAACCCGAGTTTCGGGGCCCTTTCAAGATCCGCACCAGCGCCCTGACCCGCGGTTACTACCGCACGTCAAGCCCGGTGACGGCCCTGCCGATGATCACGCGCTGGATCTCCGATGTGCCCTCGAAAATGGTGAAGCTCGTGGAGGTGCACCCAGTTTCAGCAGGTAGATGGCCTGTACCGGCGCAGCTTGTGAGCACAAGCTCAGCGCGCCTGTCGCGGCTGCTCGGCGTGGGCATATGGCACAGGATGAATAGTCGCTCCAGCCAGATAGGAGACAAACGACTCCCCCACGCGTCGAAGGACACCCGATCACCGATCGACCCTGGCCAGCCGTGCGTGATGATCGCGCACTTTGCCAGGAATGAGCGTCGATCACGCTGAGTTAAATGAAGCGCGAGTCCTTGCCATTCCGGCCGCCGATAAGGAGTCGTGCTCCTCAGACACGCGCGCTCGTTCGGCCGGTAACGCGCGGTTCGCGACAGCGTGTGCCGAGGTAGTCGCCCTGCCGAGGATGCTCGCCAGAGCGCCTTTGGCCAGTCAGGCCAGCGGGTTGACCCAGCGCAACCCAGCAAAACGGGCGAAGTCGGTGTCATTCGAATGCATCTCGGCATCCTGTTCGAGCGCGTACGCGGCTAGTTGCGCGTCGGTCGTGAGGTTCCCCGCCGTGCCGACGCCTGTTAGCAGGCCGAAGGCCAGATCTAGATGCCGGGCCCCGGGTACGAGGAAGTGGACATTCGGCCGGTCAAGCCATGTGCGGACGTGGCCAATGGCCTCTTCGATCGACATCGGCCTGGCCAGGACCCGCGGGTTCGT
>Ga0335075_10003224_pt1 | contig 25937 bp, 18 predicted proteins | sample Lox_Sample_24_FD_206723 | JGI IMG/M metagenome (GOLD analysis project Ga0335075, IMG submission 206723) | Soil microbial communities from Loxahatchee National Wildlife Refuge, Florida, United States - Lox_Sample_2.4 | ecosystem: Environmental > Terrestrial > Soil > Wetlands | place: USA...
GGATGAACAAATCGCAGCAGATGCGATGGTCGCGACGCGGCGCCGATCTGCTGCTTCAGGTTCGTTGCGCTGTCTATAATGGCACTCTCGGTTCCGACTTTGGACAGAGGTTCCGACCGGCTAACGATCTGCACCCCCCAATGGCCGTAGCCGCATGACCCCAGAACTTGCGACAGTCCCGTGAACTGGCCCCCGCTTGCACCGGGAGTGAATAAGACCCCTCCAAACGGCAGCGCGACAGCCAGTGTTCGACACGGCCCGTCGGTGGCGGCGAGACGGACCCGCATGAGCCGTGCCAATTCACACTTATATAACGTCCGGCTAACGGCAGAGATGCGAAAAAATACCAGGATGGTTCGCTACAAAACTGAATGGGTTGAGGCTCGCGTCCAATTTCATCGACAGCAGATCGTTAAAACGTCAGGGGGCGTACATTATCTGTCTAGGAGCCCCCATTTTCGATGATATTTAGAGCAACCATGTGACAACGGAGATGTGATCTTATCCAAGGTGTTCTTTGTTGTGCGCCGCGGTGTGACGTGCAGAGCTTTGGGCGCCGCTCCGGCGGTTTGCTCGTCCAATACGGAGACAGTTCGCCATGCCGAACGTCACGGTGCTGGGTGCAAACCACCAAGTACTGACGCTACCATTCGATACCGTCCAAAATGCCAATATTGCGGAGAAACTCGCTGCCGCGATCACGCAGGGAGTGGAAAGCGGCGCAATCTATCCGTTCAATGACACGGGCCGGCCGATCCCGCCCCTACCCGCGGGCTACACGACTGGCGAATTCATTCAGACCCAAGACGGGTTTTCTAGTCTGCCGCCGCGCTACAACGACGTCGTTGTCACCGCGGGGCACGCCACCGTGCTCGGCTCCGACGGAGCGAACGAGGCGATCCTGTCCAGCGGCGGCAATCTGACCTTCATAGCCACCGGAGGGTCCGGCACTGTGGTGGCCAGCGGCGCAACAAGCGGGGGCCACGGAGGGGACGATCCAAGGGGCTCTGGCAGGGACAAAAACGGCCCAGGCCACGGCAACCATGGAGCCGGAGGCAATCTCATTATCGTGCCGGCCAGCGACAACGGTAACTGGGGCATACACACAGGCAACGGCAACGACACGGTACAGGCGCTCGGCAGCGGCAACGACACGATCGCGGCCGGCGGCGGCCGCAACCAGATCGTGCTCGGTTATGGCAACGACAGTGTGCAGTCCGGGGGCAACGATACGATCACTGCCACTGGCGGCCACGATACCATTACGGCGACCGGTCACGCGCAGGACTTTGTGCTGGGCGGCGGCGCCAATCTGCTCTTCGTCGGCGGCAGCGGAGCTGTGACGCTGTACGGTGGCGCCGGCAGCGACACGTTCGTTGGCGGCCGTGGCACCGCCCTCGTTTTCGGCGGACAGGGCGGCAACAACAGTCTCGTCGGTGGAACCGGCCACGCCTCGTTGTTCGGCGGTGGGGCAGGGGACAAGCTCTTCGCCGAAGGCACACGAGGCCAGCGGTTGACCGCCGGCCTCGGTAACGAAACGCTCACGGCCGCTGCCGCCTCGGGTGCGGATACGCTGATCGCAGGATCCGGCCAGGATCAGCTTGTTGGCGGTAGCGGTTCCGACACGTTCGTCGGGGGCACTGGCGCGTCGACTATGCTCGGGGGTTCAGGCCGGGACGTGTTTCTGTTTATCCACGGCATCAATGGCGGCACGAATTTGGTGGAGGACTTCACCTCCAGCGACAAGATCGCGCTACAAGGCTATGGCCCGCACGCCGTTCAGGATGCGCTGAACAGTCAGACCTTCGCCGACGGGTCCACGACGATCACCCTGTCCGACAATACCCGCGTGACCTTCCTCGGTGTCAGCGAGCTCACGCCTCACGATTTCATCAAGGGACACTGAACGTGTGCGGCGTCTGACCGCGTTGGCGCCTGCCCAGAAGGGGTAGAGAGGACAGCTGGAGCCTTCGTGGTCAACGCCCTCCTCGTGCGGGCAGCCGATAATTCTGTCAGTCATCACCACGGAGAGCGCCCCGCACGCGACGATGAAGGCCGGCACGTCTTCTGCGACCCTTGCGCCGTCACGGATGTCGTTCGGTCCCTCTGAATGCCAGCGTCGCAGGTCCGTCGCTACCGCAACCACCGGTCAAAGGCATTACCGGCTCGGGCTTGTCGGCACAGAATTCGTCCACTGCCTTTTCGGTGCCATCCCAAGCGAGGCACGCCCCCCTTCACGCCTTCCTTTATCATTTGGTCGAACGCGAGGCAGACGAAGTGGGGGTCACGCCATAGAACAGCCCTGGATTCACGCTAAGCGGAACAGAGCGCGAAATCATGCGACCTGGGCGGTGATCGTATCGGCGCCGCGCAAGGCTCTGAAGCCTTCTGGGCGGATTTCGGTGTCGGCATCCCAAAGGTAGTCGCCGGTGAGATTGATGTGCTGCCATCCAAGCGGGGCGATGTGGGCGAGCAGCGCATCTGGTACGACCTCGCCGCGACGTCGCAATGCGTCCGGGGCGCGGCCGAGATAGACGGTGTTCCACAGCACAATTGCGGCAGTGACGAGCGCTAGGCCGCTGGCGCGGTGTTGTTGCAGTTCGGCCGTGCGATCTCGCAAACCGCCGAGACGGTGGAAACACACCGCGCGCGCCAGCGCGTTGCGGCTTTCGCCCTTGTTGAGTTCCGCCATAGCTTGCCGTCTGAGCGGCGCCTTTTCCAGCCAGTCCAAGGTTATGTGGAATATGGCTGACAAGAGGGAGGCGAAGAGCGTGTGGCGATTTCGCGCGGCGTCGGGCCTGCTGGGGTCGGCACATCTGCGAGAGCGTCGAGAAGCTTACGGACCGCTTGCTGGTCCTGCTCGACAGCTGCACGCTCACAGTCGGTCAGCGGGATCAGCGCCAGCCTGTGATCGATGTCCGATTTTGCCTCGAGCAACTGGGCCCTGCCACTCGGTTTCGGAATGTAGAAGTCGCAGCGCGCGCTGGCCATTCGATGTGGGCACTGCTCGAAGAAGGTGTAGCTGCAGTAGCCGTAGCCTGCGCCGGCGGTGCTTCGAGAGCGTGCTCACGGTTCCGTGATGTGAGATAGGGGGCCACGCTGCCGCTGGCGGCGGTTCCTTCCCAATACCGCGACTTGGGCGCGCGCCACCCTCCCCGGCGCGCGTCTCTTTTCGGAGCCTAGCCTTGCACTGGTGGCCCTTGATTTGGCTGCTGGCGCCGGTGGTCGGCTGGGTCATCTTCTGGCTGTCGCAGCGCAAGCGGTAGCGGCGGCCGCGACCTGCGGCCCCGACGCCGGCGAGGCGGCGGATCGGCAGTGGCAAGAGATCAAGCGCGCGGTGGCGAAGAAGCGGAAGCGGTAACGTTCCACGAATACGCTATACCTAGAAGGAAGGCCACTGCCGGCGCGCGAATGGAAAGGCCCCGCGTGGTGGATCGGCGCAGTTTTGGCATCTATCCGGGTGCTGGTTCGGTTTCTTCGCCAGCGACGCGAATGCTGCCAAACCCAGGTTGCGGCGCCCAGCATTTTTGCGGTGTGTGGGCCGTTACACTCACGAATTATCGGCTCGATAGCGCTGATCTAACGTTGCCGTGACGTTGCGGCCGTACTCTTGCTACGCGTGGAACCTCCGCTCGATCGGGCAGGCGCAGTCGGCCCCGAGCCGCCAAGAAAGGCCGGCTGCGCCACTCGCACCTGGCGGGAGTCCCGCCGAATCGCTCAATAAAGGCTGGCACCGCAGGTATCCATTGTCTCAAGAGCATCAGAAGGACGCTGAACTCACAACCGACCGTCGACGGCCGGGAAGGGTGCACACCAGAAACCCGCACCTGATCCAACTTTTCCGCAATCCGTGGTCCCCTGAGGACGTCGGTCAGCGCGCACCTGTTGATCCACCAGCTCCCAGCGAGAGCGACGAGCCCGACCCGCTAGCAGCCGCGAAAGGCTTAGTCCTCGCTGTGCCAATCAGTCTCGCGCTTTGGATCCGCTGTCCCGAGCGTGCCTGACGACGGGGGAGACGCCCATGTCTGAACCGAAGTGCGCGGCGACAATCAGGATGAATGGGAGCGTCAATCAGGATGAGATGACGCCGGGGGGCGGCCGGAGGGCGGGCGTAGCCCGACCGTAGGCTGCCCCCCGGCGCCGAAGCGGTTCCCTTCAGGGGGGATCCGCCTGCGACTCCGTGACGAGTGCCGGAATGGCGAGGTTCTCAACTTCCAGGAAGAGACCTCTCCGTGCCGGGGCGACACATCACAGACCAGCAGGCGAAGTTGTACATGGACCTCAGACGAACCCTCAGCCACCAGACCGCCGCAGCCAAAGCGGGTTTCAGCGCCAGCACCGGCGCCCGGCTCGATGCCGATCCCCGGTTGCCCTCGCGCAAGCACCAGCCGCGCGGCCGGCGACGCCCCGATCCTCTCGAACCCTACTGGGAGAGCGAGATTGTGCCGTTGCTGCAGGCCACACCAGGGCTGCGGCCGGTCACCTTGCTGGGTGAGATGCAACGCCGGCACCCTGAGTTCTCAGACAATCTGCGCCGCACCCTGGAACGCCGGATCAGGCTGTGGCAGGCGCTGCACGGCCCGGAGCGGGAGGTGATCTTCCGGCAGGAACACCCGCCCGGTCAGCAGGGCCTGTCGGATTTTACCGATGCCAAGGACATCGGCGTCAGCATGGCCGGCGTTCCGCTCGATCATCGGCTGTACCATTTCTGTCTGGCGTTCTCGCACTGGGAACACGTCCACGTGGTGCTGGGCGGCGAGAGCTTTGTCGCTTTGGCCGAGGGTTTGCAGAATGCGCTCTGGGCGCTCGGCGGTGCACCCCTGGAGCACCGCAGCGACAGCCTCTCCGCGGCGTTCCGCAACCTGGAGCGAGACGCGGCCGAGGATTTGACCGACCGCTACGAGGCGCTGTGCGCGCATTACGGCATGACGCCGAGCCGCAACAACCGTGGCATCGCGCACGAGAACGGTTCGGTCGAAGGTCCGCACGCCCATCTCAAGCGGTCGCTTCAGCAGGCTTTGCTGCTGCGTGGCAGCGCCGACTTTGCCGATCTCGATGCCTACCGTCGCTTTGTCGATGAGGTGGTCGGACGTGCCAATGCCGGTCGGCGCAAGCTGCTGGAGATCGAGCGGGTCAAGCTTCGGCCACTGCCGCCACGACGCACCGATGACTTCGACGAAGAATTGGTCACCGTGACCCGCAGCAGCGGCTTCCTGCTGCGTCATGTCTTCTACACAGTTCCCGCCAGGCTGATCGGCCACCGCCTGCGGGTTCGCTTGTACGATGATCGGCTGGAATGCTTCCTCGGCAGTACTCTGGTGGTCACCCTGCCACGTGGACGGCGGCCGAGCGGGGGACGGAGCAACCGCAATGGCCACGTGGTCGACTATCATCACGTGATCCATACGTTGCGCCGCAAGCCAATGGCTTTGCTCAACCTGGTCTATCGCGATCAGTTGTTCCCACGGGAGGCGTTCCGCCGCACCTGGGAATTGCTGATCGCCGCCCATCCGGCGCGCCAAGCCTGTCGCAGCATGGTCGGATTGCTCGCTCTGGCCCATGACCGTGCCTGCGAGGCCGAGCTGGCGAACGAGCTGCAATCGATCCTCGACGCCGGCGAGGTGCCAGATCTGACCGTCCTGCAGCAGCGGTTCATGCCCGACAGCACCGAGGTGCCGGAGGTCACCGTTACAGTGCCCGCGGCGATCGCCTACGACAGCTTGCTCGGCGCACCTCAGGAATGGCTGCGGCCATGAGCAAGATCGAGGTCGACACCACCCGACTGCCGCTGCTGCTGCATGAACTGCGGCTGCCGGCAATTGCCCGGCTTTGGCCGGGCTTCGCCGAACGCGCCGATAAGGAGGGCTGGCCGGCGGCGCGATTACTCTCGGCTCTTGCCGAACTGGAAATCGCCCAACGCGGCCAGCGGCGGATCGCGCGCAATCTCGCCGAGGCCCACCTGCTGCCCGGCAAGACGCTGGACAATTTCGACTTCGCGGTCGTGCCGATGCTCAGCAAGGCGCGCGTCACCGCGCTCGCCGCGGGCGACACTTGGCTTGACAAAGCAACGAACCTGCTGCTGTTCGGCCCGCCTGGTGCGGGGAAGAGCCACTGCGGATCGGCCATCGGCCGCGCGCTCGTCGAGAACGGTTTCCGTGTGCTGTTCACCCGTACCACCGAGCTCGTGCAGAAACTGCAGCAAGCCCGGCAAGCGCTTCAACTTGAAGCAGCCATCGCCAAACTCGACAAGTATCATCTGCTGATCCTTGACGACCTATCCTACGTCCACAAGGATCACGCGGAGACCTCGGTGCTGTTCGAGTTGATCGGCGCACGCTACGAGCGGCGTTCCATGCTGATCACGGCCAATCAACCCTTTGCAGACTGGAACAAGGTTTTCCCGGACCACGCTATGATGATCGCTGCTATCGACCGTCTGATCCACCACTCGATCATCTTCGAGATGAACGTCGAGAGCTACCGCAGACGTGGTGCCCTCGAGCGGAAGAACCGGGAAGCACCCACGCCAACCAAAAAGGCGAAGGAACCCGTTTCATCGTGATTGTCGCTGCCAGCGACAATCAAAGCGCGACAGCCAAAAAGGCTCTGCCAACGACCAAAAAAACTCTTGCCAGCGTCAATCCACCGCGACAATCATGCTCGCCAAGCGCGGTCGCAGATTCTCATCCTGATTGTCGCGCGCCACCATCCAGATTGTCGCGCTACAACCGAAGGATCGCGCGGCCAAGGATGCCTGGGTCGACGATACAAATCTCAATTGAGTATCCTCTAGGGGGCTAGAGAGCAATGAGTGTTCTGACTGTAGGTGCGGGTGAAGAGTACGAAACGATCCAGGCGGCGGTCGCCGCCGCTTCCAACGGCGACACGATAGACGTCAACGCCGGGACTTATGAGGTCAGCGATCTCAAGATCAGCGAGGATCTGACCTTTGTCGCGGTCGGCGGCACTGTCGATATCGTCCCGGAGCCCAGCACCACAAAATACAACGTGGCCAAGGGGCTGTTCATCATCGGCACCGATACTTCCGCTCCGAACGTGACGATCGAGGGCTTTTCGTTCTCCGGAGCGAAGTCCACATCGTCCAACGGTGCCGGGATCCGCTATCAAAGCGGCAACCTGACGCTGGACGACGACAGTTTCTCGAACAACCAGGACGGTATCCTGGCGCCGCCCTTCGTCGACGGCACCGGAACCATCGACGTCAACGACTGTGTGTTCGACCACAATGGCGCCGGCGACGGCCAGAGCCACAACATCTATATCGGCTATATCAGCACCTTCATCATGACCAACAGCATCTCTGAGGATGCGGTGGTCGGCCACGAGGTGAAAAGCCGGGCCGAGAACAATATCATCGAGAACAACCAGATCATCGACGGGCCGACCGGCACCGCGAGCTATTCCATCGATTTGCCGGAAGCCGGCAACGATATCATTCAAGGCAATACGATCGAGAAGGGGCCGGATGCCAGCTCGCCGATCGCGATTCATGTCGGCGGCCCCATGGAGCCCTATGCGAACTCTAACGTGGTCATTCAGGACAATACGTTCATCAACAACTATGGGCCTTCCGCTCAGGTCGTCAACAACGAGTTCACGTCGCCGGTCTCGGTGACCGACAACACGATCGAGAACTTCAGCACGATTGTGAACGGGATCGGCACACAGAGCGGCAATGTGAATGCCTCGGGTGGGACGATCGCCGCCTCGACCAGCACTACGCCACCGGGGACGGCTGCGGACACGACCAACCTGAGCACTATGATCGGCAACCAGACCGTGACCCTGACGAAGCCGGACCGCATCGTGATCGGCGGCAGCGGCCTTTTGACTGTTATCGAAGATGCAACGCTCGAAACGGTGTATGGCGGGTCGGGTGGCGTCAATGTCAGCGGCGATGGCGGCCAGACAGTATACACGCAGGCCGGATCAACCAACACGAAAATGTCGATGGATCGGCGGGGAGTCACTCGTATTGATAACGCCAAAAGACGGTAAGAGCGTTTTCAAGATGTTATCCGAAGCCGCATTGGTGTGCCGGTTGCCGCATTTCGTGCAGGCCGACAGGCGCCATCATGCCGCGCCGGGCTCGTCGGCCAGCATCTCGTCGAGTGTCACCGGGCAGACCGCCGGCACCGGCAGCGGTGGCTGCCCGTCCATTTTCTCGGGCAGGCCGCCAGTGCGCCGGCGGCGCAGCGCGGCCCGGGTTATACCACGAGGTGGAGACCGAGGCCGCGGACGACGATCCTGTCGGCCGTGCGGCGCCCCTCCCCTGCCCGGCTCCGGCCCCGGCGAGCCCGCGCCTGCGGGTTCCGTCCGCTAAGAGGGCTTTTCGGCCGTGCACGATATTAGTCAGAAAGTTTCGAACAGGCTGCCAATCGCCCAAGTTGGGTTAGTTCGTCCTCCAGGATATAGTTAGCGGTTTGGAGCCGTTGAGATTCGAGTACCCCGCGCCATCAAATCCGCAGGGGTCAGGCCCAAAAAATCGCTCATCTCGTGGCGCGTCAGCAGGTTGATACCGTACATCGCACGATACACGAGCTCGGCCCGTTGTCGAGCAATTGTCAAGCGATCCATGTGCGGTAAACATATTAAATACGACCATATCGCCTACTCGAAAATCGGCGGTGAGTAGACGCGTCCTATGTTCGGCTGCGAACTGATAGGCCGGCTGTTCATACGAGAGCTTGCGAGCAGTAGACGCGCTACCCGCGGCCTGGATCATCTCGCTAATTAGATCCTGGTAGCGATTCGAACCTTCCACTACGAACAGTGGACCATCAGTTACGGGTACGTCTCCTAGCGGGATCCAGACGGTTAGCAGGTTCGCGGTTCCTCGAGAAAAGAAGGGGTAGTCGTAATGAAGGTCGAGAGCCTGACCGGGTGGCGCGACTCGCAGATAGACGAGGTCGTGCCCAATCGCTGGAGCACCATGGATGTGGGTCATGATCTCGGTGATAGCGGGCCCGTGCGTGACGTTCCGCAGTTTTGTGCCTTCGCTTACCGACTTCCAGAAAGTGCCGAGGTCCTGCACGAGCTCGGCACGCCGGCTCACTCCAGTAACGATCGCATCGGTAGGTGGTTCATGGAGCTCGCCGACTCCGGCCAGACGGGTCGTCACTTCTGCTCGGGCGGCGAGGACATCGGCGGCAGGCAAAGCATCGCGCAATAGAGCAAATCCATCCTCGTTTAACGCCTCGCGCAATCTGGCCGGCGTGCGCCTAAGCGCGCTCCTATCTGGTAGCTCGGCGACCAAATGATCAGGGACCCTCGAGCCTTTGTTGACTGAATGCAGCATTGCCTGTTCCTCCTTCGCTATGTCATGCAGTCAACGACCAACGCTCGACCGCGCGCCAATTGTCCATTTCCCAGTTACCGCTCAACTTGCCGGGAACGGCAATTCTCGAATTAGTGGCGACGAGATGGTTCGTGAATAAGGGGACGATTAGCCCGCCGTCCTCATTGAGGATCTGCTGCATCTCGGCGTAAATTGCCCGGCGCTTATACTCATCCAGTTCGGTCCGGCCAGCGACCAGAAGTTGCTCGAACCGCTGATTATTCCAATGAGTATCATTGTTGGGTGCATTCGCCGAATAGAAGGCCGAGAATATCCAGTCTTCGGTCGGGCGTCCTCCGACATAACCCATGCTGAAGGGGACCTTGGACCAAGTGTTCGACCAGTACCCGTCGTTTGGGCGGCGGACAACATCTATATCAATCCCTGATGCCTTGGCTTGCTCTCTGAAGAGCAGAGCGGCATCGACAGCACCCACCGGCCAGGCAACTTCGGCAACCTCGAGTTGTACTTTTATGCCTTCGCTCCCTGCCTTTTTAAGATGGAATTTTGCCTGCTCGGGATCATAGGGTCGTTGCGAAAGGGTCGGATCGAAATACCGGTAAGTCGGCCCGATTGGCTGGTCATTCCCAATTGCACCATGTCCCATTAATACCATGTCCAAGATCTTCTGACGATCGATGGCATATTTGAAAGCAAGGCGAACATCTTTGTCTCTGAATGACGATGACGTCACATCCATCAAGATAGTCGAGTACTGACTACCGACTGTTTCTATGACGTGGATCTTAGGGGCGGCGGCCAGTTGCGAGACGGTTTTGACATCAATCCGGCCTATTGCATCTACTTCGCCGGTTATTAAGGCGGTCTGGCGCGCAAAAGCGTCGGGGATGTTGATGAGCTGGACGCTATCGAAATGCGCACGAGCGCCACCTTTGAAATAGTTTGGATTGCGCCTAAGGCTGATTGTGACTCCCGGGTCAAATCGCTCTAGAATGTACCCGCCCGTCCCATTGCCGGACGACCAATCCACCTTGCCTCCTACGAGTGGCATCATTAGCAAATGATAATCACTCATCTTGTAAGCGAAATCAGCATCTCCTCCGCTCAACTTGACTACGACTGTATGGGGATCCGTAACCACGATGTCCGTGATAGAGGAGACGAGCGGCAGGGCGGCAGATTTGCTGTCCTTTCCGCGATGAAAATTCAGTGACGCCACCACGTCCTCTGCGGTCAGCGGCTTGCCGTCGTGGAACGAAACGCCCTTGCGAATGCTAAACGTCCATGTTTTAGCATCTGTTGATGGCTCCCAGGACTCCGCGATCTCGCCGACGAGTTTACCGTCCGGTAGGACCTCAGTCAGAGAGTTCCGGATTGCCCACCACGCTAGCACTAGGTGCGTGTCGGGCGAGCCACTACGCGGGTCGAGATTGTCGGATGTTGCACCGCCCGCTACCCCGAACTTCACCGATCCGCCTCGCACTGCCGCACCTAGCACCCGAGATCCGATTGTGCTGGTGACCGCCGCAATGGCCGTGGTTTGAACTGCACCAATCACAAACTGACGCCTATTACAATCGGACATTTTTGTTCCTCCCATTACTTCAAGCGCTGCTTATAACTGGCCGAACTCGGATGTGCATAGTGTACCGACCTAAGGCAGCGGTCTAGGCTGCGCGCCGCCGGAGCGGACCGGGATCATGACCGCAGCCGCTGCGTCCTCAGTCGGGAGATCAGGCGGCAAGCGGCCGAGCGGCCGCGCGCGAACACGGCCTGCCCGACTTGCGGGTGCTGGTCGAGCGAGCGGCGGGCGGCGTCGATCTGCCGCGTCCAGGCGAGGGCGAGCACCAGGTCGAGCGGGCTGCACCCGGCGAGTTCGGGGCGCGGGGTATCCCCTCCCCGTTCCTATCCTGACCGGACTCCGACCCGGCGATGCGCGCGTCCATGGGGTGGCCTTAGCGCGAAGCGCAGCGCCGGCCAGCGTGGCGCGAAATAGTCGATCGCCGCCACAGGGGTCGGCGCACGCGAAAGCCCTGATTTTGCTGCGTTCTCGGCTAAGCGTACGATTTTTTACGAATCGCGCGTCGAAGTCTATTGCGCCGAGCGGGGAGCACTGCCCGGGCCGGCACCGCGGACGAGTTTCGGCGGCGGCGGGAGCCAGCCAGCGATCTAAGCCGACGCTCATTCGGAGAACGCATTGAATTCCGGTACTAAAGCATCGTGAAAGCAGTTTCTCGCCGCGAGCCGGCCCGAAACGGCACCCGCTTCTTTAAGGAAGCCGAGCCACGCCGCGATCTCGGCCTCCGTGATCGCGCCCCATTTCGGCACCTTCTGATCGCCGACCCGCTGACCGTCCAGCCGTACTTTCAGGGCCGCCAGCTCACGGCGCCAAGCCCTTTCCTCATCCTCGCCGGTCTCTGGACGGGCGCTTGGGAAATCGCGCCAAACCAGCCGGATCGCCTCTTCCGGATCGTTGATCGCGAACACGGTCGCCCTGGCCACTGCCCGCCCCAGCGCGCCGAAGACGGCGCTCCGTGCCGTGAGCGTTCCCTCCATCGCCATGAGTGTCGATGACGGGCTCAGCCGGTCGATTGGTGCCGGAAGATGCCGAAGCTCCACGCCCTCTGCCGCCATCAACCCGGTGAAGATGTCCAGCTGCCACACCGCGTCCACTTCGCCCTCGCGGAGCGCGCGCGCCATCCGCTCCGCATCTAGAGGCCCGCCCGCCAGCGGCTCGAGCCGCACGTCGCGCGCGGGATCGAGACCGACCGCAACCAGGACGGCGATAGCGAACTCCCGCAGTTCCGGATCATCAAAATGCAGTCCCACCACCCGCCCCTTCAACTCAGCAATTGTTCGGATCGGGCTCTCGCACGGCACGGAGAAGCTGCGGTTCTGCTTGCGGACGAACGCGTAGAACGGCAGGAGCCGGGTGCCGCGTTCGAGTGCGAGAAGCGCGAACACGATATTGACGAAGGTCATATCCCCGCGCCCCGCAATCACCGCCTCGACCGCTGCCTTGGGTGAACCAGAGCCGGCGAGCTCGTACTCAACGGCGATGCCCTCCGCGGTGTCGTAACCTAGCGCTTTCACCAGCCAGATCGGGGCAAAGCCCGTTGCATGCCGGGGCACGGGCACCATCACTCGAACCGTTTCCTCTCTGGCGTTCATTGCCATCCTCCGAGCAAGGGCGGGCGGCCGATCCGCTCCACCCCGGTTCCAAGCACGCGCTCAAAGGCGCACCCTGCCGCCAACAGGCGCTCCTCTTGCCCGTGCGCCGCCACGAGCTGCATCCCCACCGGCAGCCCCGCCGCATCGAGACCCACTGGCATTGTCAGCGCACAGAGATCGAGGAGGTTGGCGACACAGCAGTTCCGGGCCGCCTGCCGGCTTACCTCGTGGTAGGTGTCGGGATCCTCGAGCTCCGTAAGCAGCGGCGGCGAAAGCGGCGAGGTCGGGCAGACCAGCACGTCGAACGCGCGGCATCGCGCATCCGCGCTCGCCCTCAGCCGCGCCAGAACGCGCTGCCGGCGCAAATATTCGCGTGCCGGCAGGTCCTTCCTGAGCTCGAGCTGTCGCTTCGCGCCGCGATGCAGCGTCGGCAACAGCATCGGCAGCTCGGAATCAAGAAATTCGTAGAGTTCGACCGCAGAAATTCCAAAGTCCCACTCGGCCGAGATTGCTGCCAGCTCGCGCGCCTCCGGCAGCGCAGAAGCAACAACCGTAGCACCGGCGCCTGCGATTTCGCCAATCGCGCGGGTAACCGCCTCCGCAATCCCGGGCGCCGCGCCGTCCCAGAAATATATGTCGAGAACGCCGACCGTGAGCCCAGCCGCCCTCGTCTCCGAGGTCGCGCGCGCGAGCTCGCCCGCGTCGCAAGTTAGATCAATCGCGGCGAACCCGAAGGAAGCGTCATCCACACTGCGGGCAAGAAGCCCGGGGCCATGCAGGCTTGGTCCGGGCGGTACGAGGCCTTCGCCCGGCCAACGGCCGTGCGTCAGCTTGACGCCCACGATACCGGTCATATTGGCCGGTTCGCGCGCCGATCCTCCGGTATCACTGCCGAGCGCGAGCCACGACGATCCCTCGACAATACTGATCGCCGCCCCTGAGGAGGAACCGCCCGCCGGCCGCACCGCATGTGCATCCCACGGGTTGCGTGGCGTGCCCCAATGCACGTTTGTCCCGCAAACGCCGAAGCCGATCTCGGAAGTATGCGTTTTGCCCATGAAGACCGCCCGCCCCGCTCGCAGGCGCCCGACCACTGGTCCGTCGCGCCCGAAGCGTTCGGGCAGAAGATGTGGGGAACCGGCGAACATCGGCATTCCTGTCAGGCCGAAGAGATCCTTTACCGACACTGGAATGCCCTGGAGCCCCCCTGCATCGAGCCCGGCCGCAAAGCACGCATCGGCTTCGTCCGCCATAGCCCGCGCGGTCTCGGGCGCCCAATGGCAATAGGCGTCGAGCACTCCCACCACCGCCGCGCGTGCTGCGATCGCCTCCTCTATCAGCGCCCGCGAATCGAAGGCGCCGGCGCGCAGTCCCGCCGCGATCTCGCGGAGCGTCATTCCGGCGCGCGCGCTCATGGCATCTCAGCCGACGGCGCGTGCACGCGAAAGGAACTGCGCAGCAAGGACGAGCGTCGTCACCACCAGCACCTGGATCGCCGAGGCGGCTGCGATAGAGGGATCTCCCTGCCATTGGATGTCCGAGAATATCTGCAGCGGAAGAGTGTTTGTACCCGGCCCGGAGAGAAAGAGCGCCACGTTCACGTCGCTGAATGAGGCGATGAACGCAAAGGCGGCGCCGGAGACTATGCTCGAGCGCACCAGTGGCATCACCACCTTCCAGAACGCCAGAACCCGGTTACAACCGAGCGAGATCGCCGCCTCCTCATATCCCGGGTTGATTCCCGAAAGTCCGGCGATGACGACGCGGATGACGAAGGGAATGCCAATCAGTGTGTGCCCGATCGCCAGCGCGGCGAAGCTGCCCGCGAGGTCGATCCGGACGAAGAACAGATAGAGCGCGGCCCCGAGGAGGATGCTCGGCACCAGAATGGGCAAAAGGAAGGCTGCCTCGAGCGCCTCCCGGCCGCGCAACCGGAACCGCACCAGCCCGATCGCCGCTAGCGTCCCGATCACGACCGAAACGAAGCAGACAAGAGTGGCGAGCGGGAGGCTGACCGCGAAAAGGGCGTGCAGATATTCTCCGCTGGTGAAGAAATCTCTGAACCAACGGAGCGAAAGTCCGTGCAGTGGCAAAAGGAAGCGCGGCGTCGGATTGAAGGCGATCCCGACCACGACGAGGATGGGCGCCACCAAGCAGCAAAGCAGGCCCCACACATAGGCTCCGAGCAGCAAGTGGCCAGACCGCATCAAGCCCTGCCCCCGCGCGTCTGCCGGCGTGGTCCGGTAGCCAGGATCGCGGCGATCGCGGCGAACACGAGGAGGACCAGCACCATCGCGAGGCTCGACGCGAACGGCCAGTCGTAGGCCGAGAGCGCTTGGTCGTAGATCTCGTTGCCGAGCATTCGCCCGAGCCGCCCCCCCAGCAATGCCGGCGTGACGACGACGCTGATCGCGACCGTAAAGCAGAGCAGGCCGCCCGACACCAGTCCGGGCAGGCTGAGCGGCAGCAGGACTCGGCGGAAGGCTACCAGCGGCGAGGCTCCGAGGTTCTGCGCTACCTCCTCGAGGCGCACGGGAATGTCCTCGATCGCACTCATCAGTGGCAGCGTCATCACCGGCAGGAGCAGCTGCACGAGAGCGATTAGCACGGCGCGTTGCGAGTACAGCACATCCACTCGGAACGTCACGCCGAGGCTCGCGAGCGCGGTGTTGAGGAGCCCCTCCCTGCCGAGGATTGCGATCCACCCGAACGCCTCTATGACGGCACTCACCATCAGCGGCATGATCAGCAGGAAGAGCGCGATCGCCAGCGCAGCACGCGAGCAGCGCGCCAGGTAGTAGGCAAGGGGATAGCCGAGGGCGGCGCAGATCACTGTCGCCACCGCGCCGATTGCGAGCGTTCGCCCGACGAGATCAAGAAAATAGCCGTTGGCGATCTGGCGGTAGTTCGCCAACGTCAGGACTGGCGACCACAGGCGGGCCGAGGAGGAGGTGAAGAAGCTCAGGACCCCGATGTTTCCGAGCGGCACGGCGAGGAACGCGACCAGCACGAGCACGTAAGGGCCGAGCAGCCAGAGAGAGCCGTGCCGCAAGAGCCGCGTCCGCGCGGCTTCCGGTTCAGCGGCTAAGGAGGACGATATCGCGGGGATCGATTCCGACATTCATCACACTCGCATCGGGCAGCCCATCGTCCCCGCCAGTCAGTTTGCGCACCAGCAGGAGCTCCGCACGCTCGCCGAGCCGCAGGCGGTACTGCGCCTCGTCGCCGAGATAGACGACCTCCCTCACCTCGGCGGTGAAGGCGTTAGCGACCGAAGCCGCCGCCGTCCCGATGCGGATCAGCTCCGGCCGCACCAGCGCGGTCAATCGGCGCGCGGCCGGCGCGGCCGCCGTGCGCGCGAGCAACCGAAGGCCGGACTCCGTCACGATCTCAGCAATCCCCTCGCGCCAGCGTAGCACCTCCGCGTCGAGCAGATTCGCGTTGCCAATGAAGTCGGCGACGAAGCGCGATGCTGGCTGCCCATAGATTTCCTGCGGCGTGCCGATCTGCTCGATGCGCCCAGATGAGAGAACAGCGATGTGGTGCGAAAGGGCCAGTGCCTCGGTCTGGTCGTGGGTGACGAAGATCGTGGTCTTGCGGAGCCGTCGCTGCAGCTTGCGCAATTCCTCTCGCATCTGCACGCGCAGCTTGAGGTCGAGGCTCGAAAAGGGCTCGTCGAGCAGCAGGAGCGGCGGCTCGAGCACGAGTGAGCGGGCGAGCGCGGCGCGCTGCTGCTGACCTCCCGACAGCTGATTCGGCCTGCGCTGCCCAAGATCAGAAAGTCCAACTAGCTCGAGCATTGTCGCCGCGCGTCGCGCCACCTCGCGCCGCGGAAATCCGTGCACAGAAAGTCCGAAGGCAACATTCTCGCGCACCGTGAGGTGCGGAAAAAGCATGGGGGTCTGGAAAACGAGGCCGATTTCCCGCTTGTGCGGCGGCACCTTCTCGATGCGCCTTCCGGCCAGCTCGATCGCGCCGGCGTCAACCGGCTCGAAGCCAGCGATGCAGCGCAACGTCGTTGTCTTCCCACACCCGCTCGGTCCGAGGAGCGAAAAAAACTCTCCCTCCGCGACGGTAAACGAGAGCGGCCCAACTGTAACGTCCCTGGCATAGTGGCGTACTAACCCGCGCACCGCGAGCCCGACCCTCTCTCCCGCAGGAAGCGCCTCCAGCAGAGGACCACTCGGCACTGGCTCCGCTTCCATGAAGGTCCTGACTAGAGCAGGATGGGATCGCGTTCGCTCACCCATCGTGCTCCCGCGTTCTGTTTTGCCGGGTAACCCACGTCTTCGATGATGCCAACTTCGGCGAGCACGCTCTAGCCCATCACCTCTTCATCCCAACGCTTGAGATAGTCGGAGCGGTGGCCGGCGACCTTCTTCCAGTCAAGCGTCACGGTGTTGCGAAGGTCGGCCTCGGTCACCTTGATGTGGTCGAGATTCGGCGGCAGAACGGCTTTCCGATTGGTAGGTGGATACATGTTCCACGACGAAAACTCGACCTGCAGCTTCGGATCGAGCGTCAGGTTGATGAAACGGTTGGCAGCCTCTTTGTATGGGGTTCCCTTCAGGATGACAAAGCCGGTGCCGATGGCAAGCGTGCCGGGTACCGAATCGAACTGGGTAGGAACGCCATCCGCCTGCATCTGGAAGGCGATGCCGTTCCAAAACGGGTTGAGGATGACGTCGCCCTGCTCCATCAGCCGCTTTCCGTTGTCAGCGTTCTGAACGATCACCGCATTGTTCTTGCGCACCAACTCGGTGGCGAACTTCATCCCTGGCGTGATGTTGTCTTCATCGCCGCCCAGCGCCTTGTTGAGCGCATGGAGCCAGTACATCCCGTACCATCCGTAGGCAGGGATGCCGACGCGGCCCTTGTATTTGGGATTGAGAAGCTCGTGGAAGCTGGTGGGTCGGGTCGGAACCTCCTTCGCGTTCCAGACCAAGCCGAACAAGAGAAAGCTCGTTGAGGCGTAATAATTGCCAAGCTTCGCCGTCTCGGACACGTCCGCGTAGTTTGGCATCAGCGCAGTGTCGTAGGGAAGGAGGAAGCCGGCATCCTCCATCATCACGACTTCGGCCTGGCCGTGGTCGCTGATGTCGTACGGAGGGGTGCCACGCGAGGCCATTATCTTCGAAGTGGCAATCGACTCGAGCTGGAAGGAATGTTGCTGCGAGAGGCCGGTGAGCTTCGTGAAGCCGCCTCCCTCGACGAAGATCTTCTCGAGATGCGCGCCCCACGCGCCGCCGGTGGAAGCCCAGGTGAAAGGTCTTTCGGCGCGTGCCGAACTGGTGAACCCTGGAACGACGAGCCCGGCCGCGCCGGACGCCATCGACACTGTCCCGATGCCAAGCCGGGCCAGCAGGTCGCGTCGTTTCATCTTCGTCTCCTTGCTACCGTGTGCTTTTAGCCTCCGATGTGCAGCCCAGCCTTGCCGGTCGATGATTCAGATTCCGGGTCGCCAGTGTGCCGTGGACAGTTTATGCATTTTACGCATGATTAGTCTACGAAGGGCCTAAGGTCTCATGCAAGCCCCGATGCCGGGCCAATCCGGTGCTCACGCTCTTGAAACATGCTGAGAACGAGATCAGCCCCGCGCTCCCGCCAGCGCAGCTTCGCATTCGGCCTCTGTTGCCGCTGCCGCTGCCAGCGCCCACTCGGCGAAGCCTTTGACCGCGGGCAAGTTGCGCTTGAAGGCCGGGTAGACGAGGAAATACGCAATGTTGGTGCGGATAGTGTGCGCGTGCGGGATGGAGAGCCGCCCGGACCGGATATCCTCTAGCACCAGAAAATACGGCACCAGTGCAATGCCGAGCCCGCTCGCCGCCGCCTCGATGCACATGGCGAAGTTCTCGAACTGCAGCGCCGTCCCGTTTAGGCTCGGGCGCGTCCCACTCGATTCGAACCAGCGCGGCCACGCCTCCATCAACGGCGAAAGATGCAAGAGACGGCAGCCAGCAATCCTCTCGACGATGCCCTCCGGGCCCGGTCCAGACAGCCGCCGCGCCAGCGCGGGGCTCGAGACGGCCACCAGCTCTTCGCCCATCAGCCGCTCGGCGACGACGTTCGGCCAGGTGGGAGTGCCGAAGGAGATGCCTGCGTCGAACTCCGTGCCGGAGAACTCGAAAGGCTCGGTGCGGATAAAGAAATTGATCCGAGTCCCGGGATACTTCTCGATGAACCCGGGGATCCTCGGGACCAGCCACTTCGCCCCGAACGTCGGCATGGTGGCGAGGTTGAGCGTGCCGACCCCCTTGCGGTGCGCCAGTACCTGTCGCGTCGAGGACTCGATCCGGTCGAGGCATCCCCGCACCTCGGGAAAATAGGCCTCACCCACCGTGGTGAGGCCAAAGTGCCGTGTCGTGCGGTTCACTAGGGCCACCCCCAGCCGCTCCTCGAGCGTGCGCACATGCCTGCTAATCGCGCTCTGGCTGACACGAAGCTCCTCGGCGGCACGGCTGAAGCTCCGGTGCCGTGCCGCCGCCTCGAAGGCCTGGAGCAGGCTGAGCGAAGGAACGTGTCGACGCATCAGTTATAACTTTAATGAATGAGTTTAGAAAAACAAGCTACTTTTCCACCGCTACCGCTTCCGCGACCATCGCGGCACGGCGCGGTTCAAAGACAGGGCGGACGTGGGTGAATACATACCGGCTGGGTATCGATATCGGCGGCACCTTCACCGACTTCTCGCTCCTCGACGAAGAAACCGGAGCGATCAGCGTTTTCAAAACGCCTTCCGATCCCTCCCGCCCCGAGGTTGCCCTGCTCGCAGCCACCGAGCGCATCCTCGCCGAGCACAGCCTTCGCCCGGGCCAGATAAGCTATTTCGTGCACGGTACTACGCTCGCCGTGAACACGATCATCCAGCGCAAGGGCTCGCGCACAGCACTCCTCGTCACCAAGGGCTTCCGCGACCTCCTCAACATCGCGCGCCATCGCATCCCAGACGTCTTCAACTTCATGGCCGAGGTCCCCTCTCCGCTCGTGCCACGTTCGCTCGTCTTCGAGATTCCCGAGCGCTCCTGTGCGGACGGACGTGTCATTTCCTTGCCGGAAGAAAAGGACGTCGCCGCAATCGCCCGGCGTATGATCGAGGCCGGTGTCGAATCGGCCGCGATCTGTTTTCTGCACAGCTACCGCAATCCCGCCGGCGAGGAGCACGCACGTGAGTACCTGGCGCGCGCCGCTCCCGAGATCTATGTCTGCACCTCATCCGAAATCTGGCCCCAGCTTCGCGAGTACGAGCGTGCCCTCGCCGCCGTAATGAATGCGTATGTCGGCAAGGCCATGCGCGGCTATTTCGAGCGTCTCGACTCGGGGGCTAAGGTGCTTGGCATTGAAGTTCCCCTCCTCTCCACGAAATCGAACGGCGGGGTGATGCCGATCCTCGCGGCGAGCGAGCGCCCGGTGGAGACCCTGATGTCCGGCCCAGCCGCGGGTGTCATCGGTGCTGCCCATGTCGGGCGCGCCGCGGGCTTTCCATGCCTCATCACCTTCGACATGGGCGGCACGAGCGCCGATGTCGCCGTCATCAACGGCGCCCCGCACTATTCCACCGAGGGCCATGTCGGAGATTTTCCTGTCATCATGCCGGCGATCGACGTCACCTCTATCGGCGCTGGGGGCGGCTCTATCGCCTGGACCGATCCCAGCGGCGCGCTCAAGGTGGGGCCCGAAAGCACCGGCGCACTGCCGGGACCGGCCTGCTACGGTCTCGGAGGCATGCGCCCCACCGTCACAGATGCTTATGTGGCGCTCGGCATCATAGCGCCCGAACGGCTGCTCGGCGGCAGCGTTCGCCTCCATGCCAGCTGCGCCGAACAGGCGCTCGGCGAGCTCGGGGCCCGGCTCGGCCGCGGCGTGCGCGAAACGGCCGAGGCGATTCTCGAGGTCGCGACCTCTCAGATGTATTCTGCGCTCGTCCCGCTACTCGCGCGCAAGGGCGTAGCCTACGAGGATTTCACGCTGCTTGCTTTCGGCGGCGGCGGCCCTTGCCACGCCTTTCTCCTCGCAGCCGATATCGGCATCCGACGTGTGCTCGTCCCTCGCCATCCGGGAATTCTCTGCGCCGTGGGTTCGCTCGCCGCCGACGTCCGCAAGGATTTGGTGCAAAGCATCCACCGCGTGGTGCCGGCCAACGGCGCCGCCGCCCACATTCTTGCCGAGCTTCGCGCCGCCTTCGGAAAGCTCGCCACCGAAGGAAAGGCGTGGCTCGACTCGTTTGGCCTCGGCTTCGCGGCCGAGCGAATGGAGTGCAGCGCAGACATGCGCTATCTCGGCCAGTCTTTCGAGCTCACGCCCGCACTCACCGAAGAGGATCTCGCGGACGAAACCGGCGCCCAGCTGCGCGCCGCCTTCCTCGGCATGTATGAGCGCATCTACGGGCACAAGGACGAGAGCGCGCCGATCGAGGTGCTCGACGTTCGCCTTACCGCCGTCGGCGTCAATCCTCGTCCTCGCTTCGGCAAAGAACTCGAAATTTCCGTGCGACCACAGCCGTCAATGCAACAAAGAGCCATCTTCATTGACGGAAGAGAACAGCCAGCCGCCGTTTATCAGCGTGCTGAGCTTGCGCCCGGCTTCTCCTTCACCGGTCCTGCAATCGTCGAGCAATACGATACCACGGTCTTCGTAACGCCCGGTTTCGCTGTAATTGTCGATGCTTCCGGCAACCTCATCGGCGAGATGCTCCGTGCTGAATGACAAAGTCCTTCTCGAGGTTCTCAACAATCACTTCACCGGCATTGTCGAGGAGATGGGCTATGTGATCCATCGGGCCGGCTTCACCGTCTTCGTCAAGGAGACCTGGGACTTCGATTCCGCGCTCGTCGCCCCGTCGGGCGAGATTTTCTGCTACCCGCGCAATATCGGCGTCACCAACATGCTCGGCATGCACATGGGTGCGGCGATCGCCGAGGTCCCCGATCTGGCGCCGGGCGACGTCATCGTCACCAACGATCCGAAGACGACCGCAGGCATGTGCACCCACCTGCCCGACATCATGCTCTTCAAGCCGCTCTTCCATGAAGGCCAGCTGCTCTGTTTTGCCTGGTGCTTCGTCCACTCGTCCGATGTTGGCGGGCTGGTGCCGGGCAGCATCGCTCCCACCGCGTTCGACCGTTACCAGGAAGGATTTGCGATCCCGCCTACGCGGCTCTACAGAAAGGGCGTGCTGAACGAGGAGCTGCTCCGAATCATCCTGCACAATTGCCGGATTCCGGAGCAGAACTGGGGCGACATGAAGGCCCTCCTCTCGGCCCTTACGGTCGCCGAGCGACGCATCACCGATCTCGCACGCCGGTATGGTGGCGACACGATCGCTGAGGCGATCACCGGCGTGATGGATTACGCAGAGACACGCGCGCGCGGCATCTTGAGCAAGATCCCGGACGGTACCTATGAATTCTCGGATTATATAGAACTCGACTACGTCACGCCTTACTATGTTCGCATCAAAGTCGCTTTGACTGCGAACGAGGGCGGGATCCATCTCGACTTCACCGGCACAGACCCAGAGGTGCGCGGGGCTATGAACCTGCCGACATTCGGCCGGCCCAATCAATGGATCGTGCTCGGGATCGTCAATTATCTCCGCACCTCGGACCGTACGCTGCCGCTCAATCGCGGGCTGCTCCGCTCGGTCACCGCCACCATCCCCCAAGGTACCGTCCTCAATCCTGGCCCAGTCGCCGCCTCTGGCATCCGCCATATCACCGGCTATCGCGTGGCTGACGCGGTCCTCGGCGCGCTCAGCCAAGCGGTCCCCGAGGCGATCCCCGCCGCAGGAGCCGGCCAGGTTGCTATCGTCCTCTTCTCTTACCGCGATCCTGGCAGCGGCACCTACCGAGTCAGCGTCCTGCAGCCGATGCAGGGCGGTTCCGGCGCCCGGCCGATCAAGGACGGGATCGACGGCGTCAATTTCTCCGCGGGTTCGCTGCGCAATGTGCCGACCGAAAGCATTGAGAACGAGGCGCCAATCCTTGTCCACCAGTACTGCCTCACCGACTCCGCTGCGGCAGGCAAATATCGCGGCGGGAGTGGCGTTGTCTTCGAGTTCGAATGTCTCGCGCCCGAAGCCCTCGTCACCGCCCGCGGGATGGATCGCTTTCGCCTCCGCCCCTACGGGCGTGAGGGTGGCGAGGCCGGCACACTTGGCGAGGTCGTGCTCGCGCCCGCTCAGGAAGAAGCACGACGCACCGGCAAGATCGACGTGCTTCGCCTTCAGCCGCACGATGTCGTGCGCATCACCGCCCCGGGCGGCGGCGGCTATGGCATCCCCGGCTCGCGCGCTCCCGAAGCAGTGCTGCTCGACGTTGCCAACGGTTTCGTGACAGAAGAAGAGGCTCGCAAGACGTACCGCGTGGCGATCGTGGATGGAAAGCTGGACGCACCGGCGACATCAGCACTCCGTGCCACGCCCGCCGCCGACCCAGACGTGCCTGCTTTCCTCTTCGGCCCAGAACGCGCCGAATACGAAGCGGCGCTCGCCCCTGCGCTGCAAGACCTCGTCTCGTCTTTGCTCGCCACACGCCCCGGCCCGGTGCGCCAGTTCGCCCGCGACCGGCTCTACGCGGCGCTTGAGCGCAATCCCGCACTTAGGGCCGAGCCAACTTGGATCCTGGCGGCGGAATTGTCCCGGCTCCTCGACGATCTCCTTGCCGCCTGAAGAAGCGCTCGCGCTAGGGCCGTTCTCGTCTTTCGCTGGGGTGAGTCAAGAAGAATCCGGATTAGCCTGGAAGCGCCTCCTCAAAGGTGGCTGCCTCCGCGAGACACGCAGGAGCGACGGCTGGCGCCCTGTATATGAGGATCGGCGTGAACAGCCCGCCCTGAGCCAAGTCGACTTCGCCATCGCGGGCGAGTTGGAGGTTGGCAAGGAAGGTGCTGGTCCAACCTGCTCGCCTGCGCAGCGCGGTGGGAATAGCGATTGTCCCTTCATCCGGCACATCCGGCAGAAACCGACTCAGCGCGGCTCCGTCCGGTGCCTGGGCAAGGAGCCGCAGGATGCGGTCGCGCGCGTTGCGAACGGTGTAGAGATCAGCCCAGCGGGGGCGGTAGACGGCCGTGGCTTCTCCGTCATCCGGGTCGTCCGCAAAGAGCGCCATGCTCGCCCAGAGGAACTCGATGACAACGACCTGGTGCTGCAGGCCAACCGAGGTTCCGAGCAGCTCCGGCTGACCACGGGCGAAGACGTCACGGCCGAGTTGGCGCCGGCGCTCCAGCCAGCTCGCGAGCGCCTGCGCCGCCTGCAAATCGAGCAGACGCGCGCGCAGCTCATCCGTTGTCTCCTCCGCCTTCTGCTGCGCCGGCGTGTCTGCCGCGAGCAGCAGGCGCGAGCGCAATAGCAGCAGCCAGCAGGCCATCACCAGCCAATTGCCCTTCTCGCCGAGCGACGGCCCGGCCGCCGGCAAGGCGGCGGCAAGCTGGTCGACCAGGTCCGCCACCGACAGATGGGCGAGATCGATCTGCTGTTCGCGCGCCAGGCTCAGCAGCAGCTCGAGTGGCCCGCTGAACCCGTCGAGCACGAGATGCGGGGTGCCCCCTCCCCTGCCTCGCCTTCGCCTGATCCCGGATCCTTGGCGCGCGCGTCCATTGCCGTCAGTCCGGCGGCCGCGGCCGCAGTACGAACCGCAGCGTCGGCCAGCGCGGGCTGATACGGGCGATCGCCGCTCCCGGCGTCTAGCCGTCGGTGAAGAACCCGTAGCCGATGACACGATGCCCGACCGGCAGACGCCGCCCCGGCTGTCGGGCGACATGAAATGCTGAGCTCCAGCCCTTTCAGAATCAAATACTTGCTCGACGTCTTGCATTTCATGCTGACATTTAACTTGATACGGAGCCTTGTCCAGCGACACGAAATGTAAGACAAACTCTAGCGTAACCTTACGATCACTTTTATGGCCGGCAGTGAAGACGATGGTATGGGAGCGACCATCGGCGGATGTTGAACCTGGCCGCGATCTTGCGCGACCGCATCTCCCCTGAGTCTCACAATTTGGTGCAATTTGTAAGACAGATCGGCAGCAGAATTCTCAAATTAAATGTAGCATCGACGCGCTACCAGGAAATTCTCGGCATTTCGTGTCGCCCGACACTGGCCATCGACTTCGCCCGCAGGGCAAGCATCCGGCGTGGCGATGTTGCCAGGATGCAGGCTCAGCTTGCCAAGACGGAGGCTCGGGAGGCGCTGAAGCCGGCATGGCCGGCCTTTCACCAAGCGCAGGACGTAAGCCGCCTGTCGCTCGCTGTCAGCCAAACAATCGATCGCGCCCGGAGCCTACAGCAACAGATCGTAGCGCTCGGCATCGACCGTTAATTATCCGACGACCGCTTTGGGTGGTTTTCTGCCGGTCCGCTTACGGCATGGGAAATCGACTAGACTAACTTTCGATCGGTAAGCCGCGCGAAGGGCGACAGATGGCCCTCCGTTGCCGCACAACCAGGAAGCGGAATGCTTACTTCACCACCTCACGATAGAATACGAGATCCCAGTATGGCCCGAAAATGAAGTTCTGCACCTGCTTTCGTCGAGCGACTTGGACGACCGGCTGGAACATGATCAGATACGGCCCATCCGCCAGTACTTCTTTTTGCAGTTCTTCATAAATTGCTTGGCGTTTGGCAGCATCGCGCTCAGCTACTGCAGCATCGACCTGAGCCGATAACTTCAAGTCCGACCAGTTGTTCCGCCACGCCACCGTCCGTGCCTTCGAGCTGTCGGAGTTGTCGGTGTTGCGCGCGAATGTCTCCGCGTTGGAATGCGGATCCAAATAGTCCGGCGACCATTCGATGAGCAGCATCTGGTGTTGGCGGGCGCGATAACGCGTCCACACTTGCTTTTCCTCGCCAGCCAGAATCGATACGCGAATGCCAGCCTGTGCCATCGTTGCCTGGATCGACTGCGCGATGTTCGTCCAGGGCGCAGTACTGAACGCATCCAGGGTGATTTCGAATCCATTGGGATAGCCGGATTCGGCTAACAGAGACTTAGCCTTGGCGACATCCAGCGCGAACGGGTTGCTGTCGATCGCGCTCCAGATGCCATCTGGCAGGAAGGTCTCGTGCACAACGAACTGCCCCTTCAGGAAGCTATTCGCCATCCCGGCGTAGTCGATCAAATACCGCAACGCCTGCCGGACCTTCGGGTCCGCGAGTTGGGGGGCCGATTGGTTCAGCGCAACATAATATGTGTCGACCGATGGCTTGCTATCAACGGCGATATTGATATCATTGGCAAGTGAATTGACTTGGTCGGCGGTCAGGTCTCGAGCCATATCGACGTCGCCGTTCCGCAACAGCAGGAACTGTGCCGCCGGATCGGCCACGTGCTGGATCACGACACGTTTCAGCTTGGGTGGGCCAAGATGGAACCCGGGATTTGCATCCAGGGCCACGATTTCGTCCGGCTTCCACTCCCGCAGTGAGAAAGCTCCAGATGCTGCGGCATTGG
>Ga0335075_10003225_pt1 | contig 25930 bp, 16 predicted proteins | sample Lox_Sample_24_FD_206723 | JGI IMG/M metagenome (GOLD analysis project Ga0335075, IMG submission 206723) | Soil microbial communities from Loxahatchee National Wildlife Refuge, Florida, United States - Lox_Sample_2.4 | ecosystem: Environmental > Terrestrial > Soil > Wetlands | place: USA...
TGGTGTACCTATGGCGACCCCGGCAGCTTCTTTTCGTACCGCCGGGACGGCCGCTGCGGGCGCATGGCGGCGTTGATCTGGCGGCGGTGACAGCGGAAGGTGCCCGCCGAGGCGAGCGGCGGCCGGAGTTGCGGCTTGGCGTGTCGCGGCGGCCGGCCGCGCAGGATGCCGGATCCGGCGTATAAGGGATCTTGAAGGGGGCCGATTCACCCCCAACTCCGCCGCTAGTCCAACCCCCTTTTGAAGGTCTTCCCGATGCGGATGGATAAGCTCACGAGCCGATTCCAGCAGGCGCTGGCCGATGCCCAGTCGCTGGCCCTCGGCCGCGACCACCAGTTCCTCGAGCCTGCCCATGTGCTGCTCGCCCTCCTGGATGCCCAGGGCGGCACCGTACGGCCGCTCCTCGTCAAGGCCGGAGCCGACGTCAACCGCCTGCGCTCCGAGCTTGGCGCCGCCCTCGACCGGCTGCCGAAAGTGGAGGGCACCCCCGGCGACATCCATGTCTCAGGCGACCTGAACCGTATCCTCAACGTCACCGACAAGCTAGCGCAGCAGCGTGGCGACCAGTTCATCTCCAGCGAGCTCTACGTGCTCGCCGCCTTCGAGGACCGCAACCTGGCGCGCATCTTCCGCGAGGCCGGCGTCGTGCGCGGTGCGGTGGAGAAGGCGATCGAGGAAGTACGGGGAGGTGAGAAGGTCGCCGACCCCAATGCCGAGGAGAGCCGCCAGGCCCTGGAGAAGTACACCGTCGACCTGACCGCGCGCGCGTCCTCCGGCAAGCTCGATCCGGTCATCGGCCGCGACGACGAGATCCGCCGCACCATCCAGGTGCTGCAGCGGCGTACCAAGAACAACCCGGTGCTGATCGGCGAGCCCGGTGTCGGCAAGACCGCCATCGTCGAAGGCCTGGCGCAGCGCATCATCAACGGCGAGGTGCCCGAGGGCCTGAAGAACAAGCGCATTCTCGCGCTCGACATGGGCGCGCTGATCGCGGGCGCGAAGTTCCGCGGCGAATTCGAGGAGCGCCTGAAGGCCGTCCTCAACGATCTGGCCAAGCAGGAAGGACAGATCATTCTCTTCATCGACGAGCTGCACACGATGGTGGGCGCCGGCAAGGCCGAAGGCGCGATGGATGCGGGCAACATGTTGAAGCCGGCGTTGGCGCGGGGCGAGCTGCACTGCGTCGGCGCCACGACGCTCGACGAATATCGCAAGTACATCGAAAAGGATGCGGCGCTCGAGCGCCGCTTCCAGAAGGTGTTGGTCGATGAGCCGTCGGTCGAGGACACGATCGCGATCCTGCGCGGTCTGCAGGAGCGCTATGAGGTCCATCATGGCGTCGACATCACCGATCCGGCGATCGTTGCCGCGGCCACGCTGTCGCACCGCTACATTGCCGACCGGCAGCTTCCCGACAAGGCGATCGACCTCATCGACGAAGCCGCGGCCCGCATCCGCATGGAGATCGATTCCAAGCCCGAGGCGTTGGATCGCCTCGAGCGGCGCATCATCCAGCTCAAGATCGAGCAGGAGGCGCTGAAGAAGGAGCAGGACGAGGCCTCGCGCAAGCGCCTGACGACGCTGCAGGAGACGCTGCACGGCCTGGAGAAGGAGTACTCGGACCTGGAGGAAATCTGGAAGTCCGAGAAGGCGACGCTGCAGGGCGCGGCACAGATCCGCGAGGAGCTCGACCGTGTGCGCCTGGAGCTGGATGCGGCGCGGCGTGCCGGCAACCTCGGCCGCATGGCGGAGCTGCAGTACGGCAAGATTCCGGAGCTGGAGAAGCGGCTCGCCGCCGCCCTCGCGGCCGAGAACAAGGCGCCGCAGCTGGTGCGCAACAAGGTGACGGAGGAGGAGATCGCCGAAGTCGTGTCCAAATGGACCGGCATTCCGGTGTCCAAGATGCTGGAGGGCGAGAAGGAGAAGTTGCTGCGCATGGAGGAGGCGCTGGGCAAGCGCGTGGTCGGCCAGGACGAGGCGCTCAAGATCGTTTCCAACGCGATCCGCCGCTCGCGCGCCGGCCTCTCCGATCCGCGCCGTCCCAACGGCTCGTTCCTCTTTCTGGGCCCCACCGGCGTGGGCAAGACCGAGCTCTGCAAGGCGCTCGCCGAATTCCTCTTCGACACCGAGGATGCGCTGGTGCGCATCGACATGTCGGAGTTCATGGAGAAGCACTCGGTGGCGCGGCTCATCGGCGCGCCTCCCGGCTATGTCGGCTACGAGGAGGGCGGGTACCTCACCGAAGCCATCCGCCGCCGGCCCTATGCGGTGATCCTGCTCGATGAGGTCGAGAAGGCCCATCCCGATGTCTTCAACGTGCTGCTGCAGGTGCTCGATGACGGCCGCCTGACCGACGGCCAGGGCCGCACCGTGGACTTTCGCAATACGGTCATCATCATGACTTCGAACCTCGGCTCGCAGGTGATCCAGGAGCACGCCGGGGAGAAGAACTACGCCCGTATGAAGAGCGCGGTGATGGAGATCGTGCAGCAGAGCTTCCGGCCGGAATTCATCAACCGGATCGACGACATCGTCGTCTTCCACCCGCTCGGCACCAAGCAGATCCGCGCGATCGTGGACATCCAGCTCCTCTACCTGCGCAAGCGCCTGCAGGAGCGGGACATGGACCTGACGCTGGACGATGCGGCGCGCGACCTCCTCGGGGAGGCGGGATTCGACCCCGTCTACGGGGCCCGGCCGCTGAAGCGCGCCATCCAGCAGCAGATCGAGAACCCGCTGGCGCAGCGCATCCTCAAGAGCGAGTTCGGCCCCGGGACCCATATCCGCGCCACGGCGCGGGACGGCCAGATCGTCTTCGACAAGGCCGCCTGAGCCCGGAGGATCGTTGGCTATAATGAGCGCCGCGGGGAGCCGCGGCGCGCCCCACCCACACATCTACAACTCAAAGCCATGCCGTTCTACGAATACGAGTGCCAGAGCTGCAAGTTCTACACCGAGGTGATGCAGAAGATCAGCGATCCGCCGCTCGTGAAGTGTCCCTCCTGCGGCAAGCGGACCCTGCAGAAACTGGTGTCCGCGCCGGTGTTTCGCCTGAAGGGCAGCGGCTGGTACGAGACCGACTTCAAATCCGACAAGGAGGGCAAGCGCAATCTCGCCGTCGAGCGCGAGGAGTCGAAGCCCGCCGCGGAGGGGTCGAAGTCGGAGACCCCGTCATCCGCCGAGACCCCCGCCAAGTCGGCGGAGCCCAAGACGCCGAGTGTGTCGACCGGCGCCGCGGCGCCCAAGCAGGCAGCCGGGGCTTCGGGCAAGCGACCCGCCGCCGCCAAAGCGGGCTCGCGCGCAAGCGCCTCGCGTGCCAAACCCAAGTCCGCAGCTCGGGCGAAGAAGACCGCGAAGCGAGGCTCCAGGCGGTGATCCTTTGAGCATCCCCGTCCTCGACAGGCCGAGCCCGCCGCTGCCGCCGGGCCAGGCGGCCAAGAAGAAGGGCTCGCCGCTGCGGCGCTACCTCGTGGCCGGGGTGCTCGTCTGGCTGCCGATCATCGCCACCATATGGGTGGTGACGTTCCTTCTCCGCTTGGCCGACAGGACGCTGCTGCTCTTCCCGTTGCCGCTCGCGTACCAGCCGGCAGGCCTCATGAGCGTGGCCGTGCCAGCGCTCGGCGCCGTCTTCGTCCTCGTCGTGCTGCTGCTCACCGGGCTGCTGGGCACCAATCTGATCGGCCGGCGCCTGCTCCTCTGGGGCGGGGAGCTGCTGCAGCACATTCCCATCATCGGCAGCATCTATGGCGGCGTGAAGAGCTTCGCCGAGAGCGTCTTCTCGCAATCGAACTCGTTCCGCAAGGTCGTGATGGTGGAGTACCCGCGCGAAGGCGTGTGGAGTCTCGGATTCCTGACCGCGGAGGACGTCCCCGAAATCAGCGACAGGACGGGTGAGCCGCACGCCTGCGTCTATATCTCGGCTGCACTGAACGCCACCGGCGGCTATCTCGCCATCCTGCCGCGCCGGCAGATCGTGGAGCTCGACATGAGCGTCGATGCCGCCATGAAGATGATCATCACCTGCGGCGTGGTCGTACCGCCCGCCCCAGCCCGCAAGCCAGAGCTGGCCCAGCCCGCCGCCTGAATTCGAGGGGCTTTCCGATGAAAGCCATGCGACTCTCTGCTCCCGGCTCTTCGCTTCGGCTGGAGGAAGTGGCCATGCCGTCCCCTGCCGAGCACCAGGTATGCATCAGGGTGGAGGCCTGCGGCGTCTGCCGTACCGACCTGCACCTGCTCGATGGCGAGCTGCCCCACATCCACTACCCCATTACACCGGGCCACGAGGTCGTGGGACGCGTTGTCGAGGTCGGTTCCTCGGTCACGCGCTTTCACACCGGCGATCGGGTGGGCGTTCCGTGGCTGGCGCACGCCTGTGGCCTCTGCCGCTACTGCCGCGCGGGCCGGGAAAATCTCTGCGAGTACGCGCGCTTCACCGGCTATTCCGTGGACGGGGGCTACGCTGAGCAAGTCCTGGCCGATGCTCGCTTCTGCCTGGCCCTGCCTGCCGACGCTCCCGCCGCACAGCTCGCGCCGCTACTGTGCGCGGGACTGATCGGCTACCGGGCGTACCGTGCCGCGGGCGAAGCCGCCAATCTCGGTCTTTACGGCTTCGGCGCCGCCGCCCACCTGCTCGCGCAGGTTGCCCGCGCCCAGGGACGGCGGGTGTTCGCGTTCACCAAGCCCGGGGACTTCGAGGGGCAGTCATTTGCCCGCGAACTCGGCGCGGTCTGGGCCGCGGACTCGGACCGGCCTCCTCCCGAGCCCCTGGATGCGGCGATCCTCTTCGCGCCGGTCGGCGCGCTGGTACCGGCAGCCCTGGCAGCGGTGCGGCCCGGTGGACGCGTGATCTGTGCCGGCATCCACATGAGCGAGATTCCCCGCTTTCCGTACGAGCTCCTCTGGGGCGAGCGCTCCGTCAGCTCCGTGGCCAATCTCACCCGGGCGGACGGCGAGGAATTCCTCGAGCTGGCCCAGCGGCTGCGCCTGACGCCCACCGTCGAGCCGTTTCCGCTGGGCGAAGCCAATACGGCGCTCGAGCGGCTGCGCCAGGGGGCTCTGAAAGGAGCGGCGGTTCTGGTTTGAAGCGCACATCCCGGTGTGCAGTTGCGGCCCCTCAGGGGGGTCCGTAACATCGCGCGCCTTATGCGAACTCATTACTGTGGACAAGTCGGGGACCCGCTCATCGGCCAGACGGTCGAGGTGGCCGGCTGGGTGCACCGGCGGCGGGATCACGGCGGCATCATTTTCGTCGATCTGCGCGATCGCGAAGGTCTGCTGCAGGTGGTCTTCGACCCCGAGGCGGCGGAGGTCTTTCGCGAGGCGGAGAGGCTGCGCAACGAGTTCGTCATTCGGGTCAAAGGACGGGTCCGCGAGCGGCCCGCCGGCACGGTGAACCCCAATCTGGCCTCCGGTCGCGTGGAGCTGCTGGCGGTGGAGCTGGAGTTGCTCAACCGCTCCGAGCCGCTGCCCTTCCAGTTGGATGAGCAGGTCGGCGAGGAAATCCGCCTCAAGTACCGCTACCTCGACCTCCGTCGCGAGGTCATGAGCCAACGTCTGCGATTGCGACATCGCATTACCCGTGCGATGCGCGGCTTTCTCGACGGGCACGGCTTCATCGACCTCGAGACGCCGATGCTGACCAAGGCAACACCCGAAGGCGCGCGCGACTACCTGGTCCCCAGCCGCACTCATCCCGGCAAGTTCTTCGCGCTGCCGCAGTCGCCGCAGATCTTCAAGCAGCTGCTGATGATCGCGGGCTTCGACCGGTACTACCAGATCGTGCGCTGCTTCCGCGACGAGGACCTGCGCGCCGACCGGCAGCCGGAGTTCACGCAGCTCGACATCGAGACCTCCTTCCTGACGCAGGCGCAGATCATGGAAATGATGGAGAGCCTGACACGGCACTTCTTCAAGGAGGTGCTGGGTGAGGCGCTGCCCGATCCCTTCCCGCGGATGAGCTTCGCGGAAGCGATGCGCCGCTACGGCTCCGACAAGCCGGACCTGCGCGTGCCGCTGGAGCTGGCGGACGTGGCCGACCTCGTCAAGGACTGCGACTTCAAGGTGTTCGCCGGTCCCGCCAGGGATCCGAAGGGCAGGGTGGCGGCGCTGCGGGTGCCGGGCGGCGGCGCCATGCCGCGCTCGCAGATCGACGGCTACACGGAATTCGTCGGCCGCTATGGCGCCAAGGGGCTCGCCTACATCAAGGTCAACGAGCGCGCCCGCGGCCGGGACGGCCTGCAGTCGCCCATCATCAAGTTCCTGAGCGATGCCGCGATCGCCGGCATCCTGGAGCGCACCGGCGCGGCCGACAACGACCTCGTGTTCTTCGGCGCCGACTCCGCCAAGGTGGTCAGCGACGCGCTCGGTGCGCTGCGCCTGAAGATCGGACAGGACCTCAAGCTGGTGCAACCGGGATGGCGGCCGCTCTGGGTCGTCGACTTCCCGATGTTCGAGTGGGACGCGGACGAGCGGCGTTGGGTAGCGATGCACCATCCGTTCACCTCGCCCAAAATCGACGATCCGGCGGCGCTGCGCGCCGACCCGGAGAAGGCGCTGGCGAAGGCCTATGACATGGTACTGAACGGCTCGGAGATCGGCGGCGGCTCGGTGCGTATCCACCGGCAGGAGATGCAGTCGACGGTGTTCGAGCTCCTCGGCATCGCGGCGGAGGAGGCGACGCGCAAGTTCGGCTTCCTGCTCGATGCGCTGAAGTTTGGCGCGCCGCCGCACGGCGGCATCGCCTTCGGCCTCGACCGCCTGGCGATGCTCATGGCCGGCGCCGACAGCATCCGCGAGGTCATTGCCTTCCCGAAGACGCAGACCGCGGCAGACCCCCTCACCGATGCACCGACCGAGGTCGGCGAGGCGCAGCTGCGCGAGCTGCACATCCGGGTGCGCACACCGCCCCCGGCTTGAGCAGCGGTTCCGCCCGGCCCGGCGCATTTCTTGATACTGTCGGCCAGGCCTTCGCGGCGGCCATGCCGCGCGGGCCCTGGCGGCATGAGAGAAGCTGACGCGCAACACGTGATCTATGTGCACGGGCTATGGATGCCCGGCGGCGAGTCGCTGCTGCTCGCTCACCGGCTGCAGCGCGAGTTCGGCCTTCAGGTGCACACGTTTCCCTATTCCGCGGCCACCTGGGGAGTGCAGGAGATCACGGCGCAGCTGCAGAGCTTCGTGCGCTCGCTCGCGCTGCCCGCGGTGCATTTCGTCGGTCACAGCCTCGGCGGGCTCATCATCTACCGCTTCCTGGAGCACTATCCCGAGCAGGCTCCGGGCCGGGTCGTCTTTCTGGGCTCGCCCTGCCTCGAGAGTCGGGCGGCAGTCCAGGCGGCGGCGCGGATCCGATTCGTGGGGACGCTCATGGGACCGTCCGTTGCCGATGAGCTGCTGCGGCCGCGCGAGCGGCGCTGGGCCTTCGAGCGGGCGCTCGGAATCATCGCCGGCACGCAATCGGTCGGCCTGGGCCAGTTCGTCGCGGGCTTCGAGGAGGAATGCGACGGCACGGTCGCGGTCAGCGAGACTCGCCTGCCGGGCGCCACGGATCACATCACGCTGCCCGTCAGTCACATGGGCATGTTGGTCTCTCCGCGGGTGGCGCGGGAGACCGGATTGTTCCTCAGGGACGGGCGATTCTCACTGCGGTGAGCGGTGGCCCTGCTGCGGGACTCGACTGAGGTCTCTCATTGCTTCTTCTTCGGACCGTATTCGGCTAGCCAGTCCTGAACGGCACGGCGGCGCATCTCCTCCGTGTCAGTCGGAGGCGCTTGTTCGCGGTATCTCCGCCACTCTTCCACGGCGGCGAGCCGGCGCTCGTCGAGTGACATACGCGAGGTTGAATGAACCGTGGGGCTGGCGCCAAAAGTTCTTTTGCGCTGGGGTGGTGGCGGAAATCGGCCCATTTTGAGATTCCAATAAGCCCACGAACGTGGGTCGATTATTCCCGGGGGCGCCGTATCGAGAGCCTCGCGTATTTCATCATCAGAAACAAACTGTCGAAGTATACGCATGTCCGAATGATGCGCGTAGGTCATCGCGTAGGCCATGAACCTGACGGGGTCGGCAAGCGCCTTCTCCGGTTCTTCGAACCAGATGATCCGTCGCGCCACCTGCGTTGTCTGAGGTGTAATCGGTAAGGCCCTCACAGTCCGAATCCTCCATGGCGCTCTCTGCTTGGCTTGAAGTCCTCCACGTTCGGTAAATGATCCACATCCACCTTGTTCACCGCGTCGGCAAGGCGAAACTTCATGTCCGTCGGCAGCTCACGCAGATTTCCGTCGTCGAAGTAGGACAGGGCTTTGAGGGTAATCTCGGGGTTGAAGGAGCTTCCGTACAATTGCCCAGCTGCGGCCAGTGCAAATGGCAAGCCGACCTTCCCAATACGGATGAGTGCGTCCATATCGATGTAGTCCTTTGCTTCAGCCCGTACCTGAAGAACGGATGCTTCGGTGCCCGCCAGGTCGAGAAGGGAGGCGACCTTTAGATCGTTGTCTTTCGCGGCCAGGGGCGGAGCCAGGCGCGGGAGCTTTGGTACTCCAAAGAAGGACACCTTCACGGGAGCGCCACGATCCACAATGGCCGAGAGAGTATTCTTTTCGCGCTGAATAATCTTCGCGCCCACCAGGAATGGAACTTCGGATTCCAGAGAAGCAACATCAAGGGCGCGGTTCCCAAAGAAGTCAAAATCGACGGACTTCCGATGGCCAAGATGCAAAGCAAGCGCGGTCCCGCCATAGAGCACGAATTCGCCCGGCACGGAGGACAGCTCTCCCCAGAGGCGACGCTGCGCTTCAGGCAATACGTCCAGACGAGGCGAAAAGCTCGACATTTTCGACACCCGCTAATCCGCTGCGATGACGTTCATAAAGCATACAGCGAACCCAGGGTGGCAGCCCATCCATCCTGTTTCACAGGCTGCAGTTCCGGCCTGGACTCGTTCAGGAATCGTGGTCGAGCAACCTCTTCAGCCGATACATCGCTTCGAGGGCCGCCCTGGGAGTCATCTCGTCGGGGTCGAGCGCGGCGAGCGCCTCGCGTACGGGGTCGGAAAGTGACACCTCCGGGGCCAGGAACAGCGGCAACTCTTTTTGTGCCTGTCTGCCCTCGCCGCCGGCACGCTCCTGCCCATCCATACGATCCCGCTGCGACTCGAGTGCTTCGAGGTAGCGCCGCGCCCGTCCGATGACATCCCGCGGCACGCCCGCGAGCTGCGCGACCTGAAGTCCGTAGCTGCGACTCGCGGGTCCTTCCTTCACCGCGTGCAGAAACACGATGCCGTCGCCGTGCTCGGTGGCATCGAGATGCACGTTCACACAACCTTCCACCTCGCTCGCGAGGCTGGTCAGCTCGAAGTAGTGCGTGGCGAAGAGCGTGAAGGATTGGATGCGGGTAGCGATGTGCTGCGCCATGGCCCAGGCGAGTGATAACCCGTCGAACGTGCTGGTCCCGCGCCCGATCTCGTCCATGAGGATGAGGCTGCGGGCGGTGGCGTTGTGCAGGATGTTGGCGGCCTCGGTCATCTCCACCATGAAGGTCGACCGCCCGCCCGCGAGATCGTCGCCCGCACCGATGCGTGTGAAGATGCGGTCGATGGGGCCGATGACGGCGCGATCGGCCGGCACGTAGCTGCCGAGGTGCGCCAGGATCGCGATGAGCGCCGCCTGACGCATGTAGGTCGACTTGCCGCCCATGTTCGGGCCGGTGATGATGAGCATCCGTCGGGTGGAGTCGAGCTTGAGATCGTTCGGCACGAACGGCGTCGTGGCGAAGCGCTCGACGACGGGGTGGCGCCCGCCCTCGATCTCGAGCACTGCATCGTCCACCAGCCGTGGCGCGGTCCATTGCAGCATGCAGGCCCGTTCCGCCAGCGACGCGAGCGCATCGAGCTCGGAAAGAGCCGCGGCGGTGGCCTGCAGGGGGGCGAGGCGGTCGGTGAGCCGGGTCAGGATGTCATCGTAGAGCTCCTTCTCTCTTGCGAGCGCGCGCTCGCGCGCCCCGAGTACCCGGTCCTCGAAGCTCTTCAGTTCCGCCGTGATGAAGCGCTCCGCGGACTTGACGGTCTGGCGCCGCACGTAATCCTTCGGTGCGCGCTCCGCGTCCTTGCGCGATATCTCGATGAAGAAGCCCTGCACGCGGTTGTATCCGAGCTTCAGCCCCGCGATGCCGGAGCGCTCGCGCTCGCGCTGCTCGAGCTCGAGGAGAAACTCATCGGTGTGCGTCGAGATCCTGCGCAGCTCGTCGAGCTGCGCATCGTACCCCGCGGCGATGACGTCTCCTTCCCGCAGGAACGTGGAGGGCTCCTCGGCAATCGCTTTGCCGAGCAGAACCACGATCTCCTCGTGCTCGCCGACGCGACTGGCAAGCTCCGCGACGAATGGCGAGTCGATGTCTGCCAGCGACGACGTCAGAGCGGGCAGCGCTGCCAATGATGCGCGCAGCTGCGTCAGATCGCGCGGGCGTGCCGAGCGCAGAGCCACGCGGGAGAGAATCCTCTCCACATCGCCGATGCCGCGGAGACGATCGCGCACACCTTCGAAATGACGCGAATCGATCAGTGCGCCCACCGCCTGATAGCGCGAGCGCAGTATCGATTGGCTCGTCAGCGGCCTGTTGAGCCAGCGGCGGAGCTGCCGGGAGCCCATGGAAGTGACGCACTGGTCCAACACGGCGAAGAGCGTCGCGTCCTCGCGTGCGTTGAGACTGGCATCGAGCTCCAGGTTACGGCGGGTTGCAGCGTCGATGATGAGTGCGTCCGTGCGCTCCTCCACGTGCAGCCCGCGGATGTGAGGCAGCGAAGTCTTTTGCGTATCCCGCACGTATTGCAGCAGCGCGCCCGCGGCGCAGATGGCGAGCGGCAGCTCATCCGCGCCGAAGCCCTTGAGATCCAGCGTGCCGAGCTGATCCGTGAGCAGCCGCGAGGCGCTCGCCAGCTCGAAATTCCAGGGCGGCCGGGTGCGTACCGCCATGCCGGCGCGCTCGATGTCCTCCGCCGGCGTGCCTTCGGCGATCAGCAGCTCCGCGGGCTTCAGGCGCTCGATCTCGGCGGCGAGCGCGCCCTGGCCGCTCGACTCCAGCACGGTGAAACGGCCTGCGGCCAGATCGAGCCACGCGAGCCCGAACCGCTCGCCATCGCGCGCGGCTGCCGCAACCAGCGTCTCCTGGCGCTCTTCGAGCAGGGCGGCGTCGGTCACCGTGCCGGGGGTGACGATCCGCACCACCTCCCGCTCGACGGGACCCTTGGACTTCGCCGGATCGCCCATCTGCTCGCAGATCGCGACGCTCTCGCCCTTGCGCACGAGTCTCGCGAGGTAGCCTTCGACGCTGTGGAAGGGCACGCCCGCCATCGGGATGGGCTGCCCCGCCGACTGGCCGCGACTCGTCAGCGTGATGTCGAGGAGCGCCGCTGCGCGGCGGGCGTCCTCGAAAAAAAGCTCGTAGAAATCCCCCATGCGATAGAAAAGCAGCGCATCCGGATGCCGGCTCTTGATGCGCAGATACTGCTGCATCGACGGGGTGTGGCTATTCGTCGGGTCGTTCAATGCTCGATTCCGCGGTCTGCTGGCGGGATTATCGGCCAGGAGCCGTCGCCATGGTTCGCCCTTCAGGGCTCGAGGCCGATACTCGAGAAGAACTCGCCGACCTTGGGATCGAGAGCCTCGGCGGCGGCGATGTCCGCCTGGCCGCGGGTCTTCTCGCCCCTGGTCAGCTCCGCAAGGCCACGACCGAAGAGCGATGTCGGCATCTTGGGGTTTTTCTGCAGCGCGGCGTCGTAGTCGGCGATGGCCTCATCCGGCTTGCCCAGCCGCAGGTAAACCAGACCGCGGCTGTCGAGAGTCGCCGGAGCTGCGCCCGCGAGGTGCAGCGCGCGATTGCAATCCTTCAGCGCCGCCGGCAGGTCCTGATTCGCTTCCGCCCTGAACCAGCAGCGGTCGTTCAGGGCAAAGCGAAGCTGCACATCCTCGGGGTGATAGCCGATCCAGATCGTGACCTCGCGGACTGCCTCGGGGTACTGGTGAATGTCGTTGTAGAGCCCACCCAGCGTGAGGCGCACGTTGTCCGCTTGCGGAGCCAGCCGGTCCACGGCGTCCACGTCCGGCCGCACGGCGGCACGGAGTCGGGGCACTTGCAGTTCGGCGCGGGCGAGCAGTGCCTGGTAATCGTTCGGCGAAATCCGCACGGCCGTATCGAAGTCCTGCAACGCGAGATCCTGCTGGTGCAGGCGCCAGCGCAACAGTCCGCGCTGGTAGGGGCAATCGGAATCGTGAGAGTCCAGGTTGCAGGCGCGCGTGAAATCCGCCAACGCCACATCGAGCAGGCCACGGGACTCTGCGGCCAGCCCGCGACGCATGAGATCCGAAGGTGATGCGGATGCGTCTGAGGCGGCGGCACTGGCCGCTTCCGCCGCCGTCCCGCTCGTGACGGGCTGCGAGGGCGCCGCGCCGGACGGTGTACGTTTGGCCGTTGCCGCCTTCAGCGGACTGATGGCGAAGACCGGCCCACCGCTGTACGTGAAGTAGAGCTTCGACTGGCTGTTGGCGATATACACGTGATGTGCAAGGAAGAAGTCCGCGCCGAGCAGCATGTCATAGTGCTCGTTGGGATTCTCATAGCGCGTGTCCAGGTCGCCGATCGCGACGCGCGTGTGCTCGATTTTCTCGCTGCCGATCTCGAATTCCGCGACCGGAGCGGCCCACGTATCGACGAGCTGTTGCTGCCCGAGACCCTCGGCGATACCCGCAGCCACGACGCCGGGGCTCCCGGGCGAGAGGCCGATCTGCCGGGCCGCCTCGAGGGAGAGCATGGACCGGCCGGCGCCGGTATCGAAAAGAACACGGATCTCGTGTCCATTCACTGAAGCGGTACCGATCAGGTCCGTCTCCGCTTTGTCGGTCGACTGCAGGTCGACGACGGAAACAGGCTGATTCCCAGCCCAATACGCCAGTATCTCGCCGTTGCAGTGCTGCGGCTGCACGAGGCGCAACACGCCGTTGGCGAAGTCGAGCTCCTCATCCCAGAGCCGGAACAGGTTCTCGCCGAGCAGTCCGGCAATGCCGGGCTGCGAGAGGTCGTTGCTGCTGACCAGGAAGAGCACATTCGGGACTTGAATGCTCCCGAACGCAAAGTGATCGACAGTAGTGCTGTCGGGGTTGTCATAGCCGCCGACGCCCGCGGTATAGAAGCCCGGATGCCATTTGACCTGCAGCTTGAATTGCGCCACGGCAGAGGGAAACAGAAGCTGGAAGAAGCTACCGGTATCGACCAGGAACCGCGCATCCATGCCGTTGATCCGGGCGGAGATGATCGGTCGCCCGTCGAGAACCGTGACCGGTATGGGCGGCGATCTCAGGATATGGCATTGCTTGCCGGCCGCGGCGCAGGCCAGGGGGAGCGCCAGCATCACGAGCCAACAGGGGACGTGCTTCAGCATGAGCGTAGCCTACACTGGCCGCGGCCTTTCCGGCCAGCGCGCGAGGCTGCCGCGCCCGTGCGTCGCCGCATCCCTCAGGTATACGCGCCGGACGTCAGGGCATCAGCCCCATGGCCGCGTAGTGCCGGGCTATGTCAGGTTGGAGTTCCTGCGCGGCAGCCAGATCGGCCTTCCCTTGGGCCGTCAGTCCCTTGCGCAGCTCCGCCAGGCCGCGCACATAGAGCGCATAGCCGGATCGCGGTCGCAGTTGTGTCGAGGCGGTAGCATCAGAGATGGCATTGTCGAGCTGTCCGAGCCGCAGGTGAACGAGGCTGCGGTTGCTGAGGGCGGCGGCGCGGCCGGACGGTGGCAGCCGCTTGAGCGCCTCATCGCAGTCATCGAGTGCCCGATCGAGGTCGATGTTGGCACCGGCCTGCAATCCGCAGCGAGTGGACAACGCGCCCGGCAGGCGCAGGTCGTCGCCGTGATACTGGATCCACAGATCGTACTGATGCACCGCCGCGGCATACTGTCCGATGAGGTGATACAGATTTCCCAATGCCAGACGCAGGTCGGCCTCCTGCGGAGCGAGGCGATCGACGGCATCCAGGTCGTCCTCGATGCCGGCATGCAGCTTGGGCAGCTGGAGCCCGGCGCGGGCGAGATGAGCCTGATAGTCGTTGGGATCGAGCGCGAGAGCCGCGTTGAAGTCGGCGAGCGCGAGCCGCGGTTGCCGGTTGCGCCAGTACAGCAGGGCTCGCTGATAGAGGCACTGCGGATCGTGCGGATCGAGCTGTGCGGCGCGCGTCAGGTCGGCCAGTGCCGGCTCGAGCTCGCCGCGCGACGCGTAAGCCATTCCGCGCCGGAGGAACCCGGCGGCGTCAGCCGGGATATTGGAGGGGGGCGTCGCCTGCGGCTGCGCCGCGGCGGCTGTGGGGGCTCCGGCGGCAGGTTGCGCAGTGGAGGATTGCGTTGGCGCGGCAGGCTGCGCCCCGGGGGGCGGCATTTTCTCCATTGGAGCGTTCGCCGGCGGCCGGGTATTCAGGTCGAACACGGGTCCGCCGTTGTAAGTGAAGTACAGTTTGTTCTGGCTGTTCGCCACGTAAACGTGGTGGGCAAGGAAGAAATCCGAGCCGAGCAGCATGTCGACTCCGAGCTGCGATAACCCCAAGTCACCTATCAGGACGTGCGTATGCTCGATGGTCTCCCCGCCGATCGCGAATGTCGCGATGGGTGCGGCCCACACCGGCACCGGCTTGCCCCCGAGGCCGATGGATTCGCCCGCCCGGACTACGCCGGGACTCTCGGGTGTGATGCCGGCGCGTTTGGCGGCATCCAGCGAGAGGATCGTGCGCCAAGAGCCGGTATCGAACAGTACCTGGATGTCCTGCCCGTTCACGGCGGCGTGGCCGATCAGGAGTGGCCGCTGCTCGGACGGCCAGCGCAGTTGGACCGTGCTCACGGCCTGGGTGGTGGCCCAGTAGGCGAGTACCGAATCGCTGCAGTGCTCAGGCTTGACGAATCGCAGCACTCCATCCGCGAAGTCATAGTCGACGTCGGCAATGCGCAATATGTTCTGGCCGATGACGCCGACGATGCCGCCGTAAAAGTCGTTGTGGCCGACGAGGAACTTCGCATCGCGCGCGCTGATGCCGGCAACCGAGAACGTCTTGGCGGTGGCGATCTTGGGAATGATCCAGCCGCCGACGCCGCTTACGTAGTACCACGGTGGCGCGTCTTCCAGCGGCAGCTTGAATTGCGCCGCCGCGGCGGGCGACAGGAAATCGAAGAAGCTGCCGGTGTCGACGACAAAACGCCCTCCGATTCCATCGATCGTGGCCGAGATGACCGGGCGCAGATTCTCCATCTGCACCGGCACGGGCGGCGTCATCATGAGCCTGCAGCGGTTCGCCGCGCCGGCCATGGACAGGTGAAGTGACGCCAATACGGCTATACATCCGAGGGTGCGTACTCGCACGCGTCTTCCTTTCATCGGATCATCGTTCGTATTCTTTGAATGGACCCTATCCACCCCCGCGCTCGACTAGCCTACCCCAGGACGGTGGCCTTGGAAACCCGCGAAGCCATGGCCGGCCCCGGGGTGTGGGGTACAGTAAGATGACGGGATGTCGACGATGCAGCTCGCTACCGAGCGGGATCTCTATCAGTTGGCCGATGAGGTCGGCCGGCGGGCGCTGGCCGCCGGCTGGCGCATCGTGACCGCGGAATCCTGCACCGCCGGTTGGGTCGCCAAGGCGCTGACGGACGTGGCGGGTAGCTCGCAGTGGGTTGATTCCGGCTACGTCACCTATTCAAACACCGCCAAGACACGCGATCTCGGCGTCTCGGCACGGACGCTGACCGCGCATGGCGCGGTCAGCGAAGCGACCGTGCGCGAGATGGCGAACGGAGCGCTGCGGGCGGCGGGTGTCGAGGTGGCGATCGCGGTGAGCGGCATCGCGGGACCTGACGGCGGTACGGATGACAAGCCGGTGGGAACGGTGTGGTTCGCGGTCGCCACGCCCGAGGCGCGGGGGCCCGGTGCGGTCTGCGAGCTGCGGCACTTCGCCGGCGACCGCGATCAGGTGCGGCGCCAATCGGTGGCGCACGCCCTGCGGCTCGCGCTGCGGCTGCTGCAGGGGCGGCATGGTGGCTGAAGGGCCTCCCGCGCCGGCCGCGGCGCTGCACGAGTCCCACCGCCGCCTCTTCTTCGCGCTGTGGCCGGATGAGTCCATGCGTGAGGCGATGGCGCAGGCGGTTCATGAGGCCACGCGGGCACTGCTGGAGTCCGGCACCGGCCGCGGCGGGCGGCCCGTGCCGACGGGCAACCTGCATGTCACGCTGGCCTTCCTCGGCGCGGTGCCGCAGCGGCGGCTGCCGGAGCTCGCGGAGCTCGCGCGCGAGGCGGCGCGGCTTCCGCGATCCGGAGCCGCCATTACGGGGCCACCGGCGAGTCCTCTCGAGCTCGCGTTCGATCGCATCGAGTACTGGCGCGACGCGCGGCTCCTCTGCGCCCTGCCGGCCGAGGTGCCGGCGCCGGTCGCTGCGCTCGCGCGCAGCCTGCAGGAGCTGCTCGTCGCCCGCGGTTTTGCTCCTGATCTCAAGCCCTTCCGTCCACATGTGACAGTGATGCGCAAAGTCGTGCGCGCTGCGGCCCTGGACACGATGCATCCGGTGGGCTGGCGATTCGCGGAGCTGGCACTCGTAGAGAGCCGAACGCTGCCTGAGGGCGCGCTATACAGTGTTGTCGGATCCTTTCCACTGTAAGCCGAAAGAACGCTGCGAATGACAGCGAAACATCCCGATTGACAGCGCTCTGCCGCCACCGCTTTGTGGGATAATTCTCCGCCAGAGAATTCCTCTCGCCGCGCAACCTCCCGGGGTGGATCGAAAGATGGAAGAGAACCGCAAGAAGGCGCTCGCCGCCGCATTGGGCCAGATCGAGAAGCAGTTCGGCAAGGGCTCGGTGATGCGCCTCGGCGATGGCGCATCGAGCTTCGACGTCGAAGCCGTTTCCACCGGCTCGCTCGGGCTCGACATCGCCCTCGGCATCGGCGGCCTGCCGCGCGGCCGCGTCGTCGAGATCTTCGGGCCGGAGTCTTCCGGCAAGACCACCCTCACGCTGCAGGTCATCGCCGAAGTGCAGCGCAGCGGCGGCACTGCGGCGTTCGTCGATGCGGAGCATGCGCTCGATCCCTCGTATGCGGAGAAGCTCGGCGTCAATATCGGCGATCTGCTCGTCTCGCAGCCCGACACCGGCGAGCAGGCGCTGGAGATCACCGACATGCTGGTGCGCTCGAACGCGGTGGACATCGTCGTCATCGACTCCGTCGCGGCGCTGACGCCGAAGGCGGAGATCGAGGGCGAGATGGGGGAGATGCAGGTCGGCCTGCAGGCGCGCCTGATGTCGCAGGCGCTGCGCAAGCTCACGGGCAACATCAAACGCTCCAACACCATCGTCATCTTCATCAACCAGATCCGCATGAAGATCGGCGTGATGTTCGGCAACCCGGAGACGACGACGGGCGGCAACGCGCTGAAGTTCTACTCCTCCGTCCGTCTGGATATCCGCCGCATCGGCGCCATCAAGAACGGCGACGAGGTCGTGGGCAACATGACGCGCGTCAAGGTGGTGAAGAACAAGGTGGCGCCGCCGTTTCGCGAGGCGGAGTTCGAGATCATGTACGGCCAGGGAATTTCCCGCGAGGGCGAGATCATCGAGCTCGGCTCCGCGCAGGGCATCATCGAGAAGTCCGGTGCCTGGTACGCCTACAAGGGAAATCGCATCGGGCAGGGCAAGGACAACACCCGCAACTATCTGCAGACCAACCGCGAGGTGGCGCGCGAGATCGAGGAGCAGATCCGTGTCCGCCTCCTGCCGACCAAGCAGCAGCGCAACGGTGGCGGCGAAGCGGCCAATTCGGCCTGAGGCGGCCACAGACCCGCAAGCTATCCGCACCGCCGCGCTGAGCCTGCTGGCGCGGCGCGACTGGCTCACGGGGGAGCTCAGCGCGAAGCTGCAGGCCGCCGGCGGCGAGCCCCAAGCCACTGCCGCCGTGATCGCGGAGCTGGTGCAGGAGAGGCTCCTCGATGATGCGCGCTACGCCGAGCGCTACGTCGCTTCGCGGGCGGAGCGCGGCCAGGGACCGGTGCGCATCACGGCGGAGCTCGCTTCCCTGGGGGCGAAGCGGGAGCTGATAGAGGCGGCGATCGCGGCGGGGCCGGACTGGCGGGCGGTGGCCGGGCAGGTCCGGCGGCGCAAATTCGGTGCTCAACCCCCCGATTCATGGGCCGAGAAGGCCCGCCAAGCGCGATTTTTGCAGTATCGGGGCTTTTCATCGGATCATATCCGGGCGGCCACTGGCGCCGATCTCGAACCGGACTGAAAGAACTTGAAGCAGCCTCGATTCTCAACGGCGGCGGATGCCCGCCGTGCCTTCCTGGAATTTTTCCGCGAGCACGGCCATACGGTCGTGCCCTCCAGCCCGCTGGTGCCCGGCAATGACCCGACGCTGCTCTTCACCAATGCCGGCATGGTCCAGTTCAAGGACGTCTTCCTCGGCAAGGACCGGCGCGACTACGTGCGCGCCACCTCCAGCCAGCGCTGCGTGCGCGCCGGAGGCAAGCACAACGACCTCGAGAACGTGGGCTACACGGCCCGGCACCACACCTTCTTCGAGATGCTGGGCAATTTCTCCTTCGGTGACTACTTCAAGCGCGAGGCGATCGGCTTCGCCTGGGAGTTCCTGACCGGGACGCTGCAGCTCGATCCGGCGCGCCTCTGGGTGACGGTCTTCCGTGACGACGATGAGGCTGCGGAGATCTGGCTGAAAGAGGTGGGAGTCTCGCCGGCGCGGTTCTCGCGCATGGGCGAGAAGTCGAACTTCTGGGCCATGGGCGACACGGGCCCGTGCGGCCCCTGCAGCGAGATCTTCTACGATCACGGGCCGCGGATTCCCGGTGGGCCGCCCGGCTCGCCCGACGAGGACGGCGATCGCTTCGTCGAGATCTGGAACCTGGTGTTCATGCAGTTCGATCGGGCCGCGGACGGTACGTTGACACCGCTGCCCAAGCCGTCGGTCGACACTGGCATGGGGCTGGAGCGCATGGCCGCGGTGTTGCAGGGCGTGCACTCGAACTATGACATCGATCTTTTCAAGAATCTCATCCGTGCCGCAGCGGAGCTGGCGCACTCGACGGACCTCGAGTCGAGCTCGCTGCGCGTCATCGCCGACCACATCCGTGCCTGCACATTCCTGATCGTCGACGGCGTATTGCCTTCCAATGAAGGCCGCGGTTACGTGCTGCGGCGCATCATCCGCCGCGCCGTGCGCCACGGCTACAAGCTCGGCATCGAGGAGCCATTCTTCTACAAGTTGGTTCCGGTGCTGGAGCGGGAGATGAGCTCCGCCTACCCGGAGCTCATCCGCGGCCGCGAGCACGCCGAGCGGGTGCTGAGGCAGGAAGAGGAGCGGTTCGCGGAGACCCTCGCCAATGGCATGGAGCTGCTGGAGAGCGCCATTGCGCGCCTGTCGCAGTCGCGTGGCGCGCAGCCTGCCGCGGCGGCCGTCATTCCCGGGGAGACGGTCTTCAAGCTCTACGATACCTACGGCTTTCCCGCGGACCTGACGGCCGACATCGCGCGCGAGCGCGGCCTCTCCATCGACCAGGCGGGTTTCGATGCGGCAATGGAGGAGCAGCGGCGCCGCTCGCAGGAGGCGAGCAAGTTCGGGGTGGACCTGCGTGGCGGCACGACGGTCGATGCGCGTACCGCCTTCCAGGGCTACGAGGGCCTGGAGTCGGAAGGGCGCGTGGTCGCGCTGCTCAAGGGCGGCAGTCCGGTGGATGAGTTGCCCAGCGGGGAGGAGGGCGAAGTGGTGCTCGACCGGACGCCTTTCTACGCCGAGGCGGGGGGTCAGGTGGGCGATGCCGGCACGCTGACGGGCGCGGGATCGCGTTTTCTCGTTCACGACACCGTCAAGCGCGGTGCGGCCCATTCTCACGTGGGGCGGGTCGCGGAGGGAAGGATCAAAACCGGCGATGTGATCCGCGCTCAGGTGGACGCGGAGCGTCGCCGAGCAACGGCGCTCAACCATACGGCCACACACCTGTTACATGCGGCGCTGCGGCAGCGACTGGGCACGCACGTGCAGCAGAAGGGATCCCTGGTCGCTCCGGATCGGCTGCGTTTCGACTTCTCGCATTTTCAGCCCATCACGCCCGCGGAGCTGATCGATATCGAGCGGCTGGTGAACGCACAGATCCGGTTGAACGCCCCGGCGGAGACCCGGCTCATGGGGTATGAGAGCGCCGTAGCGGAGGGCGCGATGGCGCTCTTCGGCGAGAAGTACGACAAGGACGTGCGGGTGCTGCGCATCGGCGACTTCTCGATGGAGCTTTGCGGCGGCACCCACGTGCAGCGCGCGGGCGATATCGGCCTCTTCAAGATCCTCAGCGAGAGTGGTGTCGCATCCGGGGTCCGCCGCATCGAGGCGATCACCGGCGAGGCCGCGGTCGAATACGTGGAGCGCAACGACTCATTGCTCAAGGACCTCGCTCAGCTCTTGCGCGGGTCGCGCGAGGACGTCAAGGACAAGGTGCAGGATGCGCTCGAGCGCATCCGCCAGATGGAGAAGGAGGTCCGCACCCTCAAGGACCGGTTGGCTTCGGGTCAAGGCTCCGATCTTGCCTCAGGCGCGGTCGACATCCATGGCGTGAAGATCGTCGCCACGAAGGTCGAGGGCGCCGACGCGGGTGCGCTGCGCAGCGCGGTCGATCGGCTGAAGGGCCAGTTGAAGTCGGCCGTGGTGGTGCTCGCTTCCGTCGAGGGACCGGAAAAGGTCGTGCTCGTGGCCGGCGTGACCGCGGATCAAACCGCGCGCATCAAGGCCGGCGAGCTCGCCGGGGTCATCGCCGCCAAAGTCGGGGGCAGGGGCGGCGGCCGGCCGGATTTTGCGCAGGCGGGCGGCAACAACCCGGCGGCGCTGGATGCCGCGCTGGCATCGGTGCCCGATCTGGTGCGGGCACGGCTCGGCAGCTGAGCGGACGCCGGAACAGAATCTCGATCCGGACCGTTTGAGCGGGTGAGCCGAGCCGGAGTTGCCCGCTCCGCAGCGCGGCGGCTTCGCGCTGATGGGCTCGAGCCGTGGCAACGAGCGGGTGATTCAGCCAGTGTTCCGGACATGCCTCAGGGTACTCGCGTGCTCGGCGCTCGCCGTGCAGCTCGCGCATGCGGCCAATCCGCAGCCCTACAAGATCCACTGGGTGTCGTCCGGAGAGAAGCCGGTCGATTCGACGATGAAGTTGACCTCGCAGCTCGCGACATTGCAGAAGACCGCGCCCGTCGATCCCTTCGGTCTGATCGCCCGCGCGCGTGGCGATGTGACGCGCCTGCAGACGGTTCTCGAAAGCTTCGGCTACTACCAGGGGTCTGTCACCATCACGATCAACGGCATGGGCCTGGACAGCCCGAACCTCGGCGATACGCTGACCTCGCTGCCGAAGAAGACCGACGCCGAAGTCAAGATCACTCCGACGCTCGGGCCGCTCTATCACGTGGGCACCATCGGCTTCAAAGGCGCAGCGCCGCCGGGCATGGCAAAGAAGCTCGGGCTCTCCTCCGGCGTCCCGGCCGTCGCCGCCGACATCCTCGCCGCCGGCGGGCGGCTGCAGACCGCCTTGCAGGACAGCGGTTACGCGTTCGCCACCGTCGACAAGCCCATCGCTTACGAAAGGCCCGCCCGGCATGCCATCGATCTGACTTTCCCCGTGAGCGCCGGGCCCAGGGTGCGGATCGGGCAGATCCACATCCAGGGACTGAAGGATGTGCACGAGTCCCTGGTGACGCGCCGGCTGCTGGTGCATACGGGAGACCTCTATGACGCCGCGGCCGTGGAGAAGGCGCGCGAGAACCTGCTCACGCCCGGTGTCTTCAGCACGGTCAGTGTGAAACTCGGCAGCGCCGATCGCGACGGCAGCGTGCCGATCACGTTCATCTGTCAGGAAGCCAAGAAATACACGATAGGCGTGAGTGCCGCCTACTCCAGCGACCTTGGCGGCAGCGGCGGGATCAACTGGAGCGATCGCAATGTCTTTGGCAACGGCCAACAGCTCAACGCGTCACTGACTGCGATCAATCTGGGCGGCTCCGCGACGACCGGTCTCGGCTACGACGCCTCGCTCGGCTACTCCATTCCCGACTTTCGCCGCCCCGACCAGACGCTCGGCTTCCAGGTGCGCGCGCTGCGCCAGGCGCTGCAGGCCTACACGCAGACCGGTGAGACGGCGGGCACTTCGCTGAGCCGCAAGCTCTCGACGCTCTGGAGCGTGACGACGGGCCTCTCGTTCGAGCATGAGATCATCGACCAGGAGAGCCTCATCACCTGTCCGCCCCTCGTGCCGGGCGTCAGCATCGTCGCCGACTGCACGCCCATCCGCTACAAATACAATCTGGCGCTGCTGCCGATCAGCACCTACTACGATTCGACGGATCTCGACTCACCGCTGGTCGATCCGACGCACGGCTACCGGATCTCGATGAACGTCACGCCGACTTTCTCGTACGGTACTTCGGGCAAGACCTATATGGTGCTGCAGGGCAGCATCGCCACCTATTTCGACCTGCACAAGCTCTTCCCGGGCGATCCCGATGGACGCTCCGTGATCGCAGCGAGAGCGCTGGCCGGCGTGGCCCTGGGCGCGACGCAGTTCAGCCTGCCACCCGATCAGCGCTTCTATGCCGGTGGCAGCGGGACGGTGCGCGGCTATCGCTATCAGTCCGTCGGCCCGGAGTTCCGCGACGGCAATCCGATCGGCGGCACGAACATGCAGGCGTTCAATCTCGAGCTGCGCCAGCGGCTGGGCACGAATTTTGGTTTCGTGACCTTCGTGGACAGCGGTGGCGTCTCCAGCTCGTCCGGCAGCGTGTATCGTGTGGGTGTGGGAGCCGGCATGCGCTATTACACTTCAATTGGCCCGATCCGGTTCGATGTGGCGTTGCCGACCCAGAGGCGACCCAACGATGACCGCTTCGAGGTCTACATCGGCCTGGGGCAGGCGTTCTGATGCCCAGGTGGGCGCGCATCACGGCCTGGAGTGTGGGCGGGCTGCTGCTTCTGGCGGTGATCCTCATCGGCGCGCTGATCGTCGTCGGCAATACCGCGGGCGGGCGCAGACTCCTCGAGAGCGAGACGGCCAAGCTCACATCGGGACGAGTGCACATCGCGGGGCTGGGAGGGACATTCCCCGGCGACATCGAGATCGCAAGCCTGCGGCTGTACGATCCCAAGGGACAGTGGATGAGCGCCCGCGGCGTATCGGTCCGTTGGTCGCCCGCCGCACTCCTCGCGTGGGACATGCACATCGACAGCCTGCACATCCGTGCCGCGGATGTCGCCCGGCGCCCGGTCAGCTCGCCTGCAACCGGCAATCAACGCAGCAGCTCCAGCTCGAGCCTCCCCGGCATCGATATCGACAGCATGGAAGTAGGGACACTGGCGCTGGAGCCCGCAGCGGCGGGCATGGCGGCGCGCCTGAGCGTTCACGGCAATCTTCACTACAGGTCGATGACCCAGGTGCGGGGCCATCTCGTCGCGCACCGTACCAACGGCACCGGCGACTACGAGGTCACGCTGGCCATCGTGAGCTCCAGCATGAGCGCCAGCCTCAAGCTCGAGGAGCCGGCGGGCGGCCCGCTCGAGCATCTGCTCAACCTCCCCGGCCTCGGCGCAATGTCCGTTCTCGCCGGCCTCGACGGACCCCGTAACGCGGAACGCGTGGCTCTCGATGCGCACGTCGGGCAGCTGAGCGCCACGGCCGACGGCACGGTGAATCTCGTGGGTCGCGCCGCCGATCTCAGCTATTCGGTGGCTTCGCCGCCGATGTCCCCGCGACCCGGGCTGGCCTGGCGGCGCATCGCCCTGCAGGGCCGCTGGGTCGGGCCCGTTGCCGCGCCGCGCGCGACCGGCGTGTTGGATGTCGAAGGACTGGAGCTGCCGAATGGAGCGCAGCTCGGCTCCCTGCAGGCGCACCTGGCGGCCGACGGCCACGTGTTGACGCTGCACGCGACCGCCAACGACGTGATCATGACGGGCTCCGAGCCGCCGCTTCTGCAGGGCTCGCCGCTCAACGTGGCTGCGACGTGGCATCTGGATGCCGGCGGCCGCCCGCTGCAGCTCAACGTCGCGAATCGCCTGTTCGCCGTCAACGTGCACGCGGTCACGGCCGGGTCGCGCAGCGCCGACTTCGACGTGCGGCTGAATGACCTCAGCACCCTGGCGGCTACCTATCACCAGGATATTCGCGGCACGATGAGCCTTTCCGGCAAGCTCGCCGAGCAGGGGAGCACGACCACTCTCGATGTGAGCGGCACGGGCGATCTCGCCGGCGCGAGCCTGGCCGCGAAGCTTCTCGGCGACGATGCGCAATTCCATGTGGCGGGCAGCATGACGCCGGCCAGCATCGACGTCGATACACTGGATGTGTCGGGCCGCGGCCTCAAGGTCTTGGCTTTCGCGACCGCCGAGCGCTCCGGACTCGGATCAGCCACCCGGCTCGTGCAGTCGCTGCGCGCGCACTGGCAGATCTCCCTGCCGAAACTGGCGCTCGTGGAGCCCTCGGTTGCAGGCACTCTCGACACCACGGGCACGGCCGAAGGTGAGGTGCAATCGTTGACAGCGGACGTGCAGCTGCGATCGACCGTCGCGGTGCGCGGTGCGCCGCCTGGCACGGTCCGGGCGAGCCTGCAGGCGCGCGGACTGCCCTCCGCGCCCAAGGGGTCGCTGGAGGCGAGTGGAGACTTTGCGGGCGCCCCTCTGCGGCTCGAAGCTTCTCTCGATCAGGTGGCGACCGATACCTTCCACATCATCGTGCCGCATGCGGCCTGGAAGAGTCTCACGCTCAACGGCGATGTCACGGCGGGTCGGGATATGGCAGCGGCGCGCGGCAGCCTGAGCCTGCGGGTGGTGCATCTGGCGGATCTGCAACCCTTCGTGGGTGAGCGGCTCGGGGGCGGCATCGACGCCAGCATCCATCTCACACCCGGCGCCCACGGGCCTGAGACCCGACTCAATCTCGTCGCGAGCAACGTCGTGGCGGGCAGTATCTCGGGCAATGCCCGCCTCTCCGCCGTGGGCCCGCTCAACGGTGTGCGCATCGAGCTGGCGGCGGACTCTCCGGATATCCAGGGCAAGCCGGCGAACCTCGTGGCGGGGGCACAGCTCGACGATACCCGGCGGGTGCTCGACCTCGATCGCTTCGAGGCTCACTACCACGGGCAGGCGCTACATCTGGTTGCGTCCGCACGAGTGATGTTCGCGAGGGGCATCAGCGTGCGGAACCTGCGACTCACCGCGCAGAAGGCGGTGATCGCAGTGAATGGTGAGCTTTCACCCGCGCTCAACTTTCAAGCATCCATTCACCACGTCGATGCGGCGTTGGTCGATGCATTCGTGCCGAACCTCCTCGCGCAGGGCACGTTCAATGCCGACGCGCGCCTGCGAGGAACGCGGGCGGCACCGGTGGGCCAGGCCTCTCTGCAGCTGACAGGACTGAAGCTCGCCAACGCGGCTGCGGAGGGACTGCCTGCCGTCAACATGCGCGGCTCTGCGCGACTTCGCGGCGGCAGCGCGAATATCTTCGCGGAGCTCGATGCCGGCTCGCACTCGAGGCTGACCCTGCGCGGCCGTGCGCCGCTCGGCACGAGCGGGACGGTGGCCCTGCGGCTGGCGGGCAAAATGGATGTGGCGCTGATGAACTCCATCCTGGAGGAGCGCGGCGAGCGCGCCGCCGGCATGCTCTCGGTCAATGCCGCCGTGTCGGGCTCGGCGCATGAGCCGCAGATTCGCGGAGTGGTGCGGCTGTCGAACGGCGACCTGCGCGACTATGCGCAGGGCATTCATCTCGAGCACATCGACGCGCGACTCGTCGGCGGCCGGGGCATCCTCAGGATCGCGAGCATGACTGCGCGCGCGGGCCCGGGCCAGCTCTCCGCCCGCGGGACGGTCGGTGCGCTGCAGCCGGGCATGC
>Ga0335075_10003226_pt1 | contig 25923 bp, 18 predicted proteins | sample Lox_Sample_24_FD_206723 | JGI IMG/M metagenome (GOLD analysis project Ga0335075, IMG submission 206723) | Soil microbial communities from Loxahatchee National Wildlife Refuge, Florida, United States - Lox_Sample_2.4 | ecosystem: Environmental > Terrestrial > Soil > Wetlands | place: USA...
TCGATCCGGACAACCTGTCCGCGGCGGAGCAGATCGAAGCTGAAGTCCGCGTCCGTCCGATCGGCCGCACCATCGCCGACATCCGCCGCGATCTCGGGATTGTTGCCATGATGTGCACGCGCGAGCTTTGGGACGCGCTGACCGGCACGATCGCGTGTTACGAAGACAGCGCTGCGACCGTGTGCGTCGAGGACGTGCCGCCCGAGACGGAATCTTGCCAGCCGGAGCACGAGAACGATCCGGAGCAAGAACAGAAGGATCGGGGTGCGAGTCTGGACTCGCGCCCCAAACTGGCGTTCGAACACCGTGGGCGGCTGGTCAATCCGTTCCGACCGAAACCAACGCCGACTCTGCCGCGCCACAACGTTCCGGTCATGCACAGACGTGCTGCGGTGGCCGCCAATGCCACGGGTCCGCCGCTGTGCGCGGCGATGAAGCGCGCCGCCTGAGTTTCTTCAAAAAGATGGAAGACCGACGCAACGGGGCCGGAGCACGGCTGGCCCCGCCGTCCTAATTCGTGCCGCTGCCAAGCCGCCGTGCCGAACCACCTCCGCAGCAGCACCTTCATCCGCCCGCCAGTACGGCGTGCGGTGGCGTGAGAACTCTCATGCAGACCAGCAGCAGCACCACGCAGAACATGCGGATGGCCTCGGCGCGCCGCACTAAGTGCACCGCTACCCTTCCTGGACGACTATCGACCCCCGCCTCCGCGATCTCGACCTCGACGGCTCGCCCGCGCTCATCACCACCGGCAGCCGCGTGCTGCCGCACGGCATCGGGCTCTGCGGCTGGCCGCGACTGGTGAAACAACCCGAGACGCACCAAATCATAACCAGTTCCGCGTCGGGTAGCGGGTTTATCGGCAGCCTGCCGGAGACCTTGCCCTGTCCGCCTACATCATGCGCGCGTACATATTGAACAATATCCACAGCATTCCTGCGATCATCACCACCAGCAGCGAGCCGGAAAAGGCCATCAGGTACAGTTCCTCGCGCTTTTCCCGACTTAGGTCGACATGCAGAAAAAAGCGCACATGCACAACGATTTGCATCAATCCCAGCACGCCGATCGCCCACAGTACCGCCATCGCCGGCAACGCGCCCGTGGCCACCAGGGCAAAGGGAACAATCGTCAGGATCGCCGCCAGCGCGAATCCCATCTGGTACCCACGCAGGTCATGCCGATAGGCCTCAGCTCTGCTCTGCCGTTTCAGGGTCGACATCAGGCGATCCCTCCAAGATAAACCACCGAGAAAATTCCCACCCAGATCAAGTCCAGGAAGTGCCAGAACAAAGCCAGCCGGGCGATGCGCGATTTGGTGGTTTCGGTCAGGCCGGTGCGGCCGATCTGGATCAGCATCATCACCAGCCAGATCGAGCCGGCGGTGACGTGTAAGCCATGCAGCGGCACCAGGCCGAAGAATGCCGACAGGAAGCCGGAACGCTGCGGCACCGCGCCCGCGGCCACCATGTGGGCGAACTCATGGATTTCCAACCCCAGGAACACAAGGCCGAGCGCCAGCGTCACCATCATCCAGAACACCACCCGGCGCACACCGAGATCATACTTCATGGCCAGCGACGCCAGGCCGAAGGTGAAGGTGCTGGTCAGCAGCGCGGCCGTTTCCATCGCGGCGCCAGGCAGTTCGAACAGGTCCTTCGGCCCGGGACCACCGGCGAAGGACATCGGCGTCAGCATCGTGATGTACGTGCCGAACATCAGGCCGAAGATGATGAGGTCGCTCATCATGAACAGCCAGAAGCCGGACAGCGCATTGGCTGCGGGATCATGCTCGTGGGCGTGATCCGCGACCAGGCTCATCCCCGGCGGAGAAGTGGTGACGCTCATTCCGCGGCCTCCTGGAAGTATTCGTTCGCCGCGACGCCGTGGTTGCGGGGATCCCACTCAAGTGCGCGCGTGACAGGCGTGATGGTGCGGACCTCGGCAAGCCAGGCCTGGTATTGCCGGCGCACCTGCGCCGCCGGGATCGTGACCGGGTGGCGGTCGCCCAGCAGGCCGCGGCCGACCAGCGTTACCGCGAGCACTGCGAAGGAGAGAATTGCCAGCCACCATATGTACCACACCAGGCCGAAGCCCAGCGCGGTGCCGAACACGGCAGTGATGATGCCGACCCAGGTATCACCCGGCAGATGGATATCGGAGAAGGAAACCGGCTCCTGATAGCCAAACCCGGCTTCCTTCGCGACGGCGAAGGGATCCAGTGCGTGGATATGCGGGATGACAGGGAAGTTATAGGCCGGCACCGGCGACGGCGTCGCCCATTCCAAGGCACGCCCGTTCCACGGATCGCCGCCGATATCCCGTGTCTGCGCGCGGTCGCGGACCGAGACGACGATCTGCATGACCATGCTGACCAGCGCCAGCGTGACGATGGCACCGCCGATACCGGCGATCAGTAACCAGGGCTGGTAGGCGGGGTTGGTGTAGGACACCGTGCGCCGCGTCATCCCCATCAGGCCCACTGCGTAGAGTGGAAAGAAAGCGAGGATGAAGCCGACGATCCAGCAGAACGCGGCGGTGTAGCCCCAGCGGTCGTTCAGGCGGAAGCCGAACACCTTCGGGAACCAGTAGGTGTAACCCGCCAGCATGCCGAACAACGTGCCCGGGATCAGCATGTTATGGAAATGCGCGACCAGGAACAGCGTGTTGTGAACCTCGAAATCGACTGGCGGGTTGGCGAGGATAATGCCGGTCAGGCCGCCGAGCACGAACAACACCATGAAGGCGATCGCGTAGACCATGGGCACGCTGAACCGGATTCGCCCGCGGTACATCGTCGCCATCCAGTCGTAGATCTTGATGCCGGTCGGGATACCGATCAGCATGGTGGCGATGCCGAACACGGCATTGACGTTGGCGTCCTGCCCCATGGTGAAAAAGTGGTGCAGCCATACGCAGAAGGACAGGAAGCCGATCGCCATGGTGGCGATCACCAGCGTGGGATAGCCGTAGAGTTTCTTGCCCGAGAAAGTGGAGATCACCTCACTGTATACGCCGAAGGCGGGCAGGATCAGGATGTAAACCTCGGGATGGCCGAACAGCCAGAACAGATTGGCATAGTTCATCATGTTGCCGCCGAGGGAATTGGTAAAGAAGTGGAATCCCAGATAGCGGTCGGCTGCCAGCATCATCGTTGCCACGGTCAGAGGCGGCATGGCGAAGACCATCAGCAGCGCTGTGCAAAGCGCGCTCCAGGTGAACATGGGCATGCGCATGAAGGTCATGCCCGGTGCGCGTTCCTTGAAAATCGTCACCACGAAATTGATGCCGGTGAGCGTGGTTCCCACGCCTGTCAGCGTGACGGCCCAGATCCAGTAGTCGGGCCCCACGCCGGGCTGGAAACTTACCTCCGTGTACGGCGGATAGGCGGTCCAGCCGCCGGTCGAGAATTCACCGAAGACGAGCGAGATCATCACCAGCATGGCGCCGGCGACGGTCAGGCCCAGGCTGAAGGAGTTCAGCATCGGGAAGCTGACATCGCGGGCACCAATCTGCAGCGGCACGACGATGTTGATCAGCCCGGTCAGGAACGGCATCGCCATGAAGAAGATCATGATCGTACCGTGGGTCGAAAAGAGCTGGCCGAAATGGTTGGCCGACAGGAAGCCGCCGTGCAGCCCGTCGGCCTGCTGGACCTTCATCAACGCGCCTTCTATCGTGCCGCGCAGCAGCATGACCAGCGCGAGCACGATATACATTACGCCGATCCGCTTGTGATCGACGCTGACCAGCCATTGCGACCACATCGGGCCCCAGAGGCGGAACCACGTCAGCAATGCCACCGTGACGACCGCGCCGATAATCACCAGCCAGGCCGCGCCTGAGAGGATCATGTCGTTCATGCTCGGGTGAAGGAACATCCGCAGAAAATCGAGCGAATTCAGGTCGAGCCGACCGAACACCGCGGACCACATGGCTTGCGACATGGTTGAGGCACTCACTTGCTGGCGATCTTCGTGTCGTAGACGACACTGCCCGGCTGCCGTCCCGGAGGGATGGGCTTGTCGTCGTGGTAGCGCATCACTATTTTCATAAAGAAATCAGGCGAGGCGTTGTTAAAGAACGTCACGTCCTTCGGCATCGACGGATTGCCAAATTGCGCGCGGACTTGCTCAGGCGTCGAATTCTCACCCAGGATCTTATAGTTCGCGGCATCCAGGGCGACGCCGTTGTGCTGCACGTCCTTGACCCAGTTGGAAAAATCTTGCGTCGTCATGGCGACCGCCTGGAAATGCTGGGAGTGGAAGCCGTCGCCGTTGTACTGGGTGTTCATGCCCTCGAAATCGCCGGTGTGGTCGGCGGCGAGGTTCAGTTTCGTCACCATGCCCGGCATGGCGTAGATCTGGCCGCCGAGCGCGGGGATCATGAAGGACTGCATCACCGTGTCGGTGGTCAGCGTCATCGACACCGGACGGTCCTTCGGAAACGCCATCTCGCCCACGGTGGCGATGTGGTATTCGGGATAGATGAACAACCATTTCCAATCGAGGCCCACGACCTGCACGCGCAGCGGCGGCTTGTCGGACGCGATTGCCCGATACGGGTCGAGCTGGTGGGTATAGATCCACGCAAAAACCGACAGCACGGCGACGATCGCCACGGGGACCAGCCACATCGGCCATTCCAGCGCGGCGGAGAAGTCCCAATGCGGGGCGTAGCGCGCCTTGGTGTTGCCGTAGCGATAGCGCCAGGCAAGCAACGGCACGCCCACGACCACGGGCGCCACGACGATCAACGTGACCAGCGTAATCAGCCAGAGGTAGTGGTACTGCAGAAGGGAGACCGGGCCGTCCGGCGTCAGGAAGCTCTGGCGTTGGTCGGCGCAGCCCGACAGCAGCAGGGCCGACGCCGTGAGAGAGGCCCACGCGGCGGCGCGGCGGCGGGACAGACGGGCTGTCGGGGCACTGGGAGCAGCGGGCGCGGGTTGCGAGCTGACCGACCGTCTGCGGGGCTCCGCGGAACGGTGCTTGTCGATACACATGCGACCACCTTTATTGCACCGCAGCAGGACGCACGCGGGACGGACCGTTACATACAAATAGCACTATAGCATGGATATTGAATGCCATATTGCATGCGTATCACATGGACCGATATCGGCGAAATCGCAATCCATGAATGTGTGTATTGTCTGTCATGATCGTATGCATGGCGTGCATGAAAGCCCCGGATGCGGCATGTCGCCTGAAGCCGCCTGGCCCTAGCGCGAACAAGCGGCACGGCAGGGACCAGTAAGCGCAATGTTCCCCCTTCTCCCCTCCGCCAGGGGGAACCGGTCTACACCTCGCCCAGGCTCAGACTACGATGCTGGACAGCGCCGGGGCCTCGGCCAGCAACGCTGCGGCCATCTGCAGGCCATGCGACAGCTCCCCTACTGTCGCCGGCACGCCCAGTCCCAGGCGCACCGCCTCAGGACGCGCCGACACGGCGAATGCATCGCTCGCCACCACGCCGATGCCGGCCGAGACCAATCGCGCGACGAACTCCCCCCGGGGCCAGGCGGGCGGCAGTTCCAGCCAAACATGGAACCCCTCCGGCGCGATGTGGGCGCCCTCGCGCGGCAGCAGGTCCCAGGCGAGCGCGCGCCGCACCTCCGCTTCGCGGCGGATCGCCTCCAGTACGGCAACCGCCGTCCCGGTCTCGATCCAGCGTGTGGCGATCGCCGCCGTCAGCGGCGACGCCAAAGACGCGGCGGCACGGATGCCGCCCGCCAGACGGTGTGCCGGCGACCCCTGGGGCAGCACGAGATAGGCCAACCGCAACGCCGGTGCGAGGCATTTCGCTAGGCCGGCAATGTGGTACACCAGGTCGGGTGCCAGCCGCGCCAGCGGTGGGACAGGCTGCCGGGGCAGCATGCCATAGGCGTCGTCTTCGATGATCGCGACGCCATGCACGCGGGCGATCCGCAGCAGCGCCTCGCGCCGCTCCAGTGGCATTGTTGCGGTCGTCGGATTGTGCAGCGTGGGGTTGCAGTACAGCAGCTTGGGCCGGTGAGTCCGGCACGCCTCGTCGAATGCGTCGGGAATGATGCCTTGACGGTCGATCTCGATGCCGACCGGGCGCATCCGCAGATGCGTCATGACCGACAGCACCCCGGGGAACGTCAGGGCTTCCGTACAGATGACGTCACCCGGTTCGGCCAGGGCCGCCAGCAATGTCAGCAGCGCGCCACGGGCACCGGGCGTGATGACAATGCGATCGAGCGCGATCTCGCCAAGCTTGTGAGCAAGCCAGAGCGCGCCGGCATTCTGGTCCCGGCGCGTGCCGCCCGGTTCTTGGTAGCGCAGCAGAAGATCGATGCCTTCGGCATGTTCCAGCGATGCAATGTCGCTCCACATGCGCGCCGCAAGGTGCTTGTCGTCGAACCGGGGCGGCAGGTTCATGCTCAGGTCGATGACGCCGCCGCGGGCCAGCGAGGCAGACACCGCGGCCTTCGAGCGCACGTACGTCCCCTGCCCGATCTTGCCTTCGATCAGGCCGCGCTTGCGGGCCTCCGCATAGGCGCGGGTAACGGTGGTGAAGTCGATGTCCAGCGCATCCGCCAGCACTCGTTGCGGCGGCAACCGCACGCCTGGCCCCAGCCGGCCAGACAGAATGTCCTCGGCGAGGGCATCGGCGATCGCCAGATAGAGCGGGCCTGCTCCCTTCGCGATCCGCGGGACCCACGCCGGATCGCCCTCCCCTGATCCTTTCAAGGGGTTCCTCCCAGGTATTCTGTTCTTTCCTGCCGGCCGCGAGCACGGTCGGCAACCCGCCGCTGCAATCGCGGCGCGACCGGCAGGATGATCGGAAATCAATGTCCAGGCAATGTGCCTGCGTTACGATCGCTTGCCCGGATCCGTCAAGGTCGCGCAGGTCGATACCTCACTGCGGCGGGGGACGTTTGTCCTGGAGTGGCCGGTCGATGCCGGGAAGATCGCGCTCTGGTTGAAGCCTTTGCACGATCACCGCTTTGAGCGCCGAATGACGCTCCTCAAACGACGCGTTCGCGCCCGCTTCATCCTGGCAGGCAACACATCGTCAAGCCGATCGACCGGATCACGGACAGGTGAACGCAACGAGCGAGCTATGGCGACCGACCAACCAAACATGCGGCCCTGGCGGCACCGTATCGGCAGGCCACGGTTGGTCGCAGTGCTAGGGAGCTTCAGGTTTTTGTGCCAGGGCTTTGAGCTTGTCGGCCATGCGGGCCAGATCGGGAAGGGATGACGCCTTCATTTTCCGCATCACCTGCCCGCGATGCACTTTCACCGTGATCTCGCTGATGCCGATGTCGAACGCAATCTGCTTGTTGAGGCGGCCGCGCGCGACCTCGGTCATCACCTCGCGTTCGCGCGGCGTCAGGGTCTCGAACCTAACTCGCAACGAAAGCAGAGAAAGTTCTTCCTCGCGCCGAGCGCGGTCCCGTGCAAGGCCAACCTGAACGGCATCGAGCAGATCCTGGTCGCGGAACGGCTTGGTGAGGAACTCGATAGCTCCGTCCTTCATGGCCTGGACCGACATGCGGATGTCACCATGTCCTGTGATGAAGATGATGGGGAGACGGATGTTCTCCGCGGCGAGTTCCCGCTGAAAGTCGAGGCCGCTCTTTCCCGGCAATCTGACGTCGAGAATGAGACAGCTCGGTCCTTCCGGATGTCCCGACCTCACGAATTCGGGCACCGATGCCAAGGTCCTGACATCGAGTCCCACCGACCGCAACAAGCTTCCCAGCGATTCCCGGATCGCGGAATCGTCATCAATGACGACGACAGTGGGCTTTGCCTCACTCATCGTTCTCACCCGAGTTTAGTGGTCTTGGCGAGCCTCACTCCTGCCCTCTCAACCCACGTTGCACCTTGCTGGTATTGACCGCAAGGCATGCGGCGCCCGTAAGCTTATGTCCTATACCAAAGTATCAGAGCCCTATCCTCGTTGGATATTGGTTGAAGTACGCCGCTTCGACTCACGCCCGTCGCGTTTGCAGGTCTTTCGTGTCCCCCGCCCGATCTGGGGCGGTGAACCACTTCCGCGCGTGAACCAAGGTACCATCTGGGCTGGTGCAATGTAGGGGTTTTGCGTCAGCGGTATAAGAACCCGTGGCGGCTGGCTTGGCCCTGTGCAATCGTGTGGCTGGTCGGCGTGCATCGCATTCAGCGCACTAGGCAAAAAAAGAGGCCTCCAACACTGGAAGGCCTCGAAGTCGGCCAGCCACGATGCCGGCATGGGAGGAAACGTTGCTCATCCTATCCGCCACGAAGCGCGACGTATATTGTCCAAAGGTATATTTGATCTGTACGCTGGCAGCGCAGGCATTACACGCTGCTCTCATGAGACAAGACCAGTATCGAGGGCCACCAGGCCGTGCGCTCCAGTCTCCAGGACTTCGCACTCTCACCAGCCGGTTTGCGCTCAGGTGTAGCCGTACCTGTACTATAGAGTCAGATGATTTCGTACCCCGACATGATTCGTTAATACGATTTGCATGATCGAAAAGGGGCACCATCTCGCGTGCGACCAAGGAGGTTGCCTATGACAACGCTTACTCGCGTCAGCACGCATACTCTGCCGAAGCGGCAACTGGGACGAACGAACATGCAGATCACCCGCGTCGGGTTTGGTGCGTGGGCTATCGGTGGCGACGACTGGGCGGTAGGTTGGGGCGTGCAGGACGACCGCGATTCCGTCGTTGCGATCCGCCATGCCGTCGAGTGCGGAATCAACTGGATCGATACCGCAGCAGTGTACGGGCTCGGCCATTCGGAGGAGGTCGTGCGCCGTGCGCTGGCTGAATTTCCTGCCGGCGACCGTCCTTACGTGTTCACCAAGTGCGGACTGGTATGGGATCCGCAGAAGCGGATGGCCCTACCGCGCCAAGTCGGTGCGCCGGCAAGCATTCGGCGTGAGGTGGAGGATTCGCTTCGGCGTCTCGGCATCGAGCAGATCGATCTCTATCAGATGCACTGGCCAGCCGAGGATGGCACACCGCTGGAAGAGTATTGGCAAACGCTGCTCGATCTGAAGCGTGTAGGGAAAGTGCGGTCGGTGGGCCTGTCCAACCACACCGTCGCACAGCTTCGGGCTGCCGAGGCACTGGGCCATGTGGACACGCTGCAGCCGCCGTTCTCGGCCATCCGCCGCGATGCGGGCGCGGATGTGCTGCCGTGGTGCGATGCGCACGGTACCGGGGCGATTGTCTACAGCCCTATGCAATCCGGCCTGCTGACAGGACGCTTCAGCGCGGAACGCGCACGTGCGCTGCCGAAAAGTGACTGGCGGTCGCGCAATGCCGAATTCACTGGTGATCGGCTGCAGCGCAACCTGGCGTTCGCCGACGCCCTGCGGCCGGTGGCGGCACGGCACGACACCAGCGTCGCAAGCGTGGCAGTGGCATGGACGCTGTGCTGGCCGGGCGTGACCGGCGCCATTGTCGGTGCACGCACTCCTGGTCAGGTTGACGGTTGGTTGGATGCTGCATCCCTCGAATTGAGCGATTCCGATCTGCACGAGATTGCGGCCGCTCTGGACAGGACCGGCGCCGGCGACGGCCCACCTCTTCCGCGCGCATGAGTTGAGCAATGGAGGAGGACGTAGCCGACAGTCTGTCGGCCACGCCCTTCCGGAAAGTCAGGTCAATGTGAGGCAACGGCAACGCGTTGGTTCTGGAGCGCCGGCTTCGCCGTCCAAAACAGCCGGTAAAGGCCGCCAGCCGCCAGACAGCCAAGGATCTGAGCCGCGAAATAGACCAGGATGTATTGGTACTGGCTCGCGGCGATGGCCGGACCCAATGTGCGCGCAGGATTGACGCTGCCGCCGGTGAGGTCACCGAAGGCGAGGATACAGATCGTAACGGCCATGCCGATCGCGAAGGGCGCGAGTGCCACGTTGCCGCGGGCCGCGGTGTTCAGCACGGTGGTGACCAGGAAGAACGTACCAACGGCTTCGAAGCCAAAGCCGGCTGCCACGCTGATGCGATGCGTGTCGATCAATGTTGCGCCAAGATGATTGACGGGCCCGCCGAACAGGTCGCGCAGCAAAAATGCAGCAACGATCCCTCCAAGCAGTTGTGCTGCGATGTAGGGGACGACGTGGTTGCGCGGGAATTTGCCGGCGGTCGCGAGGCCGATCGTGACGGCGGGATTGATGTGACAGCCGCTGACGTCCCCAAAGGCCGTCGCAAAAACCATGATGGTCATGCCGTGCGCTATGGCGACTGGCGCTATATGGCCGCTGCCTAACGCCGTTGCAGCGCCGGCACCAACAAATATCAAAGCGAACGTGCCGATGAATTCCGCCACAAGCGATCGTGACATTGGTGACATTGTGCAATTCCTTTCTCGTCGAGCCCTTATGCTCGCGCAGGCGGATGTAGCCATGCGAAAGGTCGGCCAACCATCTTCCGCAGTACATGGCGACATGCCAAATCTGAATATACCAGGCACGATCGGGCGATTTTATCGATTCCAGTTGACCCGAGAAGGTCTCCGGATCGTGCGCAGCTCTGCTCCACGCTTGAAGGAATTGCTCCACGCATCACATGTGTGGAGCGCAAGCGTTGCCGTATCAGTTTGTGTCTCTGACACGCCGGGAACCGGCATGGACAACCAACGACCGGCCTCAAGCGAGGTTCCGAACTATGGCTTCCACCAGCACCGATTCCGCTGAACGTGCAGATCGGCCGAGCCCACCGGCGCCACCTGCGCTGACTGACACACGATCGGCGGACGAACCGTCCGTCCCCTTAAGGACCTGGATCGCGGTCGGCGGTGCACTGATCGGCGCCTTCATGGCGGTTCTCAATATCCAGATCACCAACGCCTCGCTACCTTATATCGAGGGCGGTATAGGCACCGGCGGCGTGAACGGTGCCTGGGTGATCACCGCCTACCTGATCGGCGAGATCATTGTCGTGCCGATGACAGATTTCCTGAGCCGCGTCTTCTCATTGCGGCGATATCTGATCACGAATACCGTACTGTTCCTGGTGTTCTCCGTTGCCTGCGGTCAGGCGCACAGCCTGGGCGAGATGATCGTGCTGCGCGCCCTTCAGGGTTTTTCCGGCGGCGTGCTGATCCCGCTCGCGTTCACGATCATTGTCGCGATGTTACCCGCTTCCAAGCGCGCAATGGGCCTTGCCGGATATGCCGTCACCGCCACGTTTGCCCCGGCAATTGGTCCCACCATCGGTGGATGGCTGACAGACAACTACGGTTGGCCGACCATCTTCTACCTGAACGTGGTGCCCGGCATCGTGATGCTCTCCATGTTGGTATACGGCTTGCCGCGCTCGACAATGCAACTGAACCTGCTGCGCCGCGGCGATTGGCTCGGCGTGGCGCTGATGGCAGTCGGACTCGCCGCGCTCCAGACGGTGCTGGATGAAGGCAACGTGGACGACTGGTTCGGCTCGACTTTCATTGTCAGGCTTAGCCTGCTGTCCGCGGCGGCGCTTGGTGCCTTCGTCGTTGTCGAACTCGTCAGCAAACAGCCTCTGGTGCAACTTCGCCTGCTTTCCCGCCGCAACTTCGGCTTCGGGACGCTGGGAAACTTCCTCCTCGGCTTTGCTTTGTATGGCGCGTCCTATCTGCTGCCACAATATCTCGCTGTTACCCAGGGGTTTGACTCGCAGCAAAGCGGCGAGGTGATGGCGTGGACGGGCATGCCGCAACTGCTGATCATTCCCTTCGTTCCCCTGTTTATGAAGCGTGTCGACGCCCGGCTGCTGGCTGGAGTCGGGTTGGTCGTGTTCGCAAGCAGTTGCTTCATGGACCTGCGTCTGGATTCGAATTATGGCGGGCCTCAGCTTTTTGTCCCCGACGTAATACGAGCGGTCGGGCAGGCATTGGTGATGACGCCGCTATCGGCCATTGCCATGGTCGGCATTACGTCGTCGGAGGCCGGCGCCGCCTCGGGTTTGTTCAATATGCTGCGCAACCTCGGCGGCGCGATCGGCACGGCAGTACTGGAAACCTTTCTCACCAAGCGAGAGCAGTACCATTCGTTCATCATAAACGCGCATGTGTCCTTGCTGCAGCCGGCGACGCGGGAACAGCTCGCCGAGCTGCAAAAGTACTTCATGGCGCACGGCGTTGTTGATCGTGCCGGCGCACTGCATCGTGCTGTTATTGTATTGGGCGGCATCATACGCGATCAGGCAACCATCATGGGTTACGCGGACTGCTTCGGGTTGCTTGGGGTCGTCCTGGTTTGCGCCCTGCTGGCAGTCGCAATGCTGAAGAAAGGAGCTGCCGCCGCCGGAGGCGCACACTGAGCCATATGCCTCACCGCGCTCCCACCTTCGTCTCGAGCGCCGCCGTACAAACGATGCGCCAAGAGCCCACAAGGGTCCCTTGCCGTGGTTTGCGCGCGGACTGGGCGCCGCCTTTGTCAGGCGGCCATTGGCTGAGCCGTCATCGGCCTGACAATCACTGGAATAGACTTGGCCGAGGGCGTCTTGGACAGTGGGTCGAAATGGCTGAGCGGCATGAGGTCGTTCGTTTCGGGATAATATGATGCGATCGACCCGCGTGGGATGTTATAGGTATGCACTATGAATCCTGACAAAATCCGACGGTTCGGGTCCGCCAGTGACTCCAGTTCCACCAAGCTTTGCTCCACGATCTGCCGCTCCGCCATGTCGGACTGATTCATGAACACCACCATGCGGCCGCCAAATACGCCACGATAGCGGTCGTCGAGGCTGTAAATCGTGGTATTATACTGGTCATGGCTCCGTATCGTCGTCAGCATCAACGCCTGGCCATCGGCGATGGGCGGATCCTCTGCAATGCCGCCCGCAATCAGGAAATTAGCGCGCCCGGTGGACGTGTTCCAGATCAGTTCCCGCGGCCCGTTGTCCAGATGAAAGCCGCCCGGCTGGCGGATGCGGGCATTGAAATCACGAAACAGCACGGGATAGACCGCCTCGATCTTGTCACGGATCAACGCGTAGTCCGCTTCCAGGGCGTCCCAGGCGATGCCGCTGTTTGGCACCGTGGCGCGCGCCATGCCGCAGATAATGGAAACTTCTGATTTCAGATGCGGGGACGGCGGCGTCAACAGGCCGCTGGAGGCATGCACCATGGACATGCTGTCCTCGACAGTGATGCTCTGGCGACCCGTCGCCTGCACGTCGATGTCACTGCGCGCCAGGCAGGGCAGGATCAATGCAGCCTCCCCGTGAACGATATGACCACGGTTCAGTTTGGTGTTGATGCCGACCGTCAGCTTTAGCCGGCGCATCGCGGCGCGAACGGTCTCCGTATCGGGCGAGGCAGCGACGAAATTGCCGCCTAGGCCGACGAACACCCGGGCAGTGCCATCGATCATCGCCTGCAACGAGTCGACCACCGCGTGACCATGATGTTGCGGCGGCCGGAAGCCGAACACTTTTTCGATCTGCGCGAGCAACTCGGGGCTTGGGATCTCGGTGATCCCGACCGTGCGGTCGCCCTGCACGTTGGAATGACCGCGCACCGGGCAGATGCCCGCGCCCGGCCTGCCGAAATTGCCTCGCATCAGCAGCAGGTTGGCAACCTGCTGCACAGCTTCCGTGCCGGACCGATGCTGCGTCAGGCCCATGCCGTAGCAGATAATGCACGACTTGGCCTCGATATAGATGCGCGCGATGCGCTCGATCTGCGCACGCTCCAGCCCCGAAACGCGCAGGATGTCATCCCACGACGTGCGGCGCAGGTCATCGACCAGTGCCTCGAACCCGGTCGTGTGTTGCTCTATGAAGGGCAGGTCCAGCACCGCCGGCGAGCCAGCGGCGATTGCGTCTTCATGCGCCGCAACGACCAGCTTCATGAGGCCTTTCAGGACGGCAAGATCGCCCCCGACTTTCACCTGGCAGTATTCGCTGGCGATCCGCGTCGACCGCAACGTCACCATTTCCACCGGCGATTGCGGGGCGGCGAAACGCTCCAGTGCGCGCTCCCGCAGCGGATTGATCGCGACAATCGGCACACCGCGCCGCGACGCCTCCCGCAGCGACGTCATCATCCTGGGACTGTTGGTCCCCGGATTTTGGCCGATCACGAAGATCGCGTCGGTGGCTTTGAAATCCTCCAGTAATACGGTCCCTTTGCCGATGCCGATGCTCGACGCCAGACCCACGCTGGTCGCTTCATGGCACATGTTTGAGCAATCGGGGAAATTGTTGGTCCCAAAGCGGCGGACAAAGATCTGATAGAGGAATGCGGCTTCGTTCGAGGCACGTCCCGACGTATAAAACTCCGCTTGGTCCGGACTGTCCAGCGCATTGAGGTGCGCGGCGATCATGGCAAATGCGTCATCCCAGGCGATCGGTACATAGCGGTCGGTTACCCGATCGTAGCGCATCGGCTCGGTCAGCCGCCCCTGCTCTTCCAGCCAGTAATCGCTGTGCTGCGCCAGTTCGGTCACGGTGTGGGTGGCAAAGAAGTCGCGTGTGACCTGCCGCTTGGTCAATTCGAAAGCGACCGCCTTGGCGCCGTTCTCGCAGAACTCGAAGGAACTCGTATGCTTGGGATCAGGCCAGGCGCAACCGGGGCAGTCGAAACCGTCCGGCTGGTTCATCGACAGCAGCGCCCTGGAACCCTTCAGAACGATGCTTTGCTCCCGCAGTGCCTTTGCGGTGGCATGCAACGCGCCCCAACCGCCGGCCGGACTTTCATACGGCTCGAACACGGGTTCCGACGGTTCCGCAACCGGCTGTTCCTCGGGGAGCGGTGTCAACCGTTCGGACATGGCTTCGGTTCTCCAACAAAATATATCGCCAGGGCGAATGGCGGTCTTCGGGAGGGGCTTTTAAACGGGTCGATGTCCGATACCCGACACAGGGCTCCATCCCATCTACCAGTCACGTCAAGCCAGATACAACCACATGACCAGTATATTGGCGGCCGGCGCGCCGAAATATTAGGCGAGAGGAAACCATGGTAACCGGGAAGGCCAGTGTTACCTATACCTTGGTGCAATCCTCGGACGCCGCCTCCAGCGCCCCCTCGTGGGCCGCGGCCCGCATCATCCCGATTTCTGGTCCATCAAATCGGGCAACGCCATGCGTGACGCCGCCATCGTATGAAGATCGCTCATGGCCAGCTTTTCAGAATTAATTTTGAGTTCAGCAACTGCAACCCACTTGGCTGTTGGCGACACAGTGTACGGAGTACAGCCCGTGCGGATTCGGATCCTCATACTCGGCCTGTGCATCGTGGCCGGTGCCGGCGGTGCTGCCATCTGGCACACGCAGCACGCCGAGGCCGCGGTTAAGTCGACGCCGGCGCCCGCGCCGGTGCCGGTCGTGGCAGAACAGGTTCGGGTCTCAGACGTGCCGATTGACCTGGCGGGCATCGGCACCGTGGTGGCGTACAACACGGTACAGGTGCACGCGCAGGTGACCGGAACGATCGAAAAGATCGGTTTTACCGAAGGACAGACCGTCCACCCCGGTAGCCTGATCGCGCAGCTTGATCCGCGGCCGTTCCAGGCGGCCTTGCAGCAGGCAGAGGCGGCATTGGCACGCGACAGCGCCAACCTCGCTGCTACCCAGGCGAACCTCGGCCGCTATGCGACGCTGCTGAGGCAGGGCTTTGCGACACCGCAGCAGGTCACCGATCAGAGCGCAACGGTCAATGAGCTGAAGGCGGCCATCGCCAGCGATAAGGCTGCGATCTTCAATGCCGAGACGCAGCTCAGCTACACCACGATCACTGCACCGATCAATGGCGTGACCGGTATCCTGAATGTGGACGTCGGCAACATCGTCCAGCCGGCATCGACCTCGCCGATCGTCACCATCACCCAGATTCAACCAATCTCGGTCATATTCACGCTGCCGCAGGATGATGTGCCCGAGGTGCAGAAGGCAATGTCGAAGCGCAAGTTGCGCGTGATTGCATACGGCCAGAACGATCAGACAAAGCTCGACGAGGGCACGCTGCTGCTGGTGAACAACACGGTCAGCCAAAGCTCCGGCGCCATCCAGCTCAAGGCCATTTTTCCAAACGCCAACCGCACCCTATGGCCCGGCGAGTTCGTCAATGTGCGGCTGATCCTCAGCCAACGGCACAACGCGATCACCGTGCCGCTGGATGCGTTGCAGCAGGGGGCGAGCGGGCCACAGGTCTATGTCGTCGCCCCGAACGACACGGTGCAACTGCGCACCGTGACGGTCGGCGAGACGCTGAATGGCCGTGCCCTGGTCGACTCTGGGCTGCGGCCAGGCGACGTGGTTGTGACACAAGGCCAGTACCGCCTCGGCGATGGGATCAAGGTGGTTCAGGTGCCAGCGGGTGATCCCCGCGTGCAGAACAGTACCGAAGCAAGTGCGGGGATGCTGGGATGAGCATGTCGTCAGGTTTCATCCGCAGACCGGTCGCAACCGGCCTGCTGATGGTGGCGATCGTGTTGCTTGGTGCGGCGGCCTATACGCGTCTGCCGGTTGCCGCACTGCCGAGCGTTTCGTTCCCGACAATTGAAGTCGCCGCCGAATTGCCCGGCGCCGATCCGCAAACAATGGCATCTTCGGTCGCAACACCGCTGGAGAAGCAGTTCGGCGAGATCCCGTATCTCACGCAGATGACTTCAACCAGCTCGATGGGCTATACGCAGATTACGTTGCAATTCGCCCTAAGCGACAACATCAACGCCGCGGCGCAGCTTGTCCAGACGGCGATCAATGCCGCCGCCGGACAGTTGCCAAAGGACATGCCATCGCCCCCGACCTATCACGAAACCAATCCAGCCGACGCACCCGTGCTGGTACTCGGCCTGACGTCCAAGACCCTGCCCATCACCACGGTGGACGACTACGCCGAAAGCATCATAGCGCAGAAGATCTCGCAGGTGCCGGGTGTTGGCCTGGTCGGGATTGGCGGCGAGCAACATCCGGCGATTCGCATCCAGCTCGATCCCGCCAAACTGGCGGAGAATGGGCTGGACCTGGTGGATGTCCAGAATGCGCTGACCAATGTCAGCGTGGATCAGCCGAAGGGCAGCTTGTACGGCAACCAACGCGCCTATACGCTGCAGACCAACGATCAGCTCTTGACCGCGGCAAAGTGGAACAATCAGATCATCGCCTACCGCAACGGCGGGCCCATCCGGGTCTCCGATGTCGGCAAGGCGATCGTCGGACCGCAGGATGTGACGTTGCGCGGCTGGGTCAACCAGCAACGTGGCATCGTGCTGGCCATTCAGAGGCTGCCGGGCGCCAACGTCATCAGCACGGTGAATGCGGTCAAGGCCGCGCTGCCGCAGATCGAGGCATCGATTCCGCCCGCCATCAAGGTCTCGGTCATCTCCGATCGCACCATCACCATCCGCGCTTCGGTAGCCGATGTGCAGCACACCCTGCTGATCACGGTCGGCTTGGTGGTTGCCGTGATCTTCCTGTTCCTGCGCAGCGCCTGGGCGACGCTGATCCCGGCTGTTGCCGTGCCGGTCTCGATCATCGGCACGTTCGGGGTCATGTATCTGTGCGGTTACAGCCTGGACAATCTGTCCCTGATGGGGTTGTCGATCGCAGTCGGTTTCGTGGTGGACGATGCCATTGTGATGGTGGAGAACATCGCCCGGCACATCGAGATGGGCAAGAAGCCACTGCAGGCAGCGCTCGACGGCGCCGGTGAGATCGGCTTCACGATCCTGTCGATCTCCATCTCGCTGGTGGCCGTGTTTATCCCGCTGCTTTTCATGAGTGGCATGGTGGGCCGCATGTTCCAGGAATTCGCGGTCACCGTCACGGTCGCCATTGCGGTCTCGGTGGTCGTGTCGCTGACCCTGACTCCAACGATGGGTGCCCGTCTGCTGCGCGAAGAACATCCGGAAAAAGCTGGAAAGCTGTCACGTGCGCTGGAGCGTGGCTTCGACGGCCTGGTCGCCGGTTATGACCGCTTGCTGGTGGTCGCGCTGCGGCATCGTTTTGTCACGCTGATGGCCATGCTTGCCACCGTCGCGCTGACCGGCTGGCTGTTCATCATCATCCCAAAGGGCTTTTTTCCGGAGCAGGATACCGGGTTGATCCTGGGCGTGACCGAGGCGGCGCAGGATATCTCACCCAACGGCATGGCAACGTTGCAGGAGCGCGTAATCGCCGCGGTCGAACGGGATCCAGCGGTGTCGACCGTCGGCGCTTATATCGGCGCGGGCGGCGCCACTTCGACCGAGAATCAGGGCCGCGTTTTCATCGCGCTGAAGCCGCGGGGGCAGCGGCCATCGATCGAACGCGTAATGGCGCGCCTCAACCGGGAGACGCGAGGGATAAGCGGTGTGCGGCTGTTCATGCAGCCGGTGCAAGACATCAATATCGGCGGCCGACTTACCGCGACTCAGTACCAGTACACGCTGACCGATGTCGACCTGAGCGAATTGAACAAGTGGGGACCGATCATTGAGGCCGCGTTGGCGAAGTTGCCGCAGCTTGCCGACGTGACCAGTGACCAGCAGTCCGCCGCGCCGCAGCTTACTCTGTCGATCAATCGAGATAGCGCTTCGCGGCTCGGCATCACAGCGGCGCATATCGACGACGTGCTGTACGACGCTTTTGGCCAGCGCCCGATCGCGCAGCTCTACACCAGCCTGAACCAGTACTATGTCATCATGGAGGTGCCCCCCAAGTTCCAGCTAGGCCCGAACGCCCTGCAACGGATCTATGTCCGCTCGCAGACATCCGGCATGGTGCCATTGAGCGAATTGGTGACAGAGCACACCACGATCGCGCCGTTGTCGGTGAATCACCAGGGTCAGTTCCCATCGGTGACGATCAGCTTCAACCTGAAGGGCAATGAGCCGTTGGGTCCGGCGGTGTCGGCCATCCAGCGGCAGATGGCCAAACTCAACGTACCGCCGACGATCAGCGCCAGTTTCCAGGGCAACGCCCAGGCTTTCCAAAGCTCTCTGTCAAGCACTCCGATACTGATTCTGGCAGCACTGATCGCAGTCTACATCATCCTGGGCATGCTCTATGAAAATACCATCCATCCCTTGACGATCATCTCTACTCTGCCGGCGGCGGGCGCGGGCGCCCTGGTGGTGTTGCTGCTGTGCGGGTTTGGGCTGGATGTGATGGGCATTATCGGCATCATCCTGCTGATCGGTATCGTGAAGAAAAACGGCATTATGCTGGTGGATTTCGCGCTGGAAGCGGAGCGCAGCCGCGGCCTGACTGCCGAGCAATCGATCCATGAGGCGTGTCTGCTGCGCTTCCGCCCGATTCTGATGACCACGATGTGCGCCTTGCTCGGCAGCCTGCCGCTGATGCTGGGTACCGGCACAGGGTCCGAGCTGCGCCAGCCGCTCGGCTATGCGATGGCGGGCGGCCTGGTGGTTTCTCAGGTCCTGACGCTGTTCACGACGCCGGTCGTGTACATCTACATGGACAAGCTTGCTCATCTGAGCTTCCGGCGAAATCTCCGGAGACACCAGCACGAAGCCGCGCCCGCCGAATAAGCGTGCTTCACCGCGGGAGAAGCACTATCTCCTGCCAGCGCCCGGAATTTGGAGAAGCGGAGCACAACCCGCACCGTGTCATTGCGGGTTGCCACCTGCCGAGGCCGCCGACCCACGTCTGAACGAAAGTGGGGCATACACGCCCACCCATCATGGCCGCACTTGGCCCAGCCATCTACGCACGATGGTTCGGCTCACATTGCGACGGCACCCCAATAGTGCGAACCGGCTGTCGTATCGCCGTGCCGTAATCCCGCAATTCATGACCCCATGCCAAACGTTCAGTGGACTACGACTTTATCGAGTGATGTCATCTAACGCCGCCGCACCATGTTCCTGCGCGACGTTTCGTAACTCACTGCCTTAAGTGGTTTTATCGATCCACTCGAGAGAAAGAGGCGTACCATGACACCGTTTTCTCGCCGCAATATGCTCGCGTTCAGTGCTGCCGGAGCTGTGGCTACCACCGCAGCTACCGCCCGCGCGGCCGCATTTGGCAACCCTGACGAGCCGCCGCAGGGGGCGATCAATGCCACTTCCGCCGGCCGCTTCGATCCTGGCCCGCAGAATAAGGTGTTGGCCTCGCAATTCCCAGATGCTACCAACCCGCCTGCGACTGATGTGAGCGACATGCCTGAGTTCTGGGCATCGTTCAACAACGCCCCCAGGCGCATTCAGAGCGGCGGATGGGCGCGACAGGTCACACAGTCCGATTTTCCTATTTCCACCGCCGTCTCTGGCGTCAACATGCGGCTGGATGCCGGCGGCATTCGTGAACTTCATTGGCACCAGGCGGCCGAATGGGCCTTCATGACCAACGGCCGCTGCCGCGTGACAGTGATGGACACGGCAGGTCGGGCTTACGTGCAGGATGTCGGTGTAGGCGATTTGTGGTACTTTCCCGCCGGCTATCCGCATTCATTGCAAGGGATAGGTACCGACGGATGCGAATTCCTCATCGTGTTCGATGACGGTCATGCCAGCGAATTCAACACGTTGCTGGTAACCGACTGGTTCGCTCACACGCCGCCCGAGGTGCTCGCCCTTAACTTTGGCGTCCCACCAGAGACCTTCCGCTCAATTCCCCTGCACGACCGCTGGATCTTCCAAGGCAAGGAGCCAGGACCGCTGTCAGCCGACCAGGAAGCAGTGGCGTCGGGCGGCTTGCCGCCCAATCCGTTCACCTTCTCCCTCTCCGGGGTAACCCCGCATTACAAAAGCCGGAGCGGCGCGCTGCAACTGGCCGACAGCACCACCTTCAAAGTTTCGAAGACGATTGCAGCCGTGCTGGAGACGATCAAGCCGGGCGGCCTGCGCGAGATGCACTGGCATCCGAACGCCGACGAGTGGCAGTACTGGATCAAGGGCGAGGGCCGCATGACGGTGTTCAACGCCGGACCGGAGGCCATGACGATGGATTTCCGCCCCGGCGACATCGGCGTCGTCAAAAAGAACCTCGGCCATTACATCCAGAACACCGGCACGACGGAGCTTCAGCTACTGGCCATCTTTAAGACGCCGGAATACCAGGAGATCTCCCTCGCCGACTGGTTGGCTCATACGCCGGCGGCGATGATGGCGCAGACGCTCAACATCAACCCGTCGCTGCTGCAGCGGTTTGCACAAGGCGCGCCGGGGATCGTCCCCGCCTGACCAACATTCCCGCTACTTCTACCATCGCAAGGATGCTATCGGGTGGGGCCCTTGAACGGTACTACCTGGCGCGGATGCAGTTCGCGTTCACGGTCGGGTTTCACATCGCCTTTCCTGCTTTCTCGATCGGCTTGGCAGTCTACCTTGCGGTGTTGGAAGGCCGGTGGCTGCGCCCCGACCGCCAGATCTATATGGACGTCTACTAATACTGGCTGAAGATATTTGTGATCGTCTTCGGGATCAGCGTCGTGACCGAGGTGCTGATGTCGTGAGAATTCGGCACCAACTGGCCTGAGTTCGCTTATCAAACCGGCCCGATCCTAGGACCGCTGCTTGGCTATGAGACCTCGACTGCCTTCTTCATGGAGGCGGGCTTTCTGGGCATCATGCTGTTCGGCCTCAAACGCGTGGGCAAGTCCTGCATTTCGCGGCCGCATGTCTCGCCGCCCTAGGTACGCTCCTCAGCGCGGCGTGGATCATGGCCAGTAATTCCGGGATGCAGACGCCCGCCGGCTACAGGGTCGTCAATGGCGTAGTCGAGCCGGTCAGTTGGCTGCACGTCATTTTCAATCAGTCCTATCCGTACCGCCTCGCGCACATGCTTGGTGCGCCTTATCTCAGCGTTGCATCCGCGGTCGGTGCCGTGGGTGCCTTCCATTTGCTGCGCGACCGTGGCGATCAGGCGGCCCACGTCATGTTCTCCATGACGCTTTGGATAACGGCCTGCGTCACACCGCTGCAGATCGTCGCTGGTGACGCACTGGCACCGGACTCGCTGCAATACCAGCCCCAGAAAGTCGCCGCCATGGAAGGCGAGTGGTCGGCGCCTTCGGCCGGTGCGGGCGCCCCTTTGGTGCTGTTTGGTATCCGTGATCAACGGTGGTGGACGAGCCATGACGAGATCGCGATCCCACATGTCGGCTCGCTGTACCTGACCCATAGCTGGTCCGGACGATCCGGCCCCGGGGTTCATTTCGACATCGGATATCCCCTCATCCCGATAGCGTCTTTCGCCTTCCGCATCATGGTCGGGCTGGGCATGCTGATGGTCGCGACCGGAGTGGTCGGCCTGTGGCTGCGCTGGCGCGGACAACTCTACACCGCGCGCCGGTTCCAGCGCATTGCCCTGGCTATGGGACCCGCCGGCTTTTGCGTCCTGTTCGCCGTCTGGGTCACGACCGAGGCAGGCCACCAGCCACACACCGTGTATGGCATGCTGCGCACGGCGCAGAGCGTGTCACCGGTGGTCGCATCGGACGTGGCACTTTCGCTTGCTGCCTTCGCCATCGTCGATTCCATCGTGCCTGCGTCAGCCCTGGTGTTTCTGTTGCGCCTTTTCGCCGCTGCGCCCACCAGCCGTGAAGGGCCCCCACCGAATGTGCCGCAAGGAGCGGCTGGACTCACGCCCGGCCCATCCGTGCGGTTTCGACCTTGGCGCCGGCATTCTGTGCTTGTTGGAGCATGACAAGCAGAATCGTGACGCCAAGGTCACCACTGTCGCACCGGTGTGGACGGCAACGAAACCTGGCTGGTGCTCGGCGATGGTGGCTTGTTCGCAGCGTTTCCGCTGGCTTATTCCGTCATCTTGTCGGTGCTCTAGCCGTTGCTCATCTGTATGCTGCTGGGCTGATCCTACGCGGCGTGGCCTTCGAGTTTCGCTTCCAGGCAACCAGCCACGGACTCTTCTGGTGGGACATCGGGTTCTGCGGCGGTTCCATCGTGGTGACCCTCTGCCAGGGCCTGATCCTCGGCAGCCTGATCCACGGCATCCCCGTCCACGGTCACGCGCATGCCGACGAACCTCAGCATTGGCTGAATACTTTCGCGATGCTGTGCGGCGTTGCCTCGGTGGTCGGTTACGCGCTTCTCTGCGCATGTTGGCTGATCTGGCGCACGAACGGCCGCTTGCAGCGACGTTGCCGCCGCCACGCGGAATGGCTTGCCGGACTGCTGCTCGGGTTGATCGTCGTCGCCAGCATGTGGACGCCATTGCTGCACCCCACATTCACTGCACGCCGGTTCGATTGGCCCGGCATAGCGATGGCCAGCCCGGTGCCCTTGCTGGTCGCCGTTGTCGGTTGGTTTTTCTGGCACTCACTCCACAAGGAGCACGAGGTGACACCATCGTTGTGCGCTCAGGGCTGGTTCCTCCTGTCCTTCATAGGGCTTGGGATTAGCTTCTATCCCTACATCATTCCGTTGTCCGTCACGATCTGGCAGGCCGCTTCACTTGGCGCCAGTCTGGGGTTCCTGCTGGTCGGCGCGGTCATCATGTTGCCAATCATATTGACGTACAGGACGCACTCATATCGAACTTTCGTCCATACCAAGAGCGATCCGGGCGCGCACTATCATTGATCGCGGCGGCGCCGGCTGCCGTTGCAGGCGAAGCGAAGCAATCGCGACGGGGTGATCCTACTTAACCGGGACGGGATTGCGTCACTTCGCTCGCAATAGCAACCCCTGGTCGCCCGGCGGCTCTTATCCAGCATGGGGCAGTGCACGATCTGCATTGGCACCCAGGTGTCGACGCAACATCTGATGGACTGCAAGCCAGAAACAGCAACATCGCGTTCTGTCCTGAGGTTAGCGACTGGCTCGGAGCATGCTGTTGACCGTCTGTGCTCTAATTTTCCACAGGAGACTGAGATGACCAGAACTCTCAAGAACGATCTTCGGATCGTGTGCTGGCCCGCCGGCGTCATGGCTCTCGCCCTGCTGGCAGGCATGTGCGGGCCGGCTTCGGCACAGGCCGCCGAACCGCTCTCAATCTTGGGGACACAAGCCGCATATGTCGGTTCAGAAGGTCCAACGGTGGGGCAGTCGGTGTTCACGCCAAGAGGGCCGGCCATCGTAACTGGCAATATCGGTTCAATGGAAACCACCACACTCCCAGGCAGTGCGGCACCAGGTTTGATCATGAACAACGGCAATGGCACCAGCACGCTGATCGTACCAGGTGGCACGCCGCAGGTGTTTGCGACGCCACGTTGACGCGCAGGACCTCCCCTTGGATCGCCGGTGCCCGCTCTCCCGCTCGCACCGCGAGGATCGGTCCCCTTCCCTTTGATCGCCCTCGCTGATCATTCAAATCGGTAGCCATTGTTCGAAACCAATGCGCGGAAGGTCGATCTGTCGGGGCATCCAACGGCTTGCGACCGTACCACCAACTTCGCAGAGTTCGCAAGGCCGAGGGGAGTTCGTAAGGCGAGGGCAGCGATGACAAGAAGAAAGTGCGTTATGCACGTTCGATTGATCGGCGTTATCGCGATAGCCCTCTCGTGTGCGATGGGAAGTTGGGCCGTTTCGGCGGTGGCAGCCCAGCGTGTCACGGTCTCGGTCCCGGCGCAACGAGTTGGCAATTGAACGGTCGGATCGCACGAGGGGAAGCCCATGGATCTGTTCTGCGCTCTTGGCAATTTCGTTCGCGTGGCCGACACTGATTCGTTTTCCCGTGTCGCGCGCGAGACCGGTCTGTCCCACACCGCCATCACCCGGCAGATCGCTTATCTCGAGCAACATTTCGGGGTACGCCTGCTGCACCGGACGACACGCAGGGTGAGCCTGACGGGCGACGGCGAGATCCTGATCCGCCACGCACGCCGCATGCTGGAAGAGTCGGCCTCGATGGAGCAGGAACTGGGCGCGCACCGGGACGCGTCGGCGGGGCTGGTGCGCGTGGGGTGCATCATGGGCGCTGGCTTGTTCCTCGCGGCTCGGCTGCCGCAGCTGCTTCAGTGCAATCTCGAGCTGTCGGTGGAGCTGGTCGTCTGCGACCGTATCAATGAGATGGTGGAATCGCGTCTTGATCTCGCGCTCTGCGACGGGAACCTTGTCGACTCCTCCTTCATCGTGCGGCAGATCGCGACATTCGGCTATTCCGTGGTTGCCGCACCACTCTATCTTCGTCGGCACGGGGTTCCGGAAGCACCCGAGGAGCTGGGTCGCCATACCTGCATCCTGCAATGCGCCGAGGGTCGGCGCGGAATTTGGAAGTTCGACGGACCGAAAGGGTCGGTCTCGGCGCGGGTCTCGGGTCAGCTCTTCACCAACAACGAGCGTACGGCGCTGGTGATGGCGCGCACCGGTTATGGCATTGCCTGCCTGCCTGAAGCGCAGGTGCGCGACGACATACGTGCCGGTCGGCCAATTCGATTGATGCGCCATTATGAGCTGAAGCCGTCGATGCTGTATGCGGTCTATCCGTCGCGGCGCCAGCTTGCGCAGCGGACGGGAGCAGTCCTGGAGTTCCTGATTCGGCAGGGACGTGTCGACCAACACGCGGCGAAGCGGCAATCTCCAACGCCGGCCATGCTTGATGGTACCGTTACGATCGCACCGCTGCCGCTCGCTGCAATCGGCGATTACCGTGCCGCCGCTATAACCTGATGGGACGGTAAAGCTTTTCTCGTCAGAGCTGGGCCTGCCCCGGTCATTCGCGATCTCGCCGCTCGTATCTCGATCTCGGTATCGTGCTTGGGATCGTGTGTTCCTGTGCCCTCGACGAGCACCACGCAGTGCGACTGCGTCTGCCGTGTGTACTTGCGTGCCCCCATCAACGCGGCAACCCATCGCAATAGCCGATCGACACGAGGCGCCAATTCTCCGGCCGCCCCGGCCATGGCGCTGCTACAGTCCCAGCAGAAAATTGCCAACGCACCATCGCAGACACAGGGCACCGCCGCCCGCGCACCGGCATGGCCGGTCGCCGTGCGTCCGTGAGCGTGCCTTGTCGGGATGGTGCAAGTCCATCTCGGGCCTACCGACCAAGCCTGTAGCTGAAGGTAACTGCGTCATCGCGAGGTGGGGTGGGGAGCAACTGGAAGCGAAGCAGCA
>Ga0335075_10003227_pt1 | contig 25918 bp, 25 predicted proteins | sample Lox_Sample_24_FD_206723 | JGI IMG/M metagenome (GOLD analysis project Ga0335075, IMG submission 206723) | Soil microbial communities from Loxahatchee National Wildlife Refuge, Florida, United States - Lox_Sample_2.4 | ecosystem: Environmental > Terrestrial > Soil > Wetlands | place: USA...
GACGTGCGTACTTGGCTCCTGGGGGATGCGCACCGCTCTCGGCGGCGTGCTCCCGGCCGTCGGGTGGTTCTTGGTGACGCTAGTGCTGAGCAGCGTCCCGGCTGGCGGCAGCGTCGTGATCACCAACACCTCGGCCGGCAAGTGGTTCCTGTTCGGCGGCGCGGTGTGCGCGGCGGCCGGAGCTGTCTACGCGTTCGCGCAGTGGTCGCGGCCGAGCCGGGACCGCCGCGCGCAGCCGCAAGACAGGTCGGGTCCGACCAGCGGCCCAGCGCGGGGCTCAGCCTCGGCACGAGCGACGCGCCGGTCAGGTAGGTAGGGGCCCCGCGGGCGACCGAGCCGGTCGCTCGCCGATAGGTCCGTAGGGCCGGCCGGAGGCTGCGAGCTCGGCGGGCGGTTGGCGCCACAGCTCGGGAAACCACACCCATGTAAGTGCGGCGGACCTGCGCCTTAGGACAAATCGCCAGCAGGCATCCACCTAAGGCGGCCGGCCTAAGGAAATAGGGATTGCTTCCGATTCGCTAGCCCACCCCTTACCGCGAACCTCGAGTCATGGACCTGAACCAGGTCCACAGATCGAGGAGGAAACGTGCATCCCTACATGGCACAAGGCGTAGCCCAGGAGCGAGTCGCTGACTTCATCCGCGCGGCAGAGGCCAATCAGAGGGCCCGAGATGGCGCGGAGCGGCGCAGCCGGCGCCGGTTCGGCTCGCGGCGCACCCGCGCGGCTAGCCGCCAGCCAAGTCACACATCGCCACGCCTGGTCGTCGCCTACTCAGGCCCGGCCGAGTCCGAGAACGACCGGGACCGCTCAGCCGAGCTGGTCAAGGCCGGCCGCTGAGCGAGCCCGGCGCGGCCGACCGAAAACTAACACGTCCGATTGGAGTCAGAAAATGATGCCGTACGGTTCATACCAGCAATATGAGATTGAGCGGCCGAAAAGCCTCGCGGAGATCCGCCGCGCTAACGAGCAACTGGGCGAGTTCAGCCGGACCCTGAGCTCGGCGTGGCACGACGCGACGCGGCCGGCCGGGGCGCTGCTCGCGCTTGTGGGACGTCGTCGTCCTCGGGACGGAGCTCGCCAGATGGCTCACTTCCACCCGGATCTGCCGGAGCCTCAGTCCGAGCCTGCCGGCCACTTCGGCCGCACGTCGGCCCGGTGCTGAGCGAGCCTGGGCCGGCCTGCCTTTTCGTCAGCCGAGCTGCCCCAGCACCACAGTGGCGCCCTCGCTGTTGCTCTCAAAGCACAGCGAGGGCGCTTTTGATTGCCCGGGGCTGGGACTCTAGTCCGCTTCCGGTGTCGTGTACTCCCAGCCTGGCTGCCAGTCGAACTGCCGTCGTGCGAGTTCCTCGAGCGGCGTGCCGAGCAGAAGGTGATCGAATCCCCACCGGGTCGCGACGTGCCCGATGACGAGGACGCGCTGACCGGACCAGCGTGCGAGCAGATCGGCTATGAAGCTCTGCACCCTAGTGGCCGCCTGTCGCCAGCTCTCGCCGTCCGGATACGGCTTGTCGACGTAGTCGGCGCGACGGGCGTGTATTCCCGCAGCAGGCGACCCGTTCAAAAGCCCGTAATTGCACTCTCTGAGGCGCCAGTCCAGCAGCACCGGGATCGTCGTGCCGCCGAAGGCGGTAGCCGCGGTCTCGACCGCTCTCGCCAGGTCCGAGCTGAATACCGCTGCGATTCCGTCGGCGCTACGCCGCTTGCCCAGTTCGGCTGCATGCTCTCGGCCCACCGCTGACAGTCGGCCCGGCAGCCATCCAGTGGCGATGCCGTTCTCGTTGTCTTCGGTAGTCGAGTGCGTCTCGAAGACAACCCGGACGCTCATGACGACTCCGTTCGACGTCGGCGCGGCGCGCGCCGCTCCGCCCGGCCTTGCCCTTAGCCGAAAACCTACTATCGCGCGTCACCGCGCACTCGCCTAAGCGGTCCTGGCTGCGGAAATAGGGATTGCTTCCGATTCGCTGGCCCCGGCCTTACCGCGAGCCTCAAGGCATGGACCTGACGGAGGTCCGGGTACTGAGGAGGAAGCGTGTACCACCACCCCGAGATCTCACGAGCACTGGCAGCGGAGCACATCGCTGACTTTCTGCGCGCCGCGGAGGCCAGTGGTGTGGCCGGCACCGGCGCTGAGCCGGCACAGGGACGACGCCATCGGCGCCTTCGGTGGTCCCGTACGGCTCGGCGTCTGCCCGCGCCGCAGGCTGGCTCAGGCGCGGCAGCGAGCCGTTCCGTCATCGACAACCGCAACGGCGCGAGCCGCTGCCCCGCCCCGCTGGCGCCGACTGGCGCGCCGAGCCGGCAAAGCATGGCTGACCACGGTGACGGCCAGTCTCGTGCTGCCGCCTTGGCGCAGACGCGTAGCTGACCGGGCGCACCTTCGAGCAGATGGCGGCTGGGATCATGGCGTTTGATTCGATAGCTAAGCCGTGCGGCCGCATCGACGTGCTAGCGCACGCTGGCATGCTTGACGATGTGATGACATGCCGCATTAGCCCTGTCCTGGTCGGCCGCGCTGAGGAGCTCGCGGCGCTGCGGGACGCGCTTGCCGCCGCTCAAAGCGGCGCGCCTGCCGCGCTGCTGATCGGCGGCGAGGCGGGGATTGGCAAGTCGCGGCTGATCAGCGAGTTCGCCGAGCGCGCGGACGGCCGGGTGCTGATCGGAAGCTGCCTGGAGCTCGGTGCTTCCGGGCTGCCGTTCGCCCCGTTTACGCAGGTCCTCCGGCAACTCGTGCGGGAGCTTGGCGTGCCGGGCATCAGTAGCTTGTTGTCCGGCCGGGCGAGCGGAGAACTGGGCAGGCTGCTTCCCGAGCTGGCAGAGCCGACGACGCGCGAGGCCAGGGCCTATCCGGGTGAGGCATATCCGGGCGAGGCGCGGGCCAGGCTATTCGAGCAGGTGCTCGCACTGCTGCAGGGACTGGCGCAGACCGGGCCGCTGACCTTGATCATCGAGGATGCGCACTGGGCCGACCGGTCGACCAGGGACTTGCTTACCTTCCTGATCGGTAACCAGCAGGTTCTGACCGGCTTGCTGATCGTCGTTACCTTCAGGTCTGATGAGCTGCACCGCACCCACCCGCTCCGCCCGCTGCTGGCTGAGCTCGGCCGGATCGCCTGGGTCGAGCGCATGGAGCTGCCGAGGCTTTCCAGGGCCGAGGCCGCCGCGCTGATCTCAGCGATCCTGGCGCACGAGCCGGCGCCGGCTGTCGCCGACACTGTGTTCCGGCGCAGCGAAGGCAATCCGCTGTTCGTCGAGCATCTGATCGGCTGCGAGACCGAAGTGCCGGATTCACTGCGGGACATGGTGCTGGCCAGCGTGCAGCGGCTTCCGGAGGAGACGACAGACCTGCTGCGAATCGCCAGCGCTGGCGGTACCCGAATCGGGCACGCGCTGCTTGCTGAGGTCAGCGGGCTCCGGGACGAGGGCCTGTCGCGCGTGCTGCGGCCCGCAGTGGCCGCGAACGTGCTGCTGGCCGACGCCGATGGGTACCAGTTCAGGCACGCCCTGATCCAGGAGGTCATGCACGACGACCTGCTGCCCGGCGAGCACGGCCGTCTGCATGCGCGCTACGCCGAGGCGATCCAGGTCAGGCCGTCGCTGGTACCGGCCGGCCGCGCTGCGATCTCTCTCGCGCACCACTGGTACTCCGCACACGACGTCACCTGGGCATTGGTCAGCGCCTGGCAGGCAGCCTCCGAGGCTGGCCATGCCCTCGCTTATTCCGAGCAGCTGAGCATGCTCTCGCGTGTTCTCGAGCTCTGGGACAACGTGACTGACGCGGCGGAGCGCATTGGGGCCGATCACATCCGCGTACTTGAGGAAGCCGTCGAAGTATCGGAACTGGCGGGCGAGGCCGAGCGTGGGGTGGCTTTTGCCACCGCGGCCTTGCGGGAGGTCGATACCGCTGACGATCCGGCCCGTGCGGCCATCCTGCTGGTACGCCGCGCATCGCTCTGCGCGCAGGGTCACCTGACTGTGGACGGCGGCCTGCCCGGCGACCTTCACGAGGCGCTACGCCTGGTCAGCAATGGTCAGCACGAAGCAGCGCGGGCACAGGTGCTAGCCAGCCTGGCGCAGTCGCAACACAAGCAGAACGCCGACGCACAGGCCAGGGTGTCAGCCGAGGAGGCACTCGAAGTCGCGCGGACGCACCACCTGCCGGCGACGCAGGCGCGGGCGCTGATAACCCTGGCGATGCTGGAGCCGCACAGCTACTCCAGCGATAGTGACGTCCTTGACCTGCTCGGGCAGGCGCGAGGCGCAGCGGCCGAGGCGCAGGATTACCAGTTGCTCGTGCTGGCCGCTATCAATGAGTCGCACGTTCTCGAAGGCATGGGCCGGCATCTGCGTGCGGCGGAGGTCGCCGGGAACGGCCTGGCAGACGCTGCAGGCTACGGCCTGTCTCGGACCTCCGGGGCGATACTTGCCGTCAATGTGGCAGAGCCGCTCGCCGCGGCGGGTCAGTGGGCCGAGGCCAGCGACGTCATCGCCAGAGCACTCGGAGCGCCGCTGGCCGGTCCGCACCGGTCGTCACTCTGGCGGCTGGCCGGCGAACTGGCGCTGGCGCGCGGCGACCTCGATGTGGCTCGCCAGGCACTGTCGAATGCCAGCGAGCTGCTCGCCAGCACGCGATACGAGGATCAGAAACACCTGCCGCAATTCCGCATGGAGTTCGAACTCGCAGCCGCGGAGGGCCACCTCGCCAGCGCGCTCGCCACGGCTCGTCAGGTGCTTCAGACCGCTGACCTACAGACCAGCCCGCGCTACTCATGGCCGCTCCTGACCGTGGCAGCGCGGATCGCGGCCGACGTGGTCATGCTGCCGCCGGCCGCCAGAGACGACGGTGCCGTCGATCTTGCCGAGGTGGTGCTGCAGGCCGTGCGTACCGAGGCCAGCAAGCTTGTCGTCGTGGGCCCGGTTCAGGCTGCGTTCCGCCGTACGCTCGCCGCTGAGATGGCCCGGACCGGCTGGACCGAAGACGAGGGAGATCCGGACGGCCTAGCGCTCTGGCAAGAGGCCGCAGCCGCCTGGGAGGCGCTAGGCGAGCCATTCGCGCTCGGCTATGCGCTCTACCGGGTCGCCGAAGCCGGACTTGCCGGTCAGGCGGATCGCGGCGCCGCTGCTGAGGCGCTGACCAGGGCTGCCGCGATCGCCCGCGATCTTGGTGCGCGGCCGCTGGGTGAGGACGTCGCCTTGCTTGCCCGCCGGGCGCGCATCTCGCTGACCGGCGCGAATGCTGCCGGGGCGGGGGTCGGCAGCGCCGCACGCAACCTCACCGCGCGCGAACTCGATGTTCTGCGGCTCGTCGCAGCCGGGCGCAGTAACGCGGCGATTGCCGGGGAACTGTTCATTTCCGCGAAGACGGTCAGCGTGCACGTCTCGAACATCATGGGGAAGCTTGGCGCGGGCAACAGAGGAGAGGCCGCGGCCATCGCGCACCGACTGCGCATCTTCGACGAGATGCAGCAGCCACCACGGACGTGACTCCGGCCGGGCCGCCGGCAGGGCGGCCCGGCCGGACCTTGGTGAACCGGACCTCAGTGAACCAGCGCCTCGACCTGGTCGACGGCCCAGTCCAGGTCTTCGGTGCTGATGACCAGCGGCGGCGCGAGCCGGATCGTGGAGCCGTGGGTGTCCTTGGCCAGCACGCCCCGGCTGGCTAGCTTCTCGCACGCGTCGCGGCCGCCGAGGCTTGCGAACTCGACGCCTGCCCACAGTCCGCGGCCGCGCACGTCCCTTACCTTGCTCTGCGGCAGCGCGTTCAGCCGGTCATGCATGTGAGCGCCGAGCTTGGCCGAGCGCTCCTGGAACTCGCCGGTCGCCAGCATGGCGATGACCTCACGAGCGACCGCGCAGGCTAGCGGATTGCCGCCGAAGGTGGAGCCGTGCTGGCCCGGCTTGAAGACGCCGAGCACCGCGCTGGAGGAGACCACCGCCGAGACCGGCACTATTCCGCCGCCGAGGGCCTTGCCGAGAATGTACATATCAGGAACAACGTCCTCGTGCTCGCAGGCGAACGTCGCGCCCGTGCGGCCGAGGCCGGACTGGATCTCGTCGGCGATGAACAGCGCACCGTGAGCGGTACACAGCTCGCGAACGCCTGCCAGCCAGCCGGACGGCGGTACGAGCACGCCTGCCTCACCCTGGATTGGCTCTGCCAGGACCGCGACGACCTTGTCGTCCATCGCGTCGGCCAGCGCCGCCAGATCGCCATAGGGGACGACCATGAAGCCCGGCGTGTACGGTCCGAACCCGTCACGTGCGTCCGGGTCGGTGGAGAAGCTGACGATCGTCGTCGTCCGGCCGTGGAAGTTGCCGTCGAACACGACGATGACGGCTTCGCCATCCGGAACGCCCTTGACCTCATAACCCCACTTACGTGCGGTCTTGATGGCCGTCTCTACCGCCTCCGCGCCGGTGTTCATCGGCAGCACCATCTCCATGCCCGCCAGCGCGGCGAGCTCGGCGCAGAACGGCCCGAACTGGTCGTGCTCGAATGCCCGGCTGACCAGCGTCACGCGCTCGAGCTGGCGCTGTGCGGCGGCGACCAGCCGGGGGTGCCGGTGACCGAAGTTGATGGCCGAGTATGCAGCGAGCATGTCCAGGTAGCGCTTGCCGTCGACGTCGGTCACCCAGGCGCCCTCGGCGGCTGAGACGACGACCGGCAGCGGATGGTAGTTATGTGCGCTGTGTGCCGCCGACTGCGCGCGCAGCTGGGCCGCCGACGCCGTGCCTGCTGTGCTTGCCATGTACGTACCTCTCGCGATTCGCCGACGTTCGGTAGCTATCTCAGTTCGAGGGTGCAGCACTTCGGCCCGCCGCCGGCCTTCAGCAGCTCCGACAGATCAACGCCGACCGGGTTGAAGCCCGCGACCGCTAGCTGGGCCGCCAGGCCCGTCGCCTGCACGGGCAGCACCACGTTGCGGCCATCGCTGATGGCGTTAAGGCCGAGCACCTCGGCGTCTTCGTCCTTGGCTTCGATCAGCTCGCTGAAGTGCGACGCCAGTGCGGCCCGCCCCGCGTCGTCAAACGCGGCCGGGTAGTAGGCGACGGTGTCAGGGTCCAGCACGACCAGCGCGGTGTCGAGGTGATAAAAGCGAGGGTCCACAAGGCGCAGGCTGATGACGGGAAGGCCGTACAGCTCGGTCAGCTCGTCCCTGACGGCTTCCTCGCTGCGGAAGCCGTAACCGGACAGGATGGCGCGCCCGGCGAAGACGATGTCACCTTCGCCCTCGTTGGGTACCCCGGACTCGCGGATCTGACTGTAGCCACGGCCGCGAAACCAGTTGAGGTAGGCCTCCGCCTCTGGCTGGCGCTGCGGGTACTTGAAGTCCGAGCTGAGCACCTTGCCGTCGATCACGGTCGCGCCGTTCGCGGCGAACACCATGTCGGGCAGCCCAGGCTCCGGAGCGATCGTGTGCACGGTGTGGCCTAGCCGCGTGTATGTCTCCGCGAGGCCGCGCCACTGGCGCATAGCGAGCGCCACGTCCACGGGCTTGTCCGGGTCCATCCACGGATTAATGGCGTACTCCACCGCGAAGTGCTCGGGGGGGCACATCAGGTAGGTCCTCGAGTGCGTACAGCGGCGCATGGGCTCCGTCATGGTCAGGCGCTCCGTTCAGCGGATGATCTGGGCGGATGATCTGAGATCTGGCAGGTGAGCCGATGATCTAGGTCAGTCCAGCCTAGAAGCGCGGCGTACCAGGCCGCGCTTGTGCCTCATGCGTCTCAGTGCGGATCTGTTGCGTAATCCGGCCGCCTGAGGCCGATTCGTTGCGCAGCTAGCTGACCACCAGTCTGGAGCCCAGATCGCCGCTTGACCGTGGTTAGCCGACCGCCCGGGCGGCGGGGGAGAGCGACCAGGCCTGACCGTCGGGCGTGTCTGCCACAGAAACCCCCAGGTCAGCGAGCTGGTTCCGGAGCCGGTCCGACGTCGCGAAGTCCTTTCGATCGCGCGCCGCGGCACGCTCGGCCAGCATCGCCTCCGCTCCGTCCGGGAGCCGCTCAGCGGTCCGCGGCCGCCCCACCAGGCTGACCAGATCAAGACCCAGCACCCGGTCGGCGGCCGCGAACGTCTCAAACTTCGACCCTGCCGGGATGTCCGGGTCCTTGGCAAGCTCCCGCAGCGCCCGCAGCGCCGCCGGAGTATCCAGGTCCTCGTCGATCGCGCCGGAGATCCGGGACCAGTACTCGGCGCACATGGGCCTGCTTGGCTCGTTGGCCCAGTCAGCCACCTGGTCCCGCCAGCGCCGGACGGTGCTGTCAGCGGCGGTCAGGGTGTCCCAGGTGAGGTTCATCTGCTGGCGGTACCGGTGCTCGAGGAAGGCCAGCCGGACCGCGAGAGGGTCAAGCCCCCGCGCAGTGACGTCCGACAGCAGCACGACGTTCTGCGTGGACTTGGCCATCTTGCGGCCTTCGAAGAGCACGTGCTCCCCATGGACCCAGTGCTGGACGACTTCGTGGCCGGTCAGCGAGTTGGACTGGGCGCGCTCGTCCTCATGATGCGGGAACCGCAGGTCAATGCCGCCGGTGTGGATGTCGATCACGTCGCCAAGGCACTGCAGCGACATCGCCGAGCACTCGGTATGCCAGCCCGGAAAGCCGGTGCCCCAGGGCGACTGCCAGGTCAGCTCCCGGCCGGGCGGAGCCCCCTTCCATAGCGCCCAGTCGGCGTGGAACCGCTTGTCCTCATCGACGCTGCTCGCGAGTCTGCTGCCTGGCCGCAGGTCCGTCAGCCGGTTCCCCGACAGCGCCCCGTAGTCGGGCACGCTACGTGCATCGAAGTACACCGAGCCGCTTGGAACGGGATAAGCGTGGCCGGTTGCGATCAGCTTGCTGATCATGTCGATCATCAGCTCGATCGATTCCGAGGCCCGCGGCGCATAATCCGGCGGACCGACGTTCAGCGCAGCGCAATCCTCCCAGAACGCGCTCTCGTAGAACCGCGCGACATCCAGTGCGGACTTACCTTCGGCTCTGGCTTGCGCGAGGATCTTGTCCTCGCCTTCCGGGTCGATCTCGCTGTCATCGGCTAGGTGACCGACGTCGGTGATGTTCTGGCAGAGCAGGACGGGTCGGCCGTGGCGCTCGGCGTTACGCCGGATCAGATCGGGGAGCACGAACGTCCGGAGATTGCCGACGTGGGCGAACCGGTACACCGTCGGTCCGCAAGCGTAGATCCGCAACTGACCACGGGCTGGCCTGATCTCGGTGACTTCCCGCAGGCGGGTGTCGTAGAGGCTGAACACGCCTGCCAGCTTATGACCTGCTACCCCGGCTGCCCGGTCGTCGCCGGTCCGACGCCAGAAATGAGTTGAGCTGTCGGCGGTGGGTTCGGCGATAATCGCCGCATGCACGAATCGAGGACCGGAAGTGTCATGGACGCGCTGGAACGCGACGTCAAGCTCAGTGTGTTCGTCCGTGACGGGAGGATCGAGGCGATGCCCGCCAAGTGGTCCCGGCGCCTGTCGTTGCTGAACGAAGTCGCGCAGGCTTTCGAGCCGGGTGTCCGCTATCCAGAGTCCGAGGTCAACCGAGTGCTCGGCGAAATGTTCAGCGACTACGCGGCGCTTCGCAGGTACCTGGTCGACGAGCAGCTCATGGAGCGCGCTGACGGCGAGTACTGGCGCATCGGCGGCCCGGTCCAGCCATAACCTCGGGCTGGCAAGCCGCTCTAGGAGCCCGCGGCAGTGACAGCAGTCGGCCCGTTCCCGTATGGCACAGCGGCAATGACTCCCACTTCAGATGCTGGCGCGGTCAGCACCAGATCGTGCTGACCAGTCGAAGGATTGAGCCACAGCAGCGAGGAAGTGCCCGGGCAGCTGGTCTGGGCCAGCACGAGCAGCTGCTTGCCCTGGACGGCAACGATGGTGCTTACGTTGTCAGTGCTACCGGGAACCGTGATCGCCGCGCCAGCCCCCTGGTCAAGAGGCAGAATGCTGAGTCCGCCTGGACCGCTCGCTGCCGACGGGCACTGGTGGAGGCTCGTCTGGGTAACGTATACGGCGCCGCTCGCCGGCCAGGCTCCGACGATATCTCCGCTCCCGGCTGGCGACCCTGCCACAGCGGTCAGCGGCGTCGGCGAACCACCGGCTACGGGCACCAGCCAGAGCTGCGATTGGCCTGCCAAGGCGGCGCAGTTGGCCAGGACTGTGGTGTCGTTCCACCACGTCACCGGCATGCAGGCCGACTGGTGGCCGCTGCCTTTCACGTGCAGTCGGCGCGCCTTGCCGCCCGCGTTACTGAGCAGCTGCGCGCCCTCGCCGGCGATGCCCCAGACGTCCCTCAGCCCGTCGGGTGAGCTGAGGGCGCAGGCCGTAGCGCAGCTGTTCGGCTCCAAGGTCTCGCCGGCCCTGCGCGGGAGAGAGGCGATAGAAGCCTCGAGCTGACCGGTCAGTGTGTAGCGCTGGAGATGGAACTTGGCCGGTTCCTCGTTCACCGCCAGGATGGCCGTGCCGTCGGGCCGGGTGAATCCGAGCGCGACCACTCCGGTCGGCAGCGGCAACGATGTCAGCTGGCCCGTCTGCACGTTCAGCAGCTGATACGTGCCGCCGACGGGCCCTGGGATGTCGAACAGCGCCGTCTTGGTGTCGCCCGACCACGCGGTCAGCCGCGGTGCAACGACCCCTGACGATGTGGTGATCGTGTACTTGCCGCCTTGTGGATCCACCAGGTAGGTGGTGTACCTGCCGGTACCGGAGGCTTGCCCGGCCGAGCCTGGCCGAGCCGTCGAGAACTCGGCGAGAGCCCAGCCCGTTCCGACTAGCGGCCAGGGAACGGCAGAGAGCGGGCCGGTCTTGCCGGCCCGAAGCATCTGCACCTTCGGCTTGGTGACTACCGATGAGGAGCCGTGATTATTGGCGGAGGAAGGGCTGTTATGGCCACCGGACGCGACGTACGCGACGCTGGCGATCACTAGCGCGGCGATCGCGCTGCCTGCGATCAGCAGCGTCCTGCGAGAGACCGGTCGGCCGCGCCCGGCGCGGCCTGCGGGCATGGCGCCGGTGGTCGGGTAGCTTGCGGCCGCAGCATAATTCGGCGTCTCCGCTGCCGGGGCCCCGGTCGCCAGGTTGCCTGCAAGTGGCCCGGCCGCGTGCCTGCGCGGGCGAGCCATGGTGGCTTCCGGGTCGGCTGCGGGCTGGCCGAGGTCGGCGCCAGCGCGGTCGCCTGGAGTGGCCCGCGGCCGGTAGAGCCCCGGCCAGGTCCCCGAGTCGGCAGCCTGAGGCGTAACAGAGTGGTGCTCAAATCCGGCTTCGGCGCGTCGCCGCTGGTAAGCGTCCTGGGCGGTGGAGAGCACCCACTCTTCGCTGTCGCGGTAGCCCGATACGTCGTACCACTGCTGGTATGCCTTGGCGTAGGCCTCCCGGATGGCATGGTCCGCGAGACCGTCATTGCCTGCCAGTTCGTGCATCTGAGTGGTGATGCGCCCGACCGTACGCGCGTAGAAAGCGTCAAAAGTCTCAGAATCGGGCATCCGCCCAGCACCTCCCACCGCCGCCCGCAGGAGCGGAACCCGAATCCTCGCCGCTCTAGCCAGCCATAACGGCCGGGGATAGTGCGACGGTATTGCCTAGATCGTTATGTTCCGATCAGGTTAGGCGAGCTGGACCAGACGGCTGACTGCGGCGTCGATCCGCTCGTCGGTAGCCGTCAGCGCGACGCGAATGTGCCGCACGCCGGCGGGTCCGTAGATCTCACCCGGTGCGACCAGGATGCCAGCCTCGGCGAGCCGCTGCACAGAGGCTCGGCAGTCAAGCTCTGGGTGGGATGCCCAGAGATAAAGTCCGGCCGGCGACGCTTCGACGACCCAGCCGGCAGTGCGCAGCGCATCTCTGAGCCGCTCCCGCCGGGCGGCATACCGGGCTCGCTGCACTTCGGCGTGCCCGTCGTCGTTCAGCGCAGCGGTCATCGCGGCCTGGACCGGCGCCGGGACGATCATCCCGGCGTGCTTACGGACCTCAAGCAGCTCCGCGATCAGGTCGGCATCGCCGGTCACGAAGCCGGCCCGGTATCCAGCCAGGTTGGAGCGCTTGGACAGCGAGTGCACCGCAAGCAGGCCCTGATGGGAGCCGCCGCAGGCGTCCGGGTGCAGGACCGACAGTGGCGTGGCATCCCAGCCGAGTTCGATGTAGCACTCGTCGGAAGCGATCGTCGTGCCCCGGTCACGACCCCAGCTGACCACCTTTCGCAGGTGCTCAGCCGGAAGAACCTGACCAGTCGGGTTGGACGGCGAGTTCAGCCAGGCCAGAGCGACCCGCTCTGGGCCTAGCGACAGCAGGCCGTCGGTGGGTACTGGCCGGGCGCCCGCCAGCCGCGCCCCCGCGTCATACGTGGGGTAGGCAAGCGCCGGGTGCACGACGATGTCACCGGGGCCGCAGCCGAGCACGGTTGGCAGCCAGGCGATGAATTCCTTCGTGCCGATCAGGGGCAGAACTGCCGCGGGGTCGACGCTGACCCCGTGCCGTCGGCTGAGCCAGCCCGCGGCGGCCTCACGGAGGGCGGCCGTTCCCGCCGCGGGCGGATAGCCGGGGGAATCGTCCGCAGCGCGCAAAGCCGCCCGGACGACGTCCGGCACCGGATCGACCGGCGTGCCGACGGACAAGTCAACGATCCCGCCCGGATGCTGCCTGGCCAGCTGCGCCGCGCCGGCCAGCGAATCCCATGGAAACGCAGGCAGCCGACCAGCCAGCGTCGACGGCGCGCGTGCCGTCGTGCTGCCGGCCGTCACCGCTGCGTTCCCCGTCTAGTGCTCGGTCTCCTGTGGCGGCAACGCGGCCACGATCGGATGATCGGAATTGATCTTTCCGACCTTGGAGGCGCCGCCGGGCGAGCCGAGATCAGCAAAGAACTCCACATTGGCCTTGTAGTAGTCCTTCCACTGGTCCGGCACATCGTCCTCGTAGAAGATGGCCTCAACCGGGCAGACTGGCTCGCAGGCGCCGCAGTCCACGCACTCGTCCGGGTGAATGTAGAGCATCCGCTCACCCTCGTAGATGCAGTCGACTGGGCACTCCTCGATGCAGGCCTTGTCGAGCACATCGACGCAAGGCTGCGTGATGATGTAGGTCACTTCCGTGCTCTCCTCTTCCGTCCGCGCCCTGGCGCACCAGCGGTGCGGCTAACCCAAGTATCGCGGCTTCCCACCAGTATCGCGTTCCCGGCGGGATCGGGGCACATGCAGCCGATCCTCGGGGAGTTGGCAGGCTATCAGCCGAAGACCACGATGCCGGTGGCAGGCCGCGCGCGACGCGACGGCTTGAGCGCCTGCCACTGACCTGGGCCCTTAGCGGCTCGCCACTCATAGCCGGCATACCGGACGTCCGATATGCCATATCCGGATGCATGTGAGACCAGCCAGGCCGCCACCGACCAGCCCTCGCGGGCGCTATCGACGTTAACGGTGGCTGCCGGGTCGCTGGTCACCCCGCCGCCAAGCTGGCCGAAAGCGCTGGTCAGGCCGCGTTTGGCGGCAGCCAGCCGGGGGCGTCCGACGGGGGAGCCGTAGCTGCACCAGACCGCATGCGGCTGCGTCCCTGTGAACGCGTGGGCCAGGGTGGTGCCGATACCCGCGTACTGCTCGTAGGCGGTGCCGTCCGCACTGTGCTGGACATCTTGTGCCGCCTCGTCGATCGGCAGGTGCCGGTAGCGCGGCACTTGCACCAGAGCGGCGAAGAACCGGCTGGTGGCGTAGACCGGGTTCTCGATCTCCCGCGTCGTTCCCCAGCCCTCGGAAGGGCGCTGCTGGAAGACGCCGACGGAATCCATGGTGCCGTAGTGCAGGTTCGCCAGCTTCGACTCCTGCAGCGCGGTCGCGTAGGCGATAGCCACGGCCCGGGTCGGCAGGTCGTGGCGGCTGGCCACGCCGGCGATGGTGGCGGCGATCCCGGCCTGGCTGACGCTCAGCTGGAACTGCTGGCTGCCCTGTCCAGCCATGCATGTGGTCTGCCGCCGCAGTAGCTGCGGCGAGGATTTCAGGGCCAGGTAACCGATCACCAGGCCAGTCAGGACGACGACGGCCGCGGCCCCGATCCTGGATAGCCGGCTGGCTCGGGCTGGCGGGCGGCGGCTCGGCACGGTACGACGCTACCCGCTCAGCGCAACGAGAAAGCGTTGCGCCCTGGGCGGCGCGCCAGTCAGGACCGCACTAGGCTGCGACGATATGACACAACCTCCAGTGCCTGAAGCCGTGCCGTCCGTCCTTCCCGTCGACATCGACGAGCTGTGGGAGCGGCGGGCCGAGCTGACGCCGTCGGACGCCGTCGCCAGGGATCTGGTCATGGAGTCGGTGGACAAGATCGACACTGGGCAGGCGCGGGTCGCCTGGGTGGATCCGGTCACCGATGAGGTCATCGTGGACGAGCGGGCCAAGCGCGCGATTCTGCTGGCGTTCCGGCTGCTGCCGATGGTGCGGTCGGAGGTCGGGGAGTTCCGCTACAACGACCGGGTACCGCTGACGTCTGAGCTCGATGGCGTCCGCGCGCTGCCCGGCTCGATCGTGCGGTGGGGTGCCTACGTGGCGCCTGGTGCGGTGCTGATGCCGTCGTTCGTCAACATCGGGGCCTACGTCGACACCGCCACGATGGTAGACACCTGGGCCACGGTCGGCTCGTGCGCCCAGATCGGCAAGAACGTGCACCTGGCGGGCGGAGTCGGCATCGGAGGGGTGCTCGAGCCGCCGAATGCACGGCCGGTTGTCATCGAGGACGACGCCTTCATCGGGTCTCGCTGCATGGTGGTGAATGGCACCAGGGTGCGCGCTGGTGCCGTCCTCGGCGCCGGCACGATCCTGACCGACAGCACGCACGTGATCGACGTGGAGACCGGGGAGGAGCTGCCGCGGGGTGAGGTACCGGGGTGGTCGGTGTGCGTGAACGGTACCCGGACGCGCAGCTTCGCCGGCGGCGAGTTCGGGATGCCATGCGTCCTGGTGCTCAAGCGGCTGGCCGAAGGCAGCGTCCACGACAAGGCTGCACTGAACGAGATTCTCCGCGACCACGGCGTCGGTTCCTAACAGCTGCAAGCCGGGAACGGGTGGCATAGGGCTAGTCGGCTCGGCGGCGCGCGGCGGTGTCGTGGCTGATCACCGCACCGCGACGGCTACCTTATGGGCCATGAGCCTCTCCGAGCCACGCCGTCGGCTGCGCCGCCAGGGTCCCGCCACGCTGCGCGGCAAGCACATCCCGAAGACGACGACTGATCAGCGGCTGCTCGACTGGCGCGGGCCCAGCGATTGGGTGCACACCGATCCGTGGCGCGTGCTGCGCATCCAGGCGGAGTTTGTCGAGGGCTTCGGACTGCTGGCGGAGCTCGGTCAGGCGGTCTCGGTCTTCGGCTCCGCCAGGACCCGGCCGGGCACACCGGAGTACGAGCGCGCGGAGCAGATCGGATCGGGCCTGGCCAAGGCGGGCTACGCGGTGATCACTGGTGGCGGTCCGGGCATCATGGAGGCCGCGAACAAGGGTGCGGCCGCGGCGGGCGGGGTCTCGGTGGGGCTCGGCATCGAGTTGCCGCTTGAGCAAGGCCTCAATGAGTACGTCGAGATCGGCCTGGAGTTCCGGTACTTTTTCGTGCGGAAGACCGTGTTCGTCAAGTACTCGCAGGCCTTCGTCGTGCTGCCGGGCGGATTCGGCACACTGGATGAGCTTTTCGAGGCCGTGACGCTCGTTCAGACCGGCAAGATCACCAGGTTTCCCATCGTCCTGGTCGGCACCGAGTACTGGGGGGGCCTGCGCGCCTGGATTAACGACACCATGCTGCCGGCTGGCAAGATCTCGCCTTCTGACCCTGGCCTGGTCCAGGTGGTCGACGACCCGGACGAGGTCGTCCGGATCATAGTCGAGGCGCACACCCTGAGCGCTGGTCGGCAGAATTTCACCGAGATGACCTAAGGATTCCAGGCTGTGGTCGGGCGTCACCATGCCGCCGGCCATGGCACGATTGCGATGTGCCTGTTGCAATCATCCTCGCCGCCGTGGTGATCCTCGGCGGCGTGGTGGTGGTCGCTATGGGCCGGGGTGGAGAACTTGCCCGTGCGCGGCCAGATGTGCCCGCCTCCTCCGAGTTCCGCACCTGGTCCGACGTTGCCCACTACCGGCCCCCTGCGGCGTTGCTCGGTTATCATGCCAGGACGACTGAGCATGCCCTGTCGCTTATTGCCCGGACTATCGCGGAGCGAGACGCCGAGATCGAGTGGCTGCGGAACCGGCTCGCCGAGGCGCGGCCAGAATTCGGCTCGTACAGCCCAGATAGCTCGCACGACCCGGCCGCAGATGACGTCGGTTCGGTACGCGAAGCTCATCCGGTGCCCGATGCGAGCGCGACGAGCGTCCGGATCGGCGAGGACGAATGACGGCCGGACTTCCCGCGGCTGGACCTGACGGTCTGCTGCGCTGTCCATGGAGCCTGAGCAGCCCCGAGTACCTCACGTACCACGACGAGGAATGGGGACGGCCGGTCCGCGACGATACCGGGATGTTCGAGCGGCTATGCCTGGAGGCGTTCCAGTCCGGCCTTTCGTGGCTGACGATCCTGCGCAAGCGGGAGAACTTTCGGCTGGCCTTCCGCGGTTTCGACATCGAGGCAGTAGCCGGTTTCGGCCCGGATGACATTGCCCGGCTGCTGGCCGATCCTGGCATCGTAAGGAACCGGGCGAAGATCGAGGCCGCGATTGCCAACGCCCAGGCGGCGCTCCGGCTGCCGGCCGGGCTGGCCGATCTCGTCTGGCAGTACGCCGACGACGCGCGGGCGGCACCAGTGAGCCTGGCCGACGTTCCGGCCGCGACAAGCCAGTCCAAGGCGCTGGCGAAGGACCTGCGGGGGCGGGGGTTCCGGTTCACCGGCCCGGTCACCGCCTACGCCACGATGCAAGCCTGCGGCATCGTCAACGATCACTTGGCCGACTGCGTTAGCCGGGATGGCACCGGGGCCGGGCGCTAGCGGATGCATCCCGGTTGTGGTGGTCCCGCGCCCGGTGGGTTCCGCCCGCGAGGTTTCTACTACTTGCCTGTAATTTAAAGGCACCGGATTTCTCAATCACGCAGCCTTTCTCACTGGCCGTGATGAATCAGCCCGCCGGGAAAACGGATGACGAAAGCTGCGGTATGCGGCACGGGGCCAGGCTGGCGCACCGGCTGCGAGCAGCACTGCCGCGCTGGCGCTGCGTAACGCTGCGGTGCAGGGCTACGTTTCGTATGTTGTTCGCCGGCCGATCTGTCATGGTGCTGTCTCGGCAGCTTTGCCGCTGCGGCCGACAACGATCGTCGACCGGCTTGCCATTTGACGCGACATTAACCGTGTTTCCATTGCGAAACTTCGCACAATGCTCATAATCTGAGCTGCGAAGAGGCTTACTCGGGAGGGCGGAGGAGCATGCGGCCGCCAACGCCTGCCGATAGCGGCGGGAACACGCTGGGCGCACCTGTGGTCGGCGGTTCCCTCCGCAGTGACTCCGATCGCAGAGCAGTGCAGGCCGGCGCTAGCATTCCCGTCCCGGCGGCCGGGATGCTTGCGGCCCCAATCGTCGAGGCGCTGGCCGTTCTGCCGGAGCCGGGTGAGCGCCTTACGCACGCCGGGATCAGTAATGGCGGCTGCTTCGCCCGGCCACTGCCGATCGACACCACGTGCGCGTCGGCCGCGCGGCGGTTCTTCCGGGAGGCACTGTCGAGCCTGCCGATCCCGTCCGGACTGCTACACGACGGCGTCACCATGGCCAGCGAACTGGCGGCCAATACGCTGCACGCGCAGCGGAACGTGGCCGTCGGCGGCGCGCGCCAGCGCTCGGCGCCGGGCATCCCGGAGATCTGGTTGTATCTGCGCGGTACCGGCCGCACCCGTGAACTCGTCTGCAAGGTCTTCGACACCGAACGAGGCTGGACTGTCGGTGACGATCCCGGCATGTCCAAGGCACCGATCGATTCGGTAAGCGGCCGTGGTCTCCAGGTGGTGGCAGGGCTCTCCGCCGGCCAATGGGGCTGCCATCTCACCCGGTCGCGGCTTGGTAACTGGAAGGTGCCGGGCAAGGCCGTCTGGTTTGCGCTGCGGATACCTCCGGCCGTGCTGCCCGACCATGTCGGCCGATCGGGCTATGGTCCGGAGTGGCTTATGGACGAGCTTGAAGGAATGCTGGCCGACCGAGGGCTGGGCAGCATCGTCCGCGCAGACCTGGATGGCACGTCGGTGCTGTCGATCAGCCGCCATCTCACGGTCTGGCGTCATGGGAGCACCGTCTCCTGGCGGTCACCGTCAGGCCATTACCAGAAGACGGACCTGGGCGACCTGGTTGACGTGACCGAGCAGATCCTGTGCGCACACGAGGAGACGGCCGTCGCCGATCCGGTGACTGTCTAGCGCTTTCAGTGCCCCTGGTAGATCAGCGGCCCCGGTAGACCGGAGTTTCCTTGTTCACGAATGCGAGTGTTGCCGACCGGTGATCGTCGGTGCTTCCGAGCCGGACCTGGAGGTCGGCCTCCTTATCCAGCGACTCGCGCAGCGTATGGCTGGTCGAGTAGAGCAGAGCCTCCTTGATGGCTGCGTACGCAAGCGTTGGCCCGGCGGCCAGCCGGGCCGCCAGGGCGGCTGCGGCCTGGGGTAGGTCTGCATCGGGTACGACCGAGGTCAGCAGGCCTAGCTGAAGCGCTGCTGCCGCATCGATCGGCTCGGCGAGCATCAGCATCTCGGCGGCCCTAGCCATGCCAACCAGTCGCTGCAGCGTCCACGAGGTGCCGGAGTCCGCGCCCAGCCCGACTCGGGCGAAGGCGAGGAGCAGGCTGGCCCGCTCAGCCGCGACCCGGAAGTCGCATGCGAACGCGAGGCCCGCGCCAGCGCCTGCGGCCACGCCGGGCAGCGCTGCGATTACTGGCTTCGGCATCCCGGCAATCGTCTCGATGATCGGGTTGTAGTGCTCCCGGACCGTGTCGAGTGGGGCCGAGTCGGATGCCAGCAGTTCTGCGTGCTCTCGCAGGTCCTGGCCGGAGCAGAACGCCTGGCCTGCGCCGGTGAGGATGACTGCCCGCACTGTTTCGTCGGTGCTGCAGTCCCGCAACGCCTCCAGCAGGGCGACCTTGGTCTCCGCCGTCAGTGCATTCCGCGCGGCGGGCCGGTTGATCGTAATCGTTGCGACCGCGCCGTCGACTTCGTGGAGCACCGTATCTGCCACTTGGCTGCCATCCCTCATGATCACGAAACTCCGACATCGCGGGGTCGGGCGGTCGTCGCAACAACAGGCGGTCGTCGCAACAACATCTGCCGGGTTCTGACGATAGGCCATGCGGCTGGAGTGCGGGGTTGCGGCACGTGCCCGCGGCGCCCGCTGGGCCTAATCTCAGGCAGCGGGTCCGGTTTCGCCCCAAGTTTGACGCGACGACTGAGCGGTCAGAATCGGGACACAATGCCCCCACAGGAGGCCGGAGGGCGAGTTTTGCGGAGTGCCCAAGTATCTACTGATATCGGGCTTCCATGGCCGGGAACGCTGATCGTTAGCGTCGGGCGGCCTAAGCCTGGATAATAGAGGGACTGATCGAGATGTATGTGGCTGGCTGGAGTACCGCCAGGCGCCCTCCGCCGGGTCGATCCGGCGACCGGGGTTCGGTGCGGCCCCACGGCATGGAAGGGGAGCAGGATGGCGGCGATGAAGCCGCGGACGGGTGACGGTCCGCTTGAGGTCACCAAGGAGGGCCGCGGCATCGTGATGCGCGTGCCCCTCGAAGGTGGCGGGCGACTAGTGGTCGAGCTCACCCCGGACGAGGCGCGTGCGCTGGGCGAGGCACTCAAGACCACCGTCGGCTGACGTCCGCCGCTCTCTGCCGCTTCCGGCTGAGGACCTGCCAGATGAACTACCTGACCCGCTGGCCAGGCTGTCCGCGCTGTCCGCCTATCCGGCCTGCTTTGCCGCGGCGAGCAGGCCATTGCCGATCGGGAGCAGGAGCGGCACGAGTCGGTCGTCCGCCCGCACCTGCTCGCGCAGCTCGGCTGCCGCGGCCGCCTCAGCATCTGTCGGCATCCGCTCGGTGTTGGTGCTTCCAGGCAGCACGGCGTTGAAGAGCATGATCCCGCCCGGCCTGAGCAGCCGTAGGGCGCTGAGGAGGTAGTCGCCGAACTCCAGGCGGTCCGCGTCGCAGAACACGATGTCGTACGCCCCATCGGCCAGTCTCGGGAGTACCTCGAGTGCGCGGCCGCCGATTAGCCTGTACCGGCTCGGCGGGAAGCCAGCTGCGACGTAGGCCGCGCGTGCCAGGCGCTGATGCTCCGGCTCGGAGTCGACCGAGGTCAGCACGGCACCCGGACGCATGCCGCGGAGCAGCCAGATGCCCGAGGTGCCACATCCGGTCCCGATCTCGACAACTGCCCGAGCGCCGATGGCGGCAGCAACGAACCGGAGCGATGCGCCAGTCAGCGGGCTTACCGGCGCTGCTCCGCCTACCTCGGCCGCGTTCCTCCGGGCGCTGATCAGAGCGTCATCCTCGGGCAGGAAATCGTCAATGTAGGCGAGGGTGCCCGCTGAGATCGAAATGACTACCTCCCCATGGGCTGGCCGTTCCGGTCGTCATCGTTAACAGGCCCAGGCCTCAGGGCCGCAGCCTAGCGGCCACTCGGGTCGTCCGGGAACCCGGCGGGTAACCTCGTACGTTAAGCGCGTGCAAAGGCAGTCGGGCATGCCTCGGCAAGTCGCGAATGATCCGGCGGAAACAGGCAATAAGTATTGTCGCCGGATCGCGTCAGATTCGCGGTTTCCAGCGGTCCGGCAGGCTGAGCATTAGCCGGGCGGCGGATGGCGGGGAACAAACACCGACCCGACAGAGGTTGTCGTGAGTACGGGGCTTTGGAGGGTGTGGAGCCGGTGCACGGGGAAATGGTGGAGCAGGTAGGACCAGCCGCCGAGTCGACAGAGGTGACGGCCTGGACTCCACCTACCTGGGAAGCGGTCGTCCGCGAGCATTCCGCCCGTGTCTACCGGCTGGCCTACCGCCTTACCGGCAATAGCCACGACGCTGAGGACCTGACGCAGGAAGTGTTCGTGCGAGTGTTCCGCTCGCTTGACAGCTATATCCCCGGCACGTTCGAGGGGTGGCTGCACCGGATCACGACGAACCTGTTCCTCGACATGGCACGCCGACGCCAGCGGATCAGGTTCGAGGGCCTGGCCGACGAGACAGAGTCACGTCTGGGCGGCTCGGAGCCCACTCCTGCCCAGGCCTTCGACGACCGGCATCTCGACGGCGACATCCACGCCGCGCTCATGGCACTGGCGCCCGAGTACCGGGCTGCCGTCATTCTTTGCGATATCGAGGGCCTGTCCTACGAGGAGATCGCTGACACCCTCGGCGTCAAGCTCGGCACCGTGCGCAGCAGGATCCACCGTGGCCGGGCTCAGCTGCGCCAGGCTCTGGAGCACCGCAGGCCGCGCCGACTGGGCGCGCCGGTGCCACAGCCGAGGCTGCACATGGACCTGCCGGTGCCAGAAGGGGGCCAGCCATGACTCACCTCGGCCAGCGGCTGTCTGCGCTGATCGATGGCGAGCTCGATCCGTCTGAGCGTGAGCGCGTACTCATTCACATGACCAAGTGCGGCTCCTGTCGCGACGAGGTCGCGGCCCTGCGGATGCTCAAGCGGCGCATGAGCGCGCTCGGCGAGGCAGCCGCAGGCGTGGCCCTCGCTGGCCTTACCGGGCGGCTGATGGGCCTGAGCGATTCCGTCTTGGCTGGCAGTATGCCGACGGCCGAGGCTGCATGGCCATCCACTAATCCGGAGGACGGCTGGCAGGTTCCCAGTCAGGGCAGCAGGCCAGAGCAGCGACTCGGCAAGTACTTCCTGGCCGGATCGCTGGTCGTGGTCTTGGCCGGCCTTGGGACCGCTGCCCTCATCGCTGGCGGCGAGCCGCAAGCACAGGCCCCGTCATCTCCCGCCACGCCCTCAGTCGACGTGATGATGGTCCCGCGGCCCCCGGACGCGCCAGGCGCCCGGATGCCGCATCGGGAACGCCACCACCTGGCGCCTCTGGCGACGCCGTCGCGTTAGCCGTAACCGCCACTGCCAGCTCCGCGATGCCGAAGCGCACCCATGGCATGCCTACTCCGGGCCGGTTTAGGGGATAGCTCATCTGGGGACGGCTGGTCGCATCCGACCTCGGGGGCCGTCACGGGGAGGCAGCGGATGTCGGATCAGCCTGCGCAAGGCGGTGTCGGTCCGCATGGCCCCTCAGACCCGTACCGGCGCGAGCCAGCAGACCACACTGATCCGGGCCTGGCTGAGCCGGGTCTGGCTGAGCCGGGCCTGGCGGGCCATCTTGACCCGATCGGCCAGCGCACCAGTGATTTCGGCCGATTCGATTGGTTCGCAGGCTCGGCGCATTTCGGGATAGGCGGCGACACCTCCGATCACGCCCGCGTAACTTCTGACCAGGCCGGGCTACCTCACTGGCTGCAGGGCTGGCGCCTAGTGGCTGGCGTTTGCGGGCTGGCGCTCACATGCACCCTGCTCGGCGGCATGGTCGGCGGACTCGTCGCGGTAACTGACGTCGCTGGCCATACCAATCCGACCTACAGCGTCGGAGCAGTGCCGCGCCCCGCACCGATCGATCGCCCGGCCGACTCCATTCCAGGCATTGCTGCGCGTGATACGCCTGCCGTCGTGATGATCAAGGTAAACGGCGACGCAGGAACGGGATCCGGATTCGTCATCAGCGGCGGTTACATAGTCACTGACAACCACGTCGTGACCTTGGACGGCCTCGTCCGCAACGCCTCGCTCCGGGTTTACTTCAGCGATGGCAAGTCCGCGCCCGGTGAGCTGGTCGGCCGTGATCCGTACTCGGATATCGCCGTGCTCAAGGTGGCTGGCCTCACCGACCTGCCGGCCCTGCCGCTTGGCAACTCCGCGACTGTCGAAGTTGGCGACCCGGTCATTGCCATCGGCTCCCCCCTCGGCCTGGCCGACACCGTGACCAGCGGAATCATCAGTGCTGTCAACCGCCCCGTACAGCCCGGCTCGGGTAACGCCTCGTCGCCCCAGGTTTTCTACGACGCCATCCAAACCGATGCCCCGATCAACCCAGGCAACTCCGGCGGTCCGCTGGTCAACGCCCGCGGCCAGGTCATCGGCGTCGACGCGGCGATCGAAACGCTGGGCGACAACCCGATCACCGGTACCCAGGGCGGCAGCATCGGCCTCGGCTTCGCCATCCCTGTCGACCAGGCCCGCCGGGTCATCGTGCAGCTGATCAGGACCGGCCGTGCCTCCCATTCGGTGATCGGTGCCACCCTCAACCAGAGCTTTGCTGGCAACGGCGCGCAGATCGAGACTGCGGGCCAGCGCGGCGTCGCGGCCGTTGTCCCAGGCGGCCCGGCTGCGCGTGCTGGACTGCGTGCCGGAGACGTCATTACCAAGCTCGGCGGCCAGCCGATCACGACCCCGTACTCGCTGCTCGATGCCATCAGGTCGCTGGCTCCGGGCTCCACCGTCGGGGTCAGCTACACCCGGCACGGACGAATACGGCACGCCCAGATCACGCTGGGCTCAGCCGGATCCTGACCAGTCTTCACCGAATGGTTGACGTGCGGGCATTCTGAAGGGGGCTGCGCACCGGCTACGCTGTCATGGCGGGCTATGGCCTGCATGATCCTAGCTCTCGGGAGCCTTCCGGTGTTTGACCTGGATCTGTCGAAGATCGTGGTGCTCGGTGTAATTGCCCTGATCGTCTTCGGGCCGGACCGGCTGCCTAGCATGGCCGCTCAGGCTGGCCGGGCACTGCGCGAGCTGCGGAAGATGGCCGACGGCGCTAAGTCGGAGCTGCAGCAGAATCTCGGTCCCGAGTTCAGCCAGTTCGATCTCAACGACATCAATCCCAAGCACTTCGTCCGCAAGCACCTGCTTGACGACATTGGCGACCCCATCGGGCTGAGCAGCCTCGCTGACACTAACGGGAGCAATGGGGCGAACGGTAGTAACGGGATAACCCTCACAAGCAGCACCGCGCCGACCGTAGCCCTGTCACCCGGCGAGCGGCCGCCTTACGACGCCGAGGCCACCTGACCGGCGCTGCGATCAGACGGGCGTAAGGCCCAGCTGCCGCCCGGCTAGGCTGCGGGAACGGCCGGCCAGGCTTTCGGCAACCTTCCGGAGCTGCTGTGATGCCGGCGCGTCTGGATCGGACAGCACCAGTGGCATGCCTGAGTCACCGGCCTCCCGGAGCCTGGCGTCGATCGGCACTTCGCCGAGCAGCGGCACCCGCGCCCCGGTGAGCCTGGTCAGGGTGTCCGCAACCGCGACGCCGCCGCCGGCGCCGAACACGTCTACCCGCTCGCCGCAATGCGGGCACGGCAGATAGGACATGTTCTCGATCACACCCACGACCCGCTGATGCAGCTGGACCGCCAGCGTCCCGGCACGCTCGGCAACCTCTGCCGAAGCCAGCTGTGGCGTCGTAACGACGAGCAGCTCGCTACCCGGTACCAGGTGTGCGGCGGAAATGGCGACGTCACCAGTGCCTGGCGGGAGGTCGAGCAGCAGGATGTCCAGGTCGCCCCAGAAGACGTCGGCCAGGAACTGCTGCAGCAGCCGGTGGAGGATGGGGCCGCGCAGTGGCAGCGGCTCATTGCCCTTCTTCAGCATGCCGCTGGAGATGGTCCGGACGCCATGCGCGGTTGGTGGCATGATCATCTGCTCGACCTGGGTTGGCCGGTCGGTGACGCCCAGCATCCGCGGCACCGAATGCCCGTAGATGTCGGCATCCAGCAAGCCGACCTTCAGGTCGAGTGCGGCCAGCGCTACAGCCAGGTTGACGGTCACCGACGACTTGCCAACCCCGCCCTTGCCGCTGGCGATCGCGTAGACCTTAGTCAGCGAGCCCGGCTTGGCGAACGGGATCTCCTTCTCCGGCTTGCCGCCACGCAGTGTGGTCTGCAGTTCCCGCCGCTGCTCCTCGCTCATCACGTCCAGATCGACCCGGACGGCCGTGACGCCTGGCAGCTTGCTGACCGCCGCGGTCACGTCTCTGGTAATGGTGTCTCGCAACGGGCAGCCGGAAACCGTGAGCCAGACGCCGACGAGGATCACCCCGCCGGGCGTGACCTCGATGCTCTTGACCATGCCCAGGTCAGTGATCGGGCGGTGAATCTCCGGGTCATTGACGGTCGAGAGCGCCTGGGCGACCTGCTCCGGCGTGGGCAGGGCAACGCCAGAAGCCGCTGGCACTGAGTCTGTGGGCATGGCCCCATGCTACGGCCGCAGGAGGCGTGCCCATTCAGGTACATCCAACCCGGCTATGCTCAGGCGGCGTGACGGCACGCGCTTACCGGCCCAGGAGGACAACCCTGGCGGTTCCTGCCAGCAATCCCCGGTTCCTGATCAAGGCGCGCGAACTTGCGGTCGACGAGGTTTTCATCGACCTGGAAGACGCGGTGGCGCCCGCCGAGAAGGAACAAAGCCGCGCGGTAGTGGCGCAATCGCTGCGCGATGGCGGCTGGGGCACCAAGACCAGAGCAGTCCGAGTGAACGACGTCAGGACCGGCTGGGCCTACCGCGACGTCGTCGACGTGGTTGAGCAGGCCGGTGAATGGCTCGACACGATCGTGCTCCCGAAGGTGAGCGGCCCGCTGGACGTCGCCTGGCTGGACCTCCTGCTCAGCCAGATCGAGCAGGCCACGGGTCTGGCAGCCGGACGGATCGGGATCGAGGCGCAGATCGAGGACGCAGCCGGGCTGGCTGCCGTTAACGCGATCGCGGCCGCATCACCCCGGCTGCAGGCACTGGTATTCGGGCCGGCTGATTTCATGGCCAGCCTGGGCATGCGCTCCCTCACTATCGGAGCGCAGCCGGCCGGATACGCCCTCGGAGACGCGTTCCACTACGCCCACCTGCGCATCCTGGTGGCGGCGCGGGCGAACGGGCTGCAAGCGATCGACGGTCCGTTCGCCGCGATTCGCGACC